>Ga0210040_10003485_pt1 | contig 21258 bp, 21 predicted proteins | sample CryGeyCG12114_NA_FD_185462 | JGI IMG/M metagenome (GOLD analysis project Ga0210040, IMG submission 185462) | Groundwater microbial communities from aquifer - Crystal Geyser CG19_WC_8/21/14_NA (SPAdes) (version 2) | ecosystem: Environmental > Aquatic > Deep subsurface > Groundwater | place: USA... | reverse complement strand
GAGTGCATCGAGTTCCAGTCCAGTGACGAAGCGCGCGAGATTGAAGGCGTGGGTACCGATGTCCCCGGTGGAGCCGCCCGCGCCGGATTGCGCCGGGTCGGTGCGCCACACGGCACCCTTGGCGCCGGTGTCCTCGACCTTCTCGGTGAGCCAGTCCTGCGGATATTCCACCTGCACGACGCGGATGTCCCCGAGCAAGCCGTCGGCAACCATCTGGCGCGCCTGCCTGACCATAGGATAGCCGGTGTAATTATGGGTGAGCACAAACAACTTGCCCGATCGCGCGGCGATTTCTGCCAGCGCCTTGGCATCGTCGAGCGTCGCGGTCACCGGCTTGTCGCAGATCACGTGGATGCCGGCTTCGAGAAAGGCCTTTGCAGCGGGAAAATGCAGATGGTTCGGCGTGACGATCGACACGGCCTCGATACCGTCCGTACGCGACGCTTCCATCTCGGCCATTTCGGCAAACGAAGCATAGGAGCGCTCGGGATCGAGTCCAAGCTCCTGCGCCGAAGCGCGGGCGCGCTCCGGATCGGACGACAGTGCGCCGGCAATCAGCGTGAATTCGCCGTCGATGCGCGCGGCGATCCGGTGCACGCCGCCGATGAACGCGCCCTGCCCGCCACCGACCATGCCCCAGCGGATCGGCTTGTTGTCGTGCCCGCTCGCCATCAATCGATGCCCATCATCTTGCGCAGCGCCGCGCGATCGGTGTTGCCGGCGGCGAAGTCATCGAAGGCTTTTTCGGTGACCTGGATGATGTGGTGCTCGATAAAGGGAGCGCCTTCGGCTGCGCCCTCTTCCGGGTGCTTCAAGCAGCATTCCCATTCCAGCACCGCCCAGGATGCATAGTCATATTGCGCTAGCTTGGAGAAGATCGCGGTGAAATCCACCTGCCCGTCGCCCAGCGACCGGAAGCGGCCGGCGCGGTTGAGCCAGGGCTGATAGCCGGAGTAGACGCCTTGCCTGCCATCCGGGTTGAACTCGGCATCCTTGACGTGAAACGCCTTGATGCGCTCGTGGTAGATGTCGATGAAGGCGAGGTAATCGAGCTGTTGCAGCAGGAAATGCGAGGGATCGTAGTTGATCGTGCAGCGCTGGTGACCACCGACCGCATCGAGAAACATCTCGAACGTCGCGCCGTCAAAAATGTCTTCGCCCGGATGGAGCTCAAAGGCGACATCGACGCCGTGCTCGTCAAACACGTCGAAGATTGGCTTCCAGCGACGGCCGAGTTCGCCGAAGGCTTCCTCGACCAGGCCGGCGGGACGCTGCGGCCATGGGTACAGATAGGGAAATGCCAGCGCACCGCTGAACGCGACGGCGGTATCGAGGCCAAGATTGCGCGACGCCTTGGCGACAAGCCGCATCTGGTCCACCGCCCAGACTTGCCGCGCCGACGCATTGCCGTGGACTTCCCTCGGCGCAAACGCATCGAATTGCGCGTCATAGGCGGGATGAACGGCGACCAGCTGGCCTTGCGTATGCGCGGAAAGCTCGGTGATCTCGACGCCGGCCTCCGTGCAGATGCCCTTCACCTCGTCGCAATAGGTTGACGACTCAGCGGCCTTCTTCAGGTCGAAGAGCTTGGCTTCACCGGACGGGATCTGGACGCCCTTGTAGCCGTGCCCGCCTGCCCATTTCGTGATGTTGGGCAGCGTGTCGAAAGGCGCGGCATCGCCGACAAACTGGGCAAGAAAGATTCCAGGACCTTTCATTGTCTTCGGCATAATGGCTCCTTCCAATCCTTGCGGCACGACCTTGCCGACACGCGGGAATTTAGCCCGCAAAAGCGCCGCAAAGAAACAGGAAATCCTTTGCGGCCCGATCAAGGAACAGGATTTCGCCGCGGCGGGAAAACGGCAAATGCCCTCGCCTCGACAGAATGCGGGTCGGAGCCTAGACGATGCTCAACGCAACAGGTGCCGCCATGCTGCCGATTGTCCTGCACAATTATTTCCGCTCCTCGACCTCGTATCGGGTTCGCATTGCGCTGGCGCTCAAGGGCATGAGCTTCACCTATGTTGCGCGCCATATCCGCGCCGGCGGCAATCGCACGGCCGACTATCTGGCGATGAACCCGCAAGGGCTTGTGCCCACGATGGTGTGGCCGGACGGAACCGTGCTCGGGCAATCGCTCGCCATCATCGAGTTTCTCGACGAGATCCGCCCTACTCCACCCTTGCTGCCGTCAGACCCGTATGAGCGCGCCCGTGTGCGGATGCTGGCGCAGATGATCGCCTGCGACCTCCATCCCGTGAACAATTTTCGTGTGCTCGATACGCTGCGCGAACGCTACAACGCCGATGATGCGGACGTGGCGGACTGGTTTGCCCGGTGGGTGCGCACGACATTCGAGCCGCTGGAAACGCTGCTCGCCGACAGTCCGCAAACAGGTTTGTTTTGCCACGGCGATACGCCGGGTCTGGCCGATATCTGCCTGGTCGCGCAAGTCGTGAACAACCAGCGCTATCAGGTTGATATGACTCCTTATCCGGTGATCTGCCGGATCGCGGACGAATGCCTGAAGCTGCGCCCATTCATCGACGCGCATCCCAGCAAGCAACCGGATGCCGAATGAAAGCGATCAGGGCTTGGACTTGTTGAAGCCCTGCTGCAGCTCGTCCATCGCGGTTTTGATGCGCTCACGCAAAATGTCGACGGAAGCGGAGCCGGAGCGCTGCACCATCGTGCCGATCTCACCGGCGTTCTGAACCGCGGCTTCAAAGGAGCGGCGGGCCAGATCGATCTGGCTTGTCATCATCTCCTGGGGCGAGCTTGGCAGTTTCTGATTGCGCGCGGTTTCCGTCGCGGTTGCAATCATGTCCTGGAGCATGTCACGCTGCCGGTTCGCCAAGGCCGAGGCGCCCTCCGCACTGGCGCGTGCCGATTGTTCCAGCGCTTCCAGGTTGCGGCGATGATGCGCGATGATCCGGTCGACATCGAGATTGGGGATCGGAAGCGTGCGTCCAAGCTGCGCAAACATATCGATGATGGATGATGGGTTGGGCTGCTGCGTCATTGTTTTCCTCCCATGAACCGATGCTTCGTGAAGTTAGGTCGGCGGCAGCGGCGGGAAAAGGCTTCAGCCGATCAGGAATACGTCGATCGTGTGCAGGACCAGACCGGCAAGCCCGCCGATCACCATGCCGTTGAAGCGGATATATTGCAGGTCGCGACCGATGTTCAGCTCGATCAGCTGCGTGAGCTGGCCAAGATCCCAGCCGCGCACCTGTTCTGAAATGAAGGTGGACACGCCGCTTTTCTGGCTTTCGACAAAGGACGCGAGCGCGACCACGAAGCCTTCATTCATGTCAGCGCGGATCTTGGGATCGTCGGCCAGGCTGCGGCCGACTTCAACGAAGATGCCGGCAAGATGCGTGCGCAGCAGCGAGTCCGGAGCGGCCGCGTCCCTGGCGAGGAATGTCCGCACTTCGCCCCACAGCCCTTCCGCCAGCGTGGCGAGTTCGGGCCGCGCCAGGAAATCGCGCTTCAGCTTCTCGACGCGCTTGGCATAATCAGGCGAATGGCGCAGGTTTTCGATGAAACGCTCGACAAAGCGGTCGAACTCGCCGCGCATCGGATGGTCTTTGTCGGTTTTGATGTCCTCGATCAGGCTGGCGCCCGAATGCACGATCTTCTTCAGCAGATAGGCATCGGCGCGAAAGAAGTTCGCCAAGCTCGGCAATTCCTGCCGGATACGATCGCGCAGAGAATCCTGCGCTTCCTGATCGGTCAGGAACCCGCCCAACAAGCCGATCAGCTCATCGAACAAGCGCTGATGCCGACGATCTTCGGTCAGCGTTTGCAGGAGATCGGCAGCCAAGGGCGCAACGTCGATCGTGGCGACCTGATCTGTCACGCGCTTGAGCATGAAGCCGCGCAAGCCGGAATTGTCCAGCGCCACCAGCATCTTCGGCATCAAGCGCGTGACGAACTGCGACAGCCCTTCGGACCGGCGGGGATCGGCGAGCCAGTCCGCGACCAGTGCCGCGAAATCCACCTCCTCAAGCTTCTTGCGAACCGGTCCGGGTGCGAGAAAGTTCGTTTCAATGAAGCGGCCGAGATTGTCGGCAATGCGCGCCTGGTTGGTGGGGATAATCGCCGTGTGCGGGATCGGAATGCCCATGGGATGGCGAAACAACGCCACAACCGCATACCAATCGGCCAGACCGCCGATCGCCGCAGCTTCGGCAAACGCACCGATGAAGCCGATCACCGGCGACGCGTCGGCGTAGATGCGGCACAACACGAAGACGAGCACGCAAAGGCCGAGCGAGAAGGTCGCGACCGCCTTCACGCGTCGCAAAGCGGAAAGCTTTTCGGCGTCGCCCGGCCGCTGGGTGAAAGGATCGCCCGCTTGCATCAGGTCGCCCGCTGCTTGGTGTTGTTGCCTGTGATCATGGGCCGGGTTGTAATCCGCCATCGGGCCGACGCCAAGCGCTCAGGCAGCAATCACCGCCGGGTCAGGCAACTTCCAGCATCTGGCGCGGCGAAGCGCGCGACGCCAGCATGATCGGCGAGGCCTCATCGTCGGCCGGGCCGAGCAGGATCGTGCCGGTTGTTTCGCCGTCCAAGAAACTCAGCTTGGCACCGAAGGACCGCGCCAAGCGGCGCATGGCAAGATTGCCGGGATGGGTCGTGACCTTGAGCTGGGTATAGCCGAGCGCCTGCGCATGGCCGATGATGCGGCGAAACAAGCGCCGGCCAACGCCATGATGCTGAAGCTCGCGTTCGACGCTGAAGGCAATCTCGCCCGTTGGCGCTTCGAATTCCGGCCGCTCATGCAGCTCGGCCGCACCCAGCACCGAGTCGCCATCGACATAGGCAACAACGGTCGTACCATCGCGAAAACAGCGGTCCGCATAGGACGCAACGAATGTGTCCGAGGTGCCGCCATTGAATCGGTCGTGCCGGCTTTCCGAATCAAGGCGCAAAAGATGCGCCTTGAAGCGGCAACGATCCGATGGACGCAACTGGCGCACGACGCCTGTCAGTTCCAGGGGCGGCACGGATAAGGAAGTGGTCATGTCAGCTCCACGAGGGGTCCTCCCCGAGCGAGTCGCTCAACGCGCCGTATATTGTGCATGGCAACATGGACATCAAGCAGACACCGCGTCGCAGTTTTTTCTGGAATAATTCTAAACAAGGCGGCATATAACGGGAACACGAAGCGGGAACTTTCCGATGCGTCTGACACGCCAAACCAACTACGCGATCCGGATCCTGATGTATTGCGCCGCCAATGAAGGCCGGCTCAGCCGCATCCCCGCTATCGCTGCATCCTACAACGTGTCCGAGCTGTTTCTGTTCAAAATCCTTCAGCCCTTGGTTGAGAATGGCTTTATCGCCACGGTGCGCGGCCGCAATGGCGGCGTGAAGCTTGCCAAGCCCGCTGCCGAGATCAGCCTGTTTGATGTAGTGCGGGTCACGGAAGAAGGCTTCTCGATGGCGGAATGCTTCGATGCCGATTCGGACTGCCCGCTGACTGACAGCTGCGGATTGAATGCAGCGCTTCGCCGCGCCCTGAACGCCTTCTTCGAGGTGCTGGCCGGCGTATCCATCGCCAGCCTCACGACGCCCGAAAGCGACATCCATCGCCGCCTCGGTCTCGATGAGCTGATCTTTCAGCAAGCGAGCTGACACGCAGCGCATAAACGAAAAAAGCCGCATAAAGCGCGGCTTTTTTCGTGATGGATGATCCGCTTACTTGTTGAGGATCAGCTTGCCCTGACGGGTGATCTTCAGGCGGTAAAGCGAGCCGCGATGCTCGATACCGATTTCCGTTTCGCCATGGAACAGGCTGTCGCTTTCCAGCGTCCGCACCGAGCGCAGCGGTTGCCGGTGCTCAACAGACAATGTGGAGATCGGCCGCGATTGTGGGCGGAATTCCATGCGCGTGGCGGTAATCGACATCGCTCTCTCCTTGGGGTGTCGAAGCGGCAGGCCATCCCACCGCGATTACCTGACTACAATTATCAGGTTTAAATCGCCGCGCAAGGCCTGTATGGTCTTGACCACACTCAGGAGATGCGAGGGAGCATTGGGAATGAAGTTCGGGAAAGCAATCGCGGTTGTTGCGGCGAGCGCGTTGTTGGCAGGGGCAACGGCAAGCGCGAGCCTGGCGCAGGACGCACCTTCCTTGGGTCTGGAATTCAATGGACTGGAAACCTCCGACAATGGCTGCCGCCTGACCTTTGTTGTCAACAACGGCTTTCCCAATCCACTGACGCGCGCCGCCTTCGAGATCGCGATGTTCAACACATCGGGCGTTGTGGATCGCTTGACCGTGCTTGAGTTCCGCGATCTGCCGGCCGGCAAGACCAAGGTCACCCGCTTCAACCTGGCCAGTGCCGATTGCAGCAAGATCGGCCGCATCCTGGTCAACGAAGTCACGGATTGCACCGGCGAAGGCGTGGATGCGAGCGCTTGCCGCAAAGCGTTGAAAACGACCTCGCGCTCGGACGCGATTCAATTCGGCCTTTGATCAACCTGTCGAGGAGATAGTGCCATGTTCGTTGCGATGAACCGCTTCAAGGTCCGTGCCGGGTCGGAAGCAGATTTCGAGCAGGTCTGGAAGAACCGCGATTCGAAGCTTGGCGAGATGGAAGGGTTCAGAAGCTTTCATCTCCTGCGCGGTCCCGTGAACGAGGAGGAAGGCTATACGCTTTACGCCTCGCACACGATCTGGGAAACGGAAGACGCCTTCAAGGCCTGGACGCGTTCGGAGAACTTCCGCGCGGCCCATCGCAATGCGGGCGACACCAAGCCGGCCTATATCGGCCATCCCCAGTTCGAGGGCTTCACCCCGGTTGAAGGCGCCTGAGGCGCCTTCAACATAGTTGAGCTGAACGCCCGCTATCAAAGCCCACTGGACGCGGCGCTGAAACCGATGCCGCCTTCCGAACCGGCGAGCAGGCTGGCATTGCCGCCTGCTGCCGTGGTGTCCACGCATACGGCGCGTTCATGCGCATAAGCGGTGGGATACAGCACTTCGGAAATCAACGGCACGATGGCATCCCCACGCTTGGCCAATGCCTGGCGGATCGCCCGCAAGGACTCCGTGGAGCCGGCAAAGGCGACGACGTCGAGCTCGGCCGATTGAAGCGCATCCATGTCGACATGGCCGTTGATTGCCGCCAGCGGCAGGCCCTTGCCGCTCAAGCCGTGCAGGATTCCCGTCGCATTAGCCGCAACCGCCACGACGCTGTTGCCGGCCGCAAGCGCTTGAACGACCTGCGCGGTCAAGGTTTCCGCGTCTGGACCGAGGCACAGCACGCGTCCACGCGGGTGCAGCGTCAGCGCGTTGCCTTCGCCCGTTGGCCCCACGAGATCGACCGGTCCATAATCGGTCGCGGCCGCCGCGGCGATTCCTGCCCTGCCCTTGCCGCGCAACACCTTGCGCAACGCGGCGATCCGATCCGTGCGGGAGGCCCAGCCTGATTTCACCGCATCTGGAAAGGCGTCCGAGCGCAGTTGCACGGTCGCTCCGGCGCTCACATCGCTTCCCGCGATCACCACGATCGAAGCAGCCTTGCGGAAGCGGCGCAGATAGTTCGGACCACCAGCCTTCGGCCCGGTTCCCGACAGCCCTTCACCGCCGAAGGGTTGCGAGCCCACCACCGCACCGATCTGGTTGCGGTTGACATAAATGTTGCCGGCATGAACCTGATCCAGCATGTCCTGCACGCGGGCATCGATGCGGGTATGCAGGCCAAAGGTTAGGCCGTAACCGCGCGCATTGATGTCGGCCACCACCGCGTCGAGCTTGTCGGCCGTGAAGGTCGCGAGGTGCAGCACGGGGCCAAAGACTTCGCGTTCCAGCGCCTTGATGCCGTCGACGCGGAAGATGTGCGGCGCCACAAAGGTGCCTCCCTCCGGCGCGTCGAGCTTGGCCACCAACCTGCCCTGTCTTTCCAAGTCCAACACATAGTCGCGAATGCCGTCCCGCGCTTCGGCGTCGATGACCGGACCGACATCGGTGGACAAGAGCCACGGATCGCCAAGCTTGAGGGTATTCATGGCACCCGTCAGCATTTCCACGATCTTGGCCTCGACATCCTTCTGGACATACAAGATGCGCAGCGCCGAACAGCGCTGCCCGGCGCTCTGGAACGCCGATGCCAATGCGTCGCGCACCGCCTGTTCCGGCAACGCGGTGGAATCCACGATCATTGCGTTGAGGCCGCCGGTTTCGGCAATCAGCATCGCATCGGGCGCCGCCGTTTGCGCGAGCTGCTTTTCGATGATCCGCGCCACGTCCGTTGAACCGGTGAAGCAAACGCCGGCAAGATCGGGATGGGCGGTCAGCGGCGCGCCGACGCTTGAACCATCGCCAGGCAGAAGGTGAAGCACCTCCTTCGGCACACCCGCTTGGTGCAGCATCTGGACGGCACGCGCGGCAATCAACGGCGTTTGTTCAGCGGGCTTGGCGACCACGGCATTGCCCGTCACCAGTGCCGCCGCGATCTGGCCGGTGAAGATCGCCAGCGGGAAGTTCCACGGCGAAATACAGGCGATCACGCCGCGGGCCTGCGTTCCGGCTTCCGCGTTGGGCGCTTCGGCGGCGTAGTAATACAGGAAGTCGACGGCTTCCCGGACTTCCGCCAAACCGTCGGCCAGGGTTTTGCCGGCTTCTCGGGTGGCGAGTGCAAAGAACTCGGCTGAATTGGCTTCGTAAAGCTCGGCTGCCTTGGTGAGGGTCGCCGCCCGTTCGGCAACCGGACGCGCGGCCCATTCGGCCTGCGCATCGCGGGCAATCGCCACGGCGTTGCGGACGAGCTCTTCGCCGGCTTCTTCCACGAAACCCACGGTGTCGTCTGGCCGCGCCGGATTGATCACCGCCCGGCGCGTGGTTTCGCCCGCGGCCGGAGTGAGCGGCTTTGCTTCCCATTGCTTGTCGGCAAAAGGCCCGCGTGCGGCGTCGAGTTCGGCGATCACCAGCGGGTCGGTGAGGTCGATTCCCTTCGAGTTCAGGCGCATGCCATGGAAGATGTCGTTCGGCGCAGGGATTGCCGGGTTAGCGCCCATGCCGTCCTGTTCCACCACGTCGAACGGATCGCGCGCGATGGTTTCGGGCGAAACCTCTTCATTGACGATCTGGTGCACGAAGGATGAGTTCGCGCCGTTTTCCAGCAAGCGCCGAACGAGATAGGCCAGCAGATCCTGATGCGCGCCCACCGGTGCGTAGATCCTGCAACGGGTTCCTTCTTGGCTGCGAATGGTTTCGTGCAGCGCTTCGCCCATGCCGTGAAGGCGTTGGAACTCAAACGCGGTACGATCCCCAGCCATCGCCAGAATGGCGGCCACCGTGTGGGCATTATGGGTGGCGAACTGCGGATAGATGCGGTCGGTCATCCCCAACAGCTTGCGGGCATTGGCGATATAGGAGACGTCCGTATGCACCTTGCGCGTGAACACGGGGTAGCCGGAAAGCCCGAGCGTTTGCGCGCGCTTGATCTCGGTGTCCCAGTAAGCGCCCTTCACAAGACGCACCATGATCGCGCGATCGTGTTTCTCGGCCAAGGCATAAAGCCAGTCGATAACGAAGCTGGCACGCGGCCCATAAGCCTGAACCACAACGCCGAACCCGTTCCAGCCGGCAAGTTCCCCGTCGGCCAGCACGCGCTCGATGATGTCCAGCGACAAATCGAGACGGTCGGCTTCTTCGGCGTCGATGTTCAAACCCATTCGGGCATGACGGGCGGCCACGCACAGCTTCAACAGCCGCTCGGCCATAAGAGGCACGGCCACCTCGCGCTGGGCGAATTCGTAACGCGGGTAAAGCGCCGACAGCTTCACCGAGATGCCGTTGTTGCGGCGAACATCGGTGCTGCTTGCACCGCTGTCGAGCGACGAGATCGCATTGGAATAAGCACGAGCATACCGCTTGGCGTCGGCTTCGGTACGGGCTGCTTCGCCCAACATGTCGAAGGAATAAAGATAGCCGTTGGCGGTCATCGCACGCCCACGCTTGACGGCTTCCTCGATCGTGCGGCCAAGCACGAACTGCTCGCCCATTTCGCGCATCGCGGCCGAAACCGCGCGGCGAATCACCGGTTCGCCGAGACGACGGACCATGCCTCGCAGCGTGCGCTCGACGCCCGTATCGCCCTCATCGAGCACTTTGCCGGTCAGCATCAGCGCCCAGGTGGAAGCGTTCACGAAGATCGAGGCGGACTCGCCCGAATGCGCCGACCAGTCGTGCGGCGCAATCTTGTCGCGGATCAGGTCGTCCATGGTTTCCGTGTCCGGCACGCGTAGAAGCGCTTCCGCCAGGCACATCAGCGCCACGCCTTCTTGCGTGGATAGGCCGTATTCCGCGAGGAACTCTTCCATCTGCTTTGGCTTGCCGGATTGCCGAACGGAGCGCACGAGCCGCGCCGCATGAGCGCTGATTTCGCGGCGCTTGCCCGCATCGAGCGCCGCAGTCTGGACAAGCGAAGCGACAACCGCGGCTTCATCGGGAAGGATGTGGCGGCGCATGGTGTCGCGGATAACGGCAAGTGGTTCGGACATGATCGGGGCCCTGGATGGTTGTGGCCGCAAATTACCACGCGAGCCCCAGCGACCATGAGCCTAAAAACAGTCGCCACCAGCGCCGATCGAACCTATTTAGAGGATGACGACAGGCCGAACGAACTGCGGAAGCGATCATGTCAGGCGAACTGGATAAAGTAGACCGCAACATCATCGCCGCGCTCGGGCGTGACGGCCGCTTGTCCATGGCGGATCTCGCGCTGAAGGTCGGTTTATCCAAGACACCGGTGCAGGCCCGTGTGCGCCGCCTCGAGCGCGACGGCTTCATCAAGGGCTATCAAGCCGTGATCGACCGCGCCAAGATGGGCGAAGGCCATATCGCCTTCGTGCAGGTCAAACTGTCCGACACGACCTCGGGCGCGCTGGACGCCTTCAACAAGGCCGCCCGCGAGGTCCGCGAAATCGAGCAATGCCACATGATGGCGGCGAGCTTCGATTATCTGCTGAAGGTGCGCACAACCGACATCGCGGCTTACCGCAGAGCCTTGGGCGAAAAGATCGCCGCCCTGCCCCATGTCGCGCAAACATCGACTTTCGTGGTGATGGAGACGGTCAGAGACAGTTCATGATCGGGCTGCGGTTCGCAGCGATCTTCGCCACGCGCCTCAGCCGAAAACCGTTTCGGCGATGAAAAGCCAGACCGCCGTGCTGCCAACCGCAAGCATGGTCGACGTCGTCATGGTTTGAGACGTCAGCGCCTGGCCGGTGCCGAAGCGCGTGGCGATGAGATAGGGATTGATGCCGCAAGGGATTGCCGCGGCCAGCACGGCGATCTTGGCGGTCAAGGGCGGCAAATCGAGCACCAGGGCAAGCACCAGAGCGACGGTCGGCATCAAAATCAGCTTGCAAAGCGTAAGGCACATCACCGGCGCCATCTCCTTGCCGATGCCGAAACGCCGCAACGACAGGCCCATCGCAAACAAGGCGACCGGCACGGCGGCATTGGCGAAAGCATCGACGAACCGCATCAAAAGCGCGGGCACCGGAACGCCGGAAAACCGCCAGAAAAGGCCAATCACGATGCCGATCACGATGGCGTTGGCAAAAAGCTTGCGCAGGAAATCGACAAGCACGACGCCGAGGGAGCGTTGCTGCAGATCCTTGGGGCGCAGAAGCTCAAACATGAGGATCGACAGACCCATCACGATCGGTAAATGGATCGAAATGATCAGCGATAATTCGCTGAAGCCGTCATGCCCGTAAACGCCGAGGCTGAGCGGAATGCCGAGCATCAGCAGGTTGGAAAAGCAGGCGGCCAATCCGCCCACCACCGCGTTTCGCGCGTCACGACCAAAACCCAGCGTCAGCACAAAGAAAGCGGCGGCCCAGGCAATCCCGAGCGCCAGGAAGTAGGTGACCCACAAGCCCCACGGCGCGCTGCCGCCAAATTCGGCGGTTGCAATCGTGCGAAACAACAGGCTGGGCAGGCCTACGCCGACCGCGAACTGCGTCAGCGCTTCGCCCACTTCGAGCTTCAAGAAGCCTGTAAAACCGGCAAAGTAGCCCAACGCCACAAGGCCAAACACGAAGAGAATGGTTTTGACGAGCTCAAGCATCCTGCTCGCTTATGCGGCTGCACAGCTTTGGGCAACAACGCTTCTTCAGCAGCAATAAAAAAGCCGGGCATCATGCCCGGCTTTTTGCCAAGAACCTAAGTCGGCTCAGGCCGTCTTGCCGCTTTCTTCTTCTTCGAAAGTCACGGCAACATCCGCATTGGCCGAAAGCCGAACCTTGTCACCTTCCACGTCGGCAACGAGGCCGATAGAAATGTAGTGATGGTGGCCTTCGTGATGGCCTTCGCCGCTGTCCTTCTTGGTCAGCTTGATGCGATCGCCTTCGACCTTGTCGACCGTGCCGACATGAACGCCATCAGCGCCGATCACTTCGGCATGTTCCTTGATCTTGTCTGCAATGGACATGTTCAAATCCCTTATTCGTTATACCCAGCCCCTAACGCGCTGATGCGGCGAAGGATGCAGTCGCTTGTAAACGAAGCGGAAGCGAGCATGGGATCCTTTGTTTTCCCACGCGCATGTCTATCTACAAGGCATGATCCGCATCATCTGCTTGTTGCTCTTGTTTTGTTTCGCACCGGCTGCGCAAGCCACGGAAGCCGGTTGGGCGCTGTTGCGCGAAGGCGGTCACGTCGTGCTTTTGCGCCACGCTTATGCGGCGGGCACGAGCGACGCCGCTCAGATCGATCTTGATGATTGCCACACCCAGCGCGCCTTGTCGGATCGGGGACGGCAGCAGGCGCGCCGCATCGGCTCGCTGATGGCGGCCCGCGGCCAACCGGTCGACAAGGTCTATACCAGCCGTTTTTGCAGAACACGCGAAACAGCCGACCTCGCATTCGGTAGCGCCATCGTGGAGGATCTTGCCGCACTTGATCCAATCGGGGAAACGGTAGCTGAACAGGCTACCCGCACCGAGGTCATCGGTCTGGTGGAAAGCTACACCGGCTCAGGCAATCTCGTTCTGGTGACCCATGACGCGGTGATCCGCTCTCTGACGGGCAGCGGCGCGCGCGAAGGCGAAGCGGTGATCGTGCGGGTTGTCGGGGAAACGCTGCAAGTCGCCGGGCGCATTGTTTTGGACTAGCGCGTGGTCGGAACCTTCCAGCCGTGTCGCGCATTTCCCTGCCATTAAATGCCCTGGAGATATCCCGTGAAAGACAAGCAAGATTTCTGGAAGATGCTTTCGAGCTTCAAGGTTGCCATGTTGACGACCCAGGATGGCCAGGACATCCGGTCGCGTCCGATGGCGCCGCATTTCGACGAGAACGAGCATGTGGTTCGCTTTCTTTCGAACGCCGATGCTCCAAAGACCGGTGAAATCGAACAAGAGCGTCACATCAACCTGACTTTCGCCAACGAAAGCACCAACGATTTCGCATCGCTTTCCGGGACCGCGACTCAGAGCCAGGATCGCGCCATGATCAAGGAACTGTGGAACGCCTATGCGGACGCCTGGTTCGACGGCGACGCTGAAACCGCCGATGTCGTTGTGATCACCTTCCGCCCGAGCGAAGGCCAGTATTGGGACTCGACCGGCAGCTCCATCCTTCATGCTTTTGAACTGGTCCGCACGCAGGTCACGGGCGGAAAGCCCAATGTCGGCGAGCACGGCAAGATTAACTTCTGAGCGCCTGAATGTTAAACGAACAGAGCGGGCTTCGGCCCGCTTTTTTCGTTTCCGCGAAGCCTTCTTCATCGACGCGATGCCGCAGATCAGCGAAAAGCCTTCCCCTCCCCGGCAAAACGATTTAGGAACCGCGTCCAAAATCAAGCAACGACGCTAGCCAGGAATTTGCCCGTGCCATCCACCTTCGACAAGGTCGCCGACATCATCGCTGAAACAAGCGAGATCGACCGCGACAGCATCACCACGGACAGCCACACGATCGACGATCTGGGCATCGACAGCCTCGACTTCCTCGACATCGTGTTTGCCGTCGACAAGGAATTCGGTATCAAGGTGCCGCTGGAAAAGTGGACACAGGACGTCAACGAAGGCCGTGCCTCCACCGACGAATATTTCGTCATGAAGAACCTGTGCGCCAAGATCGACGCGCTGGTTGCCGCCAAGTCGGCCGCGTAAGGACAGATCGCAAACTTCATGAGCGCACGCGACGTCGTCATCACCGGGATCGGGCTCGTGTCTTCGCTTGGGGAAGGCACCGAGCAGCACTGGCAGCAGCTGACATCAGCTGACGCGGAGCCCCGGATCGACCGCGAGCGCTTCTCGCCCTACACCATTCATCCCCTGCCGCAACTCGACTGGGGCCAGCAGATCCCCAAGCGCAGCGACCAGCGCCAGATGGAAACCTGGCAGCGGCTCGGCACTTATTCCGCCGGGCTCGCTTTGGACGACGCCGGCATGAAGGGTGACGAAGCCCTGTGCGCGACCATGGACATGATCGTGGCGGCCGGCGGCGGCGAGCGTGACACCACCGTGGACACCTCGATCCTGCAGCAGTCACAAGACTCGAGCGATGTCGACGTGCTGCTGAACGACCGGCTTACCACCGACCTGCGGCCCACTTTGTTCCTGGCGCAACTTTCCAACCTGCTCGCTGGAAACATTTCCATCGTCCACAAGGTCACCGGCTCGTCGCGCACCTTCATGGGCGAGGAAGGTGCAGGTGTATCGGCCATCAGCACCGCTGCCGCGCGCATTCGAGCCGGCCAATCCACCCACAGCCTTGTTGGCGCAGCGTTTCAAACTGAACATCCCGACATGCTGCTGAATTATGAGCTCGGCGGCTATCTTCATCGCGGTGATTGGGCACCTGTCTGGAACCGCGGCGATGCACCAGGCGGCGGTGTCGTCACCGGCTCCGGCGGCGCCTTTCTTGTGCTGGAATCGCGCGAACACGCGCAAGCGCGCGGCGCAAAGATCTATGCCGTGCTCGGTCGCGTCGCGGCCGCTGGTGCTTCGCCTGATGAAGAACAAATGGTCGCTATGTTGGGCGAGCTTGATCTTCCCGAAGGTCCCCATCTGGCAATCGCCGGCGCATCCGGCGCCAATGCCGTGACAGCTTCCGAGCGTTCGGCTTTAAACAAAGCAGGCCTGTCCGCACGCGGATTTTCAACACTGACCGGCCATCTCAAGGAAGCGCAGTTTCCTTTTGCGGTGGCGCTGGCAGCGCTGGCCGTATCGCATCATGCGGCGCCGGCACCGCTGGATGAAGGTGAAGCACCGCTCGCCGGCGCTGTCGACATGGCGGTTGCGACCAGCTTCGGCTACCGTCGCTTCGGCGGGGTCGCGGCTGTCGGCCGGGCTTGAAGCTCAGGACCACACGGCAAGGAACCACAATGACAAGCAGCGTGGATCATCTCGGCAGGCCGATCGTGGCCGTCACCGGTTTAGGCGTCGTGACATCGCTCGGCGTCGGCAAGGCCGATAATTGGGCGGCGCTGACGGCCGGTAAGTCCGGCATTCATCCGATCACCCGTTTTCCGACTGACCATCTGCGCACCACGATTGGCGGCATGGTCGACTTCCTGCCGTCCAGCGGACGCGGCACGGCCGCGCTGACGCGCGAACTGGCGGAAACGGCTGCGGCGGAAGCGATCGAACAAGCCGGCATCGGCAAGACCTTCGGCGGACCGCTGTTCCTGGCGTCGCCGCCGATCGAGATCGAATGGGCGGACCGCTTTACGCTCTACAACGCAAGCGAAGACGGCGATGGCTATGCACGGCTTCTGGCCGCCGCGCGCAGTCGCAACGACCGTTCGCTGTTTGAAGCCTCGCAGTTCGGCCAGATTGCCGACAGTCTGTCGGAGCGCTTCGGTACGCGCGGGCTTCCCGTGACGCTGTCCACCGCTTGCGCATCCGGCGCCACCGCGATCCAGCTTGGCGTTGAAGCGATCCGCCGCGGCGAATGCGACCGGGCGCTGGCGATCGGCGCCGACGGGTCGGCCACGGCGGAAGCGCTGATCCGATTCTCGCTTTTGTCGGCCTTGTCCACCAACAACGACACGCCGGAACGCGCGTCGAAGCCGTTTTCGCGCGATCGCGACGGCTTCGTGCTGGCTGAAGGCGGCGCGGCTTTGGTGCTCGAGTCCCTGGAAAGCGCCCGCGCCCGTGGCGCAAAGATCCTCGGAATCATGCAGGGCTGCGGCGAGCGGGCCGACGATTTCCACCGCACCCGCTCCAAACCCGACGGCTCGCCGGCAATCGCTGCGGTCAAGGCTGCCCTCGACGACGCGGGCTACGGCATCGACGCCATCGACTACGTCAATGCGCATGGCACCTCCACGCCGGAAAACGACAAGATGGAGCATCTGTCGCTTTCAACCGTCTTTGGCGAGCGCATCAAATCCATCCCGGTATCTTCCAACAAGTCGATGATCGGCCATACGTTGTCGGCGGCCGGTGCAGTTGAAGCGGTGTTTTCCTTCCTCACCATGCAAAACGGCGTGTTGCCGCCCACGATCAATTACGACCAGCCAGACCCGGCCATCGACCTCGACGTTGTGCCCAACGTAAAGCGCGCCGCCGATGTGCGCGCCGTGTTGTCGAACTCCTTCGGCTTCGGCGGCCAGAATGCGTGCCTTGTCATGGCGCGGGAGCCTGCCTGATGCGCGCTTTGCAATTGATCGAAGATCGGCGCCTCGAAACGGTTGATCTGCCGGAGCCGGACGCGCCGGGTCTCGGCGAAGTCACCGTCGCGATCAAGGCCGTTGCGCTCAACCACATCGATGTTTGGGGCTGGCGCGGCATGGCGTTCGCCAAGCGCAAGATGCCGCTGGTGATCGGCGCGGAAGCCTCCGGCATTGTGGAGACCGTTGGTCCCGGCGTGTCGAATTTGCGGCCGGGCGAACTGGTTTCGATCTACGGCGCGCGCACCTGCGGCCGCTGCAAGAACTGCGTGGAAAAGCGCGACAATCTTTGCGAACACGTCCAGGGCGTGCACGGCTTCCATCTCGATGGTTTCGCGCAAGAACGCATCAACCTGCCGGCGCGCCTGCTCGTGCCCGCCCCTCCCGGTCTTTCGGAAGTGGCGGCAGCGGTCGCGCCCGTGACCTTCGGCACCGTCGAGCACATGCTGTTCGACAATGCCAAGCTGCAGCCGGGGGAAACGATCCTGGTTCATGCCGGCGGATCGGGCATTGGCACGGCGGCGATCCAGCTTGCCAAGAAGATGGGCTGCACGGTGATCACCACCGTCGGTTCTGACGCCAAGATCGAGCCCGCCAAGGCGCTGGGTGCTGATCACGTCATCAATTACCGCGAAGACCGTTTCGAAGGCGTGGTGCGCAAGCTTACCAAGAAGCGCGGCGTCGATGTCGTGTTTGAGCATGTGGGCGCCGACACCTTTGCGGGCTCCATGCTGTCGATGAAAAAGGGCGGCCGTCTCGTGACCTGCGGTTCGACCTCCGGCGTCTCCACGCAGATCAACCTGATGCAACTGTTCCAGCAACAGCTGAAGCTGCTCGGCTCCTTTGGCTGCCGCATGGAAAACATGGCCAACGCCATGCAGAAGATGGCGCAGGGCCTCGTTCACCCCGTGATCGACACGGAAGTGAGCTTCGACGAGATCGACACGGCGCTGAAGCGCATGGAAGGCCGCGACGTTTTCGGCAAGATCATCCTGCGGGTCTGATGCGGCCCTTGATCGCCAGCCTGCGCAACCGGCTCACGCTTTTCCAATACTGGCTGATCGCCCAGCTCGCTTTCGGCGTGATGGCGCTGTTGCGCCTCGCCCCGCCGGATGCAGCACTGAACTTCGCCGACAAGGCCGCGCGCACGCTTGGCCCGATCAGCGGCCGCCACAAGGTCGCGGTCGATAATCTGCGCCAAGCCTATCCGGAAAAGTCGCCCCACGAGCATGAGGCGATCGCGCTGGATATGTGGGGCAATATGGGTCGCCTGGCGACCGAATATGTCTTCCTCGACAAGCTGTTCGACTTCAACCCGGCCACCAATGGCGAAAACCGGGTGGAGATCGCAAAACAAGGCGAGCCGATCTTCCACCGGCTGCGCGACGAACAGAAGCCGCATCTGTTTTTCACCGGCCATCTCGGCAATTTCGAATTTCTGCCGATCGTGGCGGCAAGCTTCGGCTTGCAGATGACGTCGATGTTCCGGCCGCCCAACAACCCTTATCTCGCGAACTACGTTCTCCGCCGTCGATCCGGCGCGATGGGGTCGCTGCTGGCTTCGCGGCGCGGGGTCGCTTTCGAGGTTGCTCGGATCTTGCAGAACAACGGCAATGTCGGCGTGCTGGTGGACCAGCATTTCACCCACGGCGTGCCGACGACGTTCTTCGACCGCGCCTGCGAAAGCAGCCCGCTGGTAGCCAAGCTCACGCGCAACTATGAATGCGATGTTTATCCCGCCCGCTGCATCCGACTGCCTGGTAACCGCTACCGGCTGGAGATCCAGGAAGCGCTCACGCTGCCGCGCACCGAAGCCGGCCGTATCGACGTCAACGCCACCACGCAGCTTCTGAACGACATCGTGGAAGGCTGGGTGCGCGACGATCCCGGCCAATGGATGTGGTTCCACAAGCGTTGGAAGATCAAGAAGCGCAAAAAGAAAGCTGCGCCGAAGCCTGCACCGGCTGAGTGAATGTTGCCGCAGCTTTTCGCGAACAGGCTCTTGCCAGCCGAGCCTCGGCATTGTTGATATCGCGCCATGACCGACAAGATCTTTCGCGCCATCGACAGCCGTACCGATGAGCTCACCGCCCTCACCAGGGACCTGATCCGCTTTCCCACGATCAACCCGCCGGGTGAGGCCTACACGCCCTGTGCCGAGTACATCGGGAACCGCCTGAAGGCGAAGGGTTTCGCGGTCGAATATATCCGAGCTGAAGGCACGCCGGGCGACACCGATCGCTATCCGCGCACCAACGTTGTTGCGCGCTACGAGGGCAAGCGTCCCGGCAAGACCGTGCATTTCAACTCGCATATCGATGTGGTGGAAGCTGGCGAAGGCTGGACCGTCGATCCTTTTGCCGGGATCGTAAAAGACGGCCGCGTTTACGGCCGCGGCACCTGCGACATGAAAGGCGGCCTCGCGGCGTCCATCATCGCGGCGGAAGCTTTCATTGCCGAAACGCCGGATTTCGCCGGCGCGATCGAGATTTCCGGCACGGTGGACGAAGAGTCCGGCGGCTTCGGCGGTGTCGCTTACCTCGCCAGCAAGGGCTACTTCTCTGCCCCGCGCGTCGACCATGTCATCATCCCCGAGCCGCTTAACAAGGATCGCATCTGCCTCGGCCATCGTGGCGTCTGGTGGGCGGAAATCGAGACGAAGGGCCAGATCGCGCACGGCTCGATGCCGTTTCTGGGCGACAGCGCCATTCGCCACATGGGCGCGCTGCTGCACCAGCTGGAACAGGAATTGTTCCCGGCTCTCGACCGCAAGCAAACCAAGATGCCGGTGGTGCCGGAAGGCGCGCGCCGCTCCACATTGAACCTCAATTCGATCCATGGCGGCCAAACCGAGGATTTCCTGCCCGGCCTTCCCTCGCCCAATGTGGCAGATTCCTGCCGCATGATCATCGATCGCCGCTTTCTTCTGGAAGAAGACATCGCCGAGGTGAAAAGCGAGGTCACCGGCATTCTAGAGCGCTTAAAGCGCGACCGTCCGCGCTTCGATTATGCGATTCGCGACCTCATGGAGGTGCAGCCCACCATGACCGACCGCGACGCGCCGGTGGTCAGGGCCGTGGCCGAAGGCATCCAGGCGATCTTTGATCGTGAGCCGGATTACGTGATTTCGCCCGGCACCTATGATCAGAAGCACATTGCGCGCATCGGCCATATCTATGACTGCATCGCTTATGGCCCCGGCATCCTTGATCTTGCACACCGGCCCGACGAATGGGTCGGCATCGAAGACATGGTGCAATCGGCTAAAGTCATGGCGATCGCCATCGGCCGTTTGCTTGGCGACGCGGACCGCGCCTGAGCTTTCTGAAATCAACTGTTGGATGGCGAGAAACAGGATTTACTCGGGCTCGCTTTCAAGCTTCAATCCGCGCACTGATCCCGTCCGGAGTTTGTTTGATGACGAAGTGGAAGTCCGTTCTCGCCGCCACCCTGCTCGTGCTGTCTTCCGGAACGGCCGCGCTTGCAGCGCGCACCGATTTGGTGCTCGGCATGGTTCTGGAACCACCGCATCTTGACCCAACGGCGGGCGCTGCCGCAGCCATCGATGAGGTCGTTTACACCAACATCTTCGAGGGCCTGACCAAGATCGGGCCCACCGGCGAAGTGATGCCGGGTCTGGCCGAAAGCTGGGACATCTCCGAAGACGGCAAGACTTATACGTTCAAGCTCCACACCGGGGTGAAGTTTCACGACGGCACGGAGTTCAACGCCGATGACGTGAAATACTCCCTCGAACGCGCCACCGCGCCAGATTCAGTGAACGCGCAAAAGGGCCTGTTCGCGCAGATCGACACGGTTGAGGTCGTCGACCCCGCAACGGTGAAGATCACGCTGAAGCAGCCGCAGGGTGCTTTCCTTTATAATCTCGGTTGGGGCGACGCGGTGATCGTGGGCGAAGAAAGCGCCGCCACCAACAAGGAAAAGCCGATCGGCACGGGGCCGTTCCGCTTCGACAGCTGGGCGCGTGGCTCCTCGATTACCTTGACGAAAAGCCCGGACTATTGGGGTGAGCCCGTTGCGCTGGAACGCGCGCAGTTCCGCATCATCCCGGATGCGGCGGCTGCGGTCCCGGCTTTGCTGTCGGGTGATGTGCAGGCCTTTGCCAATGCTCCCGTTCAAGATGCGCTTGATCAGGTCAAGGCCGACAGCCGCTTGAAGGTGGTGGTCGGCTCCACCGAAGGCGAAACCATTCTGTCGATGAACAACAAGAAGGCGCCCTTCGACAACAAGCTTGTGCGCCAGGCGATCTCTTATGCGCTGAGCCGTGATGAAATCATCATCGGCGCCACCAACGGCCTCGGCACGCCGATCGGCTCGCATTTTGCGCCGCATAACCCCGCTTATGTCGATCTCACCGGCACCTATCCGCATGATCTGGACAAGGCAAAGGAGCTTTTGAAGCAGGCCGGGCTGGAAAACGGCTTCACAGCCACAATCAAGCTGCCGCCGCCGCCTTACGCGCGCCAGGGTGGCGAGATCATCGCCGCCGAACTCGCGCAGATCGGCATCACCGTCGAAATCATTCCGGTGGAATGGGCGCAGTGGCTGGAGCAGGTCTTTTCCGGCAAGGATTATGACCTCACCATGATCT
>Ga0210040_10003484_pt1 | contig 21260 bp, 11 predicted proteins | sample CryGeyCG12114_NA_FD_185462 | JGI IMG/M metagenome (GOLD analysis project Ga0210040, IMG submission 185462) | Groundwater microbial communities from aquifer - Crystal Geyser CG19_WC_8/21/14_NA (SPAdes) (version 2) | ecosystem: Environmental > Aquatic > Deep subsurface > Groundwater | place: USA... | reverse complement strand
TCTGACTGACAATAGTCAGTGCTCAATTTTACATCTCATATTCACAAGTTTCCTTTGATTGGCATAGGTAGAAGCAAATATTTTTCCATGCTATTCGTTTTTTTGAAACTAATTTGCTCTACATCTGGAATTGAAACGGGATTGAAAAAACTCTTATAGAATAATAGACCTACTTACTAACTACTGCATGATTAAATTTTATACAAGAAATATGGATATAACATAGTACAGAGATGTTGAAAAAATTGATTAACTGTGAGTGAGTTACTTGCACACAGGAAGTTGATCATTGGTCTCATTTTTGCGTATTATTATTGTTATTAGCTTTTGCCCAAGAAGAAGACCTGAGGCGCAGTACAAACTTTTTGATGGCAAACATATTGAATTGAAATATGAGTTGAGGTCTATAGGAACCCTTGATAGTGAATTGAAATTGATGGAGTCGTTTTTTCCTGGAGCTTAGGACGTTATCTTGACACAGGAACGCATTAAATTTTTTCCTCCCTCACACAAACTTTTTTTTTCAAACGGAGCAAACATCATCATCATATTCATGCATGTATACTACATTGAAAAGGAAAGCAAGATATGGTCTGCTATGTATACCTGCGTAGCTGGAAACTTTCCGTGTATTTCTATTTTCCCTGTATATTCGGTTCACTACTCATGCATGCGACAATTTAATGCCATGTAGTATCCATGCAGGCTTGTATAGGATGTAAGTCACTACGGATTTTATTCCTGCAGGATCAATATAGGGAGTTACTAACGGAGTAAGTGTGTGAGGTGCATTCAATGGAAAGTTAGCCAATTCACTGAATCCGTTTTGTATGATGTGTGGGATGGATTGGCTAATTTTCCGACTCTTTTTTAGTTACTATTTCCCAATCTGGTTTACATACGTAGTATGTGGGAGGGAGGGGAATTCGATTGAGAGAAAAGTAAATTCAGATATGGATGACGCCGATTCCAATAGATTGAATTGTTGAATAAATATTGTGAGTTTTTTTACAGTTTCCGGCTAGAAAACAGTAAAAATCTATAAAGTGTAGTTAGTTATAGAATGATTTCGCTGTGTATACTCATGTAAATCTTTGCAGAACGTCCAGAGCATGAGAATGGGGCCAAATATATGAAAAGTAAACAAGTTTTTTTTCAGTTTTTTTCTATACCTGTCCAGTCAAAAATGATATGTCCTGAGAGAGTATTCCATCAAACTGGAAGAATGCTTACAAAGGAGAAAAATATTTTTACTTTCACTCCTGGAATTTCATTTTCTATACGAATTCTAGTGTACAACACAGAAAGTAACTAGGATATCCCTTTTTTACGACAATTCCGTAAATAAAACCAAAGCAATAACTTGACTCTAGGCTGTTTTCATTTTTGCTTTGCAGTATAGTAGTGGTGTAATGTTAACACCCTAGAGCCACAAAAGGTTTACATGATTAATCGTGAGAATTGAGAATTTTCAGGAATTTTTGAATTTTGTTCCAATCTAAACTAGCCGCCATAAAAATATGGATTTTTAGTATTCCTTCGAATCATTTTGATAAAAACCAAACAAAAACCTTCTATTTGACTGTTTTAAACTGAGTCATGCGTTTCTTCAATGGCGCTTCCATTTCAGAATTTTCTTGACTGACTGACTAACTAACCAACTTCAGTTTGAACATGCATACGATATTAATCATAGGATCCCCATTGTCACTTAAAAGACAATAACTCACAAAATTTGGGGCTCTTGAAATCGTACTCAAGTAGTGATGCTCATTCGTCTGGAATTGTACATACACATTTATCCAACCATTTAAAGCCATCAATGCTTATTTAACTGGATGCAATTATTCTTTATTGCTTTCTGGACACATTAAAACGTCCATAGCGTTTGCTAGGCATCTTCATTTATGACCATTTGATAGCCCTACTTGGTTGATTAATAGAAAAATGTCTTTTTCCATCCAATGGGATTAACCTGGTCAAACTCATTGGCTTACTCGTTTAATGATCATCATTTATTACTCACTAGAATGATCGATTCGTGGAAACTAAAAAACGAAATCCACTTTCGCTTAAAATCTATTTTGAACTCATCCCTCAATTCACCTACTCTATTCATCCTTCCATTTTATGCTCTTTTAGTGAATGACGGGAAATGGAGATTGTTGGAAATAGAGTTTATATATCTTTTTTACTATAGCAAGGAAAACTAGATTGAATAGATTCTTTGCTTTCATAGAAAACAGGATATTCCAAATATTCCGTTGCCTAAAGCTTGTTTTAGTTCTAACTAACTAAACTTGAACATAAAAGTTGGTTAGCATGAAATATTTTTGTAAAATGGGAAATATCATGTCGTTCAAGTATTAAATCTCATATGCTGTTTAAATAATCCTACACAAGAGAATCACTTATGAGCAAAAGTTTTAAAACCATCGAGTAGTAAGTAACTAACCATAGTATAAATAAATGTGAGTGAGTATATGAAACAAAAGTAACCCACAAAAGAAAAACTTTTGTTTACCACATCCACTATATGTTTTCCGCACTAACTTACTTTTCATTTACAAAGGGATTGGAACGAAACATAAGGTTTGAAAACCGACATAGTTTTCCACTTAAACTTGATAAACCTAAAAGTTTCAAAGTGGAATTCATACCATATACTACCGTGTTACGATATTGTTGTAGTACACTACTAACTTTACACTATTGATTTGCTTTAGGTATCATTTACTTGATTTGTGATCCGATCCGTTTCACCAACTTGCACTAGAATTTATCTAACTAACAACCAAAATATATCCATCAATGCAAGTCTACAGCAGCGCTTTAATGATCCACTCACATCATGAACGTAAGCCTATTAGTTTGTAACTAACTAATTAACTACTGGATCCAAAATGCCGAAGAAACCCAACTTTTATAATAAGCCTATTAGTTTACACAATGAAGGGAGTTAAACCACTTACAAAGGGAGAAAAAAATATCCAATTAAAACTGATAATTGGGCAAGTGTGCACATGGGAATGCAATACTAATGTACTGCCTCACTCACTTTGATTTGTCAAGACGCAAAAACAGATGCGATTCATTGAAATCAATTTAATGAACGGAAAACTAAAAATATTAGGTTTTTTATTTGACCAGTGTTCAAGTTGAGACAACAACATTGTGTATTATATAGCTAGAATAGATTTTGTAGGAAATATTCCTTTTTAAAAAGGGGGAATCGCAAGTGCCCTGTGTGATTACATTAATTTGCTCACTTCACCCACTGACTAGGGGATACTAACTAACTAAAGGAAACTAAAAGACTACAAAACGCGTCAGATGCAATGAACCGAGGTGAGCAATGCTAACAGGCAGGGAAATCAAGAGAGAAAACAAAATGATACTCATTTGTTCCGTTCTGCCGTGGCTACTAACCACAGTCGTATATAAACTTGTGTAATGAAATCCAAAATGAACATTATGGCTGTACTACATGTTATCCCCTACTCTTGCTTGAGCTAAAAGGAGCTGAAACTAAAACTAACTACGATTACACAATGCTATGGTATAGTGTAGGCAATTTGTTTTTCTTTAGCCATGCTAAATGCATTGTATTGTAGTTACTTATAGTTAGTTAGTTACGAGTAAATATTAACTAACTAACCTTATCTATAACTTTTTAGTAAGTCAGTTAGATAGAAAAACGTAGAAAAGACCAAAATTTGCACAAAAAAGTTTTTGCCTTCTCACCATACTCATATTTTTATGAGTCTATGAACTCTTTTTTTTCTTCCCTTCAGATTAGTGATTAAGTCATGTAATTAGAAACGCGACTCCAATAACTTACAATACTACAGCCTTAAAAACAAGGGTTTATTATTATGCTTGCTGTACAACAGACCCAAACTTTTCAAATTTATCTTCAGCCTTATATTGACATTATTATTATGTGCACACAAGTTGTTCATAAGCATTCTTATCAGGGAGAGCAATTCCAAAGGAATTCTAATTCAAAAATTCGATCAACCTTATTAGAGATGTAAGGACATGCTTTCAAGCTCCAAGCTCTATGGATTCTCATCAGTATTTCCTCAATGTTTCCTTCCTCTTTTGTACTACAGCGTTTTCCTCCACTAAACCTAACGAACTAAAGATCCAGTTAGTTAGTTAGTTAGTTAAGCTTGTCCTCATATTTTCAGCTATGCAGTTTTCTCGTGTTAGTTAGTTAGTTAGCTAGCAATCCTTACGGGTGCAGCTAGAGCACCAGTGAACACACTTTGCATAGTTACAATGTAAAATATGAACAGAGGATATTTCATAAGAATGTGTACTCACGCATACAGAGATTAAAATGTCTTTTTTATTTGATCGATGGGAGCAGTAAAATCATAAAATTGAACTACTTTTCGTGTTTTGTGTCTTTACCATATGGTTATATTCCAACTTACTTTCTATTATTTATTCGTGTCCAAAATTTAACCTTTTTTGGAGAAGGAAACAGCAGTTAAAGGGCGAGTATGTCTCGTTTTTATTTACATTCCTTTCTTATTGTACAGTATTTGTTCTCTGTACACCTGAAACATTGTGTAGACTATACACTCTCCACTTTGATAAAGTGGATAAAAAACAACTTTTTGCTCACCAAAAGTTGGAACTAACTAATTTCCATGAAATGTTGCTCTCCAAAACAAACATTCAACTACATGGCTATAATATACTGTCTATCCCAGGTAGGTGAAATGAGTGGTACTCAAAATTTGAAATTTTCTTTTCACTCACACTCGTCTGTGTGCACTCGCTGTTGTAAAAGGTTTTATAACTTCTTCCTTGAAATTGACTTACTTTTACGGCAATTTCATTGGCCATATTTTTCTATTTTCTGCTGACTAATATTTTCTTCCAGCTAAAATACAGCCATATTTTTAGATTAATGAAAACTTTCCAAATTTTAATATGTAGAATCGAGTCAGTGGAAAAATATCATGCTTAATCTCAAAATTAAGGTGTAACTAACTAACAAAGAAATATCGTACCGCTATCCTTTCACTACAAACTAACTAACGAGTAGCTCACCTGAGCTCATAAGTTAGCTTGCGTCTCGCCATAACTCGGAGAAAAGAAACAAATTTAGCTACTCAAACACACGGGCTGCCGTGTTTTTTGGAGGGGTCGTTGTGTAAGAATACTACATGTTAGTATATACTATGCGCACCACTGCCATCATCATCATTATTATCATCATCACTGCCTCTACTACTACAGTACCAGGATGAACTAAACTTATATAACACATCTTGTACTTTTGTTGCTCCTCTCACACAGTGGGAAACTGTGTGAACGACCATGTTTCACTACTCAACCTGACGAGCAAATTCTACCACATTCATGCATGGGCCAGGCTCTTGAATCGTATGTGTGGTTTTTGTCGAGTTCTAGAGAAGCTTGAATCAGAGGTCAGGAGGTTTCACTTGTCCTACCTGCTTTATTTAAATCGCAGTGTACGTTTAGTTGCACATGAAAAGAATTTTTCAATGAGTGCTAAAAATTAATATAAATAATCGCTTTAATTCATGTAAAATCCAAAAAAAAAATTTTCAGTATTAGTGTTGATGGAACATAGTAATTCGGATGTACTAGGTACAGTCTTGGCTTTTTGAAATTTTACATATTACACAAGAAATTTTGAAAAAAACTTAAAAGCCTAAAAATAAATGAAAACTGGGAATGCTACATATTATAATTTCATTCCTGGCCTACCTGGAATCTAAAGTACATATTGAATTTCTAGAAAACTTAACTAACTTTGATTTCGTGGCTTTTAAAAATCTTTGATTTAAAATTGAAACAAATCTAATGTGTACTTTTCTAATCAACACAGTAAACAAAAACCAACCTCTCCCATTTTGCCCAAACAAATGCACGCATCTCTCCACACAAACTAACTAACAGTAAACCCAAAGTAGTAAAAGTAGCAGAAAATGCTATCTACGATTCTTGTTCCCTCCAACACATTTCCCTTTGAGCCACACTGAACTCCACACAAGCTCTTGTTTTTCCCTCAAAACATTCACTTTTACCCGTTGATTGAGACCAACTCTTGAGTTGAGCTCTCAGTCAGCAAATTCTCTCTCGACCCGGTAAAGTGGGAAGCTCCCTCATACAGTATATCTGTATAAAGTAACCAGCCTGATCCCACTGGCTCTCAGTTTTGCTGATACTGCCAACCAAGGCGAATGTGTGTAAAATTGTCCCACTGATAGCGAATATCACATTGTAAAATCCTCACAAACGGATCTTTCTAACTATCCGAAGAAAGTATCCATAGTGAGCACAATTTCTAACTAAAAGTTTGAAAATCATCAAAAAAGTCAATTCCCATCTATCTTTTTGTGGTCATCATATAAACTCACTCGTGTGCAACAACAATCGGAAATAGATTTGTCAGAGTGAAATCCCAGGCACATTTCATCATGCGTTTCTGAGATGAGCTGGAGTACTACATGCCGTTCCGTAGACAAAGATGAAAGTGACAAACCAATCTGTGGTCTACTTCTCTCATCCTTGTTTGTAGTTAAAGTTACAGTTAGTTGGAACTAACTAACTAACTAGCTCACTCGAGCGGTTCGTAAAGAACGGACCACAAAGTGAAACAAAATAGTCGCTCCTGTGTGTGGGCTCACTGTGAAACTATCAGCAACTTTTCAACTGCCTACACGATATTTAACTTTCCAATACTGACTTCGAATTAGATTCCAATTAAGACGAGCCAACCAACTATACCCACCATTATTGTTGTTAATGTTTGGTGAGTCGGCGAGTATACAACTTTATAATTGACAAACATAGTGTCCCTTTCATCTCTGTAAGTTTCTTCGCTATAGTTAGTTGGCTACAAAGGAGAAAAAGTTGTGTCATTAAAATCCTTAGTTCGTAACGTATTAGCAAACTAACTAACTAACTACTATTTGTACTTTGTGCTTGCAATATGTGATCTTTGGGATTTCAACGCTATTTTCCGTTTACAAAGGTAAGGTGTACAGAATTTTTTCGGGTGTAAATTTTATTTCGACTACGTATATGCATGTATGTACATATGAGAGGATTTCATGTGTCTTTGTGATCTGCCAATCAGTCTGTCTGACTGACTGACTGACTACATGCATTGTTATTCTGAGGTAGTGGATTGCAAAAGTGACAGGATCCAAAAGGGAGGAGATATTAATGCGGGTTTCCCTTTTGTAAGACAGACTAATCATGGATATGAGAACACACAGGAGCAAAATATTTGCTTTATCTAGGCTAGATGAAGGGAACAGCTTGAGAGCATTGGAAAGTAACTACCTAGTGAACTAACTAACTACATAGGGCTTTTGTACATGGTATAGAGGTTCAAGACAACAGAGTATAAAATCATTTTCATTGGGTAGAGTGACTTGTATGGAAAATATAAGCGGCTTTGAGAGCAGCTTTTGCGATCTTATCAGTTGTGCTATTTTGTTCAGGGCTTTGGTAGGAGCACAATACTGAGTGGCTTGGGGTGGCTAGATAGCTGACTTTGAGCATTTCTCTTAGTTAGTTAGTTTGTTTCTTTGGATGCACTTTGTATTTTTTTAGTTTCCACTGGATTTCCCGTGAAAAATGTGCAAAAAGTGATGCTTGGCATTTCACAGATATCATAATACATTGAAGTGAGCAAAGAAAAAAACTTGACAGTTGACATTAGCCAACATTGCCTTCGAAATGTAAGGTAGCAAGTCTATAATGCCAACTAACTAACTAACTAAATTTCACGGGTTTACACACAACCGTAATGAAATTCTCTATGCTTTCCAAAAACTAAACAACTAACTACGACCCGACCAAAATTTTGACATTGCTATATTGAAAAAATTACAAACTTAAGGGATTAACCTTTTCTATAACTAACTAGATATCTGATCCCATGTAGTGACAAATTTGACACACAAAATCTGATACAAGAAGGATCCTCTGGTGAACAAAAGGAAATTACATTTCCTATAATGTAGAATTGATCTTTTTGTTTTCAAACGACATTGTCACTAAAGCAATAACACCGTATTAGGTCTGTTTCTTATCTTCAGGGACGGTAGATTTGTGGGTATCCTCTAATCGACTTTTACTTTGTCCACGTTCCTTTGTCGACAGGATTTTTGTGCCCCAAACAAAAGAATTGTAAAATCCAATTCAAACATTGTAGCTTGTGCAAAGCAATTATTGAAGTCTCTAAAGAATCTACTCAATATAAGGAATCCAATTGAAACGATTTGTTTCCTCAAAAAAATCTATCTGAACTAACTAACTAACTATAGCAAAACTTGCTTTCATCAATCAACTATAAAGAAGCCAATTAGGTATACGACAAAGATTACAGAAAACTTTTACAAACTCATACAATATGAGCATTATACCACCCAGTTGACTATGGAAACCGGACCATGATGAATGAAAAGACTGTGTACTTATAATTGCTTGTGACTAGCTATGAAATTAATGAGAATTGTATGGGAAACTGATTGCAACTGGCAAATGCAATATGTCAGTGCTGGTTCAGTTGTCTGCACAAATTGAGTACGGTTGATGAACGTTGCTCACTTGGTCCCATTACATTATCGTATAGCATTCAAGTTTGGCCGGCTCGTTTTATTTGAATTCTCAGTTCCACCCATCATCATGGGTAGAAATGTTCAGTCTGAGTCAGTCACTAGCTAACTACAATGATCCATTTCATACAGTATGTATGAATGTACAGAGCAGATAAAACTAACTTTGGCAGAGCTATTAATACCTGTATGGAACATGATATGTAACGATCACATTCATTAAAAAAATTGGGAAAGTCGTTCCTGCTTCTGCCAACAGTGTAACAAGATAGGGCCTTATAACTAACCAACTAACACACTCAACTTTTCAAGTATAGCAGAGCGTGCACGCATTTTCCCGGTATGTTTTCACATAGACTCATCATTACAATCAACTTTTCTCCCTGCAGCTGTAATCTAGGGAAAGACAAGTGAGAAGCTCAAAGTTGAGGAGTTTCCAAAAAGTTTCTAATCACGTTAGTTGTACACATGGCATGGAGAAATGAGACTTGACTTTGGTTTTCTCACCTGATATGAGTGAAATAATTGGATGCCGGGGGTAAACTGGAATTTATGCGCTACTTTTTCTATATGCATAGTAGTTATAGTTAGTTAGTTAGTTAGTACTTAAGTAATACATTTATTCAAGAGATTATTATCCTCATTACTAACTAAAAACTAACTGTCCGGGGATTCTACACTTTTGTAGCACCACGATTTTATCCAAAAGAGAATAATGATCAAATGTTTTGTAAGTTATGCATTACATTTCGATGAAATTTAGAAAATTTTGTCGATAGTTCTACAAATGGTATCGTTAGCTGGTTAGTTATAAGAATACACTATAATAATTTTGAGTGAAATCACTTGCTAGAATTCTTGCTAACCCACTGGTTGAAAATCAGTTGAATATATTAGGTGATATTTTCTGTATTTTATGTTCCCTCACGTCTGCAAAATCCATCCCAGGCTGTATCTATTTATTACATTTTATAGTGAAGGAAATGCATGCATGAGCTGACATCATTTTCTTCCACTTAGGTGAGTTATAGTAGTATTTATTAAATTGGAGAGTGATGGAAATGGTCTTGTGCTAAACTAGAGCGTCTGGATCGCATATAAGTGACTACTAACGACTTGGAATCTCTAATGAATTTACTTGCATCAGTAGCTGGCTTCTTCAAAATCCTTCTTCGTGTATCCAGTTGCATTCACATGGAAGAAAAAAGTTTGTTTACTATGGCAAAATACGAGTGTGTTAAGATAGCTGCATCATAGCTATGGCTTAAATTGTATTGAAATGGAAATAATCTAATGTAAAGTATTGAAACTTGTATCTGTATGTATTTGGGATAAACTTTTCTATAACAGCTATGAATTTGTATTGTTAGTTAGTAGTTTAGTTAGCAATGATAGAAACTGGAATGTTTGAGTTACTTAGACATGCATAGAATGTAAATCAAGTGGAATAACAATAGAAAAGCAGTTTGAATGGCCATATCGATAACTTTTATCAAGTCTGTGATCACGAGCAAAGCTTCAAATGTTGCTCTCCTTGTACAATTTGTGGATAAAACACGAAAAGGAATTAAATAGGATGTGCCCTATATTGTGCCACTTTCCAAATGTGTTCCACTATGTGTATCCAACGAGACATGGGGAATTCAACAAGAGCTTTTCTCCATAATCCTGTTTGATACTACAGAAAATGGATGGTCGGGTATCGCTTTTAGTGATACGGTGGAGACCTGAAAAGTTTAAATATTTCCCTTCTATCTCTTAACCAAATGTTGATGAACGTGAAGGCCGCAAAGCATTGAATAACAACTTTATACGAGACTTACCTGAGGGAACGATAATAGCATTTATTTTGGATTTCCAAACGTGCATGTACAAATGAACTAATTTTGTATGATGACAATGGGGAAGGCTTTATTGGAATTTATATTTTTGGCCTCAGATCTCGGCTGTCTTTGTTGATACCCTCACGTAGGAATGCTTACGCCCTTTGGAACTAAAACCAAAGTACACAGCAGTTAAATGCCTAAGCTTACGTGGATATGTCCATGCATGTTAGTAGTAGTGGTGGTCTAGTATTATTGGTATGTGTGTGTCTGAAAGTCTGTACTATTTTATTTAGAAACTGAGAGTAAACGGTTTACTACCCTGGGCCACTACGTGCTGTGGTTGCTTACTGCATGGAAATGATCCACTAACTAACAAACAAACTAATGAAACTAGGGATCCATCTGGGTTTCAAATGTTTTGAGTTAATAATGGAAATAAATTAGTTTACTACTACTGTAGTACCTACCTACTAAAGATATTGGGAATTCAATCGTTACATTCCAATTGAAATAGTTGGACGTGCAATTGCAATGACCGGATAGGCGAAATAAAAGCGTGTTAGGTTTTTTGCAGACTTTGCATTTATCCTGCATCATTATCGGTACTGACTAACTCTGTTTGAAATGTACAGGCACAAAAACAAGAATTTATTTTTTTCAACAAGGAATCTTAATCTTATTTGCTTTTGATCTTCATATTTCGATTGCCAAAATTTGTTTTCGGTTAAACCGACCTGTCAGTAACTTTAAGTTGGGTGAGACTCAGTTGGATATTATTTACTAAAGATATCCAATAAATAGGAAACGTGAGTGAAAGTTTTAAACCTTTCATCCCAAAATTATTTATTTCACTAGCGTCTGCACGTGAACTCATTTATGGCTAAAACTAATCAAATCATGTATTGAGCAAGGAATCTCATTGCATTAGTTAGTTGAGCCTACCTGGTTCTATGTTGAAAGCAAGGTTTCCTTATTTATTCACTTTGGTTGTGAGTCCTCCTCAACTGATGAATTTAAAAGGCTACAACTCACATAGATGCCTAAAAGTTTTCACAAGCTACATTTCCTTCCTACTTTGTATAAATTGCATTTAAATCCCCATAGTTTGTAGTTCCTAGTTACTACTCACTATCAACGCTTTTGTCCACATATAGTTATGGACCATTTTGAAAAAAACTATAACCAACATGATTTACCCTGCTAAATCAATCAAAAATGTACATGGCTGTTCTAGGTGTAGAGGTTTAAAACGCCGAGAATCTAATTCCAGGGAACCGGTATCTGAAAGCAAGAATTTCACTTAGCGAACATAGAAGCATAAAACTAGAAAATCTCCTCTTCTACACTTGTAAAGGAAAACACCATTTTCGCCATATAGAATTGAATCAGGGACCATTTGCATTTTAAATGAGCCAGTAGTTGTCGTCTCAACAATCTCAATTTTCCTCTTTGTCACCTTGTCTACTTCTTTCAACTGGCTAAGCTCTCTAAGTTCCGTTCACTATACGTAAAGTTCTTGCACAATTTTCTATATCCTGCACACGTACCTTTCGAAAGCTTACTCCCAACTTTCTTAAGTGTCCTTTGCTTTGTTGTAGGAGAAAACTTTGAACGTTTCATGAAACTTTATTCGTTTTCAAATATACTCGTATTTGTCTGTCAGTGACTACTGACTGACTGAGTTTGAAGATCACAAATTATTGCGTATGGCATTGCTCGATTATGATTGCATATAGAGAAAAAAAGGTCGATTTTGGGGCGAAAACTCAATATTATGTTTGACGACCGAAATATTTTTAGGTCAAACAGACTTTGTATGTCTCTATGAGGTTGCCAATTTTTTAATCTTTGAATCTGTCAAATAAATGCATACGTTATATATTTAGTACATTGCTTATGAATATTTTTTGGCAAAAGTTTACCTCCTTTACATTTTTTATTGGCCCTTAAAGTCTTCCGTTTCAAAGCGCTCCAATCTATTCGAAGCAAGATATCAGTCACTTTCAACTTTTTTTCGTGTCTCTGAATTGAATTTTCTCAATAATTCAATCTAGCAGACTGTGTTTTCTCCCAGATATACATTCTTTTACTAAAACATAAGAAAATGAAGTGTCCAAACAAAAAAGACAGTAATAAATGGTGATAGATTATCCTCACGACAGTGAGACATTGAGGTTAGCTCCGTAGTGTAAACTTGGCCTTTGCATCCATTTATTTAACACCTACAAAACTCACTAGTTTCAGTGAAACATTGCTCCTCACAAAACAAAGCAAAAAATGAGAAAAAATGTTATTGCCGTCACCGGATAGACTTTGCATCCACAAAAAAGCTAAAAGCCTTCTCCCATTTATTAAGGAGAAAGTTGTATACCTGACACTTTTCATGGTTTGCATCTATTACCGTTGTATTGTTCCGCCACACATTTTTCTCAATCCTTAGCACTATATACGTACAATTTCCTATTCCTTGCAATATAATTGCTCACAAACCTAATTTCATCCATTTCTCAACTCACTCTCATATAGAAGGATGCCAAAGACAAAAGACATTACTAGAATTTATCCTCTGGCTCAAATCAGATGAAAGCCACTAAAAAAACCAACTGTCACCAATGACTAAGAGAGAGTATCTTTGTTCATTTAAAAGCAGTTAAGTTCTCTCGCCAGCTCCTTTCACTCTCATCTGGTGCCAACTGTAAATGAGCATTTATTTGGCAAACCCAAAGCTATACATAGCAATCCCAAACCCCGTAAGAAAACTGTGAGACACCCTAATATATACGCAAATGAAACCAGCAAGACAAGTCTAACTTACTATTCATTATTATTGCATTCACCTCTGCCTGCATCAAGTTTGCATCCTATGTATAATAACAATAATAATCATAATAATTATATCATCATCTAACTTACATAGGGAAAGTTGTGTCTCAACGAAACTTTATAGTTTAAATAGTTCCGGACTGTCCTCCACATCTGCATAATATGAGGCAGGCTCTTATATTTACAATCATACAGCCTGGCGTCTTCATCTTTTTTAGTGTCCTCTTTATGTACCAGTTTTTGACAATCTACTCTGCTCAACTCACTAACGAAGAAAATGCTGTAGCTAGACATTATTCTATGCATATTTAACAGTCAGTCAGTACCTTTGTGCAAACAGCAGCTTAGTTAGTTAGTTAGTTATTTAGTTGGACCGGATGGAATTAATAAAAGTTGGCCATGTTTGTTCATTAGTTAGATGGAATGAAAAGGTAGGGGGAATCTGGTGCTGTGCAAGATAATGAAATTTAGTGACTATAGGTTTCATTTGAAAGTGCGCTCCAAAAAAAGAAAGCTTTAATATGGGTTTGCATATGTTGGCAATACTTGTTTTGCTGTGTGGGATTATTTATTCAGAATTGAGATTATTTTTTCCCTTTGTTCATATTGTGCATAGGGAGAAAGTAAGCCAGCACATAATGGAATTGTTTTGTTTTTCAAATTATGGATAATACATGAGTTTGTTGTTATATGTTTTGTACTAAACAATGAACAAGACGCATCTGTCTATGTCCTGTATTTTTATTAACTAAAAGTAAGTTACTTGCTGACGACTAAAAGTTGAATACCTGACTGTTTCCATCTTTATTATTAGCTGTGTAGGTTCTTACAGGGGAAAATTGTAGGAAGCAATCTAAAGCTTCTGTGACATAATAAAATATGAGACAGTCATGAAAAGACAGTTGAGTTCACCATTTGGACTGTTCTCCTTTTGTGTGTACAATTCTCTATGGGATTCAGAATTTATTAAAATTTTAAATATACGCTTCCTTCTGACTGTAGTGTGTTTTAAATATGTAAGCGATAAGATATGTCGTGCATATTTTTAACTGTCTGTTCCTTTTTGTTATGCGGACCAAAATTAAGGATGTATGGGTGTAGTAACTAACTAACTAAAAGTAAATATAAATCGGAAATAATGAAATTGAGTTGAGTATAACTAACTAACTAACTAACTATCCACGCGTATGGTTCCAAGTAAATCTGCAAAGTAAAGTAAGTCTATTTAAGAAGCCATAAGTCTGTTAAATTGAAAGTGAATTTAATTTCTAGCAAAATCCCTCATTATATATACGCGGAACATAATGTTGACAGTACAAAGTGAGCATTCCTCCCTGTTTTGAAAGTTTCTACAAAATTTCGCTTTCATAACAAAGACATAATACTTGATACATTATGATGATGATATTAAATTGCAAAAAACTTTACGGCAAGTGAAAGCTGTATGTAAATATTTGATTTAGACTTGATATTATATTCTCCAAAGTCATTTATTATTCTTTCTCAAGTTTCATTCCCATTAAAAACTCACTCTATACTCTTTTTTAGTTGTAAAGAAAATCAAGCGTAGATTAGATTGTTAAACAAACTATCTAATACTCTGATTCAGATCTTGTACTAATATATAATCATTACAAAAGCCATACAGAATATGTAATGCAATGAAGTTGATGTGAATATTACAACTAACTACCCATATGATGGTTATATTAGTAAAACGATTCATTTGCTCTGATTACAGAAAATGGGGCTCCTCCTGTACACCTGGGTAGCTTTCACTCTCATTTTGAGTGCAACCAGTGAGAGTGGCCATTACTCGTACTCGTCATCATCAGGATCTGATTCTTCCCCTGGAGCAGAGTCACAGTCCTCGTCTGTCATCGATTCTGCAACAGCTGAAGCCAGAGGTAAGAAAATGAGAAATTCTCTTTTCATAACTACTTTCTACTACTACTACAGGGTGCTTTGTCAAAATCGTGTTAGTGCGACTTAACGATCGGTATTCAAACTATTCAACTATGCAGCTACTCTAATATTCCTTTGCTATGCGAAATGTAAAATCCTATGTACTATGTAACATACTCCGCTCAATCATATAACATGCATATATTGTATTTGGTTGGTGCAAGCAAAAATCTGCAATAGTTAATGTCTACCTTATTCGAAGGTTTTGTTGATTTTCGCTCGGAAATGTTTTTTTTTTCATCCTGGTGAAAGTAGCGACTTTCTTTTTGACTTTTTAAAGCCATAGGTTCAATAATGATATAATACTACAAGTCCGAAATAAATTCCAGTCAGGAAGACGTAATGTCCCCAAACCAGATGTCACTCGTCAGTTTACGAGATGCAATAAATTACAGGAAGATTTCTCGAGTAAAATGACCCACTTTGGTCTCCACATTTGGCTGTTTCTTTTTTCACGGCAGTTGTATGTATCCGTATTGGGAAGCACAAAACCAATTTTTCCACATGTTAAAGTTTTAATCTATGAGGATTACGTGCGCGATTACAACAAACAGGGTTCCACACTTGCCAACAACTCAGGTTGAAAAATTCTGGGCACGCTGAAAAACTACTACATAAACAGTGCAGTATTGTGTACACAAAACGCACACGCACATGAAATATTAAATAAATATTATATAGTATCCAACTGTAAGAAAAAACCCTGTAGGTTGGAAAAAATTATTTATGAGTTGTACCAATCTTCCTTGGCAATAGTCCCATGATGTTTTTTTTTTCAATTTTTCACACACTAAATACTGCAAAACTATGTTTATGTCTTGCTTTTAGTTTCGTATGTAATCTCCACTCATCTTCAATTGTATACCCCGCCATGCGGTTTTCTGCAATCTTCAACTAATAGAATCAAACTGACTGTAAGCCAACCATGGGTCGAAAATTTCAGTCATTTTCAATCGGTCTATGGTAGTAGTAGTCACATTAAAAGCACATGTATTAAAAACATGGATCCAAAACTCAGGGACTGTGACTTGGCCACCAGGACGTAAATATACATTATTCTTGCTTCCATTCCAAAAAGCATATTGGGAAGCGCAGCCCGTAACCGCTCCCGTTTCAGTTGAGTTTGCACACAACATTTGATTTATGATGGTGCACACTCTACCTGGCAAAACTAATGTGCGCCTTCACCATGTAAAAAAAGAAGAAAGTAGCAGTTGTTCCCAGTGGTAATAATACAACTACTGGATAAGATGATGGTCCCCACACGAACAGCAGGGAAGATTTTTCATCCCGCTTGTTTGCCTGCATGAAAGAAAATGGGGATTCTACTGTGAATACCAATGTTGTATATGCAGTACAATTTTTTCTATCCCCTTGTTTTAAAAAATGTGGAAAAAGGATGATGAATGGGCACACGTCATCCCTGTAAAGGAATTTGGCACGCTCAAATCGTCAGTGAATTTGAATTTTTGACTTGCTTAAAAATTGACCCATTTCTCATTTCACACAAAAACATGTGTCACGTGCTAGTCAAATGGGGGGAGAGAAATGTTGCCTATATTTATTCATATTATTGGAACAGCACTTTTATATGCAACTTGCATAGATGATTGCGTGAGAAAGGCAAATGTATATGGTATATATGGAATGCGTGCTCTTATTTATTTCTTGTGTGTCAGCCTGAACCTGTTTTATATTAATTTCTTGCTCTATTTCTTTAGCTGTCAAAATATCTTTTCCCTGGTTTGTTTTGTCACACACAAGTTTTATCCTGGGAGGGAAAAGAAAACAATATGTTGTGTGTTTTTTTTTCTCTGTGATGGTGATCGATTGATAGGTAAATAATGCACAGTAGTTAGAATGTATGTTGAAAACAATTTTTACGGGATTTGGACTGCTATTTTTTGTGGATTTCATTCAATGAAAAATTGTGTCTGTTTAAACAGAGTAAAAAGAAATATTTTATGACCGACTGACTTGACTATGCCTATATATTATGTAAGTGCGTTTAACCTATGCAGATTGGTAAATTGCCATCGACACAGTTTGTATACCCTATTTGTCCCCAAAGTAAGTCAAAGAGTCAACAAATCAATTTTATAGCTTCATTTTGATTACATTAAGTAATTTAGATTGGAATCAGTTAGAGAAAGCGCATGAAATTTGGTGAAAGTGACCTACATACAAATAAATGTGTATCTTATCTGAGTTCCTTCCTCGGCACAAAAAAATAAAGGTTTCACCCATTTCATGTATGTACGACAATGGATCTGCCTATAAGAATCTTCTCTTTTTTTGCTCTCCACTTCTTCTTTCACAGCTAAAGACATGGGGAGCATTGAAAGATAAGAAATGGAATGCAACCTATCCGTCCGCCCATGTTTATGGTTGATAAACTTCTATTGTTTTCGTGGAAAGAATGAAAAAGCTGAGGAAAAGTCTTTTTTAACAGTTTCTTCTTCTCACCCAACCAAGAATGATAAACCCATTTCATTGTTTAAGGCTCTGTAGTTTTTTTTACTGCCAAATGGAATAATGTTATTTACTCAAATGAAAGAAATGTGTATACCTTTTTAGGGCGCGCCGTTTTTTACTTACTCCATTGTGCAACCCACTAACTAAAGAACTAACTAAAATGCTCTTATCTTACTTAATAAATGCATAATTAAATATTACGTCTTTTGGGATTCTAACTAACTAACCAACTAAAACATGTGGCAATGACAGTTAAACCAATTTTTGTCCCAAATAAGGTAAAAAGCATGCACACACATGTATACACTACACTCTACATTCTTGTACTGGCTTGTAGTTAGTACCTATCTCAATTGTACTGAATGAAACCAAAACATCATTTCTCACCATTCACTCGTTACCATAATGTACATGTATTGAGGAGGACCCCAAGTGCGTTTGTCACATAAATGGAGCCTGCCAGACTGTGTAAGTGGTGAAAAAAGAGAGGGGAAAAAGATAACTTAGTCTTCTTGTGTTGTAAAAGCTGCCAAAGTTTCCATATTTTGCTTGGCTCACAACTCACGTAGTACAAGTTGTGAGCTAACCAAGCAACGAATAAAAGAGAACACATCATGAATGGATAAATTTGCCTACTTCCGTCTTATATACGGTTTGTCGAGTCAAATGCAAGCATAGCATGCAGAAAAAGTTACCTTGCAAATATATATTGTAACCCTAGCCCGGTATCAGTTATGGTCCCACTGTGTATTGCCTCACTAATCATTACACTTTGTACTGTAAAAAGAGTAGACTCGAAAGTCGATAGTTTTACCATGCAATAGTACATCTATTTCATAAGTTAAGTGCATTTAAAACAAACGGCACACACACATATTATATTCATATAGCTAGTAACTCGAATAACATTTCAATTTTGCTATCCACTGTACAGACGAGCCCAATTTTTGGAGATCATTGCTCCAGTCTGTCATGAAAAATAAGACAGTCAGTTAGTTATTGAGCCTTATGTAAGAAATATTTCTCTCCCATGCAAGATACTCCTAACTGACTGAATATTATTGTAGTAGTATATAACCCACACATTACTTTTAATATAATGGGAGCTAGGAGGAGTACATTTATGAACAGTGAGGAAGAGATCATCATAAGAAATGTGTCCTATGTGGCAGTTATGTGGCCATTTATGTGCCAACCTTCCCCTCTAAAATATTCAGACGGGAGAAATATGTTGATGGGACCAAAGGGTTCATTCATTTATACACGGAAGGAAGCATTTTTCATACATCAATGGATTGTAGAATTGAGTTGTATAGCTCGACTCGTTTACAATGTGGGATCTAATCCTAACTAACTAAAACTAACTTAACCATGGAATATGATGACGATGAGTATTTCGATTTATTAAGACCGATCCCAAATTCCATCTTTAGATATGATGTTATACAGGCTGTAGCAACTTGGAGCATATCTCGCATTGTAAAACCACTCGAAAAAATACACATTTTGTTCCATTTTATCTCATGAATGGTCCATCACCTCAAGTCACACTTATCATTCAAGTGTTTGACATTGGAATTGAATTCTCTTGTTGAGCACCAGACCTTTCTATATTCCTGCTGTTGTTGTCACAAAGTACACAACCATTTATACAGACCATTATAAACTAGAACGTGATGTGAATTCTTCAAGTTCCCCATTTATTATTAATTCCTTCACTCCTGCTCAAGATGTACAAGGGGATGACTATAGAATTTAAACAAGGCATTAGAGATTGCATCTCTGTTAGTTAGTTCCATTTACCAATCGGTATCCAAACTAACTAACAAACTGACTGTCCAATACGTATACTAGCAAATATATGGGCTTACTTGGTCTACATTTTTTTGCATGTTGGCAACCATTCAAGCAAATTAGATTCACTGGTTTGGTTTTACACAGGTCTTTGAACGTTCTCTAGTTAGTTAGTTAGTTAGTTGGTTACTTTTTTTCTCCATGCAGTGGAATCGCGTAGCAGTCACAGTCTATATATACAGTGACTTGAGTTATTATTCCCCGAGGAGAACAGATCCAATAATATATATCTAGCCTGTAAAGGGACCTGCACGTAACAATGGATACCATCAGCCACTTACTTACTTTTGGTGTCCTCCTAACTTTTTTTCCCTTTGTATTCTTTGGCCTCCTTTGTTCCTGATTTCACAAGATCATCATCATGTTCCCACGTTCCCTACTCTACTCAACTCCATTTTAGGTCTACTATTTTTGCAATCCTGGGCATACATAAAATACTAATGTCAAGTTGTAAAGTTTTTGCACGCCAATGTCTCTTATGTTTTTGTAAACCACTTTGTTTTTAAATACAACGCCCATGTAAAAAATTTCATTCTTAACACTATATAACACACTTTAAGAACTAAACGTGGCATTTTCCAACTGTCGGGTTTAAATACTGAGAATACAGTAGGATAGGTAAACTTTGCTTTCACCGAGAAAACAAGTGGAATCCAACAACATTTCCCTAGACAGCCCAATGCGGCTTTTATACGCGTGCCTGGCTAAAAAAGAAAGATCTTTCACTCTAGATAATAGAGATCTGACTGTACGTAATACTAACGCACAGCAACTCACTGTACAGTTCGCTTGGTGGAGATGAGACAGGGAAATTTTACAACACAGCACCAGCAGGCCTATTACACTCACTTGGCAATAATAGCAGTTTTATCAGCTTAGTGCATCACACCATACACTATAGGTCTGGGATTCTTTGTAGTGGAAGACCTTAGCTTGTAAATCTTTAACCCTTACAATGTAAGTCCAAAGCCCTAGGATGGGAAAAGGACAATACCCAAAACCAAGGTATATTTTACTATCTGTAGAAAATATCAAGCATAGGATTCCGATCCGAATCTGATAGCTCGTTTTTTTGGTTGCCATGAATTACTTTATGCCTATGCATAGTGAGTGAACATAAAATTTTGAAAATTTTTGCTAGTTTTTTCTTCTCCTGTGCTATACATAGATTATAGATTCCTCTATATACACGCGTTAGATAGGATGATTTGAATTGCAAAAGAGTCTGACTGTGAGATTGGAGCTAATGCAGAGACAAAAGATGACCTTATTCTGCAGTCTTTTGTTCTTCCAATGAGTTTGGCCATATATAGTGTAGAGTATAATAAAGGTTCTCAATCACGTTGTTCCAAATGGGCGGTCAGTGCATGAATGGATCCATTCCTTTTCCCCTTTTTATATAATATGGCGGGTTGGAGACACAGATTGGAGCTGTCGGTGATAACATTTTGTCTTCATTGGCAGTCGACCAAGGGAAATTTATTCATGTATTTATTTCCTTTTCATTATTATCGTCTGGAATGGTTTAGTTTAGTTAGGGCTATATATATGGCAAGGAGGAGATGGGTGGAACAAAATAATGGATTTTGCGATGAAATTATCCCAGTGAGTTTTACAATGGAGGTGATATGTAGTGTTTGTGGTTGCAGTAAATTTGCTTTTATTACGTTGTAAGGAACTGAGTGAGTCGGTTAAATTTTTA
>Ga0210040_10003483_pt1 | contig 21261 bp, 20 predicted proteins | sample CryGeyCG12114_NA_FD_185462 | JGI IMG/M metagenome (GOLD analysis project Ga0210040, IMG submission 185462) | Groundwater microbial communities from aquifer - Crystal Geyser CG19_WC_8/21/14_NA (SPAdes) (version 2) | ecosystem: Environmental > Aquatic > Deep subsurface > Groundwater | place: USA... | reverse complement strand
GCTATCCACCATTTTTTTTGTTTATTTTTGTTCATATCCCGCTGATTTTGAAAATAGACTTGAAGCAAATCACCTTACTCCTTAAACCCTGATTAGGGAAAGATGTTTAGTAAATAATTATCTAAATTAATTTCTGGTAACCTCCGGGTAAGTTATACGCGTTAAAGCTTTAGCTATACTTACCAATACCAATTATTAATGGGTAAGTAGGTAATAATTAAAAGTTAAATCTTATAAAACTGTTATATGACAACGCTAGACCAGTTATCTTTTCAGGATGCCGACACCCAGGACTACAATGTAATTATCGAAACCGTAAAGGGCAGCCGAAATAAAGTAGCTTATCTCGATGATTTAAAAATTTTTAAACTAAAAGGTGTGTTGCCGGCCGGCGCAAGTTTTCCGTACGATTTTGGTTTTATTCCGAGTACGCTCGGCGAGGATGGTGATCCGATAGATGTTTTGCTGTTAATGGATGAGCCGGTATTTCCGGGTTGTTTGGTGCCAGCCCGCCTGATTGGCGTTATTGCGGCGGAGCAAACCGAAGAAGGGGAGACGGTCCGGAACGATCGCTTATTGGCGGTTTCTTCGGTATCGCGTACGCACCAATCTATTCAGGATATTAATGATTTAAATGAACACCTGGTTACGGAAATCGAGCATTTCTTCCGTTCGTATAACATAATGCGGGGCGCAGAATTTAAGGTTGTGGGCCGTTATGGTTCAGAGCAAGCGCAAAAATTAGTAGCCGATGGCGGTCAGGCTTTTAAAGAGAAAGAGAATAAGTAGTAAAGCTAAATCCAGGTTTGTTAAGCACAAGATATATCCTATTAAATTAAACTTACTGCTCCTCTATCGGATTTGTTGCTGGCATCTGCGCTTTGGGTTTTGATTTGAGGATGAGAATAACCGCTGGTAAAATACAGGCTCCTGCCAATAACATTTGCACCGTTATGGATTCGCCCCCCAACAACCAACCTAATAATACCGCTACTAAGGGATTTACATACGCGTACGTGGACGCCTGGCTGGGCGGCACCACCCGGATTAACCAACTGTACTACGTATACCCCACCCAGGAACCAAAAACAATTAAGTACCCTAAAGCCCAAAAAGATTTGCCCGAGATACTTTCCACGTGAAACGACTCAAAATCACCGTGCAGGAAAGAAAGGATACCCAAAAAAATACCGCCGTTTAACATTTGCAAAGCTGTAGAAACTAGTGGCGGGGCTTGGTTTTTTTTATGTGCCGAGTACAACGAACCAAACGCCCAGCATAAAGTACCTACTAAAATAATCACCGTTCCGACTAAATCAATGGCGTGTCCGCTTAATTGGCTGGGCCCGATTAAAATAATCATCCCAATCATGCCCAGCACCAAGCCACTTACCATTTTTAAATTAGGCCGCTGATCGCCGAAAAATAACCAGCCTAAAGCCATAAACCAAAGCGGAGTAGTGGCTACCAGCAAGGCCGCTACGCTGGAAGGCACCGTTTTTTCGGCATAAGACATGCCGCCATTCCCCATCATAACTAATAAAAAACCCGTTAGCAAAGGCGTCTTAAATTCCTGCCAGGTAGGAAGCCGCATACCTTTCACTACCAGGCAATACAACAGCAGGAAAAACCCCGCCACGACAAACCGCATAGCCGACATTAAGAAAGGCGGTATGGTTTCAATGGCAAACTTCATTCCCAGGTAAGTCGATCCCCAGATAATGTACACGGCTGCAAATGCTAAATATATTTGCCACTGCGGTGGTGTTGTGGTATTCTGGGCCACCAATGCTTCAGCCATATACTTTTAATTCTGGTTTGTTGCAGCTGTAAACTTACTATTTCTAACGCTGATGCTCGTACCTTTTAAAAATATAGTTGTTTATGCGGATGAAAAACGGTATTCGAATGTTCCATGAGAAGCTTCGCCCAGTAATACTATATTTGCATCGCCAATCTGATTTAAATTATAATCCGGTCTTGCCGCGAATTAAGTTGCATTTTTATTATATCTTCCTCTCTTATTAACCTGACTACTCTTGCTCATCAACTTTATATTTCTATTCCCAAACTAACTTTATCTAGATTGCTTCTTCTTAATCGAATAAAATGAATTCTAAATCATTTTTGGCAAAAATGTTATTTATCTAATTTTCGCTATATATTTGCTAAATCTTTTTTTATTCAACAACGTTACTTTTATCACTTATTGCAACTTTACTTTTACTTCTATTTCTATGAAAAACTTTACTCCTCTACATTTTTTACCTTTGTCGGTGAACCTGCTGGTTGTAGCGCTGCTGCTAATTAGTTCTTGTACCAGTCCGCAGCATTTTGCTTTTACATCGGCTCCGCCCGCTTATCAGAAAAAGAAAGCCGAAGTAGCCGAACCCGCTCTGGCATCAGCAGAAACTTTAACTGCTGCTACAAGTACTACCCCAGTTGTATTGCCCGAAATAGCAGTTGCTGCTGAGACAAAAAAGGCGGATATTCAAAAAACTGCCCAGGTAATAACCGCTAAAGCGCAGGTAACTGCACCCAAACAAAAATTAACTTTAGCGCAAAAAGTAGTTCTGAAAAAACTTCAAAAAAAGGTTACAAAGATAAATCGCCAATCCAGAGATATAAAAGATACAGCTGCCGGACCGGTATCTAATCGCAGTGCTTTTGCCTTGATTTTGATTGGTTTCCTTGCTATAATATTTGGTGCCTTATTAAATTTAGGTATTTTCTATACTTTAGGCGCCCTAATAGTTTTCATTGCGTTAGTACTTCTAATCCTGAATTACATCTAAAAATTATTTTATCAATATTTTCGTAAGTCATTTCAGAAGAATTACTTTTCTTTCTCCTGAAATGACTTTTCCTTTTCTCAGTCTCCAGAACTGTTATGCGTAACATCGGCTTTCATTTGCTAAATATTACTTAATTTCGCCTCCGATTTTTTACAGACTTTAATCCATCACTATGAGCAACTTTCGCACAGAAAAAGATACCATGGGCCCGGTAAACGTGCCGGCCGATAAATACTGGGGAGCCCAAACCCAACGCTCCAAAGAAAACTTTACCATTGGTGGCCAACTAATGCCCAAAGAAGTTATTGCTGCGTTTGCTATTCTTAAAAAATCGGCGGCTTATGCGAATACCGAATTAGGTGTATTGCCCCGCGAAAAAGCCGATATAATAGCCCGCGTGTGCGACGAAATATTAGCTGGCGAACTCGACGCTGAATTTCCGCTGGTAGTGTGGCAAACTGGTTCGGGTACCCAAAGTAACATGAATGTGAACGAAGTAATTGCTAACCGGGCGCACGTATTATTGGGAGGTAATTTACTCGACGAGAAAAAACAAATTCACCCGAACGATGATGTAAATAAGTCCCAATCATCGAACGATACGTTCCCGACCGCTATGCACATTGCTGCGTACAAAATTGTGGTGGAGCATACCTTACCCATGGTGCAAAAACTGCGCGACACGCTCTACCAGAAATCGCAACAGTTCATGAACGTGGTTAAAATTGGTCGCACGCACTTAATGGATGCCACGCCACTTACTTTGGGTCAGGAATTATCGGGCTACGTTTCCCAACTCGACCACGGCATGCGGGCCATTAAAAATACTCTCGACCATTTAAGCGAGCTAGCGCTGGGTGGTTCAGCGGTTGGTACCGGTTTAAATACGCCTAATGGATACGACGTACTGGTAGCGCAAAAAATATCCGAATTTTCGGGTTTACCCTTGCGCACCGCCGAGAACAAATTTGAGTCGCTGGCGGCGCACGATGCCATTGTGGAAACATCCGGCGCTTTAAAACAACTGGCCGTGAGTTTAATGAAAATTGCGAACGATATCCGGTTGTTGGCTTCCGGTCCGCGTTCCGGGATCGGTGAAATTACTATTCCGGAAAACGAGCCGGGTTCATCTATTATGCCGGGCAAAGTAAACCCGACGCAGGCCGAAGCCATGACCATGGTTTGTGCCCAGGTAATTGGCAACGACGTTGCCATTAGTGTTGGTGGTATGAATGGCCATTTTGAGCTGAACGTATTTAAGCCCATGATGATTTTTAACCTGCTGATGAGTGCCCGTTTATTAGGCGATGCCTGCGATTCGTTTGATAAACACGCTGCCATTGGCATAGAGCCTAACTACGAGGTAATTAAACGCCAACTGGAAAACTCCCTGATGCTGGTTACGGCGCTAAACCCCCACATTGGTTACGAAAGCGCCGCGAAGATTGCCAAAAAAGCGCACAAAGAAGGAACTACCTTGCGCCAAGCGGCTATTGAATTAGGCTTACTCACCGACGAGCAATTTACCGAGTGGGTGCGCCCCGAAGATATGATTGGCTCTCTGAAATAACCTTTGTTACTCTAACTTAATAGATACAGATAAAAACTTTTATATAAGAGTGATCTTGTTACAGAGATCACTCTTTTTATTTTATCTTTTTAGATAAAAGCTTGGATCTTCATAAAATGAAAAATCTATAAAGATGAAGACAGATTTCTACTCTGTTGATTTCTCAAAAGTATGTATAATAACAGCTTTTTTATCTTATTAACAGTATAATAATTATGTATTACGTTAATGATATATTTACCCCTTCTTCGCCAGCAATATATACTTTTGTTGATAGGTTTTCACTGAACGATTTACTTGTAGATTCAATACATACTAAAGGTAAACAAATAATTATTTACGGACATACTGGAACAGGAAAAACAACATTATTACATAATAAGCTTAATCAAACTTACGATGGATTTGTAGTTACAAAATGTACTTCAAATATGACTTTCGATCAAGTTGTATTAAATGCTTTCGACGAATTAGGACAGTTTGTAATAAGTTCAAAAACAAGTACTCTTGAAAAGAAGAAGGGCTGGAATATTTCTGGTGATTATAATTTTATTAAAAGCTCTATATCTTTTGATTTTACCACAAAAGCATCTGAGGAAATTAAGCCAATAGTTCCTCCTCAATTATCTCCTCAAAAATTAGCCTCTTTCTTTGGTTTATCTAACTCTTGCTGGGTTATTGACGATTTTCATAAGCTCCCAAACACTGAAAAAAAGTTCTTATCTCAATGGATGAAAGTATTCATGGATGAGTCGGTGAACCATCCTTTTATTAAGATTATAGCTATTGGAGCTGTAGGTAAAGCAAAAGAAGTTATTGAACTAGACAATGAACTAAATAATAGAGTTGCAGAGATTCATGTACCTTTCATGAGTGTTGAGGAACTTAAGCAGATAATAATTTTAGGAGAAAGTAAACTTAATATCTCAATTACAGAAGATGTAAAATCAAAAATAATTAATTTTTCAAGTGGCCTTCCCTCTGTTACACATCAACTTTGTCTTAATCTTTGCTTTAGTAAAGGACTATATCAAACTGCAGAATCAACTACTTCATTTGATTTAAATGATTTTAAAAACGCTCTCGCTAGCTACATTTTACAAAATTCTGGATATCTACAAACACGATATGAAAAAGCAATTAGTGAAGATCAAGAAGATAAAATCCCAATCTATTATCACATAATAAGATCTTTCCTTTTATGTAAAAAACATAATCTAGCAATTACTGATATTATAAAATATTTCAAAGATCATCAGCATCCACAATCTGAGCCTCTACTTAGATATTTGCTTGAACAATTAGCTACAGATAAACGAGGTAAAGCATTAGATTATGAAGAAGAAAGCGACACATGGTTTATACCAGATCCATTCTTCAAAGTCTATTGTATCTGTATTATAGACTTAAAGAAAACAGTATTACAAGCTCAACTCGATTTGTTCAGCTCTGAATCAATAGAGAAATCGAAAAACAAAATAAAGGAGCAGCAAAAGGATTTAGTAAAGAAGGCATTGAATTCAGGAGACTATTTTGATTTCTAAAATTATAAATATGATTGGCTCCTTGAAATAATATCTTTGCTACTATAACTTGATAGCGTTGTAAGCGATAAAATATAGTAAAAATTGTAAAAGCGGCTTCTAATCTGGGAGCCGCTTTTTATTTTAACTCCAAATGCTTCTTAATTAACTCGCCAAGTTTTCTAAAGAGAATAAAATAGCTTAACTTTCTTATAGTGTAAGTGAGTGCTAAATCAGCTATTCAATAACAATAATAATATACCTGGCGCAGCAATAACTTATAAATATCAAAATATAACCGGCTTGATTTTATATTCATGAATAAATTAACCGATCAGCATATAGCAACTTTCCGGCAGGGCCTGGCTCCGTTTGTTATTTTCACGGATGAGGAGTGGGCGATTTTTTCGGAACATTTGTATCTGCGCAAACTAAAAAAGCGGGATTTGTTTATTGAAAGTGGTCAGGTTTGTCACGAAATTGCTTTTATCGTATCCGGTTCTTTACGCCTTTATTTTGTGAAAGATGGTGCCGAAATCAGTAATTATTTTTGCTTTGAACAAGAGCTTATTTCTTCGTACGTCAGCTTCTTACGCCAGGAACCCAGCCCGATAAACATCGAAGCCATGGAAGATGCCGTGCTGATTTGCTTTTCCCATGCTGCTCAACAACAATTATTACAGAACCCCGCCATTAATTTTAAAATGGAGCGGTTTGGCCGCACGGTAGCAGAATACCTGATTTGCTGCTACGAAGACCGGGTATTTTCTTTTGTAACTCAATCGCCCGAAGAACGGTACCGGCAACTCCTCCAAAACCAACCGGCTTTTCTGCAACGCGTGCCGCAGCACTACCTCGCTAACTTTTTAGGCATTACGCCGGTATCGCTTTCACGCATCCGCAAACGAATGCAGCAAACAGCAGTTGCAAAAAAAGAAGTGGCTCTCGTATTATAACCAATTATTTCTTATCTTTTGTTTACGTTTTACCTGGCTGGTGCTGCGTAGCTTGCTTAAAAAACAGAAAGCTATGTTACACACCATATTAGGTGCTGGCGGCCCGGTTAGCAATGCCCTCATCACCGAATTACTCCAGTTAAATTATCCTGTACGCTTGGTAAGCCGCCGGAAGTTAGAACCCGCTGGTTCGGCCCAATGGGTTAAAGCCGATTTATTAGATTACGCCCAAGTATTACAGGCGGTACAAGGCTCTGCGGTTATTTACATGTGTGCCGGTTTGCGTTATGATAAAAAAGTTTGGGCAACCGAATGGCCCCGGATTATGCAAAATTTAATCGATGCGACCAAAGCTACCGGTGCCCGGCTTATTTTCTTTGATAATGTGTACATGTACGGCCGGGTGCCTGGCCCCATGACCGAAAACACTCCGTACCAACCCACCAGCGTAAAAGGAGAAATACGCGCCCACGTAGCCGAAAAACTGATGGCAGAGGTAAAAGCCGGGAATATCCAAGCCACCATTGCCCGGGCCGCTGATTTTTACGGGGCCGAAAGCCTTAATAGTTTGTACGATTCGATGGTACTGGCTAAATACGCCCAAAAGTCGAAAGCCATGTGGGTGGGCAACCCGGATGCGAAGCATACATTTACCTATGTGCCCGATGCCGGTAAAGCTATGGCTTTGTTGGGACAACACCCGGAAGCCGACAAACAGATTTGGCATTTACCCAGCGCACCTGCGCTTACCGGCCGGGATTTTATACAACTTGCCGCCACTACTTTTAACACCGCACCTAAGTTTATGGCGGTTAATAAAATAATGCTGCAGCTACTGGGTTTGTTTAACAAAAGCATCAAGGAATCAGTCGAGCTTTATTACCAGTACCAATACGATTATGTATTCAGCTCCGAAAAGTTTGAGAAAGCCTTTCAGGTGCAACCTACCAGCTATGCTAATGGAATCCGGCAACTATCCGGCACTCTTTTTAAGTCGGACAAAACCTTAGTGATTGGTTAATTCCGATAATTATTTCTGCGACCGGTCAGGGCCAGAGTAAACAAGAATTTATTATCGAAGAAAAAAGAATATTGACTTAAAAAAATACCAGCAATTAAAACTTTATGCTTAAACTTATCCGTCCGGGTATAGTTATACAACCATGTATATCCGAATTTCCAAAATCTTAATTACGGTGGTCAGTATTTCACTACCGGTGGGCGGGTGGTTTTTTGACGTAGTGAAGCTGCCGCCCACGCATTTGTTCAATCCGGCTTGGCCGCCGCATGCCCGGTATCATAGCGCTTGTTGGTTATTTGCTATTACGTTGGCGGCAATGGGTTCGCTGTGGCTTTTGTGGGGGAATTATACTGAACGCAATTCCCGCTTAGCTATTTGGTCCGCCGGCTTTTTACCCGGATTTTTTTATTTATCGTTTTTGTTAGCTTTACTTATTCCGGGCACTACTGCCTGGAACGATGGGGAAACACCTTTTCAGCTTTTGCCACCCCAGGTAATCATTGCTGCTGGTATGTTAGTCGTGCTGATAATAGCGTTTAGCCTTACCAGAAAAACCCAGAAAATGAATAGTTAGAACGATAAACATAAATAGGTGTACATATTAAAGCATATATTTTCAAATAGGCCAAAAGTTCCTCTCCTGTTATAGGAGGGGCAGGGGTGGTAAATTTTACATCTGATTTTGGGATATTTATTTTTATCTTATTACTTATAACCATTATCTACATCTTTATCCGGTACTTTTCAGTAGAAGTACTATGTTGATAACTGAAAAATCGTACGCCGTTAATGGGATTCAGCTGCACGTAGCCGAAGCCGGAGAACCCACAGGTAAAGTTATATTGTTTCTGCACGGTTTCCCGGAATTTTGGTATGCTTGGCACCAGCAACTACCGTTTTTTGCAGCGCAAGGCTTCCGAGCGGTAGCGCCCGACCAACGGGGTTACAACTTAAGCAGCCGGCCCGCCAGCGTAAAAGCCTATACCCTGGCCCATTTAACCGCGGACATAGCGGCTTTAATCCGTCAATTAACTTCTGAAAGAGTAATATTGGTGGGACACGACTGGGGCGGCGGAGTAGCTTGGCAAATGGCCCAGAATTATCCGGACTTAATTGACAAAATGGTTATTCTAAATATGCCGCACCCAAAAGTATTTACAAAATTCTTGCGCAAGAATCCAAAGCAAATGCTAAAAAGCTGGTACACCGGTTTCTTCCAAATACCTGGGTTGCCCGAAATAGTAAGCAGTGCTTTTTATTACAAGTTGCTCGAGCAAACCATGGTACAAACCGCACGCAAAAATACTTTTTCCCTAGCAGCTATAACGCAATATAAAATGGCCTGGCGCCGAAAAGGAGCAATAACCGCCATGATAAACTGGTACCGCGCTTTTAAGTACAATCCTGCTACAGCTGCCGACCCTATTGTGGTACCAACGCTTCTAATTTGGGGAAAGAAAGATGCCTTTTTAGAAGCTGAAATGGCGCCACTCAGTGTGGATAAGTGCCAAAGCGGAAAACTGGTATTTATTCCCGATGCGACTCATTGGCTGCACCACGAAAAGCCCGAGGAGGTCAATCAATTATTATTGAATTTTATTCAATAATAAAAACCGGTATAGAGGGTGGAGAACATTAATTATTTTTTATCGCCATTTATTATACCCGCTGGCTATTATATTGGCGTGATTATGAGTAGAATTCTTTCCTTTGATTATATCAACTACTCAAGCTTTTAACCAGGATGAGTAGTTTTTTGGGAGCAATTCTTTCTAACTTCACTTGCAAATTCAAGATTTTCGAAAAGAATGCTGATTTTTGAAAAATATGTCAGCTGCTGATTTATATTCCTATTTACCTAATTTACCCGTAAAAGAAGCTTTGCCTCGGTTACTGGCAGCTTTGGCCGAAAATTCCCGCGCGGTACTGGAAGCGCCACCCGGCGCGGGTAAAACTACCCTGGTACCGCTCGCTTTGTTACCCGCTGCTTGGCGCAACGATGGAAAAATAATTGTGCTGGAACCCCGGCGCTTGGCTGCCCGGGCCGCTGCTCAACGCATGTCGGAACTCTTGGGCGAAACGGTGGGCCAGACGGTAGGCTACCGGGTACGCCTGGAGCAAGCCATTTCGAGTAAAACCAGGATTGAAGTAGTAACGGAAGGTATTCTCACTCGCTTGTTGCAAGACGATCCGGCTCTGGAAAATATCTCTGCCATTATATTTGATGAATTTCACGAACGGAGTTTACAAGCCGATTTAGGTTTAGCCTTTACGTTAGATGCACAAGCCGTACTGCGGCCGGATTTGCGCTTGCTAGTAATGAGTGCCACCTTGGATGCGGCTGGTATTGGCGCTTGGCTTCAGGCGCCGGTTATCCGGAGTGAAGGCCGGATGTTTCCCGTAGAAACGCATTATTTATCGCCGGCAGAAGTAGTCGCCGCCGGTAATCGCCCCGCCGACCGATTAGTGAATCTGGTACCAAAAGCTATTCAACAAGCGCTAATTAAAAATCCGGCAGGCGATGTATTGGTGTTTCTACCGGGCCTGGGTGAAATGCGGAAAATTGCGCAGCGTCTCGAAGATAAATTACCTCCTGCCACCGACCTGCATTTACTACATGGAGAGTTGAGCTTACAACAACAACAGGCAGCTATTAAACCAGCTGCTCCGGGTCGGCGCAAAGTAGTACTGGCCACCAGTATTGCCGAAACCAGCTTAACCATAGAAGGCGTGAAAGTAGTTGTGGATGGCGGGTTTGCCCGGGTACCTAAGTTTATTTCCCGTACCGGCCTAACTACTTTAGCCACCATCCCGGTTTCGCAAGCTGCCGCCGACCAGCGCCGGGGCCGGGCCGGGCGCTTGGGACCGGGTATCTGCCACCGTTTATGGACCTCGGCCGACCAACTGCAATTACCTACCCGGCAAACGCCCGAAATATGCGAAGCTGATTTAAGTAATCTGGCTTTGGAGCTGGCGGTTTGGGGAACAAAAGATGTTGCGGCGTTATCCTGGTTGGATGCACCACCACCCGCCGCGCTGGCGTTGGCGCGTGATCTATTATTGCGCCTGGAAGCTATTGATGAAGCCGGGAACCCTACTGCCCACGGGAAAGCTTTAGCTAAATTGGGTTTATCGCCCCGGTTAGGTCATCTGGTCGTACGCGGCCACGAATTGGGAGTAGGCAGCACAGCCTGTGCGCTGGCTTCCTTGCTCGCCGAACGCGATTTACTTAAGTCCGTTACGATTACGAGGGAAAACACCCTACCGGATCTGCAAATACGTTTGGAAATTCTGGCGGGCCGACGTCCGCCCACGCCTGGTTTTACTACCGATGAACCCATATTGCGCCGTATAAAAGACCAGGCCCGGAACTTACGCCAACGCTTACACGCGTCCGATAGGACTATAAACCCGGAAGCCGCGGGTCTGCTTACCGCCCTCGCTTATCCCGACCGTCTAGCCCAAAAAGAAGGCTCAGGTCGGGTACGCCTGGTTTCGGGCCAACGGGCTACTTTACCCACCGAACTATTTGGGGAAGCTGAGTTTTACGGCGTAGCCCATTTGGAAACAGGTAATCAATCCCGGGTACTACTTGCTGCTCCCATCAGTAAAGCAGAAATTCAAAAGTATTTCAATCATTTACTCGAAGAAATTCCGGAAATAAGGTGGGATGCCGCTACCGAAAAGGTAATTGCCCGGCAAATTACGCGCTTAGGCGCTTTGGTTTTGGAAGAAAAAGCCCAGCTAAAACCAGATATGGAGGTGGTGGCAACGGTATTGCTGCAAGCTTTGCTGGAAAAAGGCATTGATCGTTTATCTTGGTCGGAGGAAGCCCGGCGTACCCGGCAGCGCTTGCAGTTTTTGCACGAACTAGCACCCGACAAATGGCCCGATGTCTCGGATACGCAGTTAAACGCTACAGTAACAGAATGGCTTTTACCGCACCTGGTAGGTTTGCGTACCCTGGAACAGGTATCCCGCTTAGATCTTAACCAACTACTATTATCGGATTTCTCTTGGGAACAACAACAGGAATTAGACCAGCTAGCCCCTACGCACCTGGAAGTACCCAGTGGTTCCCGGATAGCTTTAGATTATACCGATACCACCACCCCGGTGCTGGCGGTCCGGTTGCAGGAAGTATTTGGGCTATTAGATACACCCCGCATTGGCGGCGGAAAAGTTCCTTTACTTATGCACTTGCTTTCGCCCGCTTCCCGGCCTGTACAAGTAACCCGCGACTTACGAAGTTTTTGGAATACGGGCTATTTTGATGTCCGGAAAGATTTACGGGGCCGCTATCCCAAACACCACTGGCCTGATGATCCGTTGGCCGCGGTACCCACGCGCGGTACGAAGAAGCGGCCAGGGTAGCTACTTCTTAAAAGTATTTTGCATTATACATAATTAAAAGAAATTCTATAGCGAAACAATTTTCCGAGATGAAGAAAGGAGAATAAAGTATCGGTTCCGTTATTGAATAAACAATTAGCTCCATTAGCATCATCCAGGTATTAATTCTCATTTACTAATCCTTTGTAAAATTAAATTCCGATGCGGAACTTTGAGAGCAGAAAAAGATTATGTACTTATTTGTGCAAAAAGTAGCGCAGATAGCTGCCAAAAAGCAGGCTGTTATGCCGACCCAAAAGGTACAAGTACTGGAATGGCAACCTGCCTTCTTTTAGATTGAAAGAATGCTTAAATTAACCCTCATAACATACGCAAGCTAAAACATTGAATTATATGTTGAAAAAATCTACTTACTTAAAAACTTTTGCCGGATGTATCCTTCTGTTAGCAAGTGCTTGTTCCGGGCAGAAAAGTAGTAGTTATAAACCGCAAAGCAGCCTGGTCGCTACTATCGACAAAGATTTTACCGAAAGTGTTGCCCAATACAAAGTATTAATGAAAAACCTGACGCCGTATCCGGATCAGTTTCCTAGGAATTATAATGCCAAAGCGAATAAGCTTGTCACGAGTGGGTCTGATTGGTGGTGCAGTGGTTTTTACCCGGGCTCCCTTTTGTACCTGTACGAACAAACCAAAGATCAAGCCTTATACCAGGAAGCCGAACGTATGCTACAGGTATTGGAGAAGGAAAAAAATAATACCAGCACCCACGATTTGGGTTTTATGATGTTTTGCAGCTTTGGCAATGCCAATCGCCTGGCTCCTAAACCGGCTTATAAAGATATATTAGTAACCAGCGCGAAATCACTTTCTACCCGGTTTAATCCAAAAGTTGGGGCCATAAAATCCTGGGATTCTAAACCTTCTAATTTTATTGTAATTATTGATAACATGATGAACCTGGAATTGCTTTTTTGGGCCACCAAAGTTACCGGTGACTCCAGCTTTTATAATATCGCGGTTACCCACGCCAATACCACCATAAAAAACCATTTTCGCCCGGATTACAGTTCTTACCACGTTATTAATTATAACGCCGAAACCGGGGCAGTGCAAGAAAGAAAAACCGCCCAGGGCTATGCTGATGCTTCGGCTTGGGCCCGCGGGCAAGCTTGGGGACTTTATGGCTACACCGTAATGTACCGCGAAACAAGAGATAAGAAATACCTGGAGCAGGCGCAGCATATTGCTGATTTCATGTTGAACCACCCGAATATGCCCGCCGACCTAATTCCCTACTGGGATTTTAACGCACCTAATATTCCTAGTGCTTTAAGAGATGCTTCGGCTGGTGCCATAACTGCTGCCGCCCTACTGGAATTATGCCGCTACACCGATAAAGAAAAAAGCAAAAAGTATTTTACTTCGGCTGAAACCATGTTAAAAACCCTTTCCTCGGCTACTTATAAGGCGGCACCCGGCACCAACGGCGGATTTATTCTGGAACATGGGGTCGGCCACCTGCCGCAAAACTCAGAAGTAGATGTGCCGCTTACCTACGGCGACTATTATTTTGTAGAGGCCATGATCCGGTATAAAAATATGCGCTAATTTACAAGTATAGCCTTAAAGTAATAGATCAATAAGCTGCTTAACGCTTTAGAAGGAGACGTATTATGGAAGAACAGAAAAACAATCCCTTGCACGGCAAAACCCTGGAAATGATTTTGATTGAACTGGTAAATTATTACGGCTGGGAAAGTTTAGGGGATAAAATCAGAATCAATTGCTTTAACAGTAATCCTAGTATAAAATCAAGTTTACAATTTCTGCGGAAAACGCCTTGGGCCCGCCAAAAAGTAGAAAACTTATATCTTAAAATTAACCGTTAAATTACGCAGGATAATCAATAAAATTTTTCTCAACTTTTAAGAATGCTAGCTATGTATAACATTGAGGTAAGTAGCTTTTAAATGCTGAATAGCCCGAAAAAGAAAAAGGAAGCAAATGCTTCCTCTTAAGTTTAAAGTAAATAAGCTGGTTGGTTATTATTTATCGGCTTCGTAACCAGCTAACTTAATCATTTTATTGTAGTTACCTAACAATAAGAAAGATGGTGCCCATTGTCCTACAAATAAAGCTTCTTCGTCTTTCTTCATTATTTTAAAGGTTGCAGATACAGCCATAGAGGCTAATGCTGCCCATAAAAATATATCGGAAGGTAATTTAGAAGTATATTTCTCAATAGCCGCTGCTACTGGTCCTTCTTTATGTTCCGGGTTTACACTATCTGCTTTGTTTTTTAATTCTTGTGCGTCCATAGTTTTAAGGTTTTAAAAAGTATCACATGCCTATCAAAACGTATAAGTATTTATATTGTTTACAAAATTTTCGAAAAGACTTGCATTATAATCCAAATAGCACCTGAACTGCTATTTATTTTAATCAATCTTCTTCAAATGTCTTTTCGTTGGCAAACAAGTAACTTCCAGGAAAACAATTACTTAAAGCTATACTATTATTTATACCTGCTTAACGGTTTAGAAATATGCTTAATGCTCTTTTATTAAAAAAGCAACGTATACTGCCCTTTTTTATTAACCTTCACCGGAACTTCTCTTCGTGCTTGGCTAACCGCATCATCCGTATTTTTAACCGTATAAATGGCCGTTTCTTCAAAACGGGAAGCAATAATTATTTCAGTATTATCAGCATTAGTGGTAAATAACTGTTTTACCAGTTTGGGGCAGTTATTTTCTTTGGAAAGGTGCGATAGCAGCAGGTGGCTCATAAAAGCAGGTTTATAGGCCAGAAACAAATCTAAGGCTTGGTTATTAGATAAATGTCCTTTATTACCCCGAATCCGTTTTTTTAATTGTTGCGGATAAAAGCCTTGCTCCAGTAAATCTTCATCGTAGTTAGTTTCCAAAAAGGCCGCGTGGCATTGCGAAAAATGGCGAATAACGTGGTCGCAAGGAATACCAATATCAGTGAAAATACCTACTCGTATGTTCTGGTAATCTACTACAAAACTATGCGGATCTGCTGCATCGTGAAATTTAGGAAAACCAGTAACCGAAAGTTCACCAATTAACAATGGTTTATAAGCTTGGAATGGCAATACTAAAACGTTGTCCCAACTTAACCGGATATTCCGGCGGGTTTCGGCAGTAATATAAACAGGTATATTATACTTCTTCGCCAGCACCGGCACACCACTTATATGATCGGTATGTTCGTGCGACACAAAAATTGCCTTTACTCTACTCATTAATAACCCCAGGCGCAGCATCCGCTTTTCGGCTTCGCGACAGGAGATACCCACATCAATTAAAACTGCGTCCTGCTCATTACCAACATAATAGCAGTTTCCGTTACTCCCCGAGTTTAATGAAGTAATAAATAGTTGCATACAGGTACAAAGAAACCAGAATTCAACCTATTTATCAACTATATAGAAGTTTACAATTACTAATTAAAAATCAACTTATATAAATAATATAATCATTGTTAATTATCTATCCCTGATAATAATAGTTAAAACTACATCAACTATTTGTAGTTGTTGGAAATAAGTATTTATTCACAACGAATTTCATTTTAAGTAATTATTAGCCAGGATATAATATTGTTCATGCTTCAAAATATTTGCTGTTATTAAACAAATAATTTACTTTCAATTATATCTATCTTTTCCACAACAAATTTTGAATAATTTGTGCTTTGATACGATAGCTCAGGTTTATTTAGAATAATAGAATCCGCTTATTTTATTTTAAATAAGTACCGCAAGAGCAAAGTAATAAGTGTTTCAACTGCATCCGAGAGTTTTTGCTACAAAGTTAAATTAAGGGATAATCGACCTATTGTTTATGAAAATAAGAGGCAGATTAGTGGCTACTTAACCGACTATTATATAACCTGAACAGTCACTTCATTTTTGGATATTACTTTAAGTAAAAATGAATAGCGTTTAAAGTTGTCCTCGCCATACAAGTTTATTTCTATGCTTTTGTGGTATAAATAGGGTGGAATGAACTGAATAAGTTCTTTCTCGTATTCTTCCGTTTTGCGGTGCAGTTTACTTATACGTTGTTCGGTGCGGTTAATTTCAGCTTCTTGGTGCCGCGCCTGGTCCAAGTCTTCCCACCGGATATAATCTGTTTTTGTTTTAGGACGATTGCTTTTTAAAGTTGTTAATTTTTGCTGTTCTTCTTTTAACACCGATATCAATTTGACAAAAGTTAATAATTGGTGTGCTAGCGTTTTTTCAGAAGAGGGCTTAAAAGGTATCATTATAATCTATTTAATGCAATACTTTTACGTAAGTAGTTACTATCTTAGTTTTAGTCTTAACCTACTTAGTGCTAAGTCATTCGTTAGCATCATTAGCCGTATCAGAATCTGCAAACTACTTTTTATTTTAATACCTTTTAATGGTTAAGTTTCAATATAATTATAAAAAATGATGTGTGGACAAATAGAAGTTATAAACACTAACTTTTAGGAGTCCGTTTAGTCATTCGGCCTTTTTCTGTGAGGCTTTTAGGGCTTGTTTTTGCGGATGATGAACTTCTTTTAGCAACTTTGTTTTTGCCTCCTGCCCGGTTGGCGGCACTTTTTGGGTTAGCAAAGTTCCCAGGTTTTCCACCAACTGCACCTGCCGACTTGTTTACCGGACTTGAGCTACTACGTGGTTTTGGCGTTCTGCTTCGGGCTGGTGCATCTTCGTAAATTTCTTCTGAATGGCTGGTAGCAGTTCTACTTCTACTACCTTTATTAGTTATCAAACTTTTTAGGTTGTCCACCTCCGCTGCCGTGAGCACCCGCCAAAAGCCTACTGCTAGTTTAACCGGTGTGAATTGACCTAGTTTCGTTCTTTGCAAATGCACTACTTTATAGCCTAAATCTTCACACAACTTTTTTATGTGATGATTGGTATTTAGTTCCAGTACTATCCGCAAGCGATTAGGACCTTCCTTTGCAACAAAGTTTTTCTTTCTATCGGGCTGGTAATCATAAATGCCCGCTTCACTGATGCGGGAAAGAAAATCCGGCGTAATCATTTTATCCACCGTTACCACATACTCTTTTTCAAATTTGGTATCCGCTTTTGTTAGTTTCCGGACCAGTTCGGTATCGTTGCTTAACAGCATTAATCCTTCGGCATCACGGTCTAAAAAACCAATGGGCAGCAGAGAGGCCGGGTAATTAAGCGCCCGAATAATATTATTTTTAACCGAAAGATCGGTGGTAGTAGCAATGCCGGCAGGTTTATTAAACAACAGGAAAACGGGATCTTCGTGCCGAATAGCCAAAGTTTGGTCATCAATCCTTACTTTATCGGTGGCTTTTACTTTTATACCAGCTTCGGGTATTTTCCCGTTCACCATTACACGGCCTTGCTCAATTAATTTGTCAGCTTCCCGGCGGGAGCAAAATCCCGAATCGCTTATTAATTTATTTAATCTTTTTGGTTCCATAAGGTAGTTTGTATAAGCCCGAGCTACAGCGTTAATTCCTGCTTCTCGTTAAGGTTATATTAAAATAAAGAACAAGCAAGTGCAATCAGAAATGTTGTTTGTCGCTCAGAAGGTAAAGGTACGGGTTTAAAAGTCATGTGCCTTCCTCTATATTAATAAGCTTATAATATAAAAAGGTAAGCGCAATATAACTGATCCCGAATAACTTATAAACAACGAAAACAAGCTGATAAGAATTACGCAAATGCCAGAGAAGGTTTAAAAATAAATAATATGCTCTGATCTTAACAGGAATTTGTTCCGCTGTTTATCCACACTCGGCACTCTATTTGTTTTGCTTTTTAGAATTTAAATTATAGATATATCTTACCCAAAAAAGCCCCGGATACTTAGAAACCGAGGCTTTCATATTATTGGAAAGAATAAGTAAAAGGATTTTCTAATTTTTCCCGGTTGTATCAGGTTTGGCTGGTTCGGGCTGCGTAGTAGCAGGTTTCGTTTTTTTAAATAAATTGTTCAATTTTTGCGAGGCTTGCTGCTTCAGGTTATCTTCGGCTTGTTTTCGCTTCGCTTCGAGTTCGGTTCTTACTTTCGTTTCGGTTTCCAGGCGTTTGGCTTCTACCACTTTTTTGATGCTGTCCTGGACTACCTGCCTTTTCTCTTCTAAATTCGATTTAGCTACTTCCAATTTACTTTGCACCATATTTTTTACAACATCTTTGGCCTGGGCTTTGGCACTGCCCCCCGCCAAAGAAACTTTCGGACTGGTGAGGGTACCGCCAATATTTAAATTCATGGTAATCCGATCGGTACCTTTAATATCGGTGAGGCCAGTAAGCGACGTTAGCCGGGCATTTAAGGCGTTCCCGATTTTTCCAGTGGGCACATCCAGGGCGGTAACGTAGGCTATTTTACCATCTACATTGTTGGTACCACCAATAGTCATTTTAATATCTTTCACATTCAGATCAAAAGGCTTTACTACTAAATTACCTCCCACAATCTCTGCCCCAAAATTCTTGTTTTCTACTAACAGATTCTTAACTTCTGAAAAGTTGGTTAATTCACTTATCTTATTCAGTACTGTAACGTTCGTTACCACAGCTTTTACAACTTCTACTAATCCCTTACCAGTTAATGTACTGTAAACCGGTATCATATTTTGACCTAACTCGCCGCTGAAATTAAAGTCCGTTGAAAATACCCCGTCCACTAAGTGGGCAATGGGAGCGAAAGTTTTTACAGTATTGAACGCATTATAAGCTTCTTTAAAGGCCAGGTTTTTAATATTTAAACCAAACGAGAAAAGCGGGTGCTGCAAATCTTTGGTATTATACGAACCAGAAGTTACAAACGAGCCGCCCAAAGTATTAAAAGAAACATTATCCAGACGGGCTACTTTATCTTTAATGGTAACGGTGCCCCGAACATTATCCAGTTTCAGGTTCGTATATAGCACTTGGCCGGCGGTAGTATTCAGGGTAAAATCAATATTGTCTGGCACCGCCACTACCCCGGTAGCAGCCGATGGCGTTGGTTCGCCGCTAAATTCATCCACCATCCATTCGTTTACATTAAATTGGTTCGTGTTTAAACTCATAGTGCCGCGCAACGGCTGGTTATCCGAAAATAAGTAGCCCATGTAATTGGAAATAGCGCCGTTCACCTGGAAATCACTTTTTCCTAAAAATCCTTTCATTTGCTGCACCTGTATTTTATCGTTGTTAAAAACGGTGCTGGCCGCCGAAATTTTCATGCCTTGGGGCAAATCTTTGCTCACAAAAGTCAGGTTATTTACCTGCATCGTACCACTAGAAATAATATTAGCGTATTTACCAGCATCTATATCGGTCATTTTACCTTTAGTAGCCACATCGGCTTTTATCCGTCCGGATAAGGTCATGTCTTCCAAAGGAAATATTTTGGTCATTTTCGTCAAGTCCAGTATTCCTTTAATTTGCGCATCAAAAGCTGGTTTATCTATGTTCTGTATGGTTACCCGTCCTTCCAGCGGTTCGCCATCCAGTAACATGTTAAACCGATCGACTTGGATGCGGGTATCGTCGGTATTTCCCGTGGTATTGGAAACGGTGGAGGCCAGGTTTAAACTTTGAATGGGCGCCGGGAAATCTTTCGATTTTACGTAGCCGTTGCTTAAGTTCAGGCGGGCGCTTACCACCGGCATAGAAGTTTTGCTGTAAGTACCTTTCGCCTGGCCATTTACATTTAATAAACCGCGCAACGTCATGCCTTCCACCGGAAATACTTTAGTCATTTCGGCCAGGTTAATGTTTGCTTTTACCGTACCATCTACTTGCATCGGCTCCAACCCATTAATAATAGCACGGGCATCTACCGGGTTTTTACCTAAGTCCAGGTGAAATTTATTTATTTGGATGCGCGTATTATTTACAATGCCATCAGCATTATCTACTTTCATATTTACGTTGATGTTGGTGGCCGCCTGCGGTAAATCGGGATATTTGAAGCGTCCGTTCGTTACCTGCAATTCCGTTCCGAAGCCTGGCAAGGAGGCTTCGTTTAAGCGCCCTTTCACATAACCTTTAAAAGCCATTTTACCGTCGGTATCTATGTTTTTAAACTTATCGCTAAACATACCCGGCACAATCGATAAAATATTTTTAAATCCGGTTTCGGCCGCCTGAAATGTAAGATCCAGATCAATATCATTGCCTGGCATGGCAATGGAGCCATTAAAACCAAACGGAAATTCGTTTACCTGAATTTTGTTTTCTTTAAAAGTGTACTGCGATTTGTTCAGGTCCATTCCCAGCGTAACAGCCGCCTTTAGTTGGGTATTCTCTAGGTAATTAATGCCGCCATAAGTAACTGTAAAGGCATCGGCAGTAGTATTGGAAACCATATCAAATACATTTTGCGAAAAGTCGCCGCTACCGGTATGGTTTACCCGCCGGGCCGCCAAGCCAAAAGGAATACTCAAGTCCTGGTAAATCAAGTTGCCATTCTGAATTTCCCAGCCTTTAATTGCCATTTTAAAATTAGTGGTATCGGCAATGGCTGGTGTGACTGATGCCGTATCGGCTTTAAAAATATCCCAGTTGGCCTGGCCACTTTTCAGAACCACTAATTTTATTTTTGGTTCCTGTAACAGCACCGATTTTACTTTTAACTCATCACCGGTAATGACACTCATCACATCCAGGCCCAAACTAAAATTTGGCAAAATGGCTAAGGTATCACGCTGAAAGGAATCTAAACCTACAACCGTTAGGTTGTTTACCGATAAAGCTAAATTGGGGAAATGCCGAAAGAGACTCAGACTAACGTCGTCGGCTGCGTAAATTACCTTGGCATTTACGTTTTCGGCAATTTGTTTATCTAATACTTGTTTTACTTTGTCTTTAAATAAATAGGGTACCAGCGCCGCTGCCGCCAGCAACACCACTATAAGAATAACAAAGCCAATAAATACTTTTTTCATGATAAATAGTTACTACAATATTTGAAAACCGAAATAAAAGAAAATTATTGTTTCTATTTAGGTCAATTAAAATTAAACTGTTTATAATTATATTAAA
>Ga0210040_10003482_pt1 | contig 21263 bp, 25 predicted proteins | sample CryGeyCG12114_NA_FD_185462 | JGI IMG/M metagenome (GOLD analysis project Ga0210040, IMG submission 185462) | Groundwater microbial communities from aquifer - Crystal Geyser CG19_WC_8/21/14_NA (SPAdes) (version 2) | ecosystem: Environmental > Aquatic > Deep subsurface > Groundwater | place: USA... | reverse complement strand
GCTGCTCGACCCCGAGCGGCTGGTCGAGCAGCTGCTGGACCTGCGCGCGGGCAGCCTGCGCGCCCTGGGCCGCGACGACGACGACACCCAGCGCCAGGCCAACGCCCACCGCCTCGCGAACGCTGCCCGCCGCATGACGCTGCGGTGATCGTCGTCCACGGCACCGCCGAGCTGCGCCGCCGGGTCCCCGGCCCCGCACCCGCCCCGGGTGAGGAGTCCACGACCTTGCTGGGCCCCTGGTACGCCACCGTCCTGCGCTGGCGACGCCCCGCCGCCTTGGTCGTGAACGAGGCCACCCTGCTGCCCGCGGTCGTGCCGCTGGCGCCCGCCAGGACGCTGCTCGAGCGCCTTCCCGACGCGATCGCCGAGGTGCTGGGCGCCCATCACGTGCCGCCCGACGTCGTCGAGGCCGAGCGCACGGCCATGTCCCCGGTCCGTCTGGCGCCGACGGCCAACCGCAGCGTCGTCGGCGTCATGACCGAGCTCGCCTACCTCGCCGGTCCCGGCACCTCCGGCCAGCAGGAGCTGCTGGACCTGTCGCTGCAGCTGGCCACCACGCCGCTGGGGCCGCTCTACGGGCGCCACGTCAGCCCCGACCGAGAGCTCGCTGCGCTGGTCGTCGCCCGATCCCGCTGACCCTGCCCGGCTCCGCCACGCCCCGTTCCGGGGTCGGTGTCGGTGTCGTCCTGGGGCGGTCGCTGCTCAGGGGCGAGCGACGTTCAGGAACGGTCGAGTGCGTCCTCGTCGACGAGCTGTTCGCGCAGGGTCGCCGTGCGCTCGATGACGTGGAAGGTGACCGAGCTGTTGCTCAGGCGGTACATCTCAAGCTGGCGGTGCACCTCGTCGGGGTCGGTGATGGCTGTGCTCACGCGTACCCAGCGCTCGTCGCGGGTCATGACGATGTCCCACTCGCGGCGGATGGTGTCGGCCAGATCCAGGGAGCCTGCGGCGGGGGCTCGTGGGTCGGCGGCGGAGGGCACGGGCCCCAGTCTCGCGGGCGGGCCGCCCGCAGTAGGCCTGACGCCCAGCCCATCGTCAAGAATTCTTGACGGCATGGCGGACGTGGTGAGGCTGGCGAGGTCGAGCGCGGCGAGCATCGGCGCGCAGGCGTACGCGGCGGTCGGGCCCCGGCTGGAGGCCGGGCAGGGGCAGTTCGCGCTCGAGGCGGTCGCTGCCGCCCGCACGGGCCTGGACGTGCTGGAGCGCCAGGCCGTCGCGATGGCCCGCGAGTAGGGCAGCTCCTGGGCTGATGTGGGGTCGGTGTTGGGGATCAGCAAGCAGGCCGCTCAGCAGCGCTTCGGTGCGACGTCGTGAGCGACGACGGCGCTGCCTCGCCCGGCGGGGCGCAGGCCTCGACGCTGCCCGAGCTGGACGTCGCCCGGGTCAAGCGGTGGTGCAAGGCCGGGTGCCCGAGCACGTGCTGCACGAGATGCGGGTCGAGTGCGAGGTCGCCCCGCGGTACCTGACGATCGTGGAGCGGCGGGCGCCGTGGCGGGAGGACTTCGGGCCGGAGTGGTCACGCCGGGCGGTGGCCCGGCTGAGGTACACCAAAGCCCGCCAGGAGTGGGCGCTGTACTGGGTCGACCGCCACGAGCGGTTCCACTCCTACGACGACCGGTTCGCGCCCACCCCGGACGTCGAGGCCGTCCTCGCCGAGGTCGACCGCGACCCCACCGCCATCTTCTGGGGCTGAACGGCTCCGGCGCCTGGTTCTGGCGCCCGGGCCGGCGTTGGTGGGCCGGTGGGTGGCGGTCTCGGGTGCTGGTGACCAGGTGCGAGAGCTTGGGGGGCAGCAGCCGCAGGCCGTAACGGGCGTAGGCGCCAGCGTGCTGGGTGCTGGCGTCGGAGGCTGGTGGTCGCGTGGCCACCCGCGGGGCGCACCTACGCTCACCGAGTGCTCCTGGACTGGCTCGGTGCGTGGGCGCAGTCGCCTGGCTTTGGTGGCCTGGCGGCTGTGGTCGCCGCCGTCATCGCCTACCGGGCGGCGCGCAAGGCGGCCGACGCCCAGCGCGCCAACGCCGAGGACGACCGCAGGCAGCGCGAGCGTGCCGAGCGCAAGAGCCAATGGTGGGCGCGGGCGCAGTGGGCGCTCGACCTCACGCTCAGCCAGGACCCCGAGGCCCGGGTCGTCGGCTACGACATGCTGGAGGCCCTGGCGAACAGCGAGTGGGCCGAGGAGCACGAGGCCGACCTCATCGCTGCGGCCACCGACCGCGCGCTGGGCGCTTCGGCGGATGAGGGTGAGGCCGTCTCGACTCAAGGGGCTGCGCGGCGCACACTGGTGTCCTGGCGGCAGAAGGAGTGGTGGCGGTGGCTGAGGGCAGGCGGTCGGTGAAGACCGGCCAGTACGTCGTCACGAGCAGCGCGAGCAAGGCCTCACGCAGCAGCGGTGAGGCGACCACCGGTCGCTTCGTCTCCCGGTCCGAGCGCGCGGCCGCAGCGCGCGCCCGCGTGAGCGCCGACAAGAAGCGCGGCGCGGTGACGGCCCCGTGGATCGTCGAGCTCGCTCGACCCGCCAACTAGCTCACCAGGCGAGCCCTGCCGGTCGATGCCGACGACCGCGGGCGGACGCCCTGGCGCCCTTCTGCATCTAGCCGATAACTCGGAATATGACATAATGCCGGGTCGGAGCGCTGTCGGGCCACCTCCCCGCTGAGGGGCGCGCGTCGCCGGTCGGTTGTGCACGACCTGCAGGTGCCGGTTCGGCGTGTCGCTGCCATTGGTCGACTGGCTTCCCCGCGGGAGGCTGTGGCTGTGGATGTGTACTGGCAGGTGACGGTCGTGGGAAACTTCGTCATGATTCTGGGGGCCGCGGCCATCCGCTACTCCGAGCCGATGGGTAAGGCGGTCGCTTCAGTGTGGCGCCGTCAGTCGGAGGTGGACCCGAACCTCGCCCAGTCGAGCGCCAAGATCGTCGGCTACGGTGCTTGCCTTATTGGTGTAGTCGCGGTATTTATGTCCATCGTGGCGCCTGGATCCTTTTAGGCGCATCGCGGCATGCCAACCACACGTGCGGCATTATGTTGTCGATAGCGTTGACCGCTGAGGGCTTCGTTTTCTGGCGACCGGAAGAGCCTGCCGCATGGCGGCGGCGACCTCGCCGGGGTGAGCCCCGCTGCACGGTGACTGCGGCACACCGAGCTCGGATCGAAGCGTGCCCGATCCACCCGCGCCAGCACCGCGGCACCCGGCGCAGCGCACGACGGGGTGCCGCACGCCGCCGGAGCGGCGAGGATCGGCGGATGCCGGAGGGGGACAGCGTCTACCTGGTCGCGCGGACGCTGGACGCGAAGCTGCGCGGGGCGACGGTGCGCCGCAGCGACTTCCGCGTGCCGCAGCACGCGACGGCGGACCTGTCGGGGCGGGCGGTGCTCGGGACGGCCTCGCGCGGCAAGCACCTGCTCACCCGGTTCTCCGGCGGGCTGACGCTGCACACGCACCTGCGGATGGACGGCTCGTGGACGGTGCTCGCGCCCGGGAAGGTGCTCCCGCGCCGGGTGGAGCCGGACGTGCGCGTCCTGCTCGCGACGACGGGCGGGCCGGGCGCGGCCGGGGGTGCGCCCGGCCCCACAGCCGTCGCGCTGTCGACGCCGGTCGTGGAGCTGGTGCCCACCGCGGACGAGGGCGACGTCGTCGGGCACCTCGGGCCGGACCTGCTCGGCGACGACTGGGCGGACGGCGGCGGGCGGGAGGCGGTGCGCCGCCTGGCGGCGTCGCCGGAGCGCGGGATCAAGGTCGCGCTGCTGGACCAGCGCAACCTCGCGGGCGTCGGGAACATGTGGGCCGACGAGACCTGCTTCCTGCGCGGTCTGGACCCGTGGACGCCCGTCGGCGACGTGGACCTCCCGCCGCTCGTGGGGCTCGCCGCGCGGATGCTGCGCCACTCCGTCGCGGCGCCCGGCGCCTACCAGGTGACGACGGGCGACACCCGCCGCGGCAGGTCCCACTGGGTCGTCGGGCGCGCCGGGAGGCCGTGCCTGCGGTGCGGGACGACGGTGCGCGTGCGCGCCGAGGTGGCCGGCGACCCCGAGCAGCGGCGCACGTGGTGGTGCCCGCGCTGCCAGCCCGAGCCGCCCGTGCGCGCCGAGCCGGGAGCGGGGGCCCCGGACGGGCTGCCGGGCTAGGGTCGCCGCCATGCAGCAGTGGGAGTACATGACGGCGCCGCTCATCGTCCACGCGACGAAGCAGATCCTGGACAACTTCGGCGAGGACGGCTGGGAGCTCGTGCAGGTCATCCCCGGTCCCGACGGCAACGGGCTGGTCGCCTACCTCAAGCGCCCGAGGGGCTGAGCCGCGTGGGTGCCCTGGAGCGCCTCGCGGGGCTCGGCCTCGAGCTCCCCGACGTCGTCCCCCCGCTGGCGGCCTACCAGCCGGCTGTGCGCGCCGGTGACCTCGTCTGGACGTCGGGGCAGCTGCCGATCCGCGGCGGGTCGGTCGTCACCACCGGCAAGGTCGGGGACGGCGTCCCCGACCCGACCGGGCCCGCGCTCGTCCCGCCCGGCGAGGCCGCGGAGCTGGCCCGCCTCTGCGCGCTCAACGCGCTGGCCGCCGTCGCCTCCCAGCTGGGCGACGGCGAGAGCCTCGACGACGTCCGCGTGGTGAAGGTCGTCGGCTTCGTGGCCAGCGACCCGGCCTTCACGGGCCAGCCCGCCGTCGTCAACGGGGCGAGCGCCCTGCTCGGCGAGGTCTTCGGCGAGGCCGGCACGCACGCGCGCAGCGCCGTGGGCGTCGCCGTCCTGCCGCTCGACGCGCCCGTCGAGGTCGAGCTCCAGGCGCTCGTCGTCCCCCGGGCCCGCTGACTCCCCGGGCCCGCTGACTCCCCGAGCCCGCTGACTCCCCGGGCCGCCGGCCCGTCGCCGGCAGCCCGATCCCGGCCCCCTCCCGAGAGGTCCGCCCCGTGCTCCGGCGCTTCCCCCTGCCTCCCGACCTGCGCGCCGCCGTCGAGCGCGGCGTCGTCCAGCCGCCGGCCGAGCCGGTGACGGCGGCCACCGTGATGCTCGTGCGCGAGACCGCCCTCGCGGGCACGGGCGTCGAGGTGTGGCTGCTGCGCCGGGCCGACGGCCTGCCCGCCGCCCCCGGTGCCACGGCCTTCCCCGGCGGCGGCCTCGACGAGCGCGACGCCGACCCCGACGTCCCGTGGCGCGGGGCGACCGTCGAGGGCTGGGGCCGGCGCCTCGGCCTGCCCGACGAGGACGCCGCCGCGCTGCTGTGCGCCGCCGTCCGGGAGACCTACGAGGAGTGCGGCGTGCTCCTCGCCGAGGTCGACGACGAGGCGCAGGACCCGGGCGCCACCGTCGTGCCCGTCCCCGAGGCCGACGAGGACGCCGAGCGCGCGGCCCTGGCCCGGCGCGAGATCGCGCTCTCGGAGCTGCTGCGCCGTCGTGGCCTGGCGCTGCGCAGCGACCTGCTGCGCCCCTGGGCCCGGTGGACGACGCCGGAGCCCGCCGAGCGGCGCTTCGACACCTGGTTCTTCCTCGCCGCGGTGCCGCCCGGGGCGCGGGCGCGGCACGTCGGCTCCCCGGGGCAGGAGCAGGAGGCCGTCGACGGCGCCTGGTGGCGGCCCTCGGCCGCCCTCGACGCCGAGGCCGAGGGGCGCGTGCGGCTGCTCCCGCCGACGCGGGTCGCGCTCGAGGAGCTCGGCGCCGCCCCGGACGTCGCCTCCCTGCTCGGCACCCGCCGGTCCCTCGACGAGGTGGTGCCGCGGGTCGCCGGTTCGCCCGACGACCTGCACCTGCTGGCCGACCTGCCGGAGCACCCCGACCCGGTCGGCCTCGTGTGAGGGAGGGGACCGGCCCGCGCGGGGCGCCTCAGCACGGGGGCCCTCATCGCGGGGGGCCCCCGCACGGGGCCTCCCCGCTGGGAGACCCGTGGCGCGGGGGCCGGGTCGCGCCCGCCGCGCTCTGCGTGCTGGCGCCCAACGCCGGGCCGATGACGCTGGACGGCACGAACACCTGGGTGCTCGGCGTGCCGGGGGCGGGCCCCGCCGTCGTCGTCGACCCCGGCCCGGACGACGAGGTGCACCTGCGGCGGGTGCTCGACGCGGCCGCCGAGCACGGCGGGGTGGGGCTCGTCGTCCTGACCCACCACCACGCCGACCACACCGCCGGGGCCCGGCGCCTGGCCGCGCTCGCCGGCGGGGCGCGGCCGGTGCCCGTGCGCGCCGCGGACCCGGCGCTGCAGGCCGGGGGCGCCGCCGGCACCCCGGGGCTCGACGACGGGGCCGAGCTGGCGCTCCCCGGCGGCCGGCTCGTCGTCGTCGCCGCGCCGGGGCACACGCGTGACTCGCTCTGCCTGCTGCTCGAGACGCCCGGCGACGGCTCTCCTGCGAGTCCCGGCGGCTGCCAGCTGCTCACCGGCGACACCGTGCTCGGCCGCGGCACGAGCGTCGTGGCTCACCCCGAGGGCGACCTCGGCGCCTACCTCGCCACGCTGGAGCGCCTGTCCGCGGTGGTGCGCGACCACGGCGTCACGGCGCTCCTGCCGGGCCACGGGCCCCTCCTCGGCGAGCCCGCTCCCGTCCTCGCGCAGTACGCGGCGCACCGCCGGGAGCGCCTCGAGCAGGTGCGCCGGGCCGCGGCGGGCGGTGCCCGCACCGCCGCCGAGGTGGTGCGCGCCGTCTACCCGGGGCTCGCGGAGGAGCTGCGACCGGCCGCGGAGCGCTCCAGCGCCGCGGCGCTCGTCGCGCTCGCGGCCGAGGACGGCCCGGTCGACGCGCAGCCGTGAGCGGCGCCGTCGCGCGGCGGGCGCGTCAGCGCGCGCGGCGCCCCAGGCGGTCGGGGTCGAGCAGCACGACGGCGCGGGCCTCCAGGCGCAGCCAGCCCCGCGCGCTGAAGTCGGCGAGGGCCTTGTTGACCGTCTCCCGCGAGGCGCCGACGAGCTGGGCGAGCTCCTCCTGCGTCAGCCCGTGGGGCACGCGCACCTCCCCGCTCGCCGAGCGCTGGCCGAACCTCTCGGCGAGGTCGAGCAGCGCCTTCGCGATGCGGCCCGGGACGTCGGTGAAGACGAGGTCGGCGACGGAGTCGTTGGTGCGCCGCAGCCGCTGGGCGAGCGCCCGCAGCAGGTGCCGGGCGACCTCGGGCCGGCCGTCGAGCCAGCGCTCGAGCTCCTCGGGGCCGAGACCGGCGAGCACCACGGGCGTCACGGCGGTGGCCGTCGCGGTCCGCGGGCCGGGGTCGAACAGGGACAGCTCGCCGAGCATCTCGGCCGGCCCGAGGACGGCGAGGAGGTTCTCGCGGCCGTCCGGAGCCCGGCGCCCCAGCTTCACCGCGCCCGCGACGATCACGTAGAGGCGGTCGCCCTCGTCGCCCTCGCGGAACAGCACCCCTCCGCGCGGCACGTCGACGCGCGTCGTCGAGGCGAGCAGCGCCTCGGCGGCGGCGTCGCCGACGCCGCGGAACAGGGGAGCCCGGCGGACCACCTCGTCCACGTGGGCCTCCTCGCGTGCCGGCCGGACGGCCCGCCTCAGCGGGGAGTGTGGCAGGCGGCGCCCGCCGCGGCCGGGGCCACCGCGCCGACGGGGACGTCGCTCGCGGCGTCCGCCACGGCGACCGCGGGGGCGGACCCCGCCCCGAGCGCCGACCCCGCGGACCCCGCCCCGGGCGGCGGCGCGAGCGCCACGACGGTGCCGCCCTGCGGGGCCGGGCCCCGCAGGTCGTCGCGGCGGCGGCCGTCGGACCGCAGCTCGCCCCTCGGGGCGGTGCGCCGCCGGGCCGAGCGCTGCCCGGGGACGGCGGCCGGGCCGTCCTGCGGCGCGCGCGCGGGCGCGCGCCAGGACCCCTCGAGCAGCAGCTCCGCCGTCGACCAGCAGACGAGGTCGTCGAGGTGCTCGCGCCGGCGGGCGAGGTCGCGCCGAGCGGCGCGCAGGGCCAGGAGCGCGCCGACGCGGTCCTCACCACCGGCGGCAGCGGGCCCCGCGCCGAGCACGAGGTCCGCCAGCTCGGACAGCTCGTCGTCGGCCACCTCGTCCGCCGTCGCAGGAGGGCAGACCTGCGCGGTCAGCAGGTCCATGCGGGCGCCGGCGAGCCGCGACCACAGGCGCAGCCGCTCCGAGCGCGCCACGAGCTCGCCGCGCAGGCGCCGCAGCTCGTCGAGGTGTTCGTCCATGCCGGAGTCGTCGTCGGCGCCGGGGCGGCTCTTGAGCAGGGGGGCGCGGTGCTCACCCGTGCGCGGCGGAGCCCGGGAGCAGCGCCCGGGGCGGTCGCGACCACGGCCGGGCGCGGCCGGGGCCGGCGCGGGCGCGGGGCGCGCCCGGCCGGCCGTCAGCGGGCGTGCCTATCGTCGTCCCGTGCCTCCCCCGAGCGCGTCCGCCGCGGCGCCGACCACCGCGTCCGCCGCCGGCTCGAGGGTCGGGGCCGCGCCGCCGGCGCGGTCCTCGCAGCTGGCCCTCGTCCGCCGCGCCCGCCGCGTGCACCGCGCCCTGGCCGAGCGGTACCCCGACGCCCGCTGCGAGCTGGACTTCTCGAGCCCCTTCGAGCTGCTCGTCGCCACGGTGCTCTCCGCGCAGACGACCGACCAGCGCGTCAACGGGGTCACGCCCGCGCTCTTCGCGCGGTGGCCGGACGCCGTCGCGCTCGCCGGTGCCGACCGTGCCGAGCTGGAGGCGGTGCTGCGGCCCACGGGCTTCTTCCGCGCCAAGGCCGAGACCCTGGAGTGCCTCGCGGACCGGCTGGTCGCCGACTTCGACGGCCGGGTGCCCGGGCGTCTGCCGGAGCTGGTCACGCTGCCGGGCGTGGGGCGCAAGACGGCGAACGTCGTCCTGGGGGACGCGTTCGGCGTCCCCGGCACGACGGTCGACACCCACGTCGGCCGCCTCGCCCGTCGGCTGGGCTGGACCGAGGAGACCGACCCCGTGGCGGTGGAACGCGACGTGGACGCGCTCTTCGCGCGACGTGACCTCACGATCCTGTCCCACCGGCTGATCTTCCACGGCCGCCGCACCTGCCACGCCCGCCGTCCGGCGTGCGGCGCCTGCCCGGTGCGGCGCGACTGCCCGTCCTCCGGGACGGGCGAGACCGACCCGGTGCGCGCCGCCGCGCTGGTGCGCGACCGGGGGCGCGCGTGAGCGCGGCGGCTGCGGACGGGCCCCGCCGGCCGGAGGTCCCCGGCTGGGTGCAGCGGCTCGTCGACGGCGCCCCGGCGGCCGCCGAGGCGCTGGCGCCGCTGGGCCGCGCCGGCGCCGGCCGCCCCGGCCGCCGCGAGGGGCGCCGGGCGGCCGTCCTCGTGTGCCTCTCGCCCGGGCCGTCCCCGGTCGAGCCGCCCCCGGCCGGTGCCGGTGCCGGTGCCGGCGACGCGGAGCGGCTCGGCGACGTGCTCGTCCTCGAGCGCGCCGCCGGGCTGCGCGCCCACGCCGGGCAGCCCGCGCTGCCGGGTGGGGCGGTGGACCCGACGGACGACGGCGAGGTCGGCGCCGCGCTGCGGGAGGCGCAGGAGGAGACCGGTCTGGACCCGGGCGGCGTGCACGTGCTGGCCACGATGCCGGTGCTGCGGGTGCCGCCCGAGGGCTTCGCCGTCACGCCGGTGCTCGGGTGGGAGCCCGAGCCCTGCCAGGTCGCGCCGGGAGCGCCGGAGGAGGTGGTCCGCGTGCTCCGCATCCCGCTGGAGGAGCTGCGCGACCCGGCGCGCCGCGTCGTCGTGACCTGGGAGCGCCGCATCCCCGCGGCCGGGGGGACGGGCGAGCTGCGCCAGCGCGGCGAGGGGCCCGGGTTCGAGGTCGGCGGCCTGCTGGTCTGGGGCTTCACCGCGGCGCTGCTGTCGGCGCTGCTCGACGCCGCCGGCCTCGCGCGTCCCTGGGACGGCGCCCGCCGGGTCAGCGCCCCGGCTCCGCCCCGGGCGGAGGTGCCGTCGTGAGCGGGGTCGTCGCCTCCGGCCCGGTCCTGTCCTCCGTCGCCTCCCAGGACCTCGGCGGCGCTCTGGCCGCAGCCGTCGGCCAGGGCGGGGTCGTCGTCGACGTCGTCGTCGTCCTGCTCGCCGTCGCGTACGCCCTGTCGGGGTTCCGGCGCGGGCTCGTGCTGGGGGTCCTGTCCCTCGTCGGCTTCCTCGGCGGGGGCGCGCTGGCGGCCGCCCTGCTGCCGGACGCCCTCGCCGGCTGGGAGCCGGCGTGGCAGCGGGTGGTGCTGGTCCTCGGGGGGGTGCTGGTCGCAGCCCTGCTCGGGCAGGCACTGCTCGTCGCGGTCGGGTCACGGCTGCGCGCGCTGGTGTCCTGGCGGCCCCTGCGGGTCCTGGACGGCCTGCTGGGTGCGCTCATGTCGCTGCTGCTGGTCGCCGCGCTCGTGTGGTTCGCCGCCGGGGCGCTGCGCGCGGCGCCCGCGCCCGTTCTCAGCCGCGCCGTCGAGGACAGCCGCATCGCCTCGGCGCTGGAGCGGGTGGTCCCCGTCGACGCCGGGGCGGTCTTCGACGAGCTCGGGTCGGCGCTGCGGGCCGAGGGCTTCCCGCGGGTCTTCACCGGCGACGAGGAGCCGATCGCGCCCGTCGAGGCCCCTGACCCCGCGGCGTCCTCGGCCGCGCAGGCCGTCGCGGACGGCGCCCGCGGCAGCGTCGTCAAGGTCACGGGGACGGCCGAGCAGTGCGCGCGCGGCGTGGAGGGGACCGGCTTCGTCGTCGCCCCCGGCCGGGTGGTCACCAACGCGCACGTCGTGGCGGGCGTCGCGTCCCCGGCGGTGCAGGTGTCCGGCGAGGGGCCGCGCCTGCCCGCCGACGTCGTCGTCTACGACCCCCGGCGCGACCTCGCCGTCCTCGAGGTGCCCGACCTGGCCGCCCCGGCGCTGCCGCTGGGCGAGGCCCTGGCCCCGGGCGACGCCGGCGCCGTCGTGGGCTTCCCGCTCGACGGCCCCTACGACGTCGAGACGGCCGGCGTCCGGCAGGTCGTCACCGCCCTCGGGGAGGACGTCTACGGCCGTCCCGGCGTCACGCGGCAGGTGTACTCGCTGCGGGTCGACGTCCAGCCCGGCAACTCCGGCGGCCCGCTGCTCGACCTCGACGGGCGCGTGGTGGGCGTGGTGTTCGCCCGCTCTCTGGACGACACCACGACCGGCTACGCGCTCACGCTCGAGGAGTCGCGCGAGGTGCTGGACGTCGCCGCCACGGCCTCCGGCGCGGTGAGCACGCAGGAGTGCGTCCCGGCCTGACGCACCCGCCCGGCACGGTGGCACCGGGAGGCTCCGGGGCTCCGAGGGCGGGGGCTCCGAGGTCGGGGGCTCCGAGGTCGAGGGCTCCGAGGTCGGGGCTCAGGGGTCGGGGGCTCCGAGGTCGAGGGCTCCGAGGTCGGGGCTCAGGGGTTGGGGGGGCTGCGGGGCTCAGGGGCGGGAGGAGAGGCCGGCGAGCCAGTCCAGGAGCAGCGCGGTGACGCGCTCCGGTGCCTCCTCGGCGAGGAAGTGGCCCACGCGCGGCAGCACCTCCAGCCGGTGGTCGGCAGGGGTGCGACCGGGACGCGGCCGTGCGGCGGCCGGAGGCACGAGGCCGTCGAGCTCGCCGTGCAGCTGGAGGACGGGGACCTCCACCGGCTGGTCGGTCGCCGCCCGGAAGCGGCGCCCGTCGCGGCGCAGCGGCGAGCGGACCTCCCACCGGTGGCGCTCGACCGCGGCCCGGGCCGCCCAGGGCGCGGACATCGCGTCGGCGTAGCGGCGCGCCTCCGCCGGGCTGGGCCAGCCCGGCCCGGCCCAGCGCGCCAGGAGCTCGGGGACGAGGTCGCCCCGCAGCCGGTGACCGGCCAGCAGCGGGACCTGCAGACCCAGCGCGTGGCGGTGGGTGACGACGTGGCGCGGCGTCAGCGCGCGCATCGCCGTCGTGGGCGGCGGCGGGGCGGACAGGACGCCGATGGCGCGGGTGGTCGCGGGCTCGAGCGCCGGCATCGCCCACGCCACGGACCCGCCCAGGCCCTGGCCCACGACGACGGCCCGCGAGGCCCCCAGGGCTCGGACGACGCCGGCGACGTCGGCGGCCAGGGTCGGGGTGTCGTACCCGCGCGGGGTCTTGTCGCTGGCGCCGCAGCCGCGCAGGTCCAGGGCGGCGACGCGGTGCCCCCACCGGGCGAGGGCCACGAGCTGGTGGCGCCAGGCCCACCAGTGCTGCGGGAAGCCGTGCAGCAGCACGACGAGGTCGCTGCCGCGGTCGCGCCCGCGGCGGCTGCGCGTCGTCCCCGGGCCCGGTGCTTCGTCCTGCGCGGCACGGGTCGGCTCGCACAGCGCGACGTGGAAGCGAGCCCCTCCCGCCGGGACGAGCCGGTGCTGCCACGGCCCCGGGACGAGCACCGGGTCCGCCCCCGCGTCCAGCTCCTGCTGGCTCGGGTCCGGAGCGGCCGGTTCCGGCGAGGTGGTCACGGGCTCGGCCGGGCCCCTGTCGCCCGAGCCGCTGTCGCCGAGGCCCCTGTCGTCGCTGAGGCCCCTGTCGTCGCCGAGGCCCCTGGGCCCCGGCGTCGGTGGCGGGGGCCCAGGGGCCTGGGGGAGGTGCGGGGAGGGCGTCGTCAGCGGACGCCCTTGAGCGCCTGGACCGAGTCCTTCGACGTGGCGATCGTGCGCTCGGGTGCCTTGACCTTGGAGATCTTGCTCTTGCCGACGAGGGCCAGGACACCGGCGACCAGGAGGAGCAGGACGCCGACGACGAGGAACGAGGCCCACGTGGGCAGGAGGAGCGCGAGGGTGAGGCTGGCGCCGATGAGGAGCAGCATCAGCGCGAAGAAGCCGAAGAGGGCCGCGCCGGCGAAGAGCCCCGCGCCCAGGCCCGCCGCCTTGGCGTCGTCAGCCAGCTCGGCCTTGGCCAGGGCCACCTCGCTCTTGACCAGGTCCGTGAGGTCCCGCTTGATGTCGACGACCAGCTGGCCGACGGTCTTGTCCTTCGCCACTGCGCATCTCCCGCTGTCGTGGTGCTGTGGTCCGCCGGCCCCCGGTCGGGGCCGTGCGGGGCGGGCCGGTGGTGCCCTGCCGCCGGTGGGCCGCTGCCGCGGCGCCTGTGATCACCGATCGGTCGGCGAGCCTACGCAGGGACGGCGTCCGGCGCCCGCCAGGCCGACGTCGGACGCGCGGAGGGCTGGTGCCCGCCGTGGCGGGCACCAGCCCTCTCGTCCCACCGGGGTGCTCAGCCCTCGGAGGAGGAGCCCAGGCCCGAGCGGATCGTGCTCATGACCGAGCTGTCGGCGAGCGTGGTCACGTCACCGGTCTCCCGCCCCTCGGCCACGTCGCGCAGCAGCCGGCGCATGATCTTCCCCGAGCGCGTCTTCGGCAGCTCGGCGACGACGAGGATCTGGCGCGGCTTCGCGATCGGACCGATCTCCTTCGCCACGTGGTTCCGCAGCTCGGCCACCAGCGCCTCGCCGGACGTGCCGCCCTCGTCAGCCCCCTCGCCGGACCGCAGGATGACGAAGGCGCAGATGGCCTGGCCCGTCGTGTCGTCGGTCGCCCCCACGACCGCCGCCTCGGCCACGCGGTGGTGGCTGACCAGCGCGGACTCGATCTCCGCGGTCGAGAGGCGGTGGCCGGAGACGTTCATCACGTCGTCGACGCGCCCGAGGAGCCAGACGTCGCCGTCCTCGTCCAGGCGGGCGCCGTCGCCGGCGAAGTAGCGGCCGGGGAAGCGGGACCAGTACGTCTCCACGTAGCGGTCGTCGTCGCCCCAGATGCCGCGCAGCATCGACGGCCACGGCTCGGTGAGCACGAGGTAGCCCGAGCCCCCCGGTGCCACCGGCTCGCCCGCGTCGTCGACCACGGCGGCGGACACGCCGGGCAGGGGCCGCTGGGCCGAGCCGGGCTTGGTGCTCGTCACGCCGGGCAGCGGCGAGATCATGATCGAGCCGGTCTCGGTCTGCCACCAGGTGTCGACCACGGGGGTGCGGCCGGAGCCGACGTGCGTGCGGTACCAGGTCCACGCCTCGGGGTTGATCGGCTCCCCGACGCTGCCGAGCAGGCGCAGGCTCGAGAGGTCGTGGCCCTCGAGCAGCTCCGGGCCCCACTTCATGAACGTGCGGACCGTCGTCGGGGCCGTGTACAGCAGCGTGACGCGGTAGCGCTCGACGATCTCCCACCAGCGCTCGCGGGTGGGGGTGTCGGGGGTGCCCTCGTACATCACCTGGGTGACGCCGTTCGCCAGCGGGCCGTAGACGATGTAGCTGTGCCCGGTGACCCAGCCGATGTCGGCGGCGCACCAGTAGACGTCGGTCTCGGGCCGGACGTCGAAGACGTTGCGGTGGGTGTAGGCCGCACCCGTCAGGTAGCCGCCGCTGGTGTGGAGGATCCCCTTGGGCTTCCCCGTGGTCCCCGAGGTGTAGAGGATGTACAGCGGGTGCTCGGCGTCCAGCGCCGGTGCCTCGTGCTCCTCGCTCGCCCCGTCGACGACGTCGTGCCACCACACGTCGCGCTCGTCGTCCCAGGCGACGTCCTGGCCGGTGCGGCGCACGACGAGCACCTTGCGCACCGAGCCGCCGCCGCGGGCGGGGTCGCCCAGCGCCTCGTCCACGTTCGCCTTCAGCGGGGACGGGGCGCCGCGCCGGTAGCCGCCGTCGGCGGTGACCACGACGACCGCCTCCGCGTCGTCGACCCGGCTCCGCAGCGCGTCGGCGCTGAAGCCGCCGAAGACGACGCTGTGCGGGGCGCCGATGCGCGCGCAGGCGAGCATGGCGACGACGGCCTCGGGGATCATCGGCAGGTACAGCGCGACGCGGTCGCCCTCGCGGACACCCAGGGAGAGCAGGGCGTTGGCGGCCCGGCGGACCTCGCGCCCCAGCTCGGCGTAGGTGATGGTGCGGCGGTCCCCGGGCTCGCCCTCCCAGTGGATCGCCACGCGGTCGCCGTTCCCGGCGTCGACGTGCCGGTCCACGCAGTTGTGCGCGACGTTGAGACGGCCCCCGGTGAACCAGCGGGCGAAGGGCGCGCGGCGCCAGTCGAGGGTCTCGGAGAAGTCGGTCTCCCAGTCGAGCAGCGTGCGGGCCTGCTCGGCCCAGAAGGCCAGCCGGTCGGCGGAGGCCCGCTCGTAGAGCTCCGGCTGGGCGACGGCGTCGCGCGCGAGCTCCGGCGGCGGGGGGTAGGTCTCCTGCGTGGTTCCGGTCTCGTGCCCGGGCTGGGTCTGCTGCGGGGCGGCCATGGGGCTCCGTCCTTCCTCGAGCGGTGGGTCGTCACCTGCGCGGCCGCCGGCTCCTGCGGGGAGGCGCCGGCGGCCGACTGCTGCGGGAGTCGTGCGGGTCAGTGCTGCACGGCACGCTCCGATCCTGCCCCCGTGAAGGCGCGGACCTCCATCTGGGCCGCCTTCGCCTCGTGGTCGGCCTCCGGCTTGCTCGTGACCGTGCCGAGCCACCCCAGGAAGAACGCCAGGGGGATCGAGACGATCCCGGGGTTCTCCAGGGGGAACCAGGAGAAGTCGATCGAGGTGTCCCGGATCATCGAGGTGCTCGCGCCGGTGACCGGGTCGACCCGCCCGCTGACGACGGGGGAGGAGGCGATGAGGACCACGGTGCTGATGAGCCCGCCGTACATGCTCCAGAGGGCGCCGCGGGTGGTGAAGCGCCGCCAGAAGAGCGAGTACAGGATCGTGGGCAGGTTCGCGCTCGCGGCGACGGCGAAGGCCAGCGCCACGAGGAAGGCCACGTTCTGGCCGATGGCCGCCATGCCGCCGAGGATCGCCACGACGCCGATGACGACGACGGTGCGGCGGGCCACCTCGAGCTCGCCGTCGGGGCTGACCGCGCCCTTCTTGATCACGCTCGCGTAGACGTCGTGCGCGAAGGACGTCGCCGCGGTGATGGCCAGACCGGCCACCACGGCGAGGATGGTCGCGAAGGCGACCGCCGCGATGAGGCCCAGCAGGACCGTCCCGCCCAGCTGGAAGGCCAGCAGCGGCGCGGCGGAGTTGACGCCGCCGGGTGCGGCGAGGATGTCCTCGCGCCCCACGAGGGCGGCCGCGCCGTAGCCGAGCACCAGGGTGAGCAGGTAGAAGATCCCGATCAGCCAGATGGCCCACACGACGCTGCGCCGCGCCTCCTTGCCGCTCGGCACGGTGTAGAAGCGCATCAGGACGTGCGGCAGGCCGGCCGTTCCCAGCACCAGGGCCAGCGACAGCGAGCCGAAGTCGAGCAGCGTCAGGCCGCTGGTGCCGTAGCGGAGCCCGGGACCGAGGAGCGCCTCCGGGTCGGCGAGGCCCTGCGCGGCGGAGGTGTCGATGGCCCCCTGCAGGACCGCGGTGAGGCTGAAGTCGAAGCGGGCGAGGACCCAGACGGTCATGACCACGGCGCCCGCGATGAGCAGGACCGCCTTGACCATCTGCACGTAGGTGGTGCCCTTCATCCCGCCGATGAGGACGTAGGCGATCATGATCACGCCGACGACGGCCACGACGACGTACTGGCCCACCAGGCCCTCGATGCCCAGCAGCAGCGCGACGAGGCCGCCCGCGCCGGACATCTGGGCGATCAGGTAGAAGAAGCAGACGGTGAGCGTGGCCAGCGCGGCCGCCATCCGCACCGGCCGCTGCCGCAGCCGGAAGCTGAGGACGTCGGCCATCGTGAAGCGGCCGGTGTTGCGCAGGAGCTCCGCCACCAGCAGCAGGGCCACCAGCCACGCGACGAGGAAGCCGATCGAGTACAGGAAGCCGTCGTAGCCGTAGACCGCGATGGCCCCCGCGATGCCGAGGAAGCTGGCCGCCGAGAGGTAGTCGCCCGCGATGGCGAAGCCGTTCTGCGGGCCGGTGAAGCTGCGTCCGCCGGCGTAGTAGTCGGCCGCCGTCTTGGTGCTCTTGCTGGCGCGCAGGACGATCGCCAGGGTCACGACGACGAAGACGACGAAGATCGAGATGTTGAGGACGGGCGAGCCGACGTCGAGCGAGCTGGGCGCGCTCGCCAGGACCGCGGCGCTCACGCCACGCCCTCGATGCGCTCGCGCAGGGCGGTCGCCTGCGGGTCGAACGTCCTGTCGGCCCAGGAGCGGTAGACCATCGTGATGACGAAGGTCGAGACGAACTGGCCGAGCCCCAGGAGCAGCCCGACCGTGATCGTGCTGCCGCCCACGCGCTGCGCCATGAAGTCGGGGGCGAGGGCCGCCAGCAGGACGTAGAGGGCGTACCAGGCCAGGAACAGCGCGGCCATGGGGAAGATGAAGCGCCGGAAGCTGTTGCGGAGGTCGGCGAACTCGGGCGTCTCGCGGATCTCCTCGGCGGTGGCGAGCCCCTCGGCGCCCCCGGCGGGGGGGCTGCCGGGAGCGCGACCGGCGGTGCTGCCGGGAGCGCTGCTGCTGCCGGGGACGTGCGCCCCGGAGCTGTCGGGGCGCGGGCGCGCGGGGTCTGGTCGGGGCACGGGGAGCCTCCTCGGGCCGGCGTCGCTGCCGGGCGTCGCGGCCGGGCTCCAGCGGCCCGGGGCGGGGGGAGCGTGCCACAGGAGGAGCGGCCGGGGTGCCGATCGCGCACAGAACATGCCGGACGAACCGGTGCGCGGACGGCACGGGTGCCCCGGGGTCCCGCCCGCGCGAGCCCGGGACCTCCCGGCGGAGGGAGTCGTCCACAGGCCGCCGGCGCGAGGGGCGCCGTCCGCCTAGCGTCCGCTGCGCGCCCCCGCCCGGGGGGCGCCGGCCGGCGCCGCGCCGGTCGGAGGCGGCGGGCCGGCAGCGGCCGGGAGGGAGCCGGTGTGGGCGACCTGGCGGTGGACACGGCGGAGCTGGCGCTCGTGCGGGCGCGGCTCGAGGACCTGGCCGCGCAGCTCGCGGCAGCGGGCGCGCGCATGGCCGCGGAAGACGCCCTCGCCCTGGGCGCGCGCCGCCTGGTGGACGCGCTGGAGCGGGCCCAGGAGGACTGGCAGCTGCACGTGGCGTCGCTGCGCCTGCTGGCGGACGTCGCGGCCCGCGACCTGGGCGCGGCGGCCACCGCGTACGACGACTGCGAGGCGGGTGCGCAGCGCCTGCTCGCCGCGGCGGCGGCGGGGGCGGGCGCCGCCCCGGGGGCCGACGTCGCAGGGACGCCGCCTGCGGGGGGTGCCGGCTCGAGACCCACCGAGTCGCCGGCGCCCCTCGTGGTCGAGCCGGTCCTCCCGAGCCCGCTCGGCCCGCCCGTCCTCCTCCCGAGCCCGCTCGGCCCGCCCGTCGCCCCGGCGGCTCGGACGCTCGGCCCGACGGCGCCCTTGGTCGGCCGGTGAGCGGGACGGGCGGCCGGCACCTGCCGGCGCTCGGCTGGGACCCCTGCCCGGGGGACGTCGAGGGCACCAGGGCCGTGGTCGACGACCTGCGCGTCGTCGCGAGGGCGCTGCGCGAGGGCGAGAGGAGCGCTCGGGCGGACGCCCAGGCGTGGCGGGGCGCGGCGGCCGCCCAGCACCGGGAGCGCGTCGAGGCCCTGCCGGCCTGCCTGCACCTGGTCGCCGGGTCCGTGCAGGCGCTCGCCGCCGTGGTCGAGGGGTGGGCGGGCGCCCTCGCGCGCCTGCAGGTCCGCGCCGACGAGCTCGAGCGGCGCATGCGCGAGGCCCGGGACGCGATGGGCGAGGCGTCGGTGGCCGCGGCGCGGCTCACGCGCTCGGCTGCGGGCGAGGACGTCGTGCGCGGGCGGCTGCTGGGGACGACGGCGCTCCTGCGCAGCCGCGACCTGCTCGAGGGCGCCGCGGAGCGCCAGGCGGCCGTGGAGGCGCAGGCGCAGCGGCTGCACCTGGACTACGCCGAGGAGGCGGCAGCCGCGGAGCGGGCCGCGGCGGCTGCGGTCGACGACGGCCTGCGCGCCCCGTGGACCGGGCTGGTGCGGAGCGCGGCGTCCCCCGACGGCGGCTGGGTGCACCCCCGGCGCGACGCGGGCGTGGTGCTCGACCGGCTGTGGGAGGACGTCGCCGTCGAGGCGGTGCACCTGCACGCCGGACGGGTCGCCGCCGCCTCCGACGGGGCAGCGGTGCTGGCCGAGGCCACGGGTGCCCTGCCCCTCGCCCCGGCGCAGGGGGTCAGCCGGGTCCTCGGCGCGGGCAGCGAGCTCTGCTACGCCGGGCTCGACCTGGTCGTCGCCGGGGACGGCGCCGGGGCCCTGACCCACGTGGGGCTCGCGGGCACGAGCCTGGTGGCCGGTGCCCTGCCGCGCCGCCTGTGGCGGGGGGGCGCGGACGCGGCCCGTCGGGTCGAGGTGCTGGAGCACGGCCAGGACGTCCTCGTCGGTGGCGTCCCGGGCGGGCCGCCGGCGCCCGAGCCGTGGGAGGTCCCGGGGCACGAGGGCACGGCTGTCCGGCGGCCCGACGAGGTGCGCCGGCGGGCGGAGGTCGCCCGCGACGCCGCGCTCGACCGGGTGCGGACCTCGGACGTCCGGCGCTGCGTCGAGGGGTGAGGCCCCGACCTCAGGTCCGGCCGGGCGGCTGCTGCGGAGCGGCCCGGCCCGGCCCGTCCGCGCCGGCGGGCAGCTCCAGGTCGGCCCAGGCGGCGGCGTGGTCGGTCCCCGGCGAGGACGCGGTGCCGGACCCGCGCACCAGGACCCCGCGCACGAGCACGTGGTCCAGCGCGACGACGGCGCTCATCGGCCCGACGTCCGGCCACGTGCGGGGCCGTCCCCGCCCGCAGGCGCGCGACGCCAGGACGAGCGGGCCCTGCGGCGCGAGCAGGCGGCGCAGCGCGGGGTGGTCGGCCGTGGCGTTGAGGTCGCCGAGCACCACGAGGGGCACCTCCGGCCGGGCCGCCGCCAGCTCGCGCGCCCAGCGGTCCAGGGAGCGCAGCTGGCGCCGCCACGGGGCGACGTCGTCGAGCGCGGGGTAGTAGGGGTGGACGGCGCGGACCAGCAGCGGGGGGCTGCCGGGCGGGCGGACCTCGACGAGCGGGTTGTCGCTGGTGCGGTCCGCGCCGTCGGTCGGCACGGCGGTGCCGCGGGCCGGCAGGGAGCCCAGGTGCTCGTCGTCGAGCGCGGCGAGCGGCCAGCGGGAGAGGACGACGGTGCCGACGCCGTCCTCGGCGGCCCGGCCCGCGCGGTGCGGCAGCTGCTCGAGGGCTCCCGCCCGATCCAGGCCCTCGAGCGCGGAGGGGGAGACCTCGACGAGCGCGACCACGTCCGGCCGCAGGCGCCGCACGAGCGCGGCGGCCGCTGCGGCGTCCGTCCGCCCGTACCAGGTGTTGAGCGCGAGCACCCGCACGCGGGCCCCCGCCGTCGCCGGGTCGGTCGCCGCGGGCTCCTCAGCCACCCACCACCCGGGCAGCGCCAGCACCGCGTGGACCGCCAGCAGCGCGCCCGCGGCCGCCGCCGTCCTCCCGGCGCCGGCGACCAGCGCCTGCGCGAGCACGACGAGCGCCACGGGGCCGACGAGCGGGACGAGCGCCTGCACGCGGACCAGCAGCGGGGCGCCGCGGCGAGCCGGGTCGACGTCCCACCACCGGGCGGCGGTGACCCCGGCGCCGACCAGCACGACCAGGACGCCGACCAGCACGCCCGGGGAGCCGGTGACCACGCGCCTCAGGCCCCTGCCGCGCAGGCCCGGCCGACGGCCACGCCGACGAGGACCCCCGCGCCGGAGGGGTCCAGGCTCAGGCGCACCGGTCCGGCGCCCGCTCCGTCGCCCTCCGAGGGCGTCGCGAGGAGCTCCACGTCCTGGACGAGGTCGGACGCGGCGAGGGCGGACTCGCAGCTGGTCGGGGCGATGCGGACCGCGACGTCGCTCGTGCCCGACGGCGGGAGCACGACGTCGGGGTCGACGAGCGCCAGGCCCGCGACGCCGCCCGCGACGACCTCGACGTCGTACGGGGCCCCGGTGTCGTTGACCACCCGCAGGACGAGGCCGCCGTCGCTGCTGCGCTGCCCGACGACAGCCGGCGGCGAGGAGGGCTCCGGCGCGGCGTACGCGCAGGCTCCCTCGAAGCCCGTCGAGCCGGGCCGCGAGGGGTCGTCCAGGACCGTCACCGGGACCTCGGACGTGCTCCCGGACGGCGTCCGCACCCGCAGCCACAGGTCCCACGCCGGCGGGTCGTCGCACGAGCCGCTCATCGTGAGCTCGACGAGGTTGGTGCTGCGGGAGGGCAGCTGGGTGATGCCCTCGTCCCCCGCCCGGTCGGCGGCCGGGGCGAACCCGGTCGGCGCCAGCTCGCCGACGAGGTCCCCGTCGGCGGTGCGCGTGCCGCCCCCGAGGACCAGCAGGTCGCTCTCGCCGGTGTTCGCGACGGCGACCACGAGGGTGAGCTCGCCGTCGGCGCCCCAGACGCCCGAGGTGGTGTCCGCGTAGGAGCCCACCGACACGAGGCTCGCCGAGCCCGCGTCCGACCCGCGCACGGCCAGGAGCGCCCCGCCCGCGCCGGCGGCGGCCGCCAGCAGGAGCGCCGCGACCCGGCGTCCCCGCTCGCGCCGCCCTCCCCGCTCGC
>Ga0210040_10003481_pt1 | contig 21265 bp, 23 predicted proteins | sample CryGeyCG12114_NA_FD_185462 | JGI IMG/M metagenome (GOLD analysis project Ga0210040, IMG submission 185462) | Groundwater microbial communities from aquifer - Crystal Geyser CG19_WC_8/21/14_NA (SPAdes) (version 2) | ecosystem: Environmental > Aquatic > Deep subsurface > Groundwater | place: USA... | reverse complement strand
TGCCAAGTAAGATGCGAGTATAACCTACCTATAGCAACACACTTTACTTGAAAAAATAAGTGGGACCCTTTGCTAACTCAAGTACGAGTAAAGTGCGAGACTTTAGTAAGAGGTAACAATACGGGCCTATGTGTGTTTCATAAATACCTCTATTTTGTATGCCATGTTGTTGGCCTCACTGCATGGATAGTGGCAGTTCAATAATGATAGTGAACAATGTGGACATTGTGGACGTTGTAGTTTGTATCCGTTTGTATCTATATTCTATAGTAAGTGGTCTGTGTTTGTTATCATTTGTGTAAAGTTCTTGGAATTGGTGATAAGAGGACTGAACGAGTCTTAATTGTCTATATATGTCTTGTCAATATTTGTATGAGTATGGCGTATGGAAAACTGGAACGTGAGCAGGTCACACATGCCACAGGTACAGTTTCTTCAAATGTCCATCTTCTTTCACACCCTACGAGTACAACTACTCCAGCCAGGCTAGGTTTTCCTTATTAAATATTCTCATGGAACTCATATCCTTACAAATTTTAAAACTCAACAAAAATTAATATTAATCCTAATGAGGATAGCTGTAGCTGTTATCCGTAAATAGAATATGCGGAAAAAGAACGACAACTTTATTCTATCCTGTGTATGTTAAATTTGTGTAGGAGAGAGAAAAATTTACGTCCTTTTTGTGGAACGGGAGTAAGTATAGAGTGAGAAGTCGTTTATTTTATTAAACATATTTGCATTGTCCACTCATCAGTGTTTCCACGAAAATGGAAAAGTGCATGCGACTTTTAGTGATATTTATCCCTATTTGACAGAACAAACACAAATATATAAGAGTTTTATGCATGCCTAAAAATCTCTTGCAGAATTTGTAACACTGCTGGGTTAAGCATGAAGTGACAAGAAAGATAATGTTCTAGTTTGAACTATTTAGCTACATAAGGTATTTTTAGCTAGGGACTTGAGACTTATTGACTCATATGACGATGTGAGTTACTCTCTAACTAATGGGTGAATGGGTTTGTTAGATTCAGTCAGTTTATAATCTTTCACGAAACGATGCTATGGACTATGGATTTATTGGTAAATGCATGCAAACTGTGCCTTATTCCAGAATACTGATTGAGGGGTGTATGTATGGTCTCAAACTTTGGGAAAACTTTTTATCACAAACCTCAACGGACTGCGATATTGTTCTATGTTATGTATAAGTTGTGGAGAAACGGAGTATGAGCATGAGCATACATGTAAACAAGATTACAGTGTGAACACACATTTAGGAAACAAGAAAGGGTTCTGAAAACTGCGACCGCAACAGCTCAGTTATATCCTGAAGTCTGGAAGATACAAAAGAGGCAACAAAATGAACGGAACGGAAAAAAATGCAAGTGCAAATGGAGAAACAGGGAACTGGATCCCAGTTTTAGCGGTGAACAACTCATGTGAAAATCATCAAACTCTCATTCTTGACTTTACGAGTAAATTCAATTCACCACCAGAGTACATTGTACAAGTGCCTGGCAGGTAAATTCATTTCACTTACAAAGAAACCAATATCATTAGCTGATGAAAAACATATTTTGTCTGTCATTATTATTGCTGACTTATCTACTACACAGAGTGAATTTAATTGGAGAGCATATTGACTATTGTGGGTACCCAGTGCTTCCCATGGGCCTGGAAAAGTACATTTATGTGGCAGTTGCATCCATTTTGGTAAGGGATGAACCAGATGAACATTCTATTGAAACTGCCCCATGGATTCAGCTCACAAATACGGACTCTGCTCATCCTGACTTCACATCACCCATCCCAGAACTGAGGTAATAACCAAACCCAATGATGCTAGATGTAAACTAATCAAGGAGCATTAGCTAATCTACTTACTTACTACTTACTTACTTTTATCGCAACTTAGTTCGTATACTATTGCCAACTTTCCTAAACTTTCCCATAGTGATAGTTCCCAAGAAAATTAACGCAATGAGACCTCTACATGACAATTATTGATTAATCATTACTAATTGGTGGCTAACGTAAGTGTCCTTCCGCTATTTGTTGATGATAATGAAGAATTAAGGTTTACACTCCATGTGGGACCAATTTGCTATTTTATTGAGAAGTTGGCACTTGGAAACTTGAAACTTGATATGAACGATATGAACAGTGATTGGCGTCAGTTGCGTATGATGGTGCACATGGGATGAGTTACGCGAACGCCATCCTGACTGTGACTGCGACTGACTAAGTAAGTGACTACTAGGAGAGACCCACTCGCCCTCTCACTGTCAGTCTGAAAATCAAAATGCTACATTCACTTTCTACTCTGCATCTTTCTGACTTTGTTGTGCTCATATATTTATAATCCATATTTGTGTCCATAATCCATACCAATGAGTACACAGTGGAAGTGGAGCGCATAAACGTAGTCTTAGGTAAGGTTCTCATTTTCGAACATTTGACTATATTTCAGGAAACTTTTAGAGGAGAGGCAAAAAGGAAGTCCACCATGGTACCTATATTTTGTGTGCGGTTTTCTCGGAGCTTCCGAATGGCTTCAAAAGAATTCCTATTCTGAGCCACTCAAGTGCATGCAAGTGATGGTCCAAGGAACCATTCCTCCCAGTGCAGGTCTTTCCAGTTCCAGCGCCCTTGTCTGCGCGGCTGCAACTGCCACATTGTTGATCAACTCGGTGCGTCCAATCAATTTATCAAACGAATAAAAGTGGAAGGACCAACTTCCAAAACTGACTCGGCCTACTTTTAAAGTTAAACATTCGCTTGGTTTAATTTGTTTCCAAGTTTTGAGTAAAAAAATACTTGCCGCAGCAGACATTAGCATCAGAATAAAGGGAGTTTCACACCGGAGGGAAGCATGCAACATTGTGCTAGCCTCTCTTTGGTGTGAACTACGATATTGTGAATCGAGCTAAAGCATGCGTGAACATCATGCATGCATGATATGGCCTATAATTGTGTGGACATATGAGTTTATAGAGTTTGTAGTTGAAATTTTTTAAAAATATATGTTCTCATCAATTTCTAGACAATCGGGCTCCCAAGCCAGCAAGAAATGGCGCAACTTTGTGCTGACTGTGAGCGACTTATTGGAACTGCTGGAGGAGGAATGGACCAAGCCATTGCATTTATGGCTAAATCAGGTATTCGTAGTGCAGGATAGTCTAACTAAAAATGAAACACCGGACTAACTTTAGTTTAATCATCATATAATGACATATTTGATGTTTTCAAATGGAACGTTTTGTAGGGACAGCACAGCTCATCGAATTTGTCCCCAAACTATGTGGTGAAAAAGTGAGACTGCCAGAAGAAGCAATGTTCCTTGTGGCTAATAGTTTAGTCACTGCAAATAAAGCCGCCTCGTGTGCTTTCAACCAACGGGTAGCCGAAACGCGAATGGCTACTTGGATTTTAGCCAAAAAACTTGGGGCACACAACCCAATGGACTTTTGCAAAATGAAAAGCCTGGAGCTTGAGTTTGGCACAAATGCTGAGATGCTTTTGAAAACTGCAATGAAAGTCCTCACACAAAAACCTTTTAGTATTGCCCAGGTATATCTGCCAGTTCTTATAGTAGATTTTAACATATATTAACTAACTGCATATGTAGCTTGTTGTAAGAAAACCTGCGTTAGAATCGTATAATATTGTGTTAATTCCTTGTGGGATTGAAGACCATTTCCATCATTTACTTTAAATTTTACGTGCTATAGAATAAAATTTGTATTAATAAATTATGCAGAGATTTTTGTCCTCTCTTAGGTTGCAGAAATGCTTGAAATTGATGTGGACGCATTACGTAATCATCCTTTGATTTCCAAAGTTAGTGAGGAGGTGAAAGAATTTCATTTGTATCCAAGAATTTGCCATGTTTTGAACGGTGAGTGTGAGTTTTTCACTGCGCTTGATGATCTAATGAAACGACTAAAGTTACTAAGAGCAAGACTTTTTTAATTTGGTTAATTGTGTAGAAAAAATAGTTGTTTATTGAACACATATGCAGAAAGGATGAGGGTTGGAGCATTTAAAGAGATTTGTCTGAACCCTGCGGATTCTTCGGTTGACCAACTGAGACTTCTGGGCAAGCTGATGGATGAGAGTCATACTAGCTTACGGACATTGTACGACTGCTCTCATCCTATGTTGGATCAATTGGTGGAATTATCTAAACCTTTTGTGTACGGATCCCGTCTCACGGGTGCCGGGTAAGTGACTATTTATTAGATTACTAAACTAGAAACTATTAGAGTCACACCATACATCTATTACCGATGTCAAAAACTGCTCTTCAAATCTTGTCAGTTGTAGGAAAAAATATAAAGACAGGAAATCGCACATAATGATAATTTTTGTCTTCAGATTTGGTGGATGTATTGTTGCCCTTGTGGAGCCAAGAAAATTGACAGAATACATTGGATCCTTGAGAGAAAAATATTTTATGCCTTTGTATGGACTTGAAAATGTTAGTAGCCATGTTTTCGTGTCCCGTCCTGGGTCTGGAGCTACAGTTTATACTCTTAAATGAAAACTGAAATAAATTACTATTACTGAACTAACTGAACAATTATTATCAATCATTCAATCATCATCAAATCTTAACTATTAACTGAAAACTTAATTACGTTTAACGCAATTGAAAATAAAATAGCGAAAGAAAAAAGAATAGTTTTAGAGTAGGAAAAGGAAATCACTGATTTTTTGTTAGCGAATAAAGATTTGACGTTTTTTTTTCTCGGAAAAAGCTCAGAATCCACTCAGAATCTATTACATTTGCAACCGGGATAGTCCCAAACCTCATTTAATACAAAAATACAATATGCATACGATGCATTCGTACAAATGATTTGGCTCCTTCAATTTTTGGGGTCAGAATAACTATCCAGTTGGTTTTAATTAATCAATAAGGATTTCGGATACAAAATATGCCCGATAAAACCCAGGTCATAAGGTCAAATCAGGTCAGGGGTCAGGATGTAGTTTTATTTCATGATACTTTATTAGCAATAACTATCGTTGTAAAGCTTGCTGCGTCCTAAGGTAATGCTCAACTCCGGTCGCAATTAGGAAAGTATGACATGACTATGACCACCATATTTTGCATGCATGTTGATTACTAATGTGCTCTGAAATCATATGATTTTCATGAAAGCCCCACAATACAACTCCATCATACTTTAATTTCAATTAAGTTTGCTTGTGCTTGATTATTCATATCAAAAAGATCAGTAGCAGCTTATTGAATTTACAGTTTTCTGAGTTGCCATGAGATTATAGTTCTGAAGAAGGAAAAATAAAATATTTTTACTGCTGAGCTCACCATGCATCCAGGTGCACACGGAATAGTATTTTTGTAGACCTGAATCTGTCGTATGTAGATTCGTTGGCCCTAAGTTTTTAGTACCACAGATTTCGTGCATTTGTGTGTCATAGAAAAACACTGCAAATCCCAGCACGCTCGCACGCGTCCATTGCATATTACACTAAACTGGTTAAAAAACGAATAATTTCAAAAATAAAAAAAAGAAACGTGGAAAAATTTGAAAACTAATGTATGTTTATGTTTTACTCATCACTTATGTTTTTAATGATGTGATTAGTGTCAAAAATCAAAGAAAATTAAAAAAAATAATGTTTGAAGTGAGAACGTGCGAAGTAAACGACACTGCGTGCGTCTTTGTTGAACCTGCATGCCAAACTTTCAGTCGCTACTTACATCAAAATGTTAAATTTCGTGCTACAAAATTCACTCACCGCTCATGCACAAGTAGGCAGTAAAACTCAATGATGAGTACTTCTTCTAGTGTATATAGTATATCTATTTCTATGACCTGAATAAGAAAAGCCAGCGAAAGAACAAAGAACGTTTATAACTGAAATATTGAAACGTTGGTGTTTAAATTTCTTTAATAATATGTAATGTTTGTTAAATCATCTTTATAAATTCATTTATCGGTCTCATTAAGCGATTGATCTTTCATCCTAACTAAATCTAGTTGGTCATTATTGTTAAGGGATCAAAACCGCCAGGAGAGGTGACATCGTATCGTACACATATTTTTTTTACCATGCATGCACGGTGCACGCGGTGCAGTCAACCTACAGTGTGCAGTGCATTGCATTAATTTAGTAATTTTGTCATGTTGTGTGAGTCATGTCATACTTTCCTAATTGCGACCGGAGTTGAGCATTACCTTAGGACGCAGCAAGCTTTACAACGATAGTTATTGCTAATAAAGTATCATGAAATAAAACTACATCCTGACCCCTGACCTGGGTTTTATCGGGCATATTTTGTATCCGAAATCCTTATTGATTAATTAAAACCAACTGGATAGTTATAGCATTTTGTTAGTAATTTCCATTCCATATTAACCTTTCCTCAAATTGTATGAATTTGCCTCATTTGGTTTACTTTTCGCCCTTTTATATAGCTGAGAGCAAATTTCTTTTAAAATTCATTTGATGAAGATGTTTATTTTCTTTAACAATAGTCAACGTATTCCAGCGTCCAATTCCAACCAAAATGGACACCAAAATGTATATTTTTTTTATTTTTCAAAAGAATAGACACTTTTAATTATATCCAATGTCCATGTGTGCGACGTATGAGAAAGATGTAACTGATGAAATAATAAATTTTTTATATTTCTGCTGTGTGACCATGAATCATACATGGTTTGAGACCATGCTGGTCGAAACGGGCTAGAATATACATGTAGTAACCATATATTGTGCGACTGCACTGCGAACAGTGCGAACACACAACTATGTGATCGTGATCGTGATGGGAGATGAAGTATGAATATATATATGAACTCTGCGATACTCTGAATCTGAATCTCTGAAGTTCAAACAAGCCTATAGTGAAGCCAGTGAGAGTCTGGGAGAAGGTTCATTCGCATCATTGTATTTTTTGATCAATCAACAATTAGCTCTCCTGGTCTCCTGTTTATATTGTTGTGTTGACAATGTGAAGGGGAACATTCTACAATCTCATGATGTGATCAGTTCCATTCATTTATAATTACTGTCGTTAACTGTACCTCTTCTAACTAGTGCATTTGAGCACATTTTGAAATGAGAGTTTCTTGGTTCCCTTCATTCAAATAATGTCAAGGTAAGTTCTTTTTCAAATTTTTTTTAACTGTGTGATATTTTTTACTTTGCAATTTGGCACGAACAAAATTGAATATTTTGTTAGTGTGGTCATTCGTTCGTTGTTTAGTATTAGTGTTTCTTCATAACCAGTGAAATGGGTATTCGAGTAAAAAATATTGAAGAAATGGAGGGCAAAGTGTGATGAATTAATTAATGATCTTAATCTTAATAGCCAATGAGAATTGAGAATACAGTTTTAATCAATGTAGGAGGAACGAAAACGGTAGCAACGGGAACGGTAATCGTGATTTAGTTCGTGGTGGGGTAATGAAACATGGGGCAAGTGGGACGACTCAGAGGATTGGGTCGGCTGGAGCAAGCAATCCAGTGAATCCAAGTGTGCACCGAAGCCATTTAGTGTCAGACTGTTCAAATTCATTGAGCTCAGCGAGTGCTAGTGTGACTCCGACCGTGAACCCAGCAGCGGACGAACGGGTTACATTGGTAGTCGACAATACTAGATTCGTGATTGATCCTCAGATTTTCACACAATATCCAAACACCATGCTAGGACGGTATTAATTGCTATACTATATAATATGTAGCTCATTTATCGATTCACTTGCTGTATCCTCAATACCCTCATCCTTGTATATTTGTGTGAATCAAACAGAATGTTTAGCTCTGGTATGAACTTTGTGCACGCTAATGAACGAGGAGAGTACGAAGTAGCTGAAGGGATTTCAGCCACAATTTTTAGATCAATCATTGACTACTACCGAAGTGGAGTTGTTCGATGTCCAGTCAGTGTCAGTGTTCAAGAACTCAAGGACGCCTGTGACTATCTTCTCATTCCTTTTGACTCCAATACTATCAAGTGCCAAAACCTACGTATGTACCCTCCCCTTTGCAAAATATTAGTTTGTCAAGACCAGGCAACAAGATTATGTCTTTGTGTGTCACTATACTGTCTGTTATCAATGGTCATTGGTCATGTAAGTCATGTTCAAGCTCCGGTTGTGTATGTATCACAGGTGGGTTACTGCATGAGTTATCGAACGAAGGAGCCCGTCATCAGTTTGAAGGTTTTTTGGAAGGAATGTTGCTCCCTCTGATGGTGAACTCAACAGAACGGGGGGATCGAGAATGTCACATTGTTGTTCTCTTGGACGACGAGTCAGTGGAATGGGATGAAGAATATCCTCCTCAGTTGGGAGAAGAATACTCACAAAGTAAGTATTAATTTGATCTATAGGAAGCAAAGAAGTTTTCTAAATGTTTAGTTTTCCGGGACTAACAGTGGTTTCATGTTTTTGTTCAGCTGTGAACAGTACGGCTTTATATAGATTTTTCAAATACATTGAAAACAGAGATGTAGCTAAGCAGGTGTTGAAGGATAGAGGGCTGAAAAAGATTCGCTTGGGGATCGAAGGATATCCTACATCTGTTGAAAAAGTGAAAAAACGCCCGGGCGGACGCGCCGAAGTAATTTATAATTATGTACAGAGGCCCTTCATTCGAATGTCTTGGGAAAAAGAGGAAGCCAAAAGTCGACACGTAGATTTTCAGGTACAAACTTGCAAAACGGATTCTTATACCCATGTATGGCATTTTTATTACTGTTGTTGGTATACCTAATCAATCATCCGTTTTGATTTGAAATACAGTGTGTCAAGTCTAGATCGGTTACAAATTTGGCGGAAGCGGCGGCCGATCCGGCACTTGACCAAGCATCAGGAGACTCAGGAGGAATGGAAAACCCTCCGTTGACTGATAGGCTGGAACATATGGATCTGGATGGGTTGCCTGCCCCTCAAAATCAGATGTTATTGGGTGAACGGGGCCGCAATTTTATGGGGAATTTGGGTGCAGCAGTTGAACCAGGCTCGCCTCCATCCAGATTTCATTTTTCTAATCAGGCACCTGCTTCTGAAGATCCTCCGAATGATGGCTCCACTTGAAAATCATAGCAACTCCAAGAACCGCAGACATTTCGTCTTAAAGCTTTCAAACTTTCAACGCTAATTCTAACTATTTACTCAATCGTTCACTCCTTTGCTCGCTCATTAGTTCTTTCTTCGTGTATGGATCTTTCCTCATTTCATTTGCAGTTAACAGCTCACATTTGGATTTTTGTCCAGCTTAATAGTTGGTATGTTGAATATATATATTTTTTCATTTTTTCGGCAAAAAAGTTCTGTGTTTGACTAGTCACACACTGACATTAGAAACATAATTAAAAGACACGTGTTTATTGTTTTGAAGCAGTTGGCTACTTGAGGGGATTTTATGCTGCTGAAAACAAAGGGCATAGATAGGAGCAAAACGATTTGTGCTTTTACATTTTAAGGTGAGACTGCTCGAATTAAGATATGACTGAATGTAAATTCTTGTGTTGTCGTTCTGGCCACTTTCAATTCACAAGCCAAATGAAATGCATAATATGACTTTTGTCGTACAAACTAATCAGTTATTATTATTACTTATTATACACATGTTTTTGATCGCTATGAAATGCCAGAGTTGCAACAACTAAGACGTACTTTTTGCTGTTTCGTCCTAAGATATTATATAATTATTGATTGATTGCCGTTTCGATCTGAGATGTTGTTATTATTGATTGTTGGTAACAATGAATTCCACTTTTTCACTCTGATCAAAGTGGTTTGTGTGCTATTCTCTATTTTCTACATGTCGGCTTCAAGCTAGCTTTTTAGTTATTTGGCTATGGATTCATGATATCACAAGTTAAATCTTACACATTACATGTCGCGTCGCATTGTAATATAGTATCAAGTTGTACAGTATAACTCACTGTATCTCTTGCACGTTATACTTATGTGCACAATAAAAGCACCCGTGTATTCGCATTTAAAATCTACATTTTGTACCGTGTTACCATGTTACAAAAGCATGTTGACCATGCCATAACATAATATGTAGCTCTGCGTCTTAAAATATTACCTCAAAATAATCAATTTGAGGCTCTCATCCCGGCAAATAAGTTAGCCTCAAAAGTTGTATTGTGAAATGCTTCTTCGAAATGCGATTTTCGGCAGTATTTTCCATCTTTATCACAAAACCGAATGTCCATATTTTACACAGGATGTAAAGGACGTAATGCGTGGCGTGCAGGATGGTTCATGTTCATATGAATTCCAGCCATTGCCATAGCCATGCACTTTTCTTAACTGCTCACTCACAGACATGCTTCAGGCATCAGAAACGACCATTTTTGGATTGCATTGAGATTTGAGTCAAAAGTTTTAAATGATATTTAATTTTTGACTGACTTACAATGAGGTGCTTTAGGTGGGTGGCGGAGTTGGGAACTGAGAAATAGCAAAAAATGATTTGGAGAGTGCCTACAACAATCCCTTAAAATAATACTTCCCCATGCTCAAGTATACATATGCTACGGTTGACCAAACAAAGTTTGGAAATCGAGAATCAATTTTCGATTTTTCTTATGGAAAATAACATGGGAAAAATCTCGAAATTAAGGGACCCTTACCGTTTTTTTCGATTTTGGCCACCCGTGTATTTAGATGCATGTAAAAAAATACACTTTTTGATCCTGTGAGAGTTAACGGCCGTATGGGGATCTAATATTTTTTGGGGTTCTTATTGACGTACTCAAGCTTCATTTGAGCTATGCTACAATGTACAACTCCGCCACCCAATTTCGGCATCTCATTGTTAGAGCTTCCCCCAGAAGAGAGAACTCCCACCTGTAATGTAAATACTAAATAGTAAATACAGGCACAATGCACAGGATGTGAGGGAGCAAAGTGTGTACCATAGAGCAAACTTGCAGTCTGAAAAACAGATTAACAGCTGCTGTACTGGATTGCAACTGTTGGAAAAAACTGCTCCCTGTTGACATTTAGTATAAAATACTTGAGGCCAACCTGTCTTGCACTGCAAAAATATCCCCTCTAATTTTTTTCTGTATGAGGTTTGACCAAATATGCTTGCAGCGAAATTTTTCGCCGGAAGTAAATGATGTTTTGTGCGTTGTGTCCAATATTTGGCAAACTGTAAGTGAAATATAAGTTAAGTGACATTTCGGACAAGACGCCATGGCTAATCAAGTCTTTGATAATTTGAATGCTGGGCAGACCGTGGCTAAATATCCTTTCAAGGTAATTTTTCACTGTGCACCATTTATTGTCTTCTGCTTCCATTTCTTTACTGTTGTTTTATGTTTTGTGTTTGCACTGAATGAGGATTTAATTAGTTGTCTCCTTAAAGGAATATTTTGAAAAGAAATGTTGATTGGAATCTGCAGTCCTCCACTAATTGTAAGAAAGCACTAGAAAGAAATCGATTCAAAAATCATTTTCAGTTGCATAGCCTAAATTACAAATGCCAAACCTAACCATGCACCCAAATACAGCACAAAATCAAAGTAAATTGCGACCAAAATTCAGTAACGGGCACAAAACCTGGTTTGGCATTTGGAATAATGTCATACGTGATTGTCAAATTTTTAGTAGTAAGTTTAAATCTGAACAGATTCAGATCAAACATTCAAATCCAGAAAAACATTTGATTTCATGCTTTCTTAAACATCGAAGAATTTGATAACCAGTGCATTTTATTTGCCACATTATGTAGGCCAACCAAACATCTATCTTCATCCTTTTAGAGGATTTTTAAATGGAAAAAGACAATGTGGCAGGAGTAAATATTTTTTTCGAGTATAGCATTTAGTTAGTTGTAGCGTTTAATAAATGTAATGGTAATTATTATTAATCTTCTTCAATCTTAATTTTAATAGTTGAAGCCGAAGCCATTATCAATGGCATGCAAGTATAACGATGCAGTGAAAGCTGTCATGTTTTGCATAAGTCTTAAAAACCATATTGCCATTCATGTTTAAAAAAAATACTGACACACATGCAACATGTATATTACACCAAAGCATTCTTATAGAGTCACATATTTTAAAACCGTTCATCTTTTGCGTGTGTGTAAATTAGAGAATTCGTCAGTTTGCATTTGCGCGTATGCGAAAAATGAGATCAATACTTTTAGACCTTGCGGCAAAAAACGGCTGGATCAGTTGCAAAATCTTATTGTGTTGGCACCATTTGTTTCCAAGCTTTAGAAAACAAGTGAGAAGTTTTGGACACTATAGGAAAAACAATTTTTTTCGTGTGAATGATTTTACCTTGGACATTTTACAGCTAAATTGAAAATTAACTGAAACTAGAGACAATATTTGTGTGTACAATGGGTGTGCGTGCATAAAATGTAAAAATATGGCAAACTTAAAAAGTGAGGTGATCCCCAAGAAAAACAATAATAATTTCATAAAATATATGGCCTCTGGCCAAAGGCGTGACACATGGACTTCTGCAGAGGCCGCAGCCGAAGACATATTTTTTCGAGTTCGTGAATGGCTCTCTTTCGATCTAAATCATCAGGAAAAAACGTTTCACAATCTCGTCCTAAAGGCCAAGGCATGTCCGCCTCTAGATAGTTTATTACATTTTCATTGAAATTATCATTCTTTTAATACGCACGCAAATTTTAATTAAAATGTAACGTGGGCGTTGCTCGTTATCAAAAGTTGATTATGTTTGCTGATTTGCAGATTGAAAATGTAGCTTTGGTGGAACGATTCAGCTCACGGCGAAATGCATCGGGTGCCCTCCATTTAACTTCCACTCATCTCATTTTCGTTGATCATGAAAATAAACGGGAAACTTGGGTAAGAGAGTACAAATAAATACTTTTTATATGAAGCTCGCGTGAGATAGTGGGCAGGTCAAAAGACAGACCGTCGCCATGTTTATTAAGCCTTAGCCCTAGATTTTCTCTTTATTTGCGGTGGAATGGTGGAAATAGGAAACACGGGCAGGAAGAAAACTAAATTCATAATATTCTAGGTACTTTTGAGCCATATTTGCTCCGTGGTAAAATTGGCATTGACACCGGCGGGGTCTCCATTGCAGGTCCGCACCAAAACATTTTTGTCCTTAACATTTGTGATTCCAAAGGAACGGGACGCTCATGAGTTCTACACAGCTCTTACTGCCATGTGTCAACCAGGTAATTTTTCTAAATATTTATAGGATAGGATAGATACTCTAAATATAAATAGGCATTCCTAGTAATCTTATATATTAAGCAACGGTTTGGCTCTGGGATTTCTACTAACATTAGGGATACACTAGCAAAAAAAGTACTTGCAATACAATTCGATTACATAGATGTAATTTGTGAAGACAAAATATAAAGTGAGACTATTTTGTAGTAATATTTTGAAATTTTTTCACGGACGTAACTCAAACCTGCGTGCACCGTACGTTAGCAAATTGCCGGGCGAAGCCCGGCATATTTGCTAGTTAATGTTATATGCAAGTATAGACTTTGTACTATGTACTTTGAAAACACATTCTAAGCACATTGAAAGGCACATTCAAAAGCGCATTGAAAAACACAATTAAAATGGCATTCAAATGCACATTCCAGAAGCTCCTTCAAAGCACATTGTAAAGCACATTTAAAAGCACGTTCAAAGACAACTTCGAAAGCACACTCAAAGCAATTAAAAGGCAAATTCAAGACCACATTTAAAAGCATTATCGAAAGCATATTGAAAAGCAACTTAGAAAGCGCATTCCTCCTGAATTTACAATTTTGAAACCAACATATAATTTTCGTAAAGTAAAACATGTTTGAAAGCTTTCGGAAATTCATTTTCGGAAAGTTGTCATCAAAGTGAAAATTATTTCAGACCGAAAAACAGCCGTCGGCGCTTTCAATTTTTGTTCCTATCTATTGGTTTGGAGCAAACCATATAATATGAAAAATGGCATGTGTAAAATGAGAAATAAAAAGTTCACTTTTAAATGAATGCAGTATATTTAACTCTTAACATGAAAATCATTGCAAATTTGAATTACATATCTTCGTATATGTTAAATCTTGTTACTCAAGAACACTCACGATGATGAATGGCGTCATAGTATGGCGTACTCTACTTTACTCATCATTACTGCATGCATGCTCCTTACTGGGCCGGGCCATAATCATACGTTATGGGTTTAACAACCCAACACGGCTAAAATATATGTATTTTTTCTGCCTCCCTTCAGAGCGAATGGAAAACTTGTATTGCTTTTCATACAAAATGGAGGAAGAAGAAACTGTTCGGGCGCGTCCTTGGTCCTTCTTCCCAATTCATGCCGATTTTGAGCGTATGGGTGTCCCTAATGAGGCCTGGGCACTCACCCATGTCAATCGAAATTATGAGGTACTCCATCCACCACAATTGTTTTACAGCTTAACAATTTTGGCCATTTTAAACACTGGACTATTTGCTCATCGACTCATTGGTTATGCAGCTATGTGATACATACCCAGAAGAGCTGTATGTGCCAGCAAGTGCCTCAACGGCCGTCCTCATAGGATCTTCCCGATTTCGAAGCCGTGGTCGTTTACCTGTGCTAACTTATTTGCATCATAATAAGGTATATTCAGAGAAGTAGGAATTTTCTAGTGGCCAAGGTAAGGATGGTATCTAAAAGTAGCTGTGAACATTTCAGAGTGCGTTGTGCCGGTGCAGTCAGCCACTGAGTGGTTTTAGTGCACGTTGTGTGGAAGACGAGGCGTTATTCACAGCGATCGGGACGGCGCAAGGAAATGGGGAAGATCTGTTGGTAGTTGACACCCGTCCTAGGATCAATGCCATGGCGAATCGAGCTGCTGGTAAAGGCTACGAGAGTGAGGCGAACTATGAAAATACAAAGTTTCTATTCGCCCCTATTGATAATATACACGTGATGCGAGCTTCCCTTTCTCGTCTTCTAGAAAGTGAGTTCTATGTATGAATGAATGGAAATAGACTAGACAACAAAAGATAATATATAATACAGACTTACACACAGAATGAAGGAACTAATGTATATGGTTTTTGTCATGGGTGGACATGTAGGCTGTGAGCTGAAGAATGGTGTCATGGGTGCATTTCTAAATGGCGCAGATGCGTGCGGATGGCTGAAACATGTGAAAGCTATTTTGGATGCGGCTCAAGATATTGCCATGTGAGTTTATAGTTTAAATTTCCATGACCCCTGTAGAACAGTTTTGGTATAAAAGTCAATAATAAGGTGTCAAAAGTCAGTGTACTTTTGCTCTTCATCTCATACCATACCAGGCTCCATAGTGCTATAAAAATATGAACGGATGTGATACACATGGTACATGAAGAAAAAACAGGATGCAAGTAATGATTTCATGAACTGTGTAGAAAACTGGAAGAAGGAGTGTCAGTGGTGGTGCATTGTTCAGACGGCTGGGATCGCACTGCCCAAGTGTGTGGGATGGCACAACTCATGTTGGATCCCTACTATCGCACAGTACATGGACTCGAAGCGTTGATTTCCAAAGAGTGGCTCTCCTTTGGTCATAAATTTTCGGACCGATGTGGCCACATCCAAGGGGATCCTAAGGAAGTGTCCCCCATCTTCACACAGTGGCTGGAATGCATTTGGCAGTTGATGGAACAACAGCCTGCATTGTTTCAGTTCAATTCTAGACTTTTACTTCTCATCCATGATCATGTACATTCCTGTCAATTTGGCACATTCATTGGCAACTGTGTCAAAGATCGCGTCGATTTAAGGTGAGCGTCGCCATACAGTCTGTCTTTTCTTACGGTCAATCTTATAGATTTATATAGATGCGTTTGCGTTGATGCGTACACATCTGAATAGTTGGAATTGGCGGATTGATTAATAATTTATTTCAGAGTTGAGGAGCGAACTTATTCCTTTTGGGCTTATGTGGCCAGTCATATGAATGATTTCCTCAATCCATTGTACAAGGCTGAACTGAATGCTGGTTTCGTTCGTTTTAATTTCATGCCACAAAATATACGGTACGTGTGACCCAATGAGTAAATCTACGTATGTATATATTGCATTAAGCATTTGTGTAGAGATTGAGGAGATGATGTTGATGGTCATGGTCACATATGAATAAGATGAATGAAATGCATATGCAGACTATGGCGAGAAATGTACTGTCGATGGGAAAGTGGACTGCATCCAAGGGAGTCACTCAGTGAACTAAGTCGTGCCTCCCGGGACCATATAACATCCTTGCAGGATCATATTAGACTTCTGCAACGTCTTTTGTCCCAGCCAGGGGAGAAAGGAGAAGAAAGCTTGGACAATCCTCGCACATGTGAGCCCAAAGAAGATTCCTTGGAAAACCAAAATTCACTGTCCCCTTCTTCTTGGGATCCCCTCACCTATAATAAAACCTTCATCGACCAGGTAAATAACCAGATCCAGATCCAAATAAACATGACTGCTGCATTTCTTGAAAGATAGCCAAGTTGTACGAGTACGATATCTATGTTTACAGATGAATTTGAGGGTGCAAAGGGAAGAGCTTAATAATTGCACGGAGGAAAATTCGCTGGATGTCTTGGGGCAAGAAGAAATCGCTACCACCTTGTCTTCAGTGGCCGTGGAATGGAGATCCCCACGTGGTTTGGTCCAATGTCCTTGCTCCACTCCGTTAGATTTTGCTACTGCCAAGGTGAACCCAACTCAAAACAAACAAACTATAGATTCAAACTGACTGGCTTTGTATATAATGCATTGACAATTACGACTTTATGATGTTTTAGAGTCATTGTTGGCGTTGTGGAGACATATTTTGCTCCCGTTGTTTGCAGAAATGGATTCACTTGCCTGGCCATTTGAGCGTGAAAAGTTCACCGGTTTGCCCTCCTTGCTCAAATATCTTAATTCATCCCAACTCGATTGAATCTCCTTAATTAGAATTACTTGAGCTAAATATCTATAAGCTATACATGTACTGTAAAATTCCAATTCCTGTGATCCTTGCCAATTGCATGTATTGCATGTAGGTTATTTTTTGACAACTCAATACTTCCTTTTGGTTTGTTTAGCACAATTGCTCAGAATTGATAATACGATATTTCCGGATGTCACTCCGGAATTCAGGTTTTGAATGTGCTGCACGACCGAGGTATATAGTCACTTCATTTCTCTGCTTTTGGACTTTTTGACAATCAATAGTTTTATTTGGAAATGTATGAACCTATTATTGATTATGTGATGGGCAAAGAAATAGGATGTTCACATACGTTAGTAAAATAATTATTTATTGTATGCTCATAATCTCTTTTGGAGATCCTAAGATGCAGTAAAAGAAATGCATGTAAACAGAATCCTGTTATCCTTTAAGATACATTTTTATTATTCATATAGAAAATATGAGCGCGCACGAGCTAATTATTACATAATGTGCTCATAATGCGAACCAACCAATGAATCATTACGCGGCATGTCCGGCTTGCTGTTAATAATCGGCAAGTCGGCTCACCTCAAAAACATACAAACACAACCAATGAACCATTCAAAATTGTCAGTTTGAACATTTTGTTTAACAAAAACAACAAAATTCATGTACAATGAATTTCATTTGGATTTGCTCATGACTTGGACCATAGGACTATGCTTCCATCCAATTCAAACGAGATCACTAAAAGACACGTCATATGCGTATATGAGGAAAATTTAAAGCGTAAGTGGGACAATGACCAGCACACTTTTATATACCAGGGCGTAAAGTTAAAGTTAGTTTGTAGTATCATTACCTACTTTGGAAAAGGGAAGTATGTATGTTAGCTACAATATTCACAACTGTAAAAAATTTAAGACACTCTCTATTTCTCATCAACAAGTACTAGTAAATAATGCAGAATGCAAATAGGAATTTCGAGCAATTTGGACAAAATCCATTGCATTGGTTAGCATGAGGAGCACATTTTTACTCGTTACTAGTCCTAACAACAGCGTCCGAACTCAACAGTTGTACAAAGTAATAAAATAAGTGACAATAATAAACCGCACCAAAGTACTGCGACCATCAGCATCAGTTGAACAATGCAGGAGATGAAATTTCACTCCCCCTCCCCCCACAAAGGTACTCATCGTGGGAATGAAATTTCCCTCGCACCATTTCCACTGATCATATTAATCATATACTTGTTTTCTCATATTATGCTTGTCTTTTGGGAGCACAGATTTCGCACTCCAACTCCACTGACTCCACCAGTCAATATAACGCTCATGCATCCAACTTCTCCATTCACCCGCACAAGGAATATCTGTACCCTATCTATCTATCTTTGTTTTGTCTTGTTCATTTTTGAAATATCCCCCACGCGGCGCGGAGAAACTTTCATTCAGCATTATAATGACTAGCACTCCACCAGTCTCTGCATGCATTGTTTGTAAAATAAACTACTTGACTGAAAGACTATGCAGAATCTTCCATGAGAGGAGGGTATCGGAATTACATTGCCGAAAAAAATGGGTTGAGACAACCATTGTGTAACGCTTGAAATTCTGCATCGAATGGCTATTTCAGTTTTCAGAAGAAATTATCTCCGTGAGGGGGAACATTAAAAATTCCATACATTTGGATAGCTAATTTTCGAATGAGATTTTTGGAATAACTCAATGTTTTTTTGGCAGTGTAATTGGGATACCGAGACCATCCTTCGCCTACATCGTATCGTGATAGTAAAAGTTGTAAAAAATACTAGACATGTCAAGCTTGGTTGACAAGAAATGCTTTAAAATCCTGACCAAATGCCATGAATGAGGAAGATTCTAGCAGCCACAATGCAATGTTGTATATTACCTAAACAGCCGGGCCATACGTTTACAATAGTAATAATTGCTCTGCCCGCCATGCCTACAATGTCTTACAATTTACAATTAAGTTTTAATATCTGAATAAAGAATGGATTTACAGCCACACTAAACACTATGAATTTGTCATTCTGGGAACAGAAGTTTGGCCGCATAATCTTTGCAGACTTGAAAATTATACATTATTATGAATGGTGATAAATATGCGATTGTTGATACTTTCCGTTAATATAGATTCCATCGGCAGGTAGGTCGTTCCGTTTTCTATCTTTGTTTGTGATGATAATAATGATTATTGTATAGTGAACATGAAGGGACGGGTTTCCCATGGGGAGCCAACCTAACTAAAAATTGACTCGGTTGCTTGTTCCAAATCCCAGTCATGAGCGGAGAGGACTGACCGAGCAGTTTTGTCTTCTACACCCATGTCCTGAAGTCGGCGCACCCGGTTCTCAAACTCAGTTTTCATATTCGGACCTACAAGTAAGAAGCCGTGATTCATTACCACAATGCTAACTTTTAATTTCCACCTTTCAAGAGGTTCAGTCAGTATTACAGTCACACTAGTTACACTGGCATCCACAACACACTGATCATATGACGCTAAAAAGTATAACTTAAATAACTTTTAGCAAGAAATTAAGATTTACCACAAGGAATTGTTACCCATTTTGCCCTCTCACCACGTGGATTTTCGTGAATACCTCACATAGTAGGAATACATATGAATCATGAAATGTTTACCTCCAGCATAGACGGCAGTCCAGTGTTCCGCAGTGGTACGAAACATAGTGGGCGACTCTTTGTATTGCCGAGCCACAACCGCATCTTGAGGATCATCTGGCTCTGCTGCAGCCAACAAAGCCTGAAGTGATAGCAACACTGTACGCAGAGTCATTGCAGCCGCCCTAGTTCCATCATTCAATAAAACACAATCATTTTTCTTCCTTTCCCTTCCTTACTTTCTGAGATAAAAACTTTCCACTTTTACTGAGAATCTATCTCTTTTTTTAAATATAGTCCCTACGGAATACGGAATAGACAGCATGCGTGGAGAAAAGGAATATATATTAACATAGATAAGTGTCAGAAACTCACCACTGGTCTTTGAGAATGTCCAAACAAATAGCACCAGTTACAGATGAAATGTTGGGATGCCAAATTTTTGTCAAAAATCGCACCTGTAATTTAAAAGATAGAAATAGTAAGATTTAGTACAAATACAAAAAGTCACCAACTAACTATATATAAATAGTGTGGGACGGGCCCTTGCGTTCATGCAGTGTGCAGTATGGAGGGCAGTGACTATACTCAATGGACATAAAATTAAATCCATTACCTTTGGAGGGTTGAACGGATAAGTCTCTGGAACGATGATTTCTAAATGGAAAGTACCCCCTTCATACGGTGTGTCAGGAGGTCCAGCAATCTCTCCCCGTAGTTCCGTCCATGTATCGTTTACCAGATCCACCCGAATAGCACATCGAGCCACCTAAATGTAACCAATAGCAATTGGCTCGTCATTCGTCATCATAAACATAATAAGGGTACAGCCGAAGCCGTGTAAAGTCGTACATTTCTACGTGCGTAAATCCCCCAGCCAATCAGATCAGTAAGTAGAAGTTGGAAGTCTGCTCTGATTGGCTGGGGGCTGGGAGATTTACGCACGTAGAAATGTACGACTTTACACGGCTTCGGGTGTACCCCTAATATGTATGCAGGTGCACTAATCATATGCATTAAGTTAAGTCAGCTCCTCAGAACACACACATCCAAGAGCTTTAAAAATGTGTTGAACAAGTGATAGTTGTGATAGAAAATAGAACTGAACAAACACATCCATATCCACCCATCCATGCTAAAGAGAATAGACAAAGGAGGGTATCGGAATTACATTGCCGAAAAAAAAATTGAGTTGAAACCACTATTTTGTAGCGCTTAAAATTCTACATCGAATAGCTATATCAGTTTTTGAAAAAAATTCGAAAAAACTCCGTGAGGCGGGAAAATTAAAAATGCAATGCATTGAAGAGATAGGGGAATGACAAATTTTCAAATGCGATTTTCGGAATATGTGCCATCGATTTGCAAACTGAAACTAGCATTAATGGAAAGAGAAAACTCCAGAGAATATTTTGAAAGTAATTTGAAAGTGTTTCACTCCCTATTTGGTGAAGTTTTGGGGGTTTCAAAAAGCACAAATTTTCCTCATGTTATCTACTCATTAGTTTCGGAAGAAAAAATTTGTGCTTTTTGAAATTGAAATCCCCAAAACTTCACCAAATAGGGAGTGAAACACTTTCAAATTACTTTCAAAATATTCTCTGGAGTTTTCTCTTTCCATTAATGCTAGTTTCAGTTTGCAAATCGATGGCACATATTCCGAAAATCGCATTTGAAAATTTGTCATTCCCCTATCTCTTCAATGCATT
>Ga0210040_10003480_pt1 | contig 21267 bp, 16 predicted proteins | sample CryGeyCG12114_NA_FD_185462 | JGI IMG/M metagenome (GOLD analysis project Ga0210040, IMG submission 185462) | Groundwater microbial communities from aquifer - Crystal Geyser CG19_WC_8/21/14_NA (SPAdes) (version 2) | ecosystem: Environmental > Aquatic > Deep subsurface > Groundwater | place: USA... | reverse complement strand
CAACAAGGCGGTGGCTGGTGGAATGGATTTAAAAGCATGGTGCAACTGGGCATCAACCATATCTCCGAAGGTACCGACCATTTATTATTCCTGCTGGTTTTATTGTTGCCGGCACCGCTTTTAGTCTCCCATAAGCGGTGGGGCGCATTTGGCGGGGTAAAATATAGCCTTGGGCATTTGTTAAAAGTAGTTACGGCCTTTACCATTGGCCATTCCTTAACCTTATTGGCGGGAGCGTTAGGCTGGCTACAATTACCGAGTCAACCCATCGAAATTTTAATTGCCTTTTCTATTTTGGTTTCTGCCGTACATGCCTTCCGGCCCTTATTCCCAGGGAAAGAAGCTTTAGTGGCCGCTGGCTTTGGCTTGATTCACGGATTGGCTTTTGCCAGCACATTAGCTAACTTAAACCTGGAGTGGAAATATATGGCATTGAGCATCCTGGGGTTTAATATTGGCATTGAGCTGATGCAGCTTTTCATAGTTGGCTTGATGATGCCCTGGCTTATTTTATTAAGCCGGACTTCTTTTTACACCATTATTCGCAATATTGGGTCCTTTTTTGCTGCCTTGGCCGCGTTGGCCTGGATAACCGAACGCATCAGTGAAAAAGCAAATCCGGTTACTGGTTTGGTAGAAGAAATCGCGGAATTTGCTCCGTATATTTTAGTGGTTTTAGCTCTTGTGGCGATCGTTGGTTTCTGGTGGGAACGCAATAAAAAACAGCCGGTAGTTTAATTAAAATCACTTCTTAATTTAATTTTAGATGAAATCTTTCCTGGCGCTTATCTTATTTTGCGTAGGCATTACATTCACAGCGGAGGCGCATCTGGGCGGCAACATTAGCGGCACCGTGCTTAATAATACCAATCAGCAGCCCTTACCCAATGTTTCTATAACCCTGAAAAAAAATCTGGTAAAAACCATTTATACAAACGCCTTCGGTAAATATCAATTCGAAGACTTAGCAGCTGGCATTTATCAAATAGAAATATCGCATATTGGGTTTATCCGGCAGACTATTGAAGTAACGGTGCAGGAAGACCGGACGACCTCTATAAACACCAAATTAATTGTTACAGCCGTAGAGTTAAGTCAGGTAAGTATTGCGGCCCAGCCCACCGAAGACTTGCAATTCATCAGCAGTCTGGATATTAATTTGCGGCCCATTACCAATTCCCAGGAAATATTGCGGCTGGTACCAGGCCTGTTTATCGGGCAACATGCCGGTGGTGGTAAAGCCGAACAGCTATTTTTACGCGGATTTGACCTGGACCACGGCACGGATATTGGGCTGAGCGTAGACGGTATGCCGGTAAACATGGTCTCGCACGCACACGGACAAGGCTACGCCGATTTACACTTTGTAATACCGGAGTTAGTGCAGCACGTAGATTTCGGCAAAGGCCCGTACAATGCTAATCAAGGTAATTTTGCTACTGCCGGTTATGTAAACTTTAAAACCCGCACGGCTATTGATAGCAATATGGTGAAACTGGAAGTAGGACAATACGATACTTACCGGGCAGTTGGATTATTTGATTTACTTGGTCAAAAAGGAAAAGCTAAAAATCAATCCGCTTTTATCGCGTCGGAATATTCATTTTCTAACGGGTATTTCGATAGTCCGCAAAAGTTTAACCGGCTTAATTTAACGGGGAAATACCACGGGCATATTTCGGAAAACACCCGGTTAACTTTAACCGGGTCTACCTTTTACAGCCGCTGGAACCATTCTGGGCAAATTCCGGAGCGGGCGGTGGCTTCCGGGCTGATTGGCTTTTTCGGTTCCATCGACCCGAACGAAGGTGGAGAAACAAGTCGCACCAACTTAAATGCCGAACTGGTAACAGTAACACCCGGCAATAATATATTCCGGCACCAGTTATTCTACAGCCATTACGCTTTTGAATTATATTCCAACTTTACTTTTTTCCTGAACGATTCGGTAAACGGCGACCAAATCCGGCAAAAAGAAAACCGGCATTTATTTGGTTATAACGGCAGCTTTACCAGCAATTATGCTTTAGGTTCCAAAAATTTAACTTCTACCATTGGCGTGCAATACCGCCAGGATATTACCGACAGCACCGAACTTTCGCACACCAAAAACCGCAACGAAACTTTAGAGCAATACCAGCTAGGTAATATTGACGAAATAAATGCCGGCGTTTATATTGATGAATCGTTGCAGCTATCATCGCGTTTTTCTGCCACCACCGGCCTGCGATTTGATATATTCCGGAACCAGTACGAAGATTTACTGCAAAGTCCGGGCACAAAGGCAAGTGCCACGGCTACCATTCTTTCGCCTAAATTAAACTTCTATTACACGCCCTCCCCGCAACTGCAATTTTATTTAAAATCGGGCAAAGGATTTCATTCTAACGATACGCGGGTGGTAGTACCACAAAACGGGAAGCTAATATTACCGGCTGCGTACGGCAGCGATTTAGGATTTACCTGGAAGCCCATGCCGCGCCTGCTGATAAATGCGGCAGCTTGGTATTTATGGCTGGAGCAGGAATTTGTTTACGTTGGCGACGAAGGGGTAATAGAACCCAGCGGGCAATCACGCCGCACCGGCCTGGATTTATCGTTGCGCTATCAGCTAACCAAATATTTATACGCCGATGCCGACGTTAGTGCTGCTAACCCCCAGGCGCTAGGCGAAACCGAAGGCGCTGATTATTTACCGCTGGCACCGGTTTTTACTTCGGCGGGCGGTTTAAGCTTACAGAATTTAGGCCGGTTTAATGGTTCGCTGCGTTACCGGTATATGGCCGACCGCACGGCCAATGAAGATAATTCGATTGTAGCGAAAGGCTATTTTATTACCGATTTACAGGTTAATTATAATTTTAAGCAACAGCAAATTGGTTTATCGGTACAAAACCTTTTTAACACCAAGTGGAAAGAAACGCAATTTGCCACCGAAAGCCGGTTACAAACGGAAACAGCAGCCGTTAACGAAATTCACTTTACACCCGGTTCTCCTTTTTTTTCCCGGCTAAGCTGGAGTTTATTCTGGTAGCCTAAGTTCTTTATTGAAGAGTTGTGAAGATCTGTTTTGCAGTCATCGATAGAAACTTGCTCTTCACCGATACATCAACTGGAGCTCATAAGAATGATGATAATTTTGAGTTATGTATTTAAACATAATCTTAATTTAATTCAAAATCGTCATGAACACCGATAAAAAGAAAAATTCAGCAACACCAAACCTATTTTTATTTAACAATCAATCGCACAGTCCTTCTTATGCCAGCTTAACGCATAACTTTGAGCAAGCTCACCTGTTAAAAGATTATTGCATCCCGGTAAATTCGTATTTTCCCACGGATGATATTATGCACCAGCTTTATCAAAAAATGCCCTTTGCCTTAAAATATTACCCAAGTGGCAACTCCCAATTAGCCGAAATATTATGTGACTTTGCCAATATAGCCGATCCGGAAAGTGTAATCCTGGGAAATGGTTCGACAGAATTAATATCCTGGCTCAATACGCTGTTTATTAAGGATAATATTTTAGTGCCGGTGCCTTCTTTTGGCCGTTGGACCGATGAGCCCCAGGGCTTAGGTCGGAAGGTGCATTTTTTAGAATACAAAGAAGAAAATAACTTCTGCTTAACCGCAGCAGCGTTTGTGGAGGCGGTTAAAACATCCGGGGTGAAAAATGCCGTTTTATGTAATCCCAACAACCCAACCGGATCTATCATGTCTAAAGAAGATGTAATCTGGATCATGCAGCAATTAAGTTTTCTGGACAACTTAATCATAGACGAATCTTTTATTGATTTTTCCATGCCGGAGCCTCCAACTGTTAAAGATGTAGTTTCGGAATTTCCAAACGCCTGGGTGTTAAAAAGTTTAGGCAAAAACCTGGGCTTACATGGTTTGCGCATGGGGTACGCCATAAGCTGCCGGGAGAATATTCAGAAGCTGAAGAAACACGTGCCGTTCTGGAATGTAAACGGCATAACTGAAATGCTTTTGAAATTAGTTATTTCGGGTAAGGCTGATTATGAGGAGAGCCGGCTACGCGTTATTCGGGACCGGGACTATTTGCTAAAAGCGCTTGGCTCTATAGAAGAATTAACCGTATTTCCATCTCACGCAAATTTTGTGTACATTAAATTAGCGGCAGCTTTTAATGGCGATGAGCTAAGAAACCGGTTATTGGAAAATCAAGGTTGTTTTGTGCGCAATTGCGGCAACAAAATTGGTTGCACCAGCCAGTATTTCCGAATTGCTGCCCGCCCCAAAGAAGAAGTAGATTACTTAGTAGCAGCAATTAAGCAGGAATTAGCACTTCTCTCTTCGAATACAGCAGGCCCAGACTTCAACCCCCATAGTCTGCCCGGCAAAACCCTGAATCATAAAATAGCTTCTTAGAAATGGTAAAATAAAGGATAGGTAAAATCTAAAAAGGCGTTCTTACCTGGAAGTCTTTTTAGATTTTACCAGCTTTTATTTTAATAATCACCTTTTTAAAAATAAATTTTATAGTATTTAATGAAAAGATTGAAGTTGGCCCGCTGGGGCTTGGTAATATTATTGCTTTTTAATTCAGCCTGTGAACCAACCGAAGAGGAAGCTGAAGCAACCCTGACACAACAAACTCCATACATACTTTCTTTTCCTTCTAATTTAACAGCTCCAATTATTCCTGCTGATAATCCCTTAACGGAGGAAGGAGTTAAGTTAGGAAGGTTTTTATTTTATGAGAAGAAGTTATCAGCCAACAACAATATTTCGTGTGGTTCCTGCCACATGCAGAAACTGGCATTTGCGAGTGGAGAAGCTTTAAGTAAAGGCACGGATGGCCTAAATGGAACCCGTAATACCATGCACCTGGCCAATATTGCCTGGGACATAGACTTAACCTGGGATGGCCACGCTAAAACCCTGGAAGAACAAGCCCGCACACCAATAACAAATCACTTGGAAATGAATTTGCCTTTGGAACAAGCTGCCTCTAAATTGCAAAATACAGCTGCTTATCCAACGTTATTTATGGCTGCTTTTAATTCGCCGGTTATTACCCCTGATAATATTTTAAAAGCCATAGCCCAGTTCGAAAGAACGCTAATTTCTGCTGATTCCAGGTTTGATCGTTATTTAAAAAACCAAGTTGCCTTCACTGCTGATGAATTGGAAGGCTTGCAACTTTTTAGTACCAAACCGGTGCCCGCCCTGGGTATTCGCGGAGGGAATTGTGTTACTTGCCATACCGGCGTATTGACGGGCCATAAATTTGCCAATATTGGTTTAGATCTGGTTATAAAAGACAAAGGGCTAGGAGCAATAACAGGCAATGCCGCGGATGATGGGAAATTTAAAGTGCCTTCTTTGCAAAATGTAGCATTGACAGCGCCATATATGCACGATGGACGGTTTAAAACTTTAGAAGAAGTATTAGATTACTATAATGAACATGTTGATGCAAACAGCCAAAATATGGATCCTATTATGTTGGAAGCATCTAATGAAGTAAATGGGAAAAGCTTATTGCTTACGTTTGCAGAGAAAGCCAAAATTATCAAGTTTTTGAAAACTTTCACCGATTCTACTTTCGTACGTGATAATCGATTTTCAGAAATAACTCCATAATGATAAGTTTCTAAAAAAGAAAATAAAGTAGTTGCTCTTTGAATTTACTCCTTAGTACTTGTAAATCTTATTTATCTATACATTTATGCTAAATACCGATACTTATGTCTTTGCTGCGAAATAAAGATTCTATTTTGTACATGTTTCGTTCCAAAGCTTTTACCATTTTTACGCACGTGTTATGCTGGTTCTTATTTTTTAGCTTACCCATGCTATTTTTTAGCCAGCAATCCGATGATGATCGGTTAATAGGTGTTCTGCGAATGTCCGAATATTGGATATTTTACGGGTTTTATATTTTCCTTTTTTATTTCCATGCCCATGTACTTTTACCTTACCTATTTATTCGGAAAAAGTATATTGCATATATCGGAATTCTTATCTTACTTTTTACGATTGTCTATAATTTAAAACCTTTTCATAAATTAGTTGAAGGTCAAAAAGATACATCAGCCGCACACCCGAATTTTAAGCCGCCACCGGGTAAACCAATGCCATTTCCAGGTTCTAAAAGGGCGTTACCCCCACCTCCTCGCGATGGCACGGGTGGGCCACCTGGCAGAGATCAAGCAGAACATTTTGATATTGTAAGCACATTTTTATTTATCATGATTGTGGCTTTAAGCATGGCTATTGAAATAACCCGGCAATGGCGTACCACCCAGCAACGTGCCCTGCAAGCGGAAACCGATAAAGCTATAGCTGAGCTTTCTTTTTTAAAAGCGCAGATTAACCCCCATTTTTTATTTAACATTCTAAATAATATTTATTCACTGGCCATCACGCAAAATGAAAATACTGCGGAAGCAATCTTAAAGCTATCTAACATAATGCGCTACTTAACCGATGAGGTAAAAGCGGATTTTGTGTCGCTGAAGAATGAAGTAGCTTATATTCAGGATTATATTGATTTACAAAAATTACGATTAAGTAAAAAAGTTAAGCTACACTTTAGTGTAGAAGGCAATCTGGAAAATAAAAAAATTGCGCCGCTTATCCTGATTACGTTCATTGAGAATATATTTAAATACGGCATTAGCAACCACCAGGAATCAGATATAACAATTAGGTTAAAAGCAGAGGAACACCAGCTTGTATTTATGTGTCAGAACCCGATTATTCAAACGGAAACCTCTTTGGAGCGAATAGGAATTGGACTGACTAATACGAAAGATCGGTTGCAGTTCTTGTATCCCAAAAATCATAACATAACCATATCTACTGAGAAGAACACTTTTACTGTAATACTAATATTACCCGTTTAGTACCGGGGAAATTAATAAGGATTGAATTTAAACCTTTACGTTTTTATAAAACATGACTTACAGATGTGTTGCTGTAGATGACGAGCCCTTGGCTTTGGATATCATTAAAGCTTATATTGCTAAAATACCGACTTTAACTTTAGTCCAGACTTTCGATGATGCCATCATTGCCTCCGAATTTTTACGTGCTACTGCGATTGATATATTATTTGTGGATATTCAGATGCCCGATATAACTGGGATTGATTTAGTTCGCGCATTAGAAAGTAAGCCGGTGGTTATTTTTACCACCGCGTATAAAAATTATGCTTATGAAGGGTTTCAGTTAGATGCTATCGATTACCTGCTTAAACCAATTGCTTTTGAAAATTTTTCTAAAGCCGTAAGCAAAGCGCTGGAGTACCTGGCGTATAAAAATAAACCTGCTTCGGAGCCGGAAGAAAGCCTGTATGTTAATTCAGAGTACCGCTTAGTTAAAATTAACTTGCGCGATATAGAATATATTGAAAGCCTGGAAGATTATATCAAAATTCACCTCGAAAATTCTAAACCAATCCTCACCTTAATGTCCATGAAAAAAGTGTTGGAGAAATTGCCGGAGGAGAAATTCAGAAGAATTCACCGGAGCTTTATTGTGCCTGTTGCCAAGGTTACGGCTATACAAAATCGAAAAGCCTCTTTAGTTTCCGGAAAAGAATTACCAATTAGTGAATCCTATTCCAGTTTTGTTCAGGAATGGAAAAAGATATAGATAAAGGCAACTAATTAAATATTGTATTATTATTCCTTTTAATCTGGCTTTACAATTCTTGAGTTGATGAACATTTGGTAGTACCAGAACATTGGGCAGATTTTAGAGAAGGTTAGGTTTTAGCTAAAAGCCCAATATTTGTAAATAACCGGCGCCATTGTTTCTGTTTAATAACCCCTAAGAGGGATGCTTTTTACATTAATCTTTACCGATTCACAAGTATAATTTTCAGGTATTAAATAGTGAGTATCAAGATTTAAATTTTGAATCCTGATACTCACTACTTCCAACTAATACAGCATACGAAACTTGATATTATTAGCAATATTATCAAGTTCGTTTATCACTTTTTGGTTGTAGATCTTGTGAATGTCGGTGATTACATAACCTACGTGTTCGTTCGTTTTTAAGTACTGACCTAAAATATTAACCTGATTATTCGCTAATACTTTATTAATGTTAGCCAGTACTCCCGGTACATTTTCGTGAATGTGAATGAGACGGAGCGCATTTTTAATTTCGGGCAATTGCAGATTCGGGAAGTTGACGCTCTGGTACGTATTGCCGGTATTAATATATTCTATAATGCGGTTCGGAACAAAAGTGGCAATGTTTTCTTGCGCTTCGCTGGTACTACCCCCAATATGCGGGGTTAATATAACATTAGGAAGGCCGCGAAGTTCACTTAAAAATGCTTCGTCGTTATTAACTGGCTCATACGGGAATACGTCAATGGCAGCGCCTTTTATTTTGCCGGATTTAATATTTTGTACCAGGCTTGGAATATCCACTACATGGCCCCGGCTCAGATTCAGGAAAATAACTCCTTCTTTCATTGCCTTAAACTCAGCCGGACCCATGAGATTTTGGTTGCAAGACCGACCATCAACGTGCATTGAAACAAAGTCGGCCAGTTCCAATAATTCTGTTAGAGAGCTGCATTTCTTAGCATTTCCCAATTGCAGTTTTTCTACCACATCATAATAATAAACCTCCATACCCAGGATTTCTGCCAGGATAGAAAGCTGCGAACCAATATTGCCGTAACCCACAATGCCTAGTTTCTTACCCCGCACTTCAAAACTCCCGGCTGCCGATTTATCCCAAACCCCTTGGTGCATTTTTTCGCTTTTAGGGAAAATATTACGAGAAAGCATTATAATTTGGCCAATGGCTAGTTCTACCACACTGCGGGTATTGCTGTAAGGAGCATTAAAAGTAGCAATACCAGCCTGTCCACAGGCTCTTAAATCTATCTGGTTGGTACCTATACAAAAAGCACCAATAGCCATGAGCTGATTGGCATTAGCCAGTACCTTTTTTGTAACCTGAGTTTTAGATCGAATACACAAAATAGAGATGTTTTTGATGCGTTCGCATAGTTCGGCTTCTGGCATGGCACCGGAATGTATTTCTACCTGATAACCTTCTTTTCTAAACAATTCTACTGCTTTAGGATGTATATTTTCCAGGAGCAATACAATCATTTGGTTTTTAGGTCTGGAGATAGCTGCGGGCAGGATGTTTGGGCATTGCAATTCGTTCAAAGCAGGAGTGAGGTTTTTGACATTAGCCACTCTCTTTTCACGAGAGATATTTTCGGTAAAGGCATAAACCTCTTTGACTAAACCCGCCTCTTTTATTTTGTTATCTATTAAATTAGGCTTGTCTTTTATAATTATTTCAGCAGTTTTCATATACGATATGGTTTATTTTAAATTATATTTATTAGCATAACTAAAATTACCAGTCATTCTTATGGACTATGACTTAGGTATCGGTGAAGAGCAGAATTGTATCGGTTAATCCAGATTTAATTTTATTCCATATTACTTTATTACCTCTACCAAAATATATTATAAAGTTTGACAATGATATTCAAGGGGACCAAAAGTTACTTTTTATTTATGGTTTTCATGTCTTTATCTTTTCTCGGGTATGGACAGGAAATGAAATTAGGATTTCGAAGTGGGGTCAGCTTCAGTAATTTTTATGCGCACCAGTTTCCTGATGAAATGCCACGTTTTCCATTTCAGGTAGACCCCAATAAACCTCCTAGTCAACTTGAGCCGATCGCGAATTATCCCCCTCCTTCATATTATTATGAAACTGATTTTGTTAAGGATATGCGAACCGGTTTCTTTTCCTATTTATTTCTGGATTGGAAATTAGAGAAGCGGCTTTCTGCTGAAATCGGGCTTGGATATAGTCAAAAGGGAATAGATATAAAATATAACCTGTATTCTACTTCCATCAATCCTGATAACGCTACGGCAAAGCTATCCTATCAATTTAACCGCAATTTTCGCTTAGACTACATTGTGATTCCTGTAACTGTTCAATATAAGCTGGACAGAAAAGAACGGTTTTACGTTTTGGCAGGCATTTATAATTCCATAGCCATTAAATTCTTAATCAAAAATTCGCTGGTTGTAATTAATGAACAAACTTTTGATTCGGCAGGACACTTGACAACAAACTCAATTACGAACATAATACACGGAGATTCTTATGCCAGTATATTTGATTCGGGACTTAAAGGCGGTTTTGGTGTAAACATCCCGTTGGCAAGAAAGGTGATGATCGGAATGGATATTAGAAGTAGTGTGGGAATGGTAAGTATTCCCAGAAAATACGAAGAGTATGGATTTCAAAATTTTAACCAGACCACAAAGAATATAAATTTCGAAACAGGGTTGAAATTACTATACCTTTTGAAATAGCTGATTTTATAAAACCCACTGTCCACAACATTGTGTTTGTGCAAACGGGGCGGATTGTAAGTATTCAGCATTCGTACTTATCTTACCTTCGTGCCAGTGGACAGGGAAGTGCTAAAGTTACTTCCTTACCTGAATAGCAAACTGAGCACGGAAGTAAATCCGGGCTAGAAAAAGCCAGCAAAATTGGCTTGACGGAATACTAGTAACTAACATAACCAAAAAGGCTGACTTCAGATAAGCCAGCCTTTTTAGTTTTTAATCCAGATAATGCATTAGTTAGTACCCCCACCAACTGCCCGGTAAACATTTACAATGGCTTGTAGTTCCTGAAGTCGGTCGCCAATGCTGTTTAACCGGGCCGAAAGTAAACTTTGTTCAGAAGTTAATACATCGGTATAATTGGTGGCCGAACTGTAGTGTAATAATTCCCGGGTAAATTCAACTGATTTTTCTAAAGCCGCCAATTGGTTTTTCCGCGCCTGTTGTTTAGCCAGGGCATTTTCATAAGAATACAAACTATTGGAAACTTCCTGCCCGGCCGTTAATAAGGTTTGCTGGAAAGTATTCAGTGCCTGCTGCTGCTGGGCCTGGGCTATTCTTAATTGGGCTTTATTCAGGCCTTGGTTAAAAATAGGCTGGGTAAGTCCGCCCGCGAGGTTGTAAAAAATAGAACCGGTAAACAAGTTTTCTAAGGCCAGCGAAGATAGGCCTCCTGCGCCCGTAATGGTAATGGACGGATAAAAATTTGTTCGCGCCACATTGGTATTTTCGAAGGCAGCCCGGAAGGCAAATTCTGCTTCTTGCACATCGGGGCGGTTACGTAATAATTGGGCCGGAATGCCAATCTGCAGATTAGAAACTAATTGCTGCTCATTGAGCGTTGATCGGTTGATGGCGCCCGGTGCCCGCGCCAACAAAATACTCAAGGCATTCTCTGTTTCCCGTATATTCTGCTTTAAATCCGGAATCGACACTTCGGCGGCATACCGGTTAGCTTCGCTTTGCACCACGGCTGCCCCGGTTACAATAGCGGCTTCTTTCAGCGCTTTCATGGTTTCTACTTCTTCTATACGATACTCAAGCGTCTGTTCGGTTATCTTTAACTGTTGGTCAAGCGCTAATAATTCGTAATAGGTAGCGGCAATATTGGAAATTAATTGGGTTTGCACGGCCCGGCGGGCCGCCTCTGTTTGCAGCAAAGAAGCCAATGCCCCGCGCCGGGCACTCCGCAGCTTACCCCAGATATCGGCTTCCCAACTGGTACTAAGTGCCGCCTGATAGATAACGGTATTCAGATTGATGTTTATGCCTTCCGGAAAGTTTAATGCGGCTGCCGATGATTTGGATTTGGTAGCCTGCAGGCTACCACTCAAGTTAGGCAGAAAGGCGGCCCGGCTCTGTTGCAAAGTAGCCTGCGATTCCTGAATACGCTGCACTGCACTTTTTAAATCCAGGTTTTGCATTAACCCTTCCTCAATTAAGCTTTGCAAGACCGGGTCGGTAAACAAAGATTTCCAGGGCAAATCAGCAATCGTAGTAGAATCCGTACCGGTAGCTTCCCGGTACAGGTTTTCGGTGGACAGAGCCGGTGTTTGATAATTTTGGGTTACTTTGCAGGAAGCCAGGGCAAGCAATCCGGCAAAACCCAGTATGATATATTTATAAACGCTATTTTTCATCTTCAGAAATATGTTAATATAAATGCCGTTTAGGCCATTTCGTGGTTTAAATCGTCGGCAGCCTGGGCATTGGGTTCTCCGCCTATTCTTTCCTGGATGCTCTGGAAGACAATAAACAGCACCGGAATTACTACTACCCCGAACAGGGTACCAATGAGCATACCTCCTACGGCACCCGTACCAATAGATTTATTACCCACGGCTCCAGCTCCGGAAGCCAGCATTAAAGGCAATAATCCAAAAATAAAGGCAAAGGAAGTCATTAAAATAGGACGTAAACGGGCAACAGCGCCTTCAACGGCTGCCTGCACAATGCTTAAACCTTCCTGGCGCCGGGCTACTGAGAATTCCACAATCAGAATGGCGTTTTTGGCCAGCAAACCAATGAGCATAATCAGGGTAATCTGCAGGTAAATATTATTTTGCACCCCAAAAATTGAGGCGAAAATAAAGGCTCCCGCCAAACCGATGGGCAAGGACAGCAATACCGCAAAAGGCAGCAGGTAACTTTCGTATTGCGCGCTGAGCAAGAAATACACAAACACCAGGCAGAGCAGGAAGATGTAAACGGTTTGGCTGCCGCTGGAAATCTCTTCCCGGGTTAAACCGGAGTATTCGTAGCTATAACCGGCGGGCAAAGTTTGGGTGGCCACTTCTTTAATGGCATTAATGGCGTCTCCGGAGCTATATCCCGCATTAGGAGCTCCCTGTACCGCAATAGAAGTAAACAAGTTAAAGCGTTTGATGGCTTCGGGACCATACACTCTTTTTAAAGTAATAAACTCCGCGATGGGCGCCATTTCATTATTGTCATTTCTTACATAAATTTTATTTAAACTTTCGGGATTGGCGCGGGCAATGGCCTCTGCCTGTATCATTACCCGGTACTGCTTGCCAAACTGGTTGAAGTTAGAGGCATATACCCCGCCCAGGTAGCCTTGTAGCGTTCCCAGAACCGTACTTACCGAAACCCCGGCCTCCTTACACTTGGCTACGTTTACATCTACTTGGTACTGCGGGAAGTTTATATTAAAAGTGGAAGTTGCATATTGAATTTCCGGCCGCTGGCTTAAAGCCCCCAAAAACTTGGTTTTTACCTGGTCAAACTGGGCTACTTCGCCCCCGGTTTTATCCTGCAACTGAAACTCAAAACCACTGCTGGTACCAAAGCCCTGCAAAGTAGGTGGAGCAAAGAAAATAACCTGGGCATTCTTAATGCCGGAAGTCATGCCAAAGAGCTTGCCCGTAATGCTGTTAATATCCTGACCTTGCTCTTTTCGATCATCCCACGGCTTCAGTTTTACTACCACCATGGCGTAAGAGCCACCGGCGCCAGCCAGAAAGTTTTGGCCAACAATACGCAGGGTGCTCTGTACCTCTGGCACCTGTCTAATAATCTTTTCTACTTCTTCTGCTATCACGGCGGTCCGTTCCTGCGTAGCCCCGGCCGGTAAACTAATATTGGCAAATATAGTACCCTGGTCTTCGTTAGGCACAAAGCCCGATGGGGTAGTTTTTAATAGATAGTAGAATAAACCGGAAAATAAGGCAATCCCTAAAAAGGCTATCCATTTTTTCCCAATCAGAAAGTTAACCGAACGCTTGTATTTGCCGGTAACCGATTCAAAGCCCGCGTTAAAAGCTCCGTATAATCGTTGCAGGAATCCTTTTTTGTGGTATTCCCCTTCCGGATGCGGTTTCAGAAACAAAGCACAAAGCGCCGGGCTCAGCGTTAAAGCATTCACCGCCGAAATAAGAATGGCAATAGCCAGGGTTAAACCAAACTGCTGATAAAACACGCCCGTAGAGCCGGTAATAAACGCCACCGGCACAAATACGGCTGCCATTACCAAGGTAATAGAAATAATGGCCCCACTAATTTCGCCCATGGCGCTCTTGGTAGCTTTTTTAGCCGTTTTAGCACCCTGGTCCAATTTAGCGTGTACCGCTTCTACTACTACAATGGCATCATCCACCACAATACCAATGGCCAGCACCAAGGCAAAAAGGGTTAACAGGTTAATGGTAAAACCAAATAGGTTTAAGAAGAAGAACGTTCCCAAAATAGCCACCGGTACCGCAATAGCCGGAATTAAGGTGGACCGGAAATCCTGCAGGAAAATAAATACCACAATAAAAACCAGGATAAAGGCTTCGATCAGGGTAGAAATTACCTTTTCGATAGAGGCATTTAAAAAGTCGTTGGCATTGAGGAGCTGGGTGTATTTCACACCGCTGGGAAAGCCCCCGGAAGCACTTTCTATTGTTTGTTCAATTTGCTGAATGAGGGAGTGGGCATTAGACCCGGCGGTTTGGCTTACGGCTATACCAATGGACGGATACCCGTTGGTAGTGGTACTGCTGGAATAAGTTAAAGAGCCCAATTCTACCCGGGCTATATCTTTCAGCCGCAGTACCTGCCCGTTGGTGGCCGAACGAATAACAATATTCTCAAATTCAGCGGCGGTTTTTAACCGGCCTTTGTACTTAATGGTGTATTGAAACGACTGGTCGCTGTTCTCCCCAAACTTTCCGGGGGCAGCCTCCACATTTTGCTCAGCCAGCGCATTGTTTACATCATCCGGTATTAAACCATAGGTAGCCATTACCTCCGGGTTGAGCCAGATCCGCATCGAATATTCTTTTGACCCAAAAACGCTGGCACTTCCTACTCCTTCAATCCGCATAATCTGGGGCAACAGGTTTATGTTGGCATAATTCTGCAAAAAGGTTTGGTCATAAGATTTATTCTCACTGTACAAAGAAAAAATGAGCACGTTGCTGCTTTGCTGTTTGCTGGTGGTTACCCCGGCCCGGGTTACTTCGGCCGGCAATAAACTGCTGGCCCTGGATACCCGGTTCTGCACGTTTACCGCGGCAATATCGGCGTTAATACCTTGCTTAAAATAAATACTGATAGAGGCTGACCCATCATTATTGGCTGTAGAAGTCATGTAGGTCATGTTTTCTACCCCATTTATTTGTTCTTCCAGGGGTATAATAACACTACTCATTACTACATCGGCATTGGCGCCTGAGTAAGAAGCCGATACTACGACCGTGGGAGGAGCGATTTCCGGGTATTGGGTGATGGGCAAGGCGGTAAGGCCGATTATGCCCAGTATAACTATTAAGACCGATATAACGGTGGAAAGTACCGGTCTTTCTATGAATTTCTTTAACATAAATTTTTTAAATGTTTACTTTTTAGAGAACCCTGGCAGAATCTCCCTTTAAAAAGAAAGCCTGATATAAATTAGTTTAAGCCCTCGTAAACCTGCCCGGCTGCCATAGCCTGGGGTTTTATCTCGGTACCATCCGGTATGTTGCTGCCGGCTTCATATATAATTTGGTTGCCGGCATTTAAACCGCCCGTAACCACAAAAAACTGGCCGGCCGTTAAACTCATTATTTGAATTTCGGTGTTTTTTACTTTGCCGGCCTGGTCTACGGTAAATACAAAGCGCTTGCCTTGCAGTTCATAGGTAGATTTTTGCGGCACCAGAATACTATTGGTTATTTCCTGCGGAACCCGCACGGTACCGCTACCGCCGCTGCGCAGCAAACCAACCGGATTGGGGAAGGTAGCCCGGAAGCTGGCCGACCCGGTCTCCGTATTAATCTGGCCGCTAACGGTTTCGATACGCCCGGCTTCAGAGTAAGTAGATCCATCGGATAATAGCAGGTTTACCGCCGGAATTTTAGCTAATTTTTCTTTGAGCGTACTGCCGGAATAGGTTCTCGAAAATTCCAGCAACTGCTTCTCATTCATAGAAAAATACGTGTACATGTTTGTCGTATTCGAAACCGTAGTCAGGGCCTCGGACGTACTGGCACTTACCAAACTTCCTAAACGATGAGGAATAGTACCCACCACTCCGTTTACGGGGCTGGTAATGGAGGTATATCCCAGGTTGGTTCTGGCATTAGCCAGGGTTGCCCGGGCCTGGGCCAAACTGGCTTTTGCTGCCTTCAGCGTATTTTCCGCCGCTTCCAGTTCATACTGGCTAATAATTTCCTTTTCAACTAAAGGCTTGGTTTTATTTACCTGCAATTGCGCCGTACTTACTTGGGCCTGGGCGCTGGTAATAGCGGCCGTGGCGGTTCTTAGCTCCTGTTCGTATTGCGGAGCGCTGATTTTAAAGAGCAACTGGCCTTTTTTTACTACGGCGCCTTCATCTACCAATACTTTTTCGACATATCCCTCTATTTTGGGACGGATTTCAATATTTTGTTCCCCTTCCAGGGTTGCCGGGTAATCGGAACTTAAGGTTGCCGAACGCGGGCTGACCGTAAATACATGGTAGGTAGCCGGAGGTGCCGCACCTCCAGCAGCTCCCCCGGGACCAGCTGCGCCGCCGCCCTGTCCTTGTTTTTGGCCGCAGGAAACCACACCTAAGGCGATGATACCGGTTAAAGCCAGGCTTGAGAGCGCTTTTTTAATTTTTAAAATGCGAAAATTCATAAATATGGTTTATTAAAATTTAAATTGAAACTTTAGTTTGACTAATATGTCAATTTTAACAGCAAAAAAAAGGCATCCATTTATTATAGCCCTTATACTTATTAATATTGTTTTGAATCAGGAATAACTGTTTACTCAAAATGAAATATAATTAAAGGAATAAAAGGTCAATTATCATTTTTTTTCGCGCCAGTAGTAAATTATGAAACTCCTCTTCTCTATTCCCAAACAGGGGAGAAAAAAGAGGACGGGTAAGTATCGGATAAGCCATTAACGAAAACAAATTCATCATGAAATTGATGGGGTGCATGGGCTTAACCAAACCATTATCCATGGCTTCCTGTACTTCCTTTAATATTTCATTCAGAACCGGCGGAACTGAATCTATACCGGAATTTATTCTGTGCAAGTTAATTTCCTGAATTAAGAAAAATTCTTTATAGGGGTAAGCCATTAAATCAGAATAAAATACAGTAATGGCATTTTCGATTTTCTCCTTAAATGGTAAATCAGACATAAATACTTCATCCATTCTAACTTGCACATCGCGTAAGGCATCTTTAAACACTAGTTCTAATAAAATATCCTTCGACCGGAAATAATAATTTACCAGTGTTCGGGTAACACCAGCCGCATCGGCTATGTCCTGGGTAGTGGCGTTTAATTTGCCCTCGGCAAAAAAGATACGCTTGGCAGTTTCTTTAATTAATTCTTCAGCACCGGTATTTCTTACTGCCATGTTTAACCTTATTGTTTGACATTAACGTCAGGCAAAGGTAAAAAGTTCTTTCCAGTTAACCAAAAAAAATTAGTTTTTACACGTGTCTTAACTTGTCCTGAAATAAGTTGATATTCTTGTCTTAAATAAAAGACGAAAAAAGAAATGGAAAAAGGCTAAGCAGTAGTAGGTCTTTATTGCTGATTATCTATCTCAAATGGACATCTAAATTGTGTAAACATCATGTTTCGGCCGATGGCCTCGCACGCTGTTCACTCGCGACCGTTAGCAGGCCTTGTAAATTGTCCGTTACAAATTATGAGAAATGAAAAATTTAACTTTATGCATCTTATAAAGAAATTTTATAGGCTGCATCAAACTTGCGAATTCTTACTTTCACGTGAGTTATGGATTGAAATATTAGATAAAGAGCAATAATTAATTCATATTTTAAATGTTTATAGCTCCTTTAAGGACTAAATGTCTACATTTTATAGTTTGAATAATTTGCTTAGAAGATAATTTAAAAAAGTAGTTCTGTTTGTTTGCTAAATTTTTGATAAACAATCTGCCTAACCCATAACTCACGTTAATTTTATATATTGCCTTTAGGAAGTTTATATAGGTTAATATCCAAGTAGTAATCAATTGCAATATGGTGTTCAAAATACAACCGCATACTTTCTGCTTAGGTGTCAAACTAAATTTAGAAGCTATAAATGGAAAATAAAACAATGGGTTATACCGATACGCTGATAAAAGTAGCGGCCGATTGTCCGGTGTGTAAAAGCGAAATACCCGTAGCAAAGAATAAAACCAAACCGGCCCATTTACTACAGTACGAGTTGCTCATTCAGAAGCCTTACGCCTACAACCACGAGGAATTAATTTACCAGGTGTATGTATTGCAAAAAGAAATTCCGGAAAGTGTGCTGGAAACGGAGAGTGAAAATATAAAAGCCGAATTGTTTTCCAAAGGGCATCCTTGTATGCGAGCTTCGTCCTTAACCAAAAGATACGGATGGGGGGCACATTATAACCAAGATGGTAAAATTGCTATTTATCCCATGGAATCAGCAGCATATCAAGCGCTCATAGATTCGGGTAAAGTTAAAATTGTACCGGCCATGAAATCCAAAAGGTAACAACCGTCCGGCAAAAGAAAGCACTTCTGCTAGAAAGCCGGCATTGCCTGTTTATACCAAACTTGTTAAATTTCATTGGTTATTTAATTTCGCAACTAACAACCTCCGGTGGGGTACACTTAAATTTTAACGAATAGCTCTTTTGTAGCTTGCTTTACTTCCTCTGCTATTTCATGAATTTGGCACAGGGTATCTACAACCGCCATTAATCCGTTAAACATGCGTTCTTCACTGGTTTTACCCAGGGGTGCTCTTTCAAAAGCCGCTTCCAGCAACGCTAGTTCCTGCCAGGAATAACCGGTGGCATCAATCTGTTCTTTGGCGTTTCCGTTATAAGCCCAGGGGCATTGGGTTTGTTCGGTTTTAGAGCGCTTGGTTACAAAAACAGTAGACCAAGCCAATTGCCGGCCAATCCATTTTAAGTCCTGATCGTATTTAATTTTGAGGTTAGCCGCTATAATATTGCCTACAGCACAGGCACAACAGTTATTATGTACCAAGGTATTGTTCAGATAAGCATTTACCAGAATCTTAATGGTCTTATCGAATAGTTCTTTATTCTTCATCTTGTTATGCTACCAAATTGTAAGATAATAGCGCGGCCGGATAAGTTTATCAGTTGGCTAACGCTTATAAACATTAAACAAGAAGAGTATGCAGAAAATTCGTTTTGTTTCTTCTTACACGCAAACATAAACAAGCCAGTATGTTTGATAATTGGTATTGATAGTATACCGGCATTTGTTCGCAATTAAGTAGTTACTTTATTTCGAATTATAAAGCTTGTTATAAGAGCTTTTCTATCAATATTCAGCCCCGCTCCAAGCTATTTTTTATCATATAATTACACTGAAGAAGCTAAGCGCTTAAGTAAACAAACGCCAGTATCAAAATATTAGCCCTAAGACCTTTAAAATTTTAAATTATTGGCTTTTATTCAGGTGTTAGCTATAACCAAAATATTTAATATAGGTTTAATTTCAACCATTTACTTAATTATATTTAAGTAAAAATTTATCAAAAACAAAAAAAGTGGCACCAATAACCACTAGGGTTTTGATACCACTTTTATCAAACGTACGGTTATTTATCTTAACGGCCTCTGAGGCAGTAAAGCAAAAACCGGCACGATAAATAAATTAAACCGTTCGGTCCTAAATTATTATAAACCGTGAATCCAGGCTTTTACGTCTTGGGCCGCTTTACCAATTTTATCACCTATTTTCCCAAACCATTCTTCCTGGGTGCCTTCGGCATATTCCATGTCATCGTCGGTTAGATTACCGTATTGCTGACGTATTTTTCCTTTTGTTTCGGTCCAGTTGCTGCGAGCTCTAAGCTCAGCGGCATCATCATTAAAATTATTATTATTAATCATAGTTTTATAGCTTAAAGGTTAATATATAATATAAATGGTTAACGCAGTTTATGGAAAATTTGTTTTTGCTTTGTTTATAAACATCTTAATTTCAATAAATTATCTGAAAGTATGAGCTTGCTATATTATTAAAGTAAGTAGATGTACGGATATGAGATATTAATCTTTTTTGCCGTTAATGTATTAGGTATTTGAACTGTTACTATTGCTAAGCTAAAATGTGGTTGCAGATTTATTTAATAGTGTTACGCATAAGTAGGCTTTATTTTCTGTTCAAGTAGTTTATAACTGTTATTTCGTAGGACCTAATTAGCAGATAGCAAATAGATTTATATAGGTTGGCCGAACTGGAATTGGTAAATTTTATTTTCAAGAACAGGTGGCCCGAAAACGGGCCGGCTAAAGCCATATTTAATTATTTACTTGCGGTAACCTAATGTCCGGCAATAAAAGCTTTAAAAAGTAACTCTTTAACTTCCCTGGTTCGTATGATTAGTAAGGTATTATTGATTTCAGGTTTAAAAGAAGATGCTGATGTTAGAAAATTTAAAGAGTGCTTTCAAAAGCCGGCCAGCTATGTTGTTGTTCGATGTAAACGGTACTTTGTCGGATACCAGTCCTATGGAAGACGCCGTAAATAAAGCTTTTCAAAGTGAATTTGCTTTTAAACAATGGTTTTCGTGGGTACTACATTACTCCCTAGTAGAGAATGTTACCGAAAAGCACCATGATTTCAGTGAGTTGGGACACGCTGCTATGCAAATGACTGTAGAAGCTTTTAGCCGGAATATAACCCAGGCGCAACAAATGGAATTAGTCTCTATGATGAAGACTTTGCCGGCTCACCCGGACGTAGCGCCGGGCTTAGCCCAGCTAAAGCAAGCCGGCTACAGCATGGCCGCCTTTAGTAACTCTCCTTACAAAGAAACCGCCGCTTTCCTGGAGAGAACCGATTTAATTGACAATTTTGATGAAGTGCTGAGCGTAGATAGTGTAAAGAAGTTTAAGCCCGAATTGAGTACTTACCGGAGTGCGGCCGAAAAACTAAAAGTAAGCCTTGGCGATACCATGATGATAGCCGCGCATGGTTGGGATGTTGCCGGCGCTTTACGGGCCGGCGCCCGGGCCGGGTTTATTGCCCGGGCCGGTCAGGCCCTGTACCCCTTGGCCCCGACGCCGGAAATTACCGGTACTACTTTGTTGGAAATTGCCGCGCAGTTGGTTGGGTCTGAATAGCTTTTTAACCTGAATTTAGCCGGTATAACGCTCATATTTTTTGCGCAGCCAGAATTTACCAGATTTAGGTTCTTTGTTTAAGTTAAAATAAATATATGGCAACGGTATTAGAAGAGAATTACCTGGACAGTATAAAAAAACAGTTCCGGTATTACAAGAAATTAGGGGAACAAGCCATAGACCAACTACCGCCCGATCAGCTTTTTACTACGTTTAACCCGGATAGTAATTCTATTGCTGTTATAGTAAAGCATCTATCCGGCAACATGCTTTCCCGCTGGACTGATTTCCT
>Ga0210040_10003479_pt1 | contig 21272 bp, 19 predicted proteins | sample CryGeyCG12114_NA_FD_185462 | JGI IMG/M metagenome (GOLD analysis project Ga0210040, IMG submission 185462) | Groundwater microbial communities from aquifer - Crystal Geyser CG19_WC_8/21/14_NA (SPAdes) (version 2) | ecosystem: Environmental > Aquatic > Deep subsurface > Groundwater | place: USA... | reverse complement strand
ATCGCCCTGCGGAGGCTCGGGACGGTGGAGGACATCGCCCATGCGGTGATGTTCCTCGCCTCGGACCAGGCGGGCTGGATCACCGGCGAGACGCTCGGCGTGGACGGCGGCAAGTGAGCGCCGCCGAGGACTGGGTCGCGGCCCACGAGGCGGAGGGCCTCGCCATGGTCGAGGCCTTCTGCCGCATCCCCTCGGTCAGTGCCGATCCCACCTATGCCGAGGGCATTGCACGAGCCGCCGCCTTCGTTGCCGACCGGCTGCGCGAGGCCGGGATGCCGGTGGTCGAGCAGGTCGCGACGGGCGGTCATCCGGCGGTGCTGGGCGAGTGGATCGTCGATCCCGCCGCGCCCACGGTGCTGATCTACGGCCACTACGACGTGCAGCCGCCCGATCCCCTGGAGAAGTGGCAAAGCCCGCCCTTCGAGCCCGAGGTGCGGGACGGCCGGCTCTACGCCCGCGGCGTCTCGGACGACAAGGGGCCGCTGTCGGTCGCGATCTGGGCGCTCCACGCCTTCCACGAGACGGCGGGGCGCCCGCCGCTCAACGTCAAGCTCCTGGTCGAGGGCGAGGAGGAGAGCGGCAGCCCGCACTTCGCACCCATGGTGGAGCGGCTGCGCGAGAGGCTGACCTGCGACCTCGTGCTCTCGGCCGACGGGGCGATGTGGCGGGCGGACCTGCCCTCGGTGACGGTCGCGAGCCGGGGGCTCGTCGCGCTCGACGTGACGGTGACGGGGGCCGCGAAGGACCTCCACTCGGGTCGCCACGGCGGCTCGGCCCCGAACCCGATCCGGGCGCTCGCGGCGATGCTGGCAACGCTTCACGACACCGAGGGGCGCGTGACGGTGCCGGGCTTCCACGACGGTGTGCGGCCATCCGACCCCAAGATCCTCGACGCGATCCGGGCTGCGTCCTTCGATCCGGGCGACTATCTCGACTCCATCGGCGCCCCCAGGCCCGATCCGATGCCCTCGGGCGAGGAGGTGCTGGTCCGGCAATGGCTGGAGCCCACGCTGGAGTTCAACGGCATCTCGGGCGGTTACGCGGGGCAGGGGACCAAGACGGTGATCCCGTCCGAGGCCTCGGCCAAGATCACCTGCCGCCTCGTCGCCGGGCAGGAGCCTGGGCAGGTTGCGGACGCTATCGAAGCGCAACTGCGCTGTGTCCTGCCCCCCGGCTGCCGGCTTGCGGTCACCCGGCACGGGCCCGGCTCGGCTGCCTTCGCGGTGGACCCGGACCTCCCCGGCCTCGCCTTGGCCGAGGACGTGCTGGAGGAGGTGTTGGGCCGCCGGCCGCTCCGCGTCGCCATGGGCGCCACCATTCCCATCGGCGAGGTCCTCGCCCGCCACCTCGGCGCGGGGACGGTGTTCTTCTCCTTCTCCACCGCCGACGAGGACTACCACGCCCCGAACGAATTCTTCCGCCTGTCGAGCTTCCGCACGGGCCTCAGGGCCTGGGTCCGGCTCCTCGAACGGCTGGGGCGCGAGCCGTGATGGGCGGCGAGACGCGCGGCGTCGCAGAACTCGGGGCCGCCTTCCGGACAGGCGCGCTCACCCCGCTCGAACTGGTTGAGGCCGTGCTGGCGCGGATCGCTGAGACGGAGCCCACGCTCAACGCCTTCGCGGACCGCATGGCCGAGAGCGCCCGGGCCGAGGCCGACCGGGCGGGCAAGGCGCTCCGCGCGGGGCAGGACCTTGGCCCGCTGCACGGCATCCCCGTCGCTATCAAGGACCTGATCGAGGTTGGGCGCGCGCCTACCGGCTGGGGCACGAGGGTCGAGCCACCCCGGGTCGCGGCTCACGATGCCGCTCTCGTCGCGCGGCTCCGCGGCGCGGGGGCGGTGATCCTGGGCAAGACCAACTGCCTCGAGTACGCCTACGGCGTGCCCCATCCGGAGGTCGGGCAGACCAACAACCCCCACGACCCCTCCCGCACCGCCGGCGGATCGAGCGGCGGGTCGGCGGCGGCGGTGGCGGCCGGGATCGTGCCGCTCTCCGTCGGCACCGACACCGGAGGCTCTATCCGCATCCCGGCCGCCTATTGCGGGATCGTCGGGCTGAAGCCGACCTACGGCCTCGTGCCGCTCGACGGCGTCTTCCCGCTCTCCTGGTCGCTCGACCACGGGGGGCCGCTGGCGCGGAGCGTCGGGGACGCGCGGCTCCTCCTCGCGGCGCTGTCGGGGCGGGAGATGGCGGCATCCGCGCCGCGCCGGGTCCGGCTCGGCGTCCTGCGCCGCCACTGGCCGCGGGAGCCCGCGAACCGGGAGGTCGCGGCCCGCGTCGAGGCGGCGCTGGCCCGGCTGGATGCGGCCGGGATGGAGGTGCGTGAGATCGACATTCCGGGGCTCGAGGAGGCCAACGCGACGCTGGTGGACATCCTCCGGCCCGAGGCCTCGGTGATCCACCGCGACCTCCTCGCCAAGAATGCGGCCGGATACGCCCCTGGCACCCGCGCGCAGGTCGAGGCCGGGTTCGCGGTGCCCGCGACCGCCTATGTGGAGGCGGTGCGCCGGCGCGACCGGCTGCGCGCCGAGGTGGAGGCGGCCTTCGAGGGCGTGGACGCGCTCGCCTCGCCCGCCGTGCCCTTCGTCGCCCCCCACGAGGACCCGCCCATCAGCGGCGAGGGCCACGACGACGAGATGCTGGCGAGCGGCTTCGCCAACCTGACCGGCCACCCCTCCCTGAGCTTGCCCTGCGGCCGGGCCGGCGGCCTTCCGGTGGGTCTCCAGCTGACGGGCGCCCTCGGCGGCGATGCCCGGCTCCTCGCAGTGGCGGAGGCTTGCGAAACGGTGCTGGCCTGACCTGGCGCCGATGGTCCTGGAGACTAGGCGCCGAACTCGTCCCTTGACCGGCGCCTGGTCGGCCGCCGCTCAGGCCCGGCTCCCCCGGGTCTCGGCGTAGGCCTTGGTGAACTCCGCGCCGAAGAGCAGGATCAGCGCGGCGTAGTAGATCCAGAGCATCACCGTGACGAGCGAGGCTGCGGCCCCGTAGCCCGAGGCGACGCCGCTACGGCCCAGGTAGAACCCGATCAGGAACTTTCCGAGCGTGAACAGGAGCGCGGTCACGAGCGCTCCGGTCCGGACATCCCGCCAGTGAAGGGGCACGGCGGGCAGGACCTTGAAGATCATCGCGAAGAGCAGGGCCGCGATCACGAACGAGACGGCGCTGTTGAGAATCTGCACGAGCGCCAGGGCGCCCGAGACGCTGGACTCCAGGTAGGTGCCGGCCGCGCTGACCGCGGCATCGATGACCAGCGACACCAGGAGCAGGAAGCCGATCCCCACGACCAGCGCCAGGCTGAGGAGGCGGGTGCGCAGGAGTCCCAGGACCCCGAGGCCGGAGGGCTGGACCTTCCAGATCAGGTTGAGGCTGTCCTGGATCTCCACGAAGGCGCCCGTCGCCAGGACCAGGAAGGTGACCAGCCCGATCGTGGTCCCGACCACGCCCGATCCGAAGTCGCCGGCGCTCGTGAGCATGATCTCGATCGACTGGCCCGCCTCCTGCCCCAGCAGCCCACCGAGTTCGCCCACGAGGGCCCCTCGCGCCACGTCGGGCCCGAAGACGAGGCCGGCCACGTAGATGGCGCCGAGCAGCATCGGCGCGAGCGAAAAGAGGGTGAAGAACGCGATGGAGGCCCCCAGGCTCATGGCCCGGTCGTTCCACCACCCGGCAGCGGCGACCCTCGCCAGGCGCAGGAATTCTGCGAGCATGTCGGTGTCCCTTTCCATTTGGCGGGCCCCCAAATTCCTATGCCAGCCAAGACCGGGCGTCATCATGAGTTCCTCGGCCACCATGCGGGCGGGCCGGTTCGCTGCATCGGTCGAAACCGGAGCCGTTGGCCCAGGAGCTGCTGACTGATGTTTCATAGCGGGCCAAGGCCACGCGCGGGCCGACTCTGGTCGTCGCGGCGATCCGCCCTGTGGGGCGTGCGGCGAAGCGGTGGGGTGTTCCGGGCCGGGCCGGCCTATGGCACAACGGATCTCCGAAGCCGGGGCGCCTCGCCCTGCGCACGGTTGCCAGTGAACGCCGGGCGATCGGTCCGAGGCCGAGCAGGATGTTGGACACGAAGAAAAGCTTGAGCGAGGAGTCGCAGGTCCCCCACGGGCTCGAGGAGCGTCTCAGGAGTTCCCTCTCCGCCCGCGACCCCCAACCCCTCTACGTCCGCCTCCGGAACGAGATCGCCAGGGCGATCGAGGAGCGGACGATCCGGCCCGGCGCGCGCCTGCCCAGCGAACGGACCCTCGCGGCCGCGCTGGACATCTCGCGCGTCACACTTCGCAAGGCCCTCGACGCCCTGTGCGATGACGGCCTCCTCCTCCGGCAGCAGGGCGCGCGGACCGTGGTGGCCCAGCGCCTGGAGAAGGCCGTGTCGCGCCTGACGGGGTTCTCGGAGGACATGAGGGCGCGCGGGCGCGAGCCGGGGGCGCATTGGATCGGCCGGACGGTCGGCGAGCCCAGCCGCGCGGAGGCCCTGGCCCTGGACCTTCCGGAGGGGGCCCGGGTGGTGCGGCTGGTCCGGGTCCGGACCGCGGACGGAGGGCCCGTGGCGATCGAGCGCGCGACGATTCCCCAGGCCGTCCTGCCCGACCCGGGAATGGTGGGAGACTCGCTTTATGCGGCCCTGGACCGGGTCGGAGCACGTCCGGTGCGGGGGTCCCAGAGGATGCGCGCCGTGGCCGCCCCGGCGACCGACGCCAAGGTCCTCCTCTGCGAACCCGGCACGCCGCTCTTCTGCGTGGAGCGTCGCTGCTTCGACCGGCACGGGACCTGTGTCGAGTTCACGGAGACCCGCTATCTCGGAACAGCCTACGACTTCGTCACGGACCTGAACGAGTAGACCAGTAGAATACCAGTTTGCAGGCGCCGGGTCGTCTGCCATAGTCCGGCCCCGAGGGGAGTCGGCAACCGTGCTCGATCGCTTGCAAGGAAAGCTCATCGTCTCGTGCCAGCCGGTGATCGGCGGGCCGATGGATCGCCCCGAGATCGTCGCGGCCTTTGCCCTGGCGGCGCTGGCGGGCGGCGCGGCCGGGCTGCGGATCGAGGGTGAGGCGAACCTCCGCGCCGTGCGGGCGGTCACGAATGTCCCCGTGATCGGGCTCGTCAAGCGCGACCTCGACGGGTCCGAGGTGCGGATCACTCCCTTCCCCGAGGACGTCGAGGCCTTGGCTGCCGCCGGCGCCGACATCATCGCCATCGACGCGACGGAGCGGCCCCGGCCGGTTCCGGTCGCAAACCTCGTGGCCCGGATCCAGGGCCTGGGCCGCGTCGCGATGGCCGATTGCGCGACCCCGGGGGACGGGCGGGCCGCCCGCGCCCTGAGGGTCGAGGTGCTGGGCAGCACGCTGTCGGGCTACACCGGCGGGCCGGTGCCTGATCAGCCCGACCTCGATCTCGTGGCGGCGCTGCGGGAGGTCGGTGGCTTCGTGGTGGCCGAAGGAAGGTACAACCGGCCCGAGGACGCGGCGCAGGCCCGCGCGCGGGGGGCCGATGCGGTGGTCGTCGGCACGGCCATCACCCGGCCGGAGATCGTCACGGGCTGGTTCGCCCAGGCCGTGGAGAAACACCATGGCTGAGGCCGCGCGCCCGGAGGAGACGGCCCTCGCCCTCGACATCGGCGGCACGAAGATCCTCGCGGCGCTGGTGCGCGGGGCCGAGGTACTGGCCGAGGCGCGGGTCACCACGGATCCCGGTGCGGGACCCGAAGGCTGGTTCACCTCCGCCGAGGCGGCGGTCGCGCCCTGGGCCGGGCGATATGGATGGGCCGGGGCAGCGGTCACGGGTCTGGTAGCGGAGGGGCGCTGGTCCGCGCTCAACCCCGGCATCCTGCCGATCCCGGAGGGCTATCCCCTGGTGGAGCGGCTCTCGGCCCGGTTCGGCTGCCCGGCGGCGGCGCTCAACGACGCGCAGGCCGCCGCCTGGGGCGAGCATCGCTTCGGGGCGGGGCAGGGGACGGACATGGTGTTCCTGACCCTGTCCACCGGGATCGGCGGCGGGATCGTGCTGGGCGGCCGGCTCCTCCTGGGTCGGGGGGCGCTCGCGGGTCATTTCGGCGTGACGGCGCCGGTGCTGGCCGAGGCGCCCGCCCATCTGGAGGACGGCATGGCCGGGCGCTGGATCGCGGCCGAAGCCGCGCGGGCCGCCCATCCGTCCGGGGCCGAGGGCGTCTTCGCCGCCGCCCGGGCGGGCGAGGCATGGGCCGAAGCCATCGTCGCGGAATCCGCCCGTCGCGCGGCCCGTCTCCTGGCCAACATCCAACTCATGCTCGCGCCCGACCGGATCGTGCTGGGCGGCGGCATCGGCCTGGCGCCCGGCTTCATCGAGCGGCTCGGGGCGCTTCTGGACCCCTTGCCGCCGCTGCGCCGGCCCCAGCTCGTGCCCGCCGCCTTGGGCACCCGCGCGGGGGCGATCGGCGCCGCCGACCTCGCGCGACCCAAGACCAAGAACGACAGCCAACAGAGGAGATTCGCATGACACGCCTGACCAAGGCCTTCGCGTTCGGCACCGCGCTCGCTCTGGCCTCGCCAGCCCTTGCCGAGGTGACCGTCCTGGGATGGCCCGGCGGTCCGGAGGAGTCCGGGCTCCGCGCCGCGGCCGAGGCCTACAACGCCCTTCCTGACGTGGCCGAGGAGGACAAGGTCGAGCTGATCTTCTTCAGCCGCGACGGCTTCTTCGACAAGCTGGCGGCGGACCTCGGGGCCGGGACGACCGCCTTCGACGTGAACCTGATCGCGACCTATTCGATCGGCCGCTACGCGCCCTTCATGACCCCCGTGGACCTCGGCCCCGATGCGGCGGGGACCTTTGGCGAGTCGGTGCTGTCCACGATGCAGTACGAAGGGCAGCAGTACGGCGTGCCGACCGACCTGTCGCTGCACTTCATGTACTACCGCCAAGACCTGATCGACCAGCTCCTGAACGACCCGGCGGCGGCGCAGAGGTACGGCGAGATCTCGCAGCAGTACCTCGGCGAGGCCCTGGCGCCCAAGGCGCCGGACGAATGGACCTGGCGCGACTGGGCGGCGACGGCCCTCTACTTCACGCAGGCGGTCAACCCCGACAGCCCGACGCGCTACGGCAGCGTGCTCCAGATGAAGAACCTCCTCTTCAACATGATGGTCTTCCAGTCGCTGCCGCGCTCCCATGGCGCGGACTGGATGGACGAGGAGGGCAACGTCACCGTGGACTCCGAGGCCTACCGGACGGGCCTCGAGATGTACAAGATGCTGCTCGATGCAGGCGCCACCCCGGCCGACTCGCTGTCCTACGAGTATCCGGAGGCCAACGCGGCCTTCCAGTCGGGTCAGGTCGCCACCATGCTCCAGTGGAACGCGGCCGCCACCGACCTGCTGAGCGCGGAAACCTCGCCCGCAACGGCCTCGGCCACCGCCACGGTGGCGCCGCCCGCCGGGCCCGAGGGGCGGTTCACGCACGTCCATGGCCTGGGCCTCGGCATCAACGCCAACGCCGAGAACCCGGAAGGCGCGCAGCGGTTCCTCCAGTGGCTCGCCGGCCCGGCCGCCATGGAGATCTACGCCCGGGCCGGCGGCGCGCCGGGCCTGACCGGCGCCGCGCTCGATGCGGTCAAGGGCGACCGGCCCGACCTCGCGCAGCTCGGCGACTACGCGGCCAACTACGGCTATGTCATGCGCGGAGCGACCGGGGCCAACGCGCTCTCGGTCTACGAGCTCCAGGCCAAGGAGTTCACCGGCTTCTGGGCCGGGAGCGAGACGCTGGACGAGGCGCTGGCCAACGCCTCCACGGGCATGGCCGACCTTCTCAAGCCCGCCAACTGAACCCTGCGGACGGGCGGTCCCGCGCCGCCCGCCCCCACCCGCGAGGCCCCCTGTGACCCGAGCCCAAGAGACCCGCATCCTGGCGGCGCCGCTGGTGCTGTTCCTGCTCCTCCTCCTCGGGTTCCCGACGGTCCTGAACCTCGTCTACTCGGTGTCGGAGGTGGGCTTCGAGACGCTCCGGGCGCCGCGAGTCGAAGGGTTCGGCAACTTCGCGGACGTCCTGCGGGACGACGCCTTCTGGGGCTCCCTGGGCTTCTCTCTCCGCTTCGGGACGCTCACGGCCGTGGCGGAGGTGGCGCTGGGCCTGTTCCTGGCCGTGTTCCTCGCGCCGATCCTCCAGCGGCGGTCCTGGCTCCTCGCGATCCTCACGCTGCCCATGATGGTGGCGCCGGCGATGATGGGGCTCATGTACCGTCTCGTGCTCCACGAGTTCGTGGGGCCCGTGCCGCATTACCTCTTGGACTGGTTCGGTCAAAGCCCGGCGTTCCTGAGCCCCGGCAACGTCTTCTGGACGGTGGTCGTGATCGAGGTCCTGCAATGGACGCCCTTCACGCTGCTCCTGTTCCACCTCGCCTACGGCTCGATCCCGGGGGAGATCCGCGAGGCCGCCCGCATGGACGGCGCGGGGGGCTGGTGGATGTTCCGACGCGTGGAGCTCCCGCTGATGCTGCCCACCTTCGGCGTGGCGCTCGCCATCCGCTTCATCGACGGGGTGCGGGTCTTCGACAACATCTACGTGCTGACGGGCGCGGGGGCGGGAGGCTCGACCATGTCGCTGCCCATCTACATCTACACCTCGTTCTTCCGGGGCGGGGAGATCGGCAAGGCGCTCGCGGCATCGGTGCTCTTCGCGCTCGCGTCCTTCCTGATCCTCGCGCTGGCCTGGCGCCTCGCCCAGGGGAAGCGCGCATGACGGCGCTGCGCTGGGTCGTCCTGGTCCTCTTCGCCCTCCTGGTGAACGCCCCGGTGATCGCGACGCTCGCGACCTCCTTCAAGTCGCCGGCCGAGATCATGGCGAACGCCGGACTCTGGGTGGAGGCGCCCACGCTCGCCAACTACGCCGAGGTGCTGACGGTGAGCGAAAGGCTCAACGTCTATCGCCACCTCTGGAACAGCCTCGCGGCCGCGAGCATCGGGGCGGTGCTCCCGCTCCTCCTCTGCCTGCCGGCCGCCTATGCGGTGGTGCGGCGCGGCTGGGGGCGGCGGTTCCTCTTCCCGCTGGTGGTGAACCTCCGGGCCATCCCCCTCATCATCTTCGCGCTGCCGCTCTACCTCATGTACCAGGGGGTGGGGCTCCTCGACACGCGCTTGGGGCTGGGGCTGATCCTCGCGATGGTGAACCTGCCGCTGACCATGGCCATCCTTGTCAACGCCGTGGCCGAGATCCCGCTCGAGATCGACGAGGCCGCCGCGATGGACGGCGCGCGGGCAGGACGGGTGCTCTGGCGCATCATCCTGCCGCTCTGCCGCCCGGCGCTGGTCACGGCCTTCATCCTCGGCTTCATCACCGCCTGGAACGAGTTCCTGTTCGGCCTGATGCTCACCACCTCCAGGGCCGTGCCGATGACGGTGGGCGCCTCGTTCTTCTTCGCTTCGGGCGGCGCGGGCGTGCAATGGGGCGTGGCGGCGGCGGTGATCGTCGTCGCGGGCCTGCCGCCGGTGGTGCTGGGCCTTCTCATGTACCGCCAGATCGCCCGCGCGATGCTGGCGGGCGCGGTCAAGGGATAGGGCATGGGACGCATCTCGCTCCACCACCTCGGCAAGAGCTTCGGCGCGACCGAGGTCATCCGCGACGTCTCCCTGGAGATCGGAGAAGGGGAGTTCTGCGTCTTCGTCGGCCCCTCGGGCTCGGGCAAGTCCACGCTCCTGCGCCTGATCGCCGGGCTGGAGACCGCCACCACGGGGCGCATCGAGATCGACGGGCGGGACGTCACGCGCCTCGAGCCGGTGGACCGCCGCCTCGCCATGGTGTTCCAGAGCTATGCGCTCTACCCGCACATGACGGTGCGCGGGAACATGGCCTTCGCGCTGGAGACGGCTGGGTCGCCTCGGGCCGAGATCGACCGCCGTGTGATGGAAGCGGCGCGGGTCCTGAAGCTTGATGCGTTGCTCGGCCGCCGCCCCGCGCAGCTCTCCGGCGGGCAGCGGCAGCGGGTCGCCATCGGGCGGGCCATCGTACGGGAGCCGGTGGCCTTCCTCTTCGACGAGCCGCTGTCGAACCTCGACGCCGCCCTGCGGATCGAGACGCGGCAGGAGATCGCGCGCCTGCACCGGCAGCTCGGCGCCACCACGGTCTACGTGACCCACGATCAGGTCGAGGCGATGACGCTCGCGGACAAGATCGTCGTCCTGAGGGACGGCGCGGTGATGCAGGCCGGCGCGCCCATGGAGCTCTACAACGAGCCCGCCAACGAATTCGTCGCGGGCTTCCTCGGCAGCCCGTCCATGAACTTCCTCGACGTCGAGGTGGTCGAGGCGCGAGGCGGACGCGCGCTGGTGGAGAACGCAGGGCTGTCGCGGGTCGAGGTGCCGGCGCGGGCAACGGGGCCGACGCCGGGGGCAAGGGCCCGCCTTGGGGTTCGGCCCCAGGATCTCGCCCTCCTGGAGGGCGGTGCCGTGCCGTCGGGTGTCGGGCGCCTGCGCGGCACCATCGAGCTGTCCGAGCGGCTTGGGTCCGAGACCGTCCTGACGGTGGTGCTGCCGGACCGCAGCCGCATCGTCGCGGCCCTCGCGCGGGACATTATGCTCCTGCCGGACCAGGAGGTCACCCTGGTGTTCCAGCCCGGGCAGGCTCATCTGTTCTCTAGGTGAGCCGCGCCGTTTGCTCTCGCCGTCCGCTGGCCGACGTAGGGGGCGAAGGCTGCGGCGAACGCTCGGCCTTGCCCCGCTGGGTTTCGTCCGTCCGAAGCGGACCAGGCGCGCCGGGCGGCGACCCGGCATCGATGTGGTCGCGTCAGGCGGCACGCGCGCAAGCCCGCATCCCATGGACCTCGTCACGTAGGCAGGGCCGGGCGCAACCACAAGTCTTGCCCTGACCTCGCTCGGCGTGCATCCCCCCTGCAGCGCAGAAGGAGGCCAGATGGAACACGCGACCCCGCTCATCGATACCATCGTGGCCGGCCTCGGGTTCGCGTTCCTCTTTGCGCTGATCGCCCGCCGCCTCAGGCTGCCGCTCATCGCGGGCTACCTCGCGGCCGGCATGGCCGTGGGCCCGTTCACCCCGGGCTTCGTGGCCGATCAGGCGCTCGCGACCGAGCTGGCCGAGCTGGGCGTCATCCTCCTGATGTTCGGCGTGGGCCTGCATTTCTCCCTCAAGGACCTCATGTCGGTCCGCGCCCTCGCCGTGCCCGGCGCGATCGGCCAGATCGTCGTGGCCACGCTGGCGGGGATGGGCCTGGGATGGCTGCTGGGCTGGAGCTGGGGGGCGGGCCTCGTCTTCGGGCTCTGCCTCTCGGTGGCCTCCACGGTGGTCCTCCTCCGCGCCCTGCAGGAGAGGCACCTCGTCGAGACGGACCGCGGCCGGATCGCCGTGGGCTGGCTCATCGTCGAGGACTTGGTGATGGTCCTGAGCCTCGTGCTGATCCCGTCCCTGGCCGACCTCCTGGGCGGCGTCGCCACCGAGGTCCATGCCACCGACACGGCCACCGAGATCGCGACGGAGATCGCCAGCGGCCTGGGCGCCGAGATGGGCAGCGGCAGCGGCATCTGGGTCATCCTGCTATGGACGCTGCTGAAGGCGGGCCTCTTCGTCACCTTCATGCTGGTCGTGGGCCAGCGGCTCATCCCCTGGATCCTCCACCGCACCTCCCAGATGCACTCGCGCGAGCTCTTTCGCCTCACGGTCCTCGCTGTCACGCTGGGCGTGGCCTACGGCGCGACCAAGCTCTTCGGGGTGTCCTTCGCGCTGGGCGCCTTCTTCGCGGGGCTGGTGATGGCGACCAGCGAATTCTCCCAGCGCGCGGCCCAGGAGACCCTGCCCCTGCGGGACGCCTTCGCCGTGCTGTTCTTCGTCTCCGTGGGAATGCTCTTCGACTACCGCGTCCTCGTGGAGGCCCCGCTCGCGATCTTCGGCACCCTTTTGGTCATCGTGCTGGTGAAGTCGGCGGCGGCCTACGTGATCGTGCGCCTGGGCGGGCACGACCGCGCCACGGCGCTCACCATCAGCGCCTCGCTCGCGCAGATCGGCGAGTTCAGCTTCATCCTCGTGACGCTCGGCATCTCCTTGGCCATCCTGCCCGACATGGCCCGCGACCTCGTGGTGGCGGGCGCCATCCTTTCCATCGTGCTGAACCCGTTCCTGTTCCTGGTGCTCGACTGGTACATGGGCAAGGCCGGGACAGAGGACGCCACCTCCGGCTGATGACGCCGGATGACGGGCCTTGCACGACGCTGATGGAGGAAAGGAGGAACCCAGCCCGGGCCCGCCTCCGGCAGAGCCCTTAGGTGGTAGGGATCATCCCTTTGCCCCGCCAGTCATCCTGCATTCGGTGTTACGAGGTACCTGGGCGAGGCAGGGAGCTTCGCCCGGCAACGGCACGTAAACCTGAGAGCCGATGGGCGGTGCAACATGGCGAATTACTTCAACGTCACAGGCAGCCAGACCATTGCGGGCACCAGCACGCAGGACCAGTTCTTCGCCTTCACGCGACTCGCCAATCTCGACTACGTGCGGCCCGACGCGGTGCTGACGCAGTTGACCTGGGACTCGGCGATCCTGACCGGAAGCGGCGCCGCCTACCAGCTCGTGGCGACCGATATCCAGATTTCCACCGACATGTTCCTGGGGGATCTGGGAACCGACATCATGTACGGTTCCAACCTGAACGACGCCATCCTCTACAACAATGGCTCGATCTCCGGCGGCTTCGGCAGCTTCGACAACATCGAGCAGTTCTGGCTGGCCAGCGGCAACGACATCATCGACCTGTCGGCACATGGCCCGGCCGGGATCGACTATGCCAAGGACATCCTGGTCCAGGGCGGCCAGGGCAATGACAGCATCATCGGCGGTGCCGGCAAGGACAACCTGCAGGGCGACAGCGGCGACGACATCATCTTCGGCTGGCGGGGGAGCGACACCATCTCCGGTGGGGTGGGGGTCGATGTCCTCTACGGCGACGACCTGGGCTTCAACGGCAAGTCCGGGGACGACAGCCTCAATGGCGGCTCGGAGAACGACCTGCTGTTCGGCGGGCGCGGCAAGGACAAGCTGGTCGGCGGCGATGGCCACGACACCCTCACCGGGGGGGCGGGCGAGGACAACCTCGCCGGTGGGGCGGGTGGCGATACCCTCTACGGCGACGACGATGCCGCATCGGGCAGCGACATGCTGAATGGCGATGCGGGCAACGACTGGCTTTACGGCGGGCTGTCCGGAGACGAGATCTATGGAAGCCTGGGGGACGACTTCCTCGATGGCGGCGCGGGCAACGACTTCCTGCAGGGCGGCGGCGGCATCGATACAATCATGGCCGGCGCCGGCAACGACGTGATCGACGGCAGCACCGAGGCCGACACCTTGGTTTTCTTGGGGAACCGGGCGGACTACGTCTTCACGCTCCAGGCCGACGGCAGCTACCTCGCGGTCGACCAGCGGACCGGGTCGCCCGAAGGCACCGACACCATCCGCAACGTGGAGTCCTTCCAGTTCGCGGACCTGACCATCCCGTCCTCGGACGTGTTGCTCTTCGTCTAGTCGCCCCGACGGCGAGGGCCCTCCGTCCTTCGGGGCGGGACCCTTGTGCGCCCTGCGACGTGGGCGACGGAACCTCGCAACTCCATGCCGCCATCGCCCGTGAACATGACCCGGTGAAGGGCACCCCGGCTCACGGGCCTATCACGGGACGGCGAGGTGACCGAAACGGAGCGGTTCCTGTCGGAAACGCCCGGGTCTGTCGCTTTCCGGAGGTGCTATCAGCCCCCCCAACCGGGGGGGACGGATGCGCTATTCGGGACTGCGGGTCTTTCGCGAGGCGATGACGGGGCACAAGGGATGGACGCCGGCCTGGCGCGACCCTGACCCGCAGCCTTCCTATGACGTCGTCATCGTGGGCGGTGGAGGACATGGCCTCGCAGCCGCCTACTACCTCGCCAAGGAGTTCGGCCAGCTTCGCGTGGCGGTGCTGGAAAAGGGCTGGATCGGCGGCGGCAACGTCGGGCGGAACACCACGATCATTCGCTCGAACTACCTGCTCGACGGCAACCAGCCCTTCTACGAGTTCTCCATGAAGCTCTGGGAGGGAATGGAGCAGGACTTCAACTACAACGCGATGGTGTCGCAGCGGGGCGTCCTGAACCTCATCCACTCGGACGGCCAGCGCGACGCCTACACCCGGCGCGGCAACGCCATGATCCTGCACGGCGCGGACGCGGAGCTCCTGGACCGGGAGGGGGTCCGCCGGATGTATCCGTTCCTCAACTTCGACCACGCCCGGTTCCCCATCAAGGGCGGGCTCCTGCAGCGGCGGGGCGGCACGGCGCGGCACGACGCGGTGGCCTGGGGCTATGCGAGGGGCGCGGACCAGCGGGGCGTGGACATCATCCAGAACTGCCAGGTGACGGGCTTCAACATCGTCAACGGGCGCGTCCAGGGGGTGGAGACGACGCGCGGCTACATCGGCGCGATCAAGGTCGGCGTCGCGGTGGCCGGCAACTCCTCCCGCGTGATGGGGATGGCCGGGATGCGCCTGCCGATCGAGAGCCACGTTCTCCAGGCCTTCGTCTCCGAAGGGCTGAAGCCGGTGATCGACGGCGTGATGACCTTCGGGGCGGGGCACTTCTACGTCAGCCAATCCGACAAGGGCGGCCTCGTCTTCGGCGGCGACATCGACGGCTACAACTCCTATGCGAGCCGGGGGAACCTGCCGGTGATCGAGGACGTGGCCGAGGGTGGCATGGCGCTGATGCCGATGATCGGGCGGGCGCGCCTCCTGCGGACCTGGGGCGGCATCATGGACATGAGCATGGACGGCTCGCCGTTCATCGACCGCACGCCCGTCCAGGGCCTCTACTTCAATGGGGGCTGGTGCTACGGCGGCTTCAAGGCGACGCCCGCCTCGGGCTTCTGCTTCGCTCACCTGATCGCCAAGGACGAGCCGCACCCGACCGCGACCGCCTACCGGCTCGACCGCTTCAAGCGCGGCGCGATGATCGACGAGAAGGGCCAAGGGGCCCAGCCGAACCTCCATTAGGACGCATCCATGCTGATCCCCCACCCCCTCCTGGGTCCGCGCGACGCGCAGGAGTTCACCTATCTGGGCGACGCGGCCCTGATCGACCGGCCGGATGGGCTCAAGGAGCCCGACGCCTTCCACGACTACCTCTACCTCCGCGACAATCCGGCGGGGGTGCATCGGGAGCTCTGGTTCCACGAGCAGGGCGACCGCTCCTGGCTGGTGGTGACGCGGAACACCGTGACGCACGAGATCCTGGGGGCGGAGCTGGCGCGGGACTATGCGCGCGGACGGGGGAGGTCGCGATGACCGAGGTCCTGCGCGACACCGCTGGCCTGGCCGGCGAACCCGTCCGGGGGGCCCTCGCGGCCACCCAGCCCATGCGCGTGGCCCTGGGCCGCGTGGACCGGAGCCGCACGCTCGGCTTCACCTTCGACGGCAAGTCCTATCAGGGCCATCCGGGCGATACGCTCGCCTCGGCGCTCCTCGCCAACGGCGTCCGCCTCCTGGGGCGGAGCTTCAAGTACCACCGCCCGCGCGGCCTCCTCTCGGCCGGCCCGGAGGAGCCCAACGCCCTCGTGGAACTGCGCTCCGGCGCGAGGGCCGAGCCCAACACGCGGGCGACCGTGGTGGAGCTTTGGGACGGGCTGGAAGCGCAGAGCCAGAACCGCTGGCCCTCGCTCGCCTTCGACGCGCTGGGCGTGAACGACCTGTTCTCGCCCTTCTTCACGGCGGGCTTCTACTACAAGACCTTCATGTGGCCGGCCGCCTTCTGGGAGAAGCTCTACGAGCCGATCATCCGCCGCGCGGCGGGCCTGGGGAGCCTGTCCAAGGAGGCCGACCCCGACGCCTACGACAAGGGCTTCCTGCACTGCGACCTCCTCGTGATCGGCGCGGGGCCCTCGGGCCTGATGGCCGCGCTGACGGCAGCTCGCGCGGGCGCTCGGGTCATCCTCGCGGACGAGGATTTCCTGCTCGGAGGGCGGCTCAACGCCGAAACCCATGAGGTCGGCGGGCAGTCGGGCGCGGGCTGGGCGGCGTCGGTCGTGGCGGAGCTGGCGGGGATGCCGAATGTCCGCGTCATGCCGCGCACGACCGTGATGGGCGTCTTCGACCACGGCGTCTACTCGGCGGTCGAGCGGGCTTCCGACCACTTCGCCGCGCCGCTCGCGGGCAAGCCACGACAGGTGCTCTGGCGGGTCTACGCCAGGCGCGCCATCCTCGCGGCAGGTGCGATCGAGCGGCCCATCGCCTTCGCGGACAACGACCGGCCCGGCGTGATGATGGCGGGCGCGGTGCGCGCCTACCTCAACCGCTGGGGTGTGGCGGCGGGCAAGCGGGTCGCGCTCTTCGTCAACAACGACGACGCGATGCGAACGGCGCGCGACCTGCAGGCGCAGGGCGTCGAGGTCATCGCGGTGATCGACCCGCGGCGCGACCTGCGGCGCCAGCCCGGCCTGCCCCACATCATGGGCATGGTCACGGGGACCTCGGGGCGGCTCGGGCTGACGGGCATCACGGTGCGCCGCATCGATGGGCGCGAGGAGCAGGTCGCTTGCGACGCCCTCGCAGTGTCGGGTGGCTGGAACCCGACGCTGGCGCTGACCTCGCACCACTCCGCCCGGCCGGTCTGGGACGACTCCATCGCCGCCTTCGTGCCGAGCCCGAACAGCCCCAAGGGCCTCTCCGTCGCGGGCGCCGCCTCCGGGGTCCTCTCGACCCACGGCGCGCTGGCCACCGGCTTGGCCCGGGCGGCCGAGGCGCTGAACGACTTGGGCTTTTCGACGCCTTCCACCGATCTCCCAAGGGCCGAGGACGCCCCGGTCCGCCTCTCGCCGCTCTGGCACGTCCCCGGCAAGGGCCGCGCTTGGGTCGACTTCCAGAACGACGTCACCGTCAAGGACATCAAGCTCGCCCACCAGGAGAACTTCCGCTCCGTCGAGCACCTCAAGCGCTACACGACGCTCGGCATGGCGACCGACCAGGGCAAGACCTCGAACGTGCTGGGCCTCGCCGTCATGGCGGAACTCACCGGCAAGGGCATCCCCGAGACCGGCACCACCGTCTTCCGCCCGCCCTACACGCCCGTAGCGATGGGCGCGCTCGCGGGCCGGTCGCGGGACGAGAACTTCAAGCCCACGCGACTGACCCCCTCGCACCGCTGGGCGGTCCAGCAAGGGGCGACCTTCGTCGAGGTCGGCATGTGGATGCGCGCCCAATGGTTCCCGCGCCCCGGCGAGACCACCTGGCGGGAGTCCGTGGACCGCGAGGTCCTCGCCACCCGCAAGGGCGTGGGCGTCTGCGACGTGACCACGCTGGGCAAGATCGACATCCAGGGCACCGACGCGGGCACCTTCCTCGACCGCGTCTACGCCAACACCTTCTCGACGCTCCCTGTGGGCAAGGTCCGTTACGGGCTGATGCTGCGCGAGGACGGCCTCGTCATGGACGACGGCACCACCGCGCGGCTATCCGAGACCGAGTACGTGATGACCACGACCACCGCCAACGCGGTGCCCGTGTTCCGCCACCTGGAGTTCTGCCGCCAGTGCCTCTGGCCCGACCTCGACGTGCAGCTCATCTCCACCACCGAGGCCTGGGCGCAGTTCTCGGTCGCAGGGCCCCACGCGCGGACGCTCCTGAGCCGGATCGTGGATCAGGACATCTCGGACGCGGCCTTCCCCTACATGGCCTGCGGCAACGTCACGGTCTGCGGCGGGCTCCGGGCGCGCCTCTTCCGGATCAGCTTCTCCGGCGAGCTGGCCTACGAGGTCGCGGTCCCCACGCGCTACGGCGACGCTTTGGCGCGGGAGCTGATGGCGCGGGGCAAGGGCCTGGGCGTCACCCCCTACGGGACCGAGGCGCTCGGCGTCCTGCGCGTCGAGAAGGGCCACGTCGCGGGCAACGAGCTCAACGGCCAGAGCACGGCGCTGAACATGGGCCTGGGCAAGATGGTGTCCAAGAAGAAGGACAGCATCGGCATGGTCCTCTCGCAGCGCGAGGAGCTGGTGCGCGAGGACGGCCTGCGCCTCGTGGGCGTGAAGCCCGTGGACCCGGCCGCCCAGCTCAAGGCGGGGAGCCACTTCCTCGCGATGGGCAAGGAGCCGGTCGCCGCCAACGACGACGGCTGGATCACCTCGCTGGTCTACTCGCCGCACCTCGGCCACCAGATCGCGCTGGGGTATCTCAAGAACGGCTCCGCGCGGATGGGGGAGCGGCTGCGCGCCGTGAACCTTCTCGCCAAGACCGAGGTCGAGGTCGAGATCGTGTCACCGCATTTCATCGACCCGGAAGGGGAGCGTCTCCGTGGGTAGCCACCGCCTGAAACCCCTCTCGGCGCTGGGCCGGGAGTTCCTGTCGGTCGAGACCATCGGCCCCCTGCGGCTCGCCGAGGACATGGACACGGCGCTGGCCTCCTTGGCCGCCCGCCGGGGCCGCGAGGCCGAGGTCGCCGAGTTGGCGGCGGGAAACGGCATCCCGCTGCCTGGGCCGGGGCAGGCCGCGTCGCAAGGGCCCTGGGGCGCTTTCTGGGTCAGCCCGGAGATGTGGATGGTCGAGGCGCCTTACGCGACGCACGAGGACATCGTCGCGCATCTCAAGCCCCTCTTCGGCGAGGCGGCCTCGATCACCGAGCAGACCGATGCCTGGGCGCGGTTCGAGGTCACGGGGCCGCTCCCGCCGATATTCGAGCGTCTCTGCAACCTCGACCTCGGACGTTTCGGGCCGGGCTCCGCCACCCGCACGGTGATCGAGCACCTGGGGGTCTATGCGATCCGGCGCGCCCCGGACAGCATGACCCTTCTCGGCCCGCGCTCCTCGGCGGACTCGCTCCACCACGCGCTGGTCACGGCCGCACGGAGCGCGTTCTAGGCCGACGCTCCCTCAGGCCGGATCGCCGCACTTCGCAAGAATCCCGCACCGAGTCCGCGTTCCGTTCCGGCCGTTAACGGTTCCTTCACCTCTTCCTGCCAAGATGATCCGGTCCCTGGGTAGCCGCCCGGCGGGGTAGGGGGAGTTGCGTCCTCCCTCCGAACCATGTCCTCCCGCCGCGATCCGACCGCCGGGCGCCCTAGCCCAGCCGCTCGGGCGGCACGCTGCCTGCCAGCCCCCGGAGCCCCGCAAGCCGCCGCCTCTCGTCCGTCGGATGGACCCCGAAGGCCTCGGCGTAGTGGCGCGCGAAGTCGGTGGAGGTCGAGTAGCCTACCGACCGCGCGATCTCGGTCACCGTGTCGGTCGAATAGAGCACCCGCTGCCGTCCCCGCTCCAGCCGCATCCGGCGGTAGTAGCGCAGCGGCGTCTCGCCCGTCGCGCTCTTGAAGGCGCGCTCAAGCGTCCGCTCCGACAGGACGACCTGCGCCGCCACGTCGGCGATGGAGAGCGGGTCCTCGATATGGCTCGCGAAGAGTCGGATGGCGTCGCGCACGGGCGGGGGCAGCATCTCCTCGGTGCCGCCCGCGCGGGCGACGGGCCGGGCCTGCAGCGCGTTCTCGTCGCGGACGAAGGGGTGCTGGAACCAGCAGGCGACCTCGGTCATCAGCGCGCGGCCGAGGCGTTCCTCGATGACGCGGAGCATGAGGTCGAAGACGGCGCCCGCCCCGGAGACGGTGATGCGGCCCTGCTCGCGCTGGATCGCGTTGCGGCTGGTCCCCGCTTCGGGGAACTCCCCGGCCCAGGCTCCCTCGTAGCACCAGTGCACGGAGGGCCGGTGCCGCCCCATCGCCTGCGCCCGCATCAGCGGGAAGACCCCGCCCGAGAAGCCGCCGAGCGTCATGCCCTTGCGGGCGAGCAGCCGCAGGACCGCAGGCGACCGGCGAGGCTCCTCGAAGCGGGCATCGGGGGGCGAGAGGCAGATCAGGGCGTGGAGGTCCCGCGCCTCGGCCAGCGTCACGTCGGTGTCGAAGCGCACGTTCGCGGAGGAGCGCACCGGGCCTGCCCCTTCCCCCAGGAGGGTCCAGGAGAACACGGGCCGGCCGGTGATCTCGTTGGCGGCGCGAAGAGGCTCGATGGCCGAGGTCAGGCAGGCCATCGGGAAGCCCGGGAAGAGCAGGAAGCCCCAGGAGGTCAGGGACGGCGTATCGGGCGCGGTCATGGTCCGTCCGGTTGAGGAGGCGTATGTTTCACGATATGAAACTTCATATGTCACGAGCAGGTGGTTGCGCCATGTCCCAGGACCTCGAGCCCGAGATCGACGATGCCGAGCACAGCCACGCCCCGGCGACCGGCCCCTCGCGCCAGAAGCCCGGGCTGACGCAGGACCCCCACCGCGTCCGGGACCTGGCCGAGCGCAACCTGGAGACGGCCATCGGGCGCGAGGTGCGGGCCTTCCGCCGCCAGCAGGGGATGACGGTCGCCGACCTCGCCCAGGCCACCGGGCTCTCCATCGGCATGCTCAGCAAGATCGAGAACGGCCTGACCTCGCCGTCGCTCACCACACTTCAGATCCTGAGCCACGCGCTCTCGGCGCCGATCACCGCCTTCTTCCGCCGCTACGAGGAGCGGCGCGAGGTCCAGCACGTCAAGGCGGGCGAGCACCTGGAGATCGAGCGGCGCGGCACGCGGGCCGGGCACCAGTACCACCTCCTGGGCCATATCGGGTCCAACACGAGCGGCGTGGTGGTCGAGCCCTACCTCATCACGCTCACCGGGGAGTCGGACGTGTTCCCGACGTTCCAGCACGACGGGACCGAGCTCCTCTACATGCTGGAAGGCGAGGTGACCTACCGCCACGGCGACCAACTCTTCCACCTCCGGCCCGGCGACAGCCTCCTCTTCGATGCCGACGCCCGCCACGGGCCGGAGGAGCTGAACCGGCTCCCCGCGCGCTACCTGTCGGTCATCTCCTACCCGCAATCCTGACCTCGCTCCGGATGCGGGCGCGCTTGTAGGCGTCGAGGACGGCGAGAGCGTGGACGAAGAGCCCGCCCGAGAGCCTGCCGACCCAGGAGACCTCCGGGTCCGCCGTGACGAGGGTGAAGGCGCCGAGCAGAGCCGCGAAGAAGGCGAAGGTCAGGCCCCGGAGCGGCTCGCGGTTCAGGACCTGGCCCATGCCGGGCAGGACCAGGGCAATGGCGAGAACGAGGGCCGGGGACATCATGCGCGGCGCCGCTCGGGCTCGGTCAGGCTCGCCCGGAGCCGGAGCAGCGCGTCGAGGAGCGGCGCCAGCACCTCGGGCGGCAGCGGCTCCTGCCCCATCTCGGAGTCGCGGAAGATGAGGTACCGGCCGCGATGCGCCTCCTCGACGAGCCAGGTGACGCGCAGGCCTTTGGGAGAAACGATAACCTCCTTGATCCGGTCCTCGCCCAAGCGGGCGA
>Ga0210040_10003478_pt1 | contig 21275 bp, 21 predicted proteins | sample CryGeyCG12114_NA_FD_185462 | JGI IMG/M metagenome (GOLD analysis project Ga0210040, IMG submission 185462) | Groundwater microbial communities from aquifer - Crystal Geyser CG19_WC_8/21/14_NA (SPAdes) (version 2) | ecosystem: Environmental > Aquatic > Deep subsurface > Groundwater | place: USA... | reverse complement strand
GGGTCGTTCGCGCCGCCGCCATTGTCCCCGGCCGTGCCGACCAGCCCTTCAAACAGGATGATGTCCTGCCGCAGCCTCAGCCCTTCCAGCACCACATTGCCCTTGACGATCTCGCCCGTCCGGGGATCGATGATTCCGCCGCCATAGGACCAGCTACGCGTCAGCCGCTCGTCCCAGTTGACCATGCTGTATCGCACGTCCTGCGGATCGGCATCGGCGGGCAGCACCTTGGCCTGGAACGCGTCGACATAGCCGGCGGCGTCGAACGCCTGGTTCCACCAGCCCACACCTTCGACCAGCGCCGAGCGGACCGGCTCGGGTGCGGTGTTGTCGATGTAGAAGATGATCGGCTTCCTCACGGGCGAGCGGGCGGCACCGGGATTGATCTTGTCGAGCCGGAAATGGTTGGCGAGCTGGGTCATCACGTCCGCACCGAGCGGCGTGCCGAAATCATAGATCTGTGTGGCGTGCGTTCCCGACCTGATGTCGAACCGGCGCGGTACGAAGCCCGGCGCGGGCAGCCGGATCAGCGAATGATGCACGGTGAAGCTCACCTGCCGCGGATCGGGCGCGATATCGCTCACTTCGTGGCCCGGCGTGTCCGAGCCATAGGTCTGGACCGCTTCCATCTCCAGATTGTCGGGAAACAGCTTCACCGAGCTCGGATCGGCAGCGCTCAAGCTGTCGATCAGCTTGAATCCCTTGGCCTCACCGTTCAGCGCCCCAGCGATGTCGACGGTGTCATGCGTTAGGAACGGCGCGATGTTGACGGTGGCGGCCCCCGACGGATCGGTGGACACCACGTCCACCATGGCGATGACGCTGTACGGAAAGCTTTCGCGCGCGCCCTTCTGGATGATCGCGCTGCCGCTGGAGGTGAAGCGCGGGTTCTCGAAGGTGACGGCCATATTCTTGCCGAGCCGGCGGAAGGCGAGAACATGGGTTTCGCCGAGCATGCCGTGATCGAGGCGGATCGGCGCCGAGCCCAGACCCGTCTTGAGCGAGCTGGCATACAGGAACCGCCCCTGCGTGCCGTCGGCGGCGGGAGGCGGCAGGACGAGGAGAATGCGCCCGTCATTGCGATCGACCTGAACGGGGATGAGCGCACCGCCGTCGCTCGCCGGCACGGCCGCGAGCTGTGCGGCTGCCGGCGCGGCAATCGTCACGGTAGCGGCCACGATCGCCCGGATCGCAGAGTGCTGCCACTGGTCGAGCTTGCGCATGATCGTCCCCTTGAGCGTTTCACCGGCAATGCCGCAATGCGGCAAAGCTAGCACGAGGCCCATTGCGCTTCCCGTCATTTTTGAACAGCTTTTGTCGGCAACTTGACCGAATCGGTCGAAGGGACCTGCAGATGAGCAATGATTTGGTTACGGAGGGCATCGACCAGACCGATTTCCGCATCCTGCGGGAGATCACGCGCGATGGGCGGCTGTCGGATGTCGCGCTGGGGGAGCGTGTCCATCTGTCGAGCAGCGCCGCGGCACGGCGTCGCAAGATACTGGAAGAGCGCGGGGCGGTGACGGGCTACGGCGCCAACATCGATCTCGAAGCGCTCGGCATCGGCATCGTCGTGCTGGTCGCGATCGAGCTCGCCACCCAAGCCGAACACTCCCTCAACGAGTTCGAGGCGGCCGTGGTGAAATGCCCGTCGATGAGCTTCTGCAGCTTCGTGTCGGGCGACACAGACTTCTTCATGATCGTGCACGTGCGATCGTTCCGCGATTACGACCGGGTTTATCGCAGCGAGCTGTCGACGCTGCCGCATGTCGCGAAGATCCGCAGCAGCTTCGTAATGCGCCAGGTCGCGCAGCGTACCGTGCCCCCGGTGATCTTCGAACGGAGCGGCTGACGCGGACGAGCGTGACGAAATGCCGGCCTCGATTGTGGAGCGGAATTAGAATCCTTCACTGAAGCTGCATTTTTTGACGGAGTCCGGCGTGAAGCTCGCGATTTGGCCCCAAGTTTCGGAGGACGCGGCGTTGCCCTATGTGCAACATTCAGTATCAGAAGTCGGGCTCGAAGCAGCAAAATGTTGCGAACACCCCGCATGATGAAAGTTGGTTGCAAGCCGTTCGACCGGAACGCGAAACGCATCGCTGAACCGCAAGCCGGCAAGAGCCCGGCCGCCGAACGTCGGGAGAGGGTCGCCTGAAGCACAAGCTTCCAAGGGGATCTGTTTCGATGGCGAAAGTTGAAAGCACAGGGGCCGCGAACGCTGGTGGTCATGCCCGCTTGGCCTTGTTGACGTCGGTGGCCTTGGCCGCGCTCGCAATTGCGCCGGCGGTGCGGGCACAAACGGCACCCGCACAAACTCCCTCCAGCGCGCCGACCGCCGGCGTGCTCACCGCGGACCCGAGCAACCAGCCGGATGCCGCCTCCGGTGACAATCCGCGAACGGCCACCGCGCAGGTCGGCGCGCCCGACGCCGCCCCGGCCACCGATGCGAGTTCGGGGGCGGTGGACACGCCGGCGCAGGAAGTCACCGTCACCGGAAGCCGCATCGTGCGCGACGGGTATAGCGCGCCCACCCCGGTGACGGTGCTGGGTGCCGCCGAGATCGCCGCGCAGGCCCCGGCCAACATCTCCGACTTCGTCAACCAGCTCCCCGCTATCGCCGGATCGGGGACCGCGGCGACCAGCTCGGGCAGCCTGTCGAACGGCATCGCCGGCGTGAACTCGATCAGCCTGCGCGGGCTCGGTGCCGGGCGGACCCTGGTGCTGCTCGATGGCCAGCGCTCGGTCGCATCCACCGTGGGTGGCGTGGTCGACATCAACACCTTCCCGCAGGATCTGATCGAACGGGTCGAGGTGGTGACCGGCGGTGCCTCCGCGCAATACGGCTCCGATGCGGTCGGCGGCGTTGTGAATTTCATCCTCAACAAGAGCTTCAAGGGCTTCAAGATCTCGGCCGACCAGGGGATCTCGACGTATGGCGACGGGCACAACTACCGCGTGACGGCGAGCGCCGGGCTCAGCTTGCTCGACGACCGTCTCCACGTCCTGCTCAACGGCGAATATTACCGGCAGGAGCCGGTCACCACCATCGCGCGGGACTGGAACGACTCCGGCCACTTCCAGATCAACAATCCGGCCTACACGGCCACCAACGGCCAGCCGCAGCGGCTGGTCGGCTCCGGCTTCGGCCCGGCGACCTATACCGCCGGCGGGCTGATCACGGCCGGCCCGCTGCGCGGCACCTATTTCCTCGGCGACGGCCAGACTAGCCAGCTCAACTTCGGCACGACCAACACCGTGTCGAGCCCGTGGATGATCGGCGGCGACTATCAGACCACCCTCGCCGGCCACGAGAGCAGCAACTCGCTGCTGCCTGACGAGGAGCGGATCGGCGTGTTCGACCGCACGTCGTTCGACCTGTCCGACAACCTCCAGATTTACGGGCAGTTCTCGTGGAATCGCTACGCGGGGTCGAGCTTCTACCAGCAGACTCCCAGCACCGGGGTCACCATTCAGCGCGACAACGCTTATCTGATCCAGCAATACCCGTCGGTCGTCTCCGCGCTTACCGCCGCGGGCGCGACGTCGTTCTCGATGGGAACCAGCAACGCCGGCTTCCCGGTTCCCGGCAGCGACAACGTCCGCAATGTCTACCGCTATATCGCCGGGGCGACGGGCAAGTTCACGCTGTTTGATAATAGCTGGAAATGGGACGCCTATTACCAGCACGGTGTCGTGAAGGCGCATGAAGCGCTGACCAACACCTGGAACGTGGCGCGCATGGCGCTGGCGCAGGATGCGGTGTTCGCCCCCGCGGGCAATGCGGCCGGGGTGGCGGCGGGCACGATCGTGTGCCGCTCCACGCTGACCAACCCCGGCAACGGCTGCGTGCCGATCGACCGGCTGGGCACCGCCGGTCCATCATCCGCGGCGCTCGCCTATATTTATGGCGCGCAGCCCTACCGTGACGAGACGATCAAGGAGGATGTCGCCTCCTTCACCGTCAGCGGCGAGCTGTTCCGTCTGCCCGGAGGGCCGGTCGGCATCGCGCTCGGCGGTGAAGGCCGCAAGGAACAGATCGACGGCTATGTCGAGCAGCAGTTCCAGCCGGTCGTCAACGCCAATGGCACCACGACCAGCAACTGGCTGTACGGCAACTACCTGCCCAATCGCGGCGAGTATAATGTGAAAGAGGGCTTCGTCGAAGTGGACGCGCCGTTGCTCCCCGGCCTCGATCTCAACGCGGCAGGCCGCTACACCGACTATTCGACGTCCGGATCGGTGCAGACCTGGAAGGTCGGCGGCACCTACACGCCCATTCCCGACATCAAGTTCCGCGGCACGTACAGCCATGACATCCGGGCGCCCAACCTGTCGGAACTGTTCGCCGCCGGCACCGCGCGCACGAACACGGTGATCCTGCCGTCGAATTCACAGGTCGGCGCGGGATCGTTCCAGTTCATCGAGAACACGATCGGCAACCAGAGTCTGCAGCCGGAAACGGCCAATACCTGGACGGCGGGTGCCGTCGTCACCCCGCGGTTCCTGCGCGGATTCAGCGCCTCGTTCGATTACTACGACATCAACATCACCAAGGCGATCGGGACGATCACGTCGCAGAACACCGTCGACAACTGCTACAACCTGTCGCTTGCGGCCTATTGCAGCAACATCGTCTACACTGGCGGCACGCTCAGCCGGATCATCCTCCAGCCGTTCAATTTCGCCAGCCAGCATGAAAAGGGTTTCGATATCGAGACCAGCTACCGCGTTGCGCTCAGCGACATCGCGGCCAGCCTGCCCGGCGACTTCAGCATCCACGCCAATGCGACCCACTATCTCCAGAACGTCATCGACAACGGCATCTTCCCGATCGACTATGCCGGTGTGAATGGCGGCAGCCTGGCCGGCAGCTATAGCGAGCCGAAATGGGTGTACCGCGTCAGCGCCTTCTACAACGTCAACCAGTTCACCTTCAATCTCGTCGGCCGCGGATTCAGCGACGGCGTCTACGGTAACGACTATATCCAGTGCACGTCCGGTTGCCCGGTGTCGACGACGCAATATCGCACGATCAACGACAACAGGATTCCCGGATCACTGTACTTCGATGGATCGATCAGCATCAAGCTGAACTCGCGCGGACATGAAGGAACGCTGACCTTCGTGGTCAACAACATGTTCAACCGCGATCCGGTACTGATCGGCAACGGACCCGACGGGAACAACATCCCCGCCTACGCCCAGACCAACCGCAGTCTCTACGATGTCGTCGGCCGTGTCTTCCGCATGTCCGTCAGCGCCAAATTCTGATCGCCGCCGCAACAGGAGCCAATATGAGCACCACCATTTCGCCGCGCCTGCGCCGTTTCGCGATGTCCGCCGCCGCCATCACGGTCGCATTGCAACCCATGGCGGCGCAGGCCGCCGCCACCAAGGCCGAGAAGGCGGCCGCCGCCATCGCGGTGGACGCGCAGGCCAAGCAGATACAGGTCATGGTCGACCAGGTCTTCTCCTTTGCCGAGCCCGGCTTCCAGGAGGTGCGCACCTCCGCCTATCTCGCCGACATCCTCGAGAAGAACGGTTTCACCGTCACCCGCGGAGTCGCCGGCATCCCCACCGCCTTCACCGCGACCTGGGGCAGCGGCGGGCCGCTGATCGCGCTGGGCAGCGACATCGACGACCTGCTCGGGGTTTCGCAGGTACCGGGCATCCCCAACGTCAAGCCGCTGGTGGAAGGCGCACCCGGCCACGGCGAGGGGCATAATTCCGGCATGCCGCTGATCATCGCCGCCGCCATCGCCGCCAAGGGCGTGATGGAGAAGAACCACATCCCCGGTCGGCTGATGATCTGGCCCGGCGTCGCCGAGGAGCTGCTCGCCAGCAAGGCCTATTACGTCAAGGCCGGGCTGTTCAAGGATGTCGATGCCTGCATCTTCACTCATGTCAGCAACGACTTCACGACCGCCTACGGCGACCTCGGCCAGAACGGCATGGTGTCGGTGGAATATACCTTCCACGGCAAGACCGCGCACGCGGCGGGTGATCCCTGGGACGGACGCAGCGCGCTCGACGGGGTGGAGATCATGGACACCGCCTGGAACTTCCGGCGCGAGCACCTGCCCGTCACCCAGCGTTCGCATTACGTGATTACCGACGGCGGCGGACAGCCCAATGTCGTGCCCGGGCGCGCCGCGGTGTGGTATTACTTTCGCGACCGGACCTTCGGGGCGGTGAAGTCGCTCTACGACACGGGCAACGAGATTTCGGAAGCGGCCGCCAAGGCGACGGGCACCACCGTGGAGCATCGCATCCTCGGCTATGCCGCCCCCAATTGGGGCAACAAGCCGCTCGCGGAGGTGGCCTACGCCAACATCAAGGCGGTCGGCATGCCGAAATGGACCGCCGACGACCAGGCCTTCGCCCATGCGGTGCAGGAAACCAACCACCGCAAGATCGAGTCGCTGCGCAGCACCGTCGCCGACCTGTCCACACCGGAGAACCGGCCGAACTCGCTCGGCGGAGGATCGGACGATATTGGCGACATCATGTGGGCGGTGCCGACCATCACGATCCGCTTCCCATCGAACATCCCCAACATGATCGGCCACAACGTCACCTCGGCGATGGCGATGGCGACTCCGATCGCACACAAGGGTGCGGTGGCGGGCGCCAAGGCGGTGGCGATGACCGTGCTCGACATGATGACGACGCCCAAGCTGATCAGCGACGCCAAGACCTATCAGACCGACGTGCAGTTCAAGACCGATCACTATGCGCCGATCCTCGACAAGCCGGCGATCTGGCTGAACAAGGAGACGATGGACCGGCTGCGGCCGCAGATGGAGAAATACTACTACGACCCGAGCAAATACGCGTCGTATCTCGACCAGCTCGGAATCAAATATCCGACTGTGACGCCGCAATGATCGCGCGTTTTCTCCTTGGCGCATCGGCGCTCGCGCTGCTTGTCCAGCCCGTCGCCGCTCAGGCCGCCGCCAGCAAGGCGGAAAAAGTCGCCGCCGCCGCCGCGGTGGATGCGCAGGCCAAGCAGATCCAGGTCATGGTCGACCAGGTCTTCTCCTTCGCCGAGCCCGGCTTCCAAGAGGTGCGCACCTCCGCCTATCTCGCCGACATTCTCGAGAAGAACGGCTTTACCGTCACCCGCGGAGTCGCCGGCATTCCCACCGCCTTTACCGCGACCTGGGGCAGCGGCGGGCCGCTGATCGCGCTGGGCAGCGACATCGACGACCTGCTCGGGGTATCGCAGACGCCCGGCGTGCCAACGATCAAGCCAATCATCACCGGCGCGCCCGGTCACGGCGAAGGGCACAATGCCGGCCTGCCGATGATGATCGCCGCCGCCATCGCCGCCAAGGGGGTGATGGAGAAGAACCACATCCCGGGCCGGCTGATGATCTGGCCCGGCGTCGCCGAGGAACTGCTCGGCACCAAGGCGTTCTATGTCCGCGCCGGCATGTTCAAGGACGTCGACGCGTGCCTGTTCGCGCACGTCAACACCGGGTTCGGCACCGGCTATGGCGATCTTGGCCTGAATGGCATGGTGTCTGTGGAATACAGCTTCCACGGCAAGACCGCGCACGCGGCCGCGATGCCCTGGGAGGGCCGCTCGGCGCTGGACGCGGCCGAGATCATGGACGTGGCCTGGAATTTCCGCCGCGAGCATCTGCCGGTCTCGCAACGCTCGCACGACGTGATCACCAACGGCGGCGGCCAGCCCAACGTGGTCCCGGATCAGGCGGCTGTATGGTATTATTTCCGCGAGCACGACTTTGCTTCGGTCCGCCAGCTCTATCAAACCGGCAATGAGATCGCCGAGGCCGCGGCGCAGGCGACTGGAACGACCGTCACGCACCAGTTGCTCGGCTATGCCGCGCCCAATTGGGGCAACAAGCCGCTTGCCGAGGCGGCCTACGCCAACATCAAGGCGGTCGGCATGCCGAAATGGACCGCCGACGATCAGGCCTTCGCCCATGCGGTGCAGGTGGCGAACCATTTCAAGCTCCAGCCGCTCGCCGCCGACGTCACTCCCTTGTCGACGCCCGAAACACGCAAGGGCCTGCCCGGCTTCGGCGCGTCGGACGATATCGGCGACATCATGTGGACGGTGCCGACGATCACCTTCGGCTTCCCGTCGAACGTGCCCAACGTGATCTTCCACCACGCCACCGCCGCGATGGCGATGGCGACGCCGATCGCGCACAAGGGGGCGGTGGTGGGAGCCAAGGCGGTGGCGATGACGGTACTCGACCTGATAACAACGCCCAAGATCCTCGCCGACGCCAAAGCCTATCAGCGCAACGTGCAGTTCAAGGCCGATCATTACGACCCGGTGCTCACGCCCGACGACCATCCCGCGATCCACCGCAACGAGGAGGTCATGGCCCGCCTGCGCCCGGCGATGGAGAAATATTATTACGATCCGAATCGCTACCCGAGCTATCTGGTCCAGCTCGGCATAGCGTATCCGGGAACGGCGCCGGCCGCGTACTACGTGCTTTCGGCGTCAAATAGCGCTCACACCGCAGCAGCCGGCTTCCGCTACGCCGGCGTCTCTGTTGGCAGAAACCGGTAGACCGTCCCTCGCGAAATCCCGAGCTGCCGGGCGATGTGCGCCGGCTTCACACCTTCGGCCGCCAACCGTGGCACCGCCTCCGGATCAATCCGCGGCTTGCCTCCTTTATAGACGCCCCTCGCCTTCGCGGCCTGAATCCCTTCGGCCTGGCGCTCCTTGCGCAGGTTCGTCCCGAACTCGGCGAACACGCCGAGCATATCGAGGAACGCCTTGCCCGCTGCGGTGCCGGTATCGATCGGCTGCTCGGTTGCCTTCAGCGCCACGCCCCTGCCCTTCAGTTCATGGACGATGTCCTGCAGGTCCTTCATCGACCGGGCGAGGCGATCGATGCGGGTGACGACTAGCGTGTCGCCCTCGCGCAGGAAGTCGAGCAGGATCTGGAGCTCGGTCCGCGAGCCACGCTCGGTCCCGGACTTCTTCTCGGAGCGGATCGTCTGGCAGCCGGCTGCACGCAACGCTGCTTCCTGGATGCCAAGGTCCTGGTCGGTGGTCGATACGCGCGCGTAACCGAATAGCGTCATCTGGGCCTCATCTGTTCACTCAGCTTCTAGACCCGATGCGCAGTCCGTTGAATATCTCTGCGACAGACCCTGATCGTACGCCGACGGTGTTCAAGCCCGCGTGTACCAGCACGGCATACCTCCATTGACGAAGTCTGCGGACCAGATGTTACCCGATGTCAAAGAACGCGTTGAGTCATGTCATTATCAGTGGCATATGCACCGCGAATGACATTGACGAGGAGTGCCGCCTTGGCAACGCAGTCCATAGACGTGAAGGTAGCCAGTAACGGTCGCATGATCTTACCGGCATCGGTTCGCAAGGCGATGGGCCTGCATGGAGACGGCAAGGTCATTCTGACGGTTGAGGACGATCAGGTTCGACTGTCGCCGATCGGTCATGGAGTATCGCGCGCGCAAGCTCTCTACCGGGAACATGCCAAACAGGCCCGCACGATCGATGACTTCCTGACTGATCGAAAGGCAGAAGCTGCCACCGACGAGGACGAGGCGTCGCCGACAAACCGGCAGCAGGATGTGGCATGACCTCCGTCGTACTGGATGCGTCCGCGGTGCTGGCACTGGTTCGAGACGAACCGGGCGCAGACAAGGTCGTACCGCATGTTGGACGAGCCGCACTCTCGGCCGTCAACCTCCAGGAGGTCGTCAAGGAGCTGCTGCTGAGTGGTTTGGACGCACCCACAATCCGCGAGCTGCTCGATGAGCTTCGTCTCGATATCCGAGCTCACGATGTGGACGCGGCGTTTCTGGCGGCTGGACTGCACGCCCAGACAAGGGAGTTCGGCCGTGGCTTGGGTGACCGCTCCTGCTTGGCGCTTGCAATGCAGCTAGGCGTCCCTGCCCTCACTGCCGATCGCGAGTGGAAGAAGGTGAAGGTCAAAGGTCTGAAGGTGGAGCATATCCGCTAGTGGTCGATACGCCCGCGCCTCACCCTGAGCGGTAAGTTTCACGTCGCTTTTGCCTCGTCCGTTCGCTCGCTTGCCGGAAAATGACGGTAGAACGTTGAGCGGCCGACTTGCAGCAGCTTCGCCACCTTGACCGGCTTATCGCCTGCGGCCAGCAGCTTGCGGGCGGTGTCGAGCATGTCGGGCGTTTCCCGCAAAAACCAAGTTTCAGTCATGAACGCTGACTCAGCCGTGCGGGAGCACAGAGCCCGCGCGGTACGCCAAAGATCAGGTCAGTCCAATCCGGCCTAACGGCTTCCTCCGATGATCCCACACGAAAGTCAGAACGCGGCCTTGCCGATCGAAGCGCCGCCATCGACATGGATCGTCTGACCGGTGATGAAGCTGGAGTCCTCCGATAGCAGGAAGGCGATGGCCGCCGCAATCTCATCAGGCGTACCGAAACGGCCGACGGGCACGCCCGCGAGGTAGCGGCGCTCCCCCTCGCTACCGGGCGGGTTGTTGGCGCGGAACAGTTCGGTTTCGGTCGGTCCGGGCGACACCGCGTTGACCGTGACGCCGGTCGTTGCGAGTTCGAGCGCCCAGCTCCGGCTGAAGCTGACCAGTGCAGCCTTGGCAGCGGCATAGGCGGTGCGCTCGACCGAGCCGAGGACGGTCAGGCTGGAGATGTTGACGATCCGGCCCCAGCCTCGCGCGCTCATGCCGGGAAGCAGCGCCTGCACCGTTTGTAGTGCCGGATGCAGGTTGACGCGCATCACCTCCTCCAGTGCGGTCAGCTCGACCGCGCCGAGCCGCTGCGGGCGGACGAGGCCGACGTTGTTGACGACGCCATCGAACGGAAAGCGGGTTACCAGGTCGGCAAGCACGACGTCGGTGGCAGATGTGTCAGCGAGGTCCACCGGAACGAGCGTCCCGGGGAAGTCTGGCGCGGGTTGGCGTGCGAGACCGACAACGTGATGTCCGTCACGGCTGAGCCGTTGCGCGAGAGCAAGACCGATGCCCTTGCTGGCACCGGTGACGAGGAAGGTTCGGGACATGGAAAGCCTCAAGGATAAAACCCCGGCCACAGGCGCGACCGGGGCTGAACAGGGTCAGGCGGCAACAGTAGCGGCGCGGCGCAGCGCCGGCAGCATGTACTCGGGCTCGGGCCGACGAGTGTAGTCCGGGTTCACCTCGGCGTAGAGGATCGTCCCGTCCTGCGCGATCACAAAGCGGCCGGGCATCGGCAGCGTCCAGCTAGGATCACCGTTGAAGGTCGGCAGATCATTCTTCAGACCCTTGTAGAGGTCGATCAGATAGTCCGGCATCTCGAAGCGGAGCCCGAACGCGGCTGCCACATCGTTGTGCGTGTCGGACAGGATCGGGAAGCCGAGCTCGTTCTGGCGCACCGACTTGCGGCTGTTGACCGGCGTCTGCGGCGAGATCGCGACCAGGCTCGCGCCGAGCTTTTCGAACTCGGGAAGCGCAGCCTGCAGCGCCTGCAATTCCATGTTGCAGTAAGGGCACCAGGCACCGCGGTAGAAGCTCACCACCAGCGGGCCCTTGGCGAGGAGATCGGCTGACGAGATCGCCTGACCATTGGGATCGTTCAGCGTGAATGCGGGAGCCTTGTCACCGGCCTTCAGGGCGCGGGTGGCAGCGCCGCTGGCGATCAGTTCCGCCGTAGCGCGGTGCATCGTGGCGATCACCGAAGGCGGCACGTTGTAGGGCGGCTTGCCCGCTTCGAAATCGGCTTTGAAGGCGTCGAGTTTGGATTGAAGGGTCATAGTGTGTCTCCGTGATTGGGTTGGCAAAGCGAAGATGAGCCCTTCCGGTCTGGCCGGGCAGCCGCGCTCTGCGACTATCCATCATTCCGTGCCGGAATGGCGGTTCAGGCAGCTGCGCGATCGTGAAAGGGGTAGTCGACGTAACCTCGCGCATCGCCGCCGTAGAAAGTGTCACGATCATATGGCGTGAGCGGCAGGCCGAGGCGTAGCCTCTCAGGCAGATCGGGGTTGGCGATGAAGGCACGCCCGAACGCCACGGCATCCGCATCCCCGGCCCGGAGAAGCGCCTCCGCGCTTGCGCCGTCGAAGCCGCCGGCAGCGATCATCATGCCGCGGAAGATCGGGCGCAGGTGCCGCACCGCGATCGGCTCGGCCTCCGCGATCAGCTCGGTGCCCCTGATGCGTGGTTCGACCACGTGGAGATAGGCGATGCCCAGCGCATCCAGCTTGCCGGCCACATAGCCAAAGGTCGCCTGGGGATCGCTATCGGACATCGAACCATAGGTGCCGCTGGGGCTCAGCCGTACGCCGACCCGATCGGCGCCGAAGGCATTGATCGCGGCCTGCGTCACCTCAAGCAGGAAGCGCGCTCGGTTCTCGATTCCACCACCATAGTCGTCGGTGCGCTTGTTGGTGCCGTCCTGAAGGAATTGATCGGGCAGATAGCCGTTGGCGCCGTGGATCTCGACGCCGTCGAACCCGGCTTCCCGGGCTCTGGCCGCGCCGGCGCCGAACGCGGCGATGATGCCGGGGATTTCCCCACGCTCCAACGCGCGCGGCATAGAGAAAGGCACCGGCCCGTGGCTCGCATAACCATAGCCCTCCGCTGCGATCGCCGATGGCGCGACGGGCGCCGCGCCATCCGGCTGAATGTCGGGGTGGGACTGGCGGCCGACATGCCAGAGCTGCATCACGATCTTGCCGCCCCGCTCGTGCACGGCGTCGGTGATCGCCCGCCAGCCTTCGATCTGGGCATCGTCGTAGATGCCGGGCGCACCGGCATAGCCATAGCCCTGCCGCGAGATCGGCGTGGCTTCCGAAATGATGAGACCGCCCCGCGAGGCCCGCTGGGTATAATAGTCGCGCATCAGCGCGTTCGGTCGATCGCCAGGGTCGGACCGCATGCGGGTAAGCGGTGCCATGACGACACGGTGGTCGAGCAACAGCGCGCCGGCCTGAACCGGCGAGAACAATTTGGACATGGGAATACTCCTGAATTGAGGATCAGGCCTGCGGCACGAGCGTGTTCACGCGGGTGATGGCCCGCTGGACGGCAGGGCGCGCTTCCACTTCGGCGTACCAGCGAGCGATATTGGGTGCGTCGTCGAAGCCCACGCCGGCGAACTCGCGCCGCCACAGCCAGCCGAAATGCGCGATGTCGGCGATGGTCAGCTCGTCACCGGCGACGAAGCGGTTCCTGGCGAGCACGCCGTCGAGCACCCCCAGCGTGCGCTTCGCTTCGGCCGAGAAGCGCTCGATTGCGAGCTGCTGCGGCTCGGCTGCCTGGCGCTGGAAGAAGCCTGCCTGCCCGAACGCGGGCCCGAGACCCGAGGCATGGAAGAAGAGCTGCTCGAACACGCGGGCGCGGGTCTCGCCCAACGTCGGCAGCAGCTTGCCCGACTTCTCGGCGAGATAGACGAGGATCGCGGCCGATTCCGTCAGCACCAGATCGCCATCGACCAGTACAGGCACCTTGGCGTTTGGGTTCAGCGCCACAAAGTCGGGCGCCTTCTGCTCGCCCTTCCGGACGTTGATGCCGTGGAGCGCATAGTCGAGACCCAGCTCTTCCAGCGCGATCGGCACCTTGATGCTGTTGGGCGTGGCGAAGGCATAGACGTCAAGCATGGTGGTGTCCCCTTGAAGGCAGCCGTGTCCGCAGGATGGGTGCGGCGAACGCGATGAGCGCCGGGACCGGACTGCCAGTGATCTGAAAGGCATAGAGCCCGTCGAGGACGCTTGGCGCGGTGGTGGTCCGCATCAGCCAGGTCATCATCGTAGTGCTCCCGCTCGCTTCCGGCTCTTTCCGGAGGCGTAAACAGGAGATGCTCCCTTGCGGCTCGACAGGGCAGCGGGGCTGAAGCAATAACGCTCATTCCAAGGAGGAATGGCGTGGACCGATATCAGGCGATGGCGACGCTCGTGCGCGTGGTGGACACGGGTTCGTTCTCGGCCGCGGCGCGGCAGCTCAACGTCGGTCAGCCGGCCGTGTCCAAGACGATCGCGCAACTGGAGAGCCGGCTCCAGGTCAGTCTGCTGATCCGCTCCACGCATGGGCTCATGCCGACCGAGGCGGGGCAACGCTTCTATGAGCGCGCCAAAGCGGCGATCCAGGAGGCCGACGAGGCAGAGTTGGCCGCGCGCGGCGCCGGCGCGGGCCTGTCAGGCTGTCTCCGGGTGTCGGCCGCGACGACCTTCGCGCGCCTACATATCGTGCCGCTGCTGCCGCGCTTTTTGGAACAGCACCCCGAGCTGGAGATCGACGTGATCCTCGATGATCGCGTGATCGACCTGGTCGCCGAAGGCGTCGACGTGTCACTGCGCATGGGTGCGTTGCCCGACTCCTCGGCGGTCGCGCGCAAGCTGGCGACCGGGAAGCGTTCGGTGCTGGCGACCCCAGCCTATCTCGCGCGTGTCGGCGAGCCGCAAAGCCCCGCCGACCTCGCCAGTCACGAGGCGGTGATCTACAGCCAACTGCCCAACGTCTGGTCGTTCACGCGGGATGGCGCCGAGGCTTCGGTCGCGGTGCATGGCCGCGTCCGGGTGAGCGCGGCCGAAGGGCTGCGAGCCGCGGTGCTGGCCGACATGGGGCTGACGATCGCGTCGGACTGGATGTTCAGTCCCGAACTGGCGAGCGGCGCCATTCACCGCGTGCTGGATGGCTGGACGCTGCCGCCACTCGACCTGTGGGCGGTGTTCCCTGCAGGACGTATGAGCAGTGCCAAGGCGCGCGAGTTCGCGAGCTTCGTGGAAACGGCGATGGCCGGCACCCATTCCGGCAAGGCATAAGCCTTATCGCCTCGCGCTATCGTCCGCCCCGGCCGAGAACCCCCTAGCTGATCCTCACGCCGCCGCTTCCGGCCGGCCCAGACTGAGGATCACATCATGGCCAAGTTCGATACCTATCGCGACGCCTTCCCCAACGCCCGCCTGACCCGCAAGGACAATGGCGTGCTCGAAGTCGCGCTGCACACCGATGGCGGCAAGCTCGTCTTCAACGGCCACACCCACGAGCAGTTCGTCGACCTGTTTCACCAGATCGGTGAGGATCGCGACAACCGGGCGGTGATCCTGACCGGCTCGGGCGACGCCTTCATGGACGCGATCGATCCCGAGGGCTTCGACTTCTTCACCCCCCAGGGCTATGACAAGATCCTGCGCGAAGGTCGCAAGGTGCTGTCGAACATCCTTGACATCGAGGTGCCGATGATCGCGGCGCTGAACGGCCCGGTGCTGCTCCACAGCGAATATGCGCTGCTCGCCGATATTGTGCTGGCGACCCCCGACACCGTGTTCCAGGACAAGCCGCACTTCGAGTTCGGCATCGTGCCGGGCGACGGCGTCCATGTTCTCTGGCCGCATGTGATCGGTTCGATCCGCGGTCGCTATTTCCTGCTTACCCGTCAGGTGCTCGATGCCGAAACGGCTAAGGACTATGGTGTGGTCAACGAGATCGTGCCGGCAGACGGCCTTCTTGCCCGCGCTCACGAGATCGCCGACGGCATTGCCGCCCTCCCGCCGCTGACCGGCCGCTACACCCGGATCGCGCTCACCCAGCAGCTTCGCCGGCTGGTCGATGAAGGGGCCGGTTACGGTCTCGCTCTCGAAGGCATCAGCGCGGCCGATGTTGCACGCAGCATGGCCGCGCAGGGCTGAAGGACGAACGCCGCCCGGCCCTTGGTCCGGGCGGCACTTCCCAACCGAGGACACGTTCATGACTTCCATTCGCTACCGCACCGTCGACGTCGACGGTCATGCGATCTTCTACCGGGAGGCTGGTGATCTCGCCAAGCCGACGCTGCTGCTGCTCCATGGCTTTCCGTCATCCAGCCACATGTTCCGCGATCTGATCCCAATCCTCGCTGACCGCTTCCACCTCGTCGCGCCCGATCTGCCGGGGTTCGGCCTCTCCGAGATCAAGCCGCGCGATACCTTCACCTACAGCTTCGACGCGCTCGCCCGCGTGATCGGGCGCTTCACCGAGGTGATCGGGCTCGATCGCTACGCGCTTTACGTCTTCGACTATGGTGCGCCGACCGGCTTTCGTCTCGCCATGGCGCACCCGGAACGTGTCACCGCGATCGTGTCGCAGAACGGCAATGCCTATGAGGAAGGGCTGAGCACGGGCTGGGACCCCATCCAGCGTTACTGGCGCGAGCCGACCGATGCGAACCGCCAAGCTCTGCGCGAGCTTCTCACCCCAGCCTCGATCCGCTGGCAGTACGAGCATGGTGTCGCCGATCTCAGTGCCGTCTCGCCAGATGGCAGCGCGCTCGACGCCTCGTACATCGCCCGCCCCGAGGTTGACGAGATCCAGCTCGACCTGTTCGGCGACTACGCTAGCAACGTCGCGCTTTACCCGGCCTTTCAGGCCTATTTTCGGGAGCACCGGCCGCCCCTGCTGGCGATCTGGGGCCGAAACGATCCTTTCTTTCTTCCCGCAGGCGCTGAAGCGTACCGCCGCGACCTGCCCGATGCGGACATTCGTTTTCTGGACACCGGTCATTTCGCGCTGGAGACTCATGTCGACGAGATCGCCAAAACGATCTCAGGCTTTCTGCTGAACTGACTGGAGACCGCTTCTCATTGCGCCGCTCAAGCGAGTTTTGAGAAGCCGCCTTCATTCCCGGTTCTCGCTCGTTTGTGGGAAAATACCGTTGCTAAGCGAGAGCCGGGACTACCGTGATCCAAAGCGAGCCTTCGCGGCATCAGTGAAGGGCATAAAGAGGCTGACGGCAGAGCCTTCGGGATCACGGACCTGAAACGTGCGGTTTCCCCACGGCAGCAGCTTGGGCTCGTGCACCAGTTCGGCCTTCCCCTTTAGGCGATCGAAGGCGGCATCGATATCCTCGACCATGAACTCCAGGATAACCGAGCGGTTGGCGCCTGGTTTAGCGCTTCCTTCGGCGAATACCGCCACAGTCTCGGCGCTGCCGATGGCGAGCGTTGCGGCCGGCGTGACGATCTCTGCGAATTGCGGGGCGAGCCACTCGGCGGTGTGGCCCGTCACCAACTCGTAGAAAGCGACCATCGCCTGGATGTCGGCGGCGATCAGGCGGACGGAGGCAAACTTCATGACTGTTCCTAAATGGCTGACGGCTTGTGAAACACGACCTTCTACCGCAGTGCTGCTGACAGCGTTGTGTCAGCAGGAGTCATGAGCGGGTGCGTCGCGCCGAACGCCTCTTCCAGATCATCCAGCTTCTTCGCCGATCGACGCTACCTGTGACCGGCGCCGCTTTGGCTGCCGAGTTGGAGGTCTCGACGCGCACCGTGTATCGGGACATTGCCGACCTCATGGCGCAGCGGGTGCCGATCACAGGTGAGGCGGGTCTCGGCTATCTGCTGGCAGCCGAATACAACATGCCGCCGCTGATGCTGACCGCGGCGGAATTGGAAGCCATTGTTCTTGGCGCACAGTGGGTCGCCAAACGCGGCGACCCGCTTCTCTCCCCTGCCGCTCGCGACGTTCTGGCCAAGATCGTGACGGTCGTTCCCGCGCATCTCAGGCCCTTCGTCATGGAGCCGAGTACGGGCGTGCCGCCGCGGCTTGATCCGGTTGAAGAAGTCGTGGAAGCGGCAAAGCTGCGGGATGCGATCCGCTCACGAGTGAAGCTGCGCATCCTCTACCGTTCGGGTGGGCGCGAACAGACGGAGCGAACGATCTGGCCGGTCGTGCTGGGCTATTCGGATACTCATCGCATCCTGATCGCATGGTGCGAATTGAGGCTAGGATTTCGCCACTTCCGCACTGACCGGATGGTAGCTGTCGAAGCCTTGGACCATCCGATTCCGGAGCCAAGAGGACATCTGCATCGCCGGTGGGAAGCATGGCGGGCATCCGAACTCGCCAAGGGCACCTAAGCGACCTTTCTCTAAACACCATCCTTTTGGAACGCCGGCAGGCTCCCACGGCACCGTTCCCAATCGGGAACCGAGACGGTGTTCACACCTAGCTGATTGATGCGGCCACGCCCTTGAGGCAAAAAGGTTCCATGCTACTCGAACCAGATCAAGACCGTACTGCCGATCACGCCATAAGCGGCCAGGAAGCGCGCCTCATCATCGCCAGCGCGGTCGACTACGCGATCGTCGGCCTTGATCCGAAAGGTGCGATCACATCGTGGAACGTGGGTGCCGAAAACATCATGGGATGGTCAGCGGCCGAGGCAATCGGCCACCCAGCGAGCATGTTCTTCACGCCAGAAGATGTCGAGGCGCAGGTTCCTGAGAAGGAAATCGCCGCAGCGATAGAGGACGGGCGCGGCACCGACGAGCGATGGCACCTGAAGAAAGACGGTTCCCGGTTCTGGGCGAATGGCGAGGTGATGCCGCTCCTCGATCGGGGCGGAAATCTGCACGGTTTTGTGAAGATGTTCCGGGATCGGACGGTGCAGCACAGGGCCGCCGCGGCAGCGTTCGAATTCCAGAATGGTGTTCAGACACGACAGTCGGCGATGCTACGTTTGAGCGAGTGCTTGCGCGACCTGGACGATTCAGCGGCGATGGCCAACGTAACAGCCGAGATCGTTGGGCAGGCGCTAGGCGTGACAGCATCCGGCTATGGCCAGATTGATGCGACTGACGAGGTGCTGTCTGTTGAGCGGGATTGGACGAGCAAGCCCGGCTTCAGCTTCGTTGCTCAACACCCCATGCGTAACTACGGCTCGTACATAGACGAGCTGCACGCCAATCAGGTGGTAGCCATCACGGATGCCCGGACCGATCCCCGAACGGCCGATCAACGGGCGATGTTCGAGGCGATCAGCATCCGGGCGCTCATCAATGCGCCGGTGGTCGAGCGCGGGCGCCTGACTGCGATCCTCTGCATCCTTTCGGAAGAGGCACGCGAGTGGACGAACGAGGAGCTTGCGTTCGTCCAGCGGGCGGCCGAGCAGACGCGCGTTGCGATCGAGCGGCGAAGTGCCGAGCATGCGGTGCGCGTGCTGGCCGACACGCTTCAGGAGCAGGTGGAGAATCGAACCAAGGAGCGGGACCGCATCTGGCAGGTCAGCCGCGACTTGCTGGGCGTTGCCGACGATCAGGGGATATGGCTCAGCATCAATCCCGCCTGGACTAATTCACTGGGCTGGCCGGCCGAGGCGATCGTCGGCAAGACCTCCGAATGGCTGGAGCATCCGGACGATCGCGCCAAGACCCGCGCCGAAGTCGACCGTCTGGCGGAGGGCGAGTTAACGTCCTTTTTCGAGAACAGGCTTCGCGCCAAGGACGGTGGCTATCGCGACCTGTCCTGGTCGGCGGTGCCGGTCGAAGGAGTGTTCTACTGCGTCGCGCGTGACGTGACCGAGCAGAAGGAACGGGAAGCGGCGCTGTCCGTCGCCGAGGACCAGTTGCGCCAAAGCCAGAAGGTCGAGGCGGTTGGCCAGCTCACCGGCGGGGGACGGTCATCCGCGGGTCGCTCGACCTGCTGCGCCGACCCGGCCTGTCCGAGGAGAACCGCGAGCGCTACATGGCTGCGATCTCCGACACCACTGACCGTGCGACCAAGCTCACCAGCCAGTTGCTGGCCTTTGCCCGGCGGCAGGCGCTCAAGCCGGAGGTGTTCGACGCGGGTGAGAGCATCGCGAGCCTGCGTGACATGCTTGGCACCCTGACCGGCTCTCGGATTACGGTCGGGCTCGACGTACCGGAGGGCGCCTTTCTGATCCGGGCCGACCGCAGCCAGTTCGACACCGCGCTCGTCAACATGGCCGTCAATGCGCGTGACGCGATGAACGGTGAGGGCACGCTGACCATCAGCATTCGCGAGGTAAGTGGAATCCCGGCGGTACGATCGCACCCCAAGGTGCCCGGCCGGTTCGTCGAGATGTCCGTGGTCGACACCGGTGCCGGCATCGCCGCCGACCAGATCGACCGCATCTTCGAGCCTTTCTATACCACCAAGGGCGTCGGCCATGGCACTGGTCTGGGTCTCAGCCAGGTGTTCGGCTTTGCCAAGCAGTCGAGCGGCGAGGTGATCGTGAACAGCGTCGCCGGCGAGGGCGCAACCTTCACCCTATACCTGCCGAAGGCGCACCAGGAGGCGGAGCGTAGCGTGACGCACGTGGCCGGCAGCGTCGCGCCGCTGGCGAAGGGGGCCTGTATCCTTGTCGTGGAGGACAATGCGGAGGTCGGGTCGTTCGCGACCCAAGCCTTGGCCGAACTCGGTTACCGGACGACGCTGGCGGTGGACGCGGCGAGCGCCTTGGCCGAGCTAGGCGATGATGGTGCCAACTTCGACATGGTGTTCTCGGATGTGGTGATGCCGGGCATGTCCGGCATCGAGCTGGCGGAGGAGGTCGGTCGGCGTCTGCCCAGGCTCCCGATCGTTCTCACCAGCGGCTACAGCAGCGTCCTCGCCGAGCAGGACAGCCATGGCTTCCAGCTTCTCCAAAAACCCTATTCACTCGATGAGCTCGCAGACGCATTGGCCCGCGCCTCAGCAGAGGCTTAGGCGCTTTCCCAAATCACCATCGTTGAGTGGGACGGTTCTGGTCATCGATCAGCGCAACGCACATTGGAATTGGGCGCTGCTCTATGCTGGATCAGCGCGAATTTGGCGAGCCAGCTTCGCCAAGACAACGTCATCAGCACGCTCGAAATCGTGCGACTGACCATTCGGGTGGATGAACTCGAAGGGCGTGTGCTGGCTGCGCTGCAGTCGGACCTCATGCAGCCCGAGGTCGTCGAGGCCTTCGTCGCGGAATATGTGCGCGAGACCAATCGCCTCGCGCGCGAACGGGACGGGAGCCGCGGCCAGCGCGAGGCCGAGCTCAAGTCGGTGACCGCGCACATCCAGCGCCTCAAGGCCGCTATCCTCAAGGGCGTCGACCCAACCCTGTTCACCGACGAGCTAAAGCAGCTCGGTGATCGCAGAAAGCGGCTTACCGCCGATATCGAGGCTACCGCCCTGCGGGTGCCCGAGCCAGCGCTGCTGCACATGGACCTTGGTCGCGTGTATCGGGAAAAGGTTGAAACCCTCACCGGAGCGTTCGAAGACGAGGCTCTACGGGCGCAGGCGTTCGAGCGCATCCGGGCGCTTATCGAAGCGGTGGTGCTGACGCCAAGAAACGGAGACTTGGCAATCGACCTACGCGGCGACCTTGCCTCGATGCTGGAGCTATGCGCTGGCCCAGGAACGCAAAAAGCCTCCGCGGGGAGGACCGAGGAGGCGTTGCAAATCAAGATGGTTGCGGGGACAGGATTTGAACCTGTGACCTTCAGGTTATGAGCCTGACGAGCTACCGGGCTGCTCCACCCCGCGCCAACGAGTGCCTGGGAACGCGAAAGCCTCCGCTGAGCGGAGGCTGGC
>Ga0210040_10003477_pt1 | contig 21281 bp, 23 predicted proteins | sample CryGeyCG12114_NA_FD_185462 | JGI IMG/M metagenome (GOLD analysis project Ga0210040, IMG submission 185462) | Groundwater microbial communities from aquifer - Crystal Geyser CG19_WC_8/21/14_NA (SPAdes) (version 2) | ecosystem: Environmental > Aquatic > Deep subsurface > Groundwater | place: USA... | reverse complement strand
TTCAGAAATTCCGCAGGAAGAAGATTTGGAATGAACTAGAATCTTTGTAAACAAGAAATGATACTTTAACCTGATAACTTATATGAGTCATGCTTATGGAAGTAACAGTAGTTTTACAGGTTTGATTGAAGACACATTTATTCGAAAAAAAGAATCCGAACAGTTGCTAATTTTATTTCCCGAAAAAATAAGGAAGTTTCAACCGAAATTGTTGATTATTCTTCCAAGATCCAACAAAAAAACCTCAAAAAATAGTCATTATACTGCAGGGCCATGTTATCTGATACGTTATACGCAGCTTATAAGCTAGTATTCCGTAGATCGGCTATATACATTTATTATTTCTTATCATATTTATAAAATCCTTCTCCAGCCTTGACGCCTAGTTTCCCTTCGCCTACAAGCTTCCGTAAAGACTGCGGGACACGGAAAAGAGGATTTTCTGGAAAATTCTTCTCCCAGCCTGATAATGAAAGTTTACGATAAAAGTTGTCCTAAGAATCATGAAAATGTAAGTTAATGAACTGTATAAAACAATACCTTCGACAATAAACAAAATAACATCATTTCCAACGTAATCAGCAAGTTCAAATGGACCCATTGGATATCCAGCTCCAAGTTTCATTGCAGTATCAATGTCTTTAATACTGGCATCACCTAGAAGAATGACAAAAAGCAAAAGCATGTTTAAACCTTTCAATAAAAAACATACACTGGATTTCATAAAATCATTATATTTAAAATTTTATTGAGAAAACACAAACCTCGATCATGCATTTCAATTGCTTGAATTAAATAAGGAACAAGAAGTCGATTGACAATAAATCCAGGGGTATCTTTGCAAGTGACAGTGACTTTGCCAAGACTCTGGCCCCACTTCATCAATTCTTCATATGTAGCCTTAGAGGTGTCATTAGTGTTTACAACTTCCAAAAGTTTCATTAAAGGTACCGGATTGAAAAAGTGAAGCCCAGCAAACTTATCCTTCCTATTGGAATTCGCCGCGATTTCTGCAATTGGGATGGACGATGTATTTGATGCAAGATATGTAGAGCTAGGAGTTATCTGTTTGCCAAAAAAATAGTGCAAAGTTCAGCACTTACATTACATATAATACACACACTACACACGATATATAATTTTTTAATCAGCATATTTACCTCTTCAATACTTTTGAAAAGTTTTCTTTTAACATCCAAATTCTCAACGACAGCTTCAATAACTAACTCAGAGCTTTTAATCGCATTCAAATCTTTAGTGAACGTTATTTTCTGAAGGATAGAATCTGGATAAGCAGCGGCTTTTGCAGGATCATCCTTAAAATCAGAAATATTATTGATAATTAATTACTCCCATTCATTTGAACCTTTGGAATTGGCATTCATTTAGTAAGGCTATCCAACTATATTCGTTTCGCTTGTTTACTCATTCCACGATAGTATTTCATGACGAGTCATACCTTGAATTTCTTCTGGGCAACCCTAGTAAGGCTTTTCTTAATTCCGGCCTTAGATTTTTCTAAAACCTTCTCATTTAAATCAACAACATTGACTATATTTCCAGTAGTTGCAGCTACCTATAAAAATCATGACAAATTTTAAAGCCAATGACTTTAAGCATGCAAGCTAGTTTGGGGATTATTTAATTGATTGATACAATACCTGAGCAATGCCACTACCCATTAAGCCTCCCCCAATAATACTGACATTGGATATACTTCTAAATCCAATATTCAAAATCCCTGGGGAAAGCAGCCCCCTGGATAATGTAAATGCTGGAAACATCATTTTCTGCAAAAAGCAATTTTTTTTTCAAGCTTCAACAACATTTCACTTCAGTGCACATTAAAATAGTAAAGAGAGCTTAACTTACCGAAAAATTAGAACTTCTGATTCAGATTCAGTCCCAATCGTAATCAGATTATATTAATTATACCCCTTGTGTATTTAAAAATCAATTTCAAGAACTCCACAAAAAACTACAAAGCTTCCAACCAACAACAAATAACATTCATCAGCGCTTCAGCCGACTTATGAACTTTGAACATTGGACTTTCACTTTATGGTACCCTCAAAATAATAAGGCGAAAGCTTGCAGTTTGGCAATTCAATGTGTATTGCATGTGTGCTCTGGCTTTCACTTACCTACAAACACAACCCAGAGATAGGGGTTTATAACTCCATTTTAACCCAAAAAAAAATATTTTAATTTTTAAGCGTATCTGATTTCTGCTATTAATTGTAACATGATCAAAAAAGCAAACACAGTGCAATGATTTTCATAAGGCGATGGGTGATGGTGCGTCGTGCACATGCATTAGGTCTGTCAGTGGTCAGTCATAGGCTTTCCAGTCGGGTATTTGGGTATCGATCACGGCCATGATATGACCATACCTTGAAATCATACAGATATATGCATAGACCAATAAATTTTAAGGTTTATTTCATCGTTTATTAACGGTTAAGATTGGGTTTCAAGTCGTTACATGAAACATGAACAACAGCTAACAGACCTAAATAAAAATAGCAAACAATGCAGTTGATATAAAAAGCAGGACTACTTAAAAATATATTTTTCCGAGAATCGTGATCTATTAATTCATCAATAGAAAGAAAAACAACATTTCCAATCTACTAGAGTTTGCCGGATTTCTGTCTCTTATGAGATATCCCAGTAAGGGATCTCGCAATTCGATTTCGTTTGATTTCGTCCTTACTCGGCTTCTTCAGCTTAGTCTGCGTACACAAGAACAAAAATTAGACCGAAAAACTTCTTAAAACTTAAAAAAGGTTTTTTTAAATCATTCAAATATATATAATTCTTTACCTTTTTAATACCATCTGAATTTGACTCGCCTTCAAATGAATTTTGAATGCTGGTATCCTTGTTTTGTCTATCCCTATGCCTCAGTTTTTTTCCTGTAACCTTATCTACTTTTTTACGGTCAGGCTTCCTTATTCTTTCATTACTATGAAAATCAGAAGGAGTCTTTTCTTTCTTTATTTTAGGATGACTTCTCGTGCTTTCTTCTTTCAATTTCTTGACAGCTTGTGACACTCTAATGGGTCTTCCTTTCAGCTCTAAACCGTCCTTTTTCAGTGCCAGAGGGACAGAGTCAATATCCTATATAACATAAATATTCAAGATCAGACGAGACACTTTTTTTGTTGCTACAAAATTAACAACTAATTTGTATACACAATGCACAGACCATAAAATTCACGTAACCAAATCCTTTTCCTAGTCCGGTCTGCGAATCCCGTACAACCCTAACACTATGAATTTTCCCACAGCTCTCGAAAAAACTCCACAGCTCGTTATCTTCAACTTCTACATAAATAAAGTACCAAATTAACCAAAACTACTTTTTCAAAACCTACTACTCTCAACATCAGACGCTGCATAAACATAACTAAAAAATGGATCTCTAGACCGACGGATGTATGCTGCGATACTCTTGTTATCATGCAAAACATACTGAAATACAAGTTTCCAACAAAAACAGCGTGTTTGTTATTTAGTTTTTTTTCTTTAGGTGAGTCTCGGTGAGCAACATCAGCTCTTAAATGGTGGTCATGAAAAGTTGCTCCATTTAATTTGCTGCTGGCATCTTCTGCTTCTTCTATAGTTTGAAAACGAACATATGCGGTTAGACTGCTTCGCTCTGGATGAAGCTGATTCCTAGAAGTTAAAGCAATAAATATCAAGGAAAGCTGAATAAATTATACGTAGTAGTAGTAATCGTTATAGTTATAGTATATTAGTTAGTATTAAATTTTGTGCTTACTTATTAGCAGCTAGTTTTTTAGACAAAAAAGGCTGTGCGGGAGCAACCCCCCGAAATCTAACTGTTTCAATTTTTCCAAATGGCTTGCAAAGCTTAATTAGCTCCTTCTTCTTGGCAATAGAGGGTACGTTTCCCAGGAAGACTGTACGTTTCTCTTGCTCCAAATTTTTCTCTTTCGGAGCATTACGCTCCTCCAAGCTTGGTTTCTTTTCTTGTTCAGCATCTTCTTCATCATCGCTATCATTTTTTTTAACTGCCTTTTTAGTTTTTTTCTGGACGGACAACAGCAACTCTGATTTGATTCCTTGCTTTTTTTGCATACGAATTGCTGCCGCTTGTTTGTTTGTTAATTTAGTTCCAGCTGGGAGGCTAAAAGTGGAATCATTCTTGAGGTTTACTGATTGATAAACTTTTCCCGACGATAAAGAGGAATGTGTTTTGAAAATCTCAGTTACGTCTACATTATCTTCGTTCAAAACTGAAGAGATTTCTGAATCCTGTTTTTTCTTTTGCTTCTTTTTTTTACCGGATAAGACTTCATTGGAAATAAAATCAGCTAAAGCTCCGGCTTTGTATTCATCCTCATTCATTTCAACGTCGAAATTTTTAGAATTTTATAACTTTGACAGCCTGTTTAGTCGTCTGTGGTCAGTTTAAAAAAAGTTTTTTAGAGAAGTAGTTACTAAAATGAAAATATCTATCACGCTAGAAAACTAGAATGCACGAGTTGACTTATTTCGCGCTAAAATATCGGGATGCTGTCTTTTGATTACATTGCAATTACAATACAAATACAAATCCAAGTATAGCGTTATAGTTCTAGTAGTTGTACATTCGCATGCGTTAACGTTTGTGTTCATGCGTTTTTTACACAAGAAAAGAGTTTACAAATTCAAGACAGATTTCATTACCATATCATCCCATTTACTACACAATTTATTTTAAAACTCTAAATTAATTTTTAATGCACAATTTTTTATTTTACACATAAAGATTTCAGTTTTTGTCTAGACAATGGTGTCCAGTTCTTTAGCATACTTCAGACAATCCATGGCCATGTCAAAAGCTGGAACTTTTTCAACATCCACGCTATTGTCACGGAAGAAAATGTATCCATCACTTCCTTTTTTCCAGTGGTGCTGAAATAATTTTAATTTTATAGTAAGTATTTTTGAATTTTGATAGTGTAATATTTACGGTAACAATGCCAAACTTACAGCGAGGCATAGTTGATCAAGCTCCTTTGAGTCATGAATATCAAGAATTTTCGAAACTCCAGCGGTAGTCATTCGTTCGTAAGATTTTTCGACAATTTTTGCCCGACACTGGGTCGTACTTTTCAATACTTTGGATATAAAAAATGCAAACCAAGGAGAAGGCATTTCCTCTTTTTGGAGCTCATAAATCTTTAAAAAAATTTTACAAGAAAATGCATAACCCAAAAATTAGTACATCTTTTTAATTTAAGTTTATTGTTTATTTAAATATTTACTCACGCGATTGAACGTTCCATCCATTAAACTTTGTTGAACTCTAATAGCAATTTTGAGAAATTCATTTTCAAAAATGCTCTGTGCGCTTTGTCTGCTTGACTGCACAATCAGTTCCAATTCTGTGTGAAATTCAACTATCAAGTCCTCACTTAGCAGTCGTAACAAATTTATGCTCAAAATTTCCAACATTCGCTCAGATGGTTCACCAAAATACTTGCTACAAAAAAACCATACTTTAATCCTTAAAAACAGATAATAATTGAATAATTCGTATTTGAAGAATTCTTCACTACATGGTTGTATTTCGTATATTATATAAGTTTAAGGTTTACTTGAAATCAAAATAATAGTGCTTAAGCTGAGCCATATATTTTTCGAACTCTTTGACTCCTGCATCATTTGCTCTCGCTACACTTGCCAATGCCCCAACTTCCAAAATGTCACGGGCAATAGTTAATTCTTTTTGAGAAGCTGGCTGTTTCATTGGCAGGAATTGCATTTTGGTGAGCAAAATCTGAAAAATCAAAGAAAAAATATTTCTCTGCATGTAGATTTAGGTACATGAATGATCAATTCTTTATTAATCAATACCTTTGCAACATCTAAATTCTGCACCAATGAATCCAAGTTCCGCTTGGCTCCTTTACTCCATTCTGCTGACAATTTGGCACTTATATCATTGCCCTTATCGAGAATTTTTTTAAAATCCGATAAACTGGTAACTTCTTTTATTTCTTTCTCCATTTTTCTTGGCGTTTTAGACATTTTGAAAAGAGGGAGTGAAAAATCAGAAATCTTTCACAATAATTGCGGGATAATTTTGTTCTACAACTTTCGAACAGCGTCAATAATTCAACGACTCTATCTATAGCTTTCATCACAGAATTTTTCGTGCTCCAGGCAACACAAATTTTGCACGGGGTGTGCCGCACAGCATTACGCCAATATAGGTCAACAACCTCATAATTTTTCTTCCTTTTTTGGACACTAAAAAGCTTAAAATATTTACCATCTTTGGATTACACATAATTTTTGCGCTGCTCTTTGTCAAATTTAGTTTTCTACCAGCTAACTAAAGTTATGATTTTTCATAATTGCAATGTATTTCTACTAAAGATCGTCTTTGTTCTCATTTTACCATTGGTAACGTGCGAATCTGAATGCGAAAATGTGTTTGAGCCCGTAGAACGTAAATATTTTGTTTTTATATGTATTAATAATTTCAAATTAATATATTGTTGATCATTTCATAAAACAGTATTAAAATCCTAATCAATTGATCAGGTGTAGTAGCAGATTTTCTTGAAAGATGCCCTGTACCGCAGATCCAGCCAAAAACTGTTAACAATGACGATATTGAAATCCATTCTCGATCACTTGCTTACCAATCTACTGGAGATCTCATTCCATTAATCGATGCAGAGGATTTGGAAAATTGGAACTCAACAGGATCTTTGGAATGGAATGCCTGCTTTAAATTCAAAAACGGGGTAAAATTGTTGTACTCATATAACTATCACAGCATCACTCTATTGGATCCACAAAAGGGCGGTCAGCCATACTTTGGTGTCCGACATACAAACATTTCCTTGCTAGCTGATATTAATCGACTGATTCTTGTCATCATTCCTGGGCTGTTGTCACTGGGCCGAGGTGGTGAAATACAATATCTACACGAAGGTGGAATCTCTTACAATTCTACCAAGCCATGCATACCAAAGGATACTAATCGAGCACAATTCGATGGAATTGTTGATGTAGCATATTCTCCTGCATTCGATCGATTTGATGACACAATTAATGCCTTGAATGGACTTCGTTGCAATTTGAGTCAAAACTTGGGTTGTGTTCTTGTTTCCAAGCATGTCGGATTGGATGCAAAATATAAATGTTTGTGTAATTCTCATGATGATGACAATACTTGGAATAACCGTGAAAATCCGGAAGCAGTGTACAGTACAGAGAGAGAGAGATGTGAAATCAAAGCGAGAGGACGATGTACTGGTTTTAGTGGCAAAATACATTCTGCATTCATGTACAATGGGGAAAAATCACCAAATATTTTGGATTGTGTTGCTAACGCTTACTGTGATACCGAGTTCGGGAAAAAGAGGGGACCAAATGGAGACAATCCATTTTACAATAGATGCCGATGCAAACTTCCATATTTTTCAAATGATGAGGGTTTTTGCGTGCTCAGAGAGAAAGGAGGAGATCAAAGTTGGTTGGCTGCCTACTTTTTGACAATGCTTGCATGCTTGATAACTGGACAGTTTTGGCTAAATTCTGAATAATTTTATGATGAAGAATTGTGTCTAATCATTATTTGTGCACATAGAATTGTACTGTAAATTCATTGCAACTATATTACGCATACCAACTTACAGAATGTCCAATTCACAGATTGGTCATGGTCATATGGTCTTGTCATCTACGACTTTACTTTATATATATATATATATATATGCATGTAGTCTGTGTTATGTCTATTTCCCCATATTTTATTTTGAAACTACTACTGCATATTCAAAGATAATCAAAGTTGACTTCCATAATAATGAGTTTGCTTCTGCTATTTTGGTATATTGTTTTATCTAATTTTTTATTCAGTACAAAAAAATCAGCAAACTTACTATGGGCGTAGGACGTTTGAAAAACACAGTGCATAACATTTTTCCTGCATACGAATACTTTCCTTTCATGCATTTCATTGTTCATTGGTACTTTAAAATTAGATTTTAAAAACTTTAGTAGTCTCTTGATTCTTATCTTTTATTTTTTAAATGCACTGAAAGTTGCCCTTTAATTTTATTTCAGTTTAGATAGTGACCTAGTATAATCAACCAGCCAGCAAGATCCTGAAAACAAAAGTTGCATTTACTCATCGTACTCGTACCTAGGATAGGACACATTCACTAACCCCTTTATCACCGTTTTGCTGTTAAGTAGATATAGTCTGTAAAATATCCGTCCATTGCAAACTGATGAAACGTAATGTTTGGAATCATGTTACAATTGTTTTCCAATATTTGGTCATGGAGGGTAATAAAATCATGGAATGTGACACCGGGAACATGTCCTTTCCTTGTTAGTAGCATTTATTTATCATGTAATCATATTACTTTTATCAATGCATTTGTTTATGTTTTTTAAATGTGTGTAGCTGAAGCTTTTATAAGCAATACTACTACACAGCATACAGACCCTTCGCCATTTTCTTTAGTGCATTTGCACATATGCTTTTCAGGCATGTGCTTCAAGTGCTTTGCACAATGAATTGAGTTCATTTTCTTATTTAGAAAAAAAATCAAGTTTAAAGTTTAAAAATATACTGCTACTCGTTTCTGCAAAGTGAAATTCGTATCAAAATGAATTTACGAAAGGACGATAAAAAGGTAACAAAAACTATTGTTACTAGCATATTTAAATAGTAAAAGCCTGGGGTGGACTGAATCTAACTGTATTTCAGTATGCGATGTTTTGAGGAAATAATTTTTAAGCTGAAGTTATAATGTTAAATTTAACTGCAAAGCAAACCTTCCGATTTTCTGGCAACCAAATTAATCAATCCACCTCAAAATTTTGATAGCTAAAAGTCTAGCAGAACCGCTTTAATTTTGCAGGATACGGTGATAACCGTGAAAATCAAAACAGCGCTCCCAGATATCATCCCTGGAAAAGAGACAATACCATTCGAGGTGTCATTGAATCAAACATGGAGACAGGTTCTTCAAGGTCAAAATGTGCGTTACTTTTGAATAAGACATCAATTATGCCGTTTTAATTTTTTCTTAATTTGCTAACAATAAAAAATAACCGAGAAAGTGTTCTCGAAATTATATCTTTTTCTATGTTTGTTGCGTACAGATTTCAATAGATGGAGAGCGTCACTACTTGAAAGGAAAAGGACAAGAGCTGGAATTGAATGGAAGAGTATTAGATTTTTACGATTTGTATTCAAAAAATTTGGACAAATACTTGGTAACAATTTTTGAGCGCCCATACCGCAAAGGACTTTCGGAGAAAAAAAGAAAATGTATCTCTCGGGTTTATGGAAAAGATTGTATTAAACGTGCATGCACACGAAATCAAAGCTGGAACCGAAATGGGTCCCCTCAGCGCCAATTAGTTACAAATGCAGCGTATCGAGATCAGACTGGGGCCGCTGGATCTAGCAAACATATACAAGTGGTACTTCCAAATAATATTCCTCAAATGGATAAAGATACACGGAACCTAAACCCATCTTCCGCTGGAGGCTCTGGAGGATTTTTGGTACCTTTAAACAGGCCTATTCATACATCGCATTCGCACAGACCAAAACCCCAGCCTGGCCCTTCTACAGCCACTTCAACAGTTCCAGAATCTTTCTCCAAATATGTAAATATAGTATTGATTAATTTGCTTATTCTATTCGCACATTGACATGATTTTTTTCATCGTTTAGAGTTTCCGTGATGAAACTACAAGAGCAGGTGAGGTTGTTAGGGAAGGAGAAGAATTCATTAAAGATGATGTGGTCCGATACATTCTGGAGCACTGGAGCAACAGAGACGTAAGCAAATTATAATTATTGCAAGTGCATATCATGCTGATAAATAATGTCTGCCGACACTTAAGACTTTTTGTACATATATGTGAATGCTTATCTTCACCGGAGATTATTACTTTTATAGATGCTGGAGATTAGAGAAGAGTTGAATACTCTCAAGCGACACAAGAAATTCCAAGGATTGAACAGACTTGTGCGGTTTACATCTGGATTTCTTCAGAATGTATTTTTAGACCAATGAGCAAATTAGTTTGCCTTTGAAGATAATTTTTTGAATTTAAGTTAAGAACGTAGCTGGAGTATAATGAGGAACCCTTATAATACGATTGCAATCCATTCTTTAGATGATCAAAGTATTATCAAGGGTTGAGCTTTTCCTCTTTAAACTGTTGCTTAAGTTTGTATCCGGTGAAAACGTGTCTTTTGTTTCATCAAATATAAATACAATATGCAGTTCAATAAAAAGAGTAAGTGAAGCATGCAAATACTATGACGGGGAGGGGGCATAAAAGTAATATACAGTGCGTTCAACAATTATGGAGTGAAATTTTGGCAATCGTAATATAGAAAAAAATCTTTCGCATGCAAATTTTTTTAAATTGAGCATTAGTAAAAATACGACAATAACACCATATAAAATCAACAAGCAGCGTCATAGCGTGAGGCTTGAGGAAATAAAAGAGCTTCAACTGTTAATAGCAATAGCTCCATATAATACGCAATTTTGGTCTACATTCTTCATGCAAATATCGGAATATTTACCAAAAGTAAAGCAACAAATTGTTTTAAATAAAGATAAGGAACTTCCAAAGCGAGTTCTTTCATTACTGGAATGGAAGTAACATGCAAAGCAGAAAAGAATGGAGCATACATTGTCAGGTACATTCATGCAAAATATAATGATGTGTAGCTTTTAGTACAACATTAACATTATACTACAATTACAATAAGTTATTACAAAACGCCGATATTTACACAGCCGAAATAGATCATGGTTCTGCGAAATCTCCACACCCCACCTCCGTACGCATGCATTACTTCTGATCTGATAATGAAGTTGGAGTTCATTATAAGTTTTTACCTGCATGCAGTGACAAAAGTGCGTTCATTTTTCGTCTTTGTAACGTATATAATGGCATATACTGGAAAAGTTCAACGGTCAACACAGTTCAGTTCATGCATCAATGCATTTGATAATTTGCACTGCAATTAGTTCAACGGTTTGTTTGCCATAACATAACTTCAACTCAACGGACAACATGCAAGTATTGTTTGTTTCGTGCGATATTGTTTGCAACGGAAATTGCGCGATAAAACTTTATTTAATCTAATCTATAATAATTAAACAAATGTCATAATATACTTTTTGAATTTTCATCAGGTTCTTTCTGATAACAGAAACCGGTAGTAAAAAGTCGCGTAATTTATCCACAATAACTGTTTTTTCTTTGGTTAGTTAACTCAGAAGTATTGTCACATTAACGTTTGCGGTCTTCAAACATGGTGCCTCCTCCAGGAAGAGCAGATGAAAACGACAAGGTAAATCAAATAATGTTGCATCAATTTGGTTTGCTAAAAGATAAACACAAACAAATCATGTACTATGTTCATGTTCAGTCGACTGTAACTGTAAGTGTAATTTCTAATTTTCTTCCAATGTTTCATCATGCCATCAATCACTCATTAGAAAAATTAGAGAGGATTGATTTATTCAGGGTCTGAAACTGCTGAAAATCAAAGGATTACTATATGGAGGGGGATTCATTCTTACTCAAGATAATAGTTTTTTTTTGCCCTAGGATTTAACTATCCAGCTAAGATTGAAATCAATTCTGCCAAATATCATTCATAACAATGATACTGGATATTTTGATGTTCCTCTGTATTGGAGATGGAGTGAGCTTCTCGAACATAAGAACGTAAAACTAAATCATATACAATTTAACCGAAAAGTATTTCATATAAAGATATGGAAAATGTCAAAATTATCGTACCAAAAATATTATTTATTGCAGATCGTTATTGACCCTAAGAAGCATGCCTTGAGGGGTAAAGAGCAGCTGCTGGATATTCATGACACAGTGCTGAAATTCTATCAACTTTACAAAAAAAATTTGACTGTGTATACAGTTAGTATTATTGAAAGACCTGCCCGTGTTAAAGTAATGGATACCCGAAGAAGTAAAAAGGGAAAAACTCCAACCCAAGGCAAAAATAGTGTTCAGGCTCGCTCAGAAGCTAATGCTAATATCAACATCCACTCAGTCTGGGCTGGGCCTGGTCCATCTAGAGGTTTGAATGGCAATTTTGGTGCCAGAGCCCGCAGACCCAACAGAAATTCTCCTCTTAGGGCCCGACTAAGTCCAATTATTCATCACTCTGGATCAAGGGTTAATCATGATATTTATGTATGTTTTATTCTTTATTTGGTAAATCGAGTAGGACGTAGGACGAATGAAATAAATGAGAAATGCATATTATAATTTCATAACAGAATTTCAGAGATGAAGACACAGCAGCTGGTGATGCTTTACAAGAAAATGAAGAAGATATAAAAGAAGTAGTTTTGAATTATATCAAAAACCACTGCAGCAACAGAGATGTAAGTATACTTGCAAATTGATTCTTTGAAGCTTTAACAGTTAATACTCCCGAATCCCGAACACTTCGTTTAATTATTTTATTATTGACCTTATTCAAGATGTTAAACATTCGAGATGAGTTGCTAACGTTGAAGAGGCAAGAGAAGTTTCAAGCATTGAACAGACTTGTTTGTTTCACCGCAGGATTTCTTCAAAATACTTTCTTGAAATAATCAGATTCAATGAAAGGCTGTAGATGACCATGAATTTGAATTACAGTTAATTTTATATTTTTAATTGTTTTAACTGTCAATGAAATTTATATGAATCGTCCCTGTTCCCTGTGTTATCTTAAATTCATTATATTTTCTGTATGCAAGCAATGAAATAAGTTTTTTCTCAAAATAAAAAATCGCAGTTTGTTTACTTTCGATTCTTCTTTACTTGTCTCTTGTCACCGCCTTCATTTTTTGTAGTCTGGTACACCAGGCACTTTGCTATGCATGAACGCTCTTTATTTTCGTTTTAATTAAGTGATTTCCATGAATTATTAATCTTACTCACGAAAATGAAACTTTTTTCAACAGGGCGGATGATTGAGTGATTGTGTAATTGAAACTTAAGCATATGACGCTGCTTGTTTCAATGGTGAATTCTGTGTGTATGCGTGCCAAATTTCAAAATGATGATTTGCCTGTGTTCTTATTTCTCATTCTGAACAGCCGAGCCGTCAACTTTGGGAGATTTTTGGGAATTTTTTGTATTTGTTGAGTTTCGCAAGGCAACAACTCAGCCGCCCGAGATAATAGTTCAAATAGTTTAAATATTAAGCGAAAAATATCTCGTTTTATGGATTAGTCGATTCTGTGGAAGACTTTGTATTGTGTTTGGCTGCATTGTTTCATGAACATAAGGTAAGGGGAAAAATCAGGTTTAGAATAAATACCATCCATATGTCAGTAATGTGTGTCAATCGTACTTGTTTATGGCATTGACTACTTAATTTTTACTAGGACGTGAGGCTCAACGAAATGGTTCCAACGCAACAAGTTGCTAATATGGACACTTCAGATACTGGAAACGGTAGCTCTGAATCAGCACTCCTGTCTTTAAAAAGTGAGTAAATTAAAATAAGTGAGTAGTGAGTAATAAAATTAATATTCTTGAAAACATTGGTGTGGTGTAAAGTTGTATGGTTTTTTAATTATTTTGGTCTGATAAATTCTTTTTTGGTCACAGTTCTTCCACTGTTGAAAGATCGGCAACTCCAGCACGGACTTCGGCATGGGGATTACCAGCGCTATCATGGTTATTGCTCCAGAAGACTTCGAAGACTTCGTGAAGTTCTTAAAATTCCTCAAGGAGACCGCAGACATTTCAAACGTCGAGATATCACCACCACTGAAATTGATTCTGACAAGGCTGATAGCAGACATCTTGAAATTCCAATGACAATGGCTGAAAGGTACGATATAGGAATACATTTCTTTCATCCAACTGCTTCATTATGTTGAAGTCAATCCCTTAATACCTTTCTTCATCGTATAGGGCTTGGGCATCTGCTATGGAGCTGAAACAGGACGCCAATACTGAGCCTAGGAAACGATTTCATCTGGTTAGCCGACTTCGTAAGGCACTGGGACTTGCTGAAGGCTTACTGCAGCTTGTAGACCATCCCAAAGTTGACGCTAGAACTAAATTGGAGTGTGAAGCCTACGTTGCATTTATCAATGCAAGTTTGAATTTCGAAACAGAGCAATGGGAAGAAGCGATGGTGTCATTCAAGAAGGCTCAGTAAGTTAAATGCTGCACGAAATAGTTGGTTAAGGTTAGGTTAGCAAGACAAATATGATTCATGACTTCTATGTTTGAAATCCAGATCGATATACCTACAAATCTCCAAGGCTTTAGGAGAGCATCCAGATGCCTTGGCTTATTCGGAGAAGACGTCAGAAATGCTTCCTGCTATGCGTTTCTGTGCTTACAAAACTGGGGCAGGTAATGAGATAAGAATGAAAAATATTGACATGAATTATTAGTCGCATGAAAGTGAGTTAATTTTTGCTGAAATGGGAGGAAAACATAAATATTTCGTGTATATGTTTTAGAACTGAAAATATCGGAATTAGATTCAGAATTCCAGTCAGCTGCTATAAAAGAAATGATGGCTCAGAGGCCAAAAATGTCAGAAGTGAGTTTCCGCAAAAACAAAATCACTGTGCCTTCAGAAAAGATAGCTGCATTGCTTGTAAGGATAGAAGAATTCGAGAAAAAGGAAGACAAGAAAGTGGAAATGTACGAGGAAATATTAGTAGATCTACGAGATGCTATTCAAATTGTGCGAGATATGCAGAAACCTGACCAAGTACGGAGTGACTGTTTTTAATATTTACTGTTACCGAGCTATGTGTGCATTGTGATTAGAAGGGGGTGAACCTGTGAAACTAAATGTGTTTTTAATTTATTTTCTTCCTAGGGTGCAAAACCGTTCAAGCATACAATGATGTTAAGCTATCTCTTGTTTCTACGATTGCGCTTAACTAATTCTAGAACGGAGTTAATGATTGAAGAAAAAAGCCAACCCAAAGACTGTATTCGTCTTTTGGAAATGATCCTTCACAATTTATCTGAAATGAAAACAATATCAGGATTAGATACAGATGAAGATTTCATTTCGGAAGTCGATGACGAAGTTTCTGTGTACAAAGGAATACGTTGCCGATTTTTAGCTGACATCTATAGTTCGGCGAAAAAATATCCGGAAGCTTTAGCCCTATATGATCGCTGTGAAGATTACTTTAAACAGGCCTCCAAAAGTAAGAATTGCATTATAAATTCATTATTCACGTTCATTTGTAATTTACGATATTAAGACTAACATACCATATACCATTGTCATAAATTTATTTTTAACAGTTGTTGTGTTGATTCATAATATAGATGTGCCAAAAACATCTCCGTGCTATCGGCTTATAGGAATTAATAAAGATAAAATCCAATCCTCGGTGCTACAATGTAAAGCTCGAGCAATTTTATCCAATACGGAAGGAGCGGAAGATGCCACTGCCGCCTTCAAATTGAAACGTCCCAAAGAGCTGCTGATTGATCGCTTGGATCAATATGTTCTTGATGAAAGTTTGGTATCCGGGGAGCCTAATATTGCAATATTTCCTCCAGAATATGAGTGAGTATTTGAATGGTGGTTCACACCAAATCATTGACTAAGACTGTGTCTGAGCATCTGGTATTAACATTGCATCTTGTTTTTCTTCGTAGGCCGATCGCGTGTAAACCTCTGTTTTTTGACTTGGCGCTCAATCACATAAAAGTGCCTTTGGATGATATAGCTGAAAAGGCAGGAGTAAATTCCAAAAAATCACCTTCGAAAGACTCTGGAGCTGGTCTATCTGGCTTCGTCAAAGGGTTATGGGGATGGGGTAGTGGCAAATAACTGGAATTTATAATGTCCTACTCTATTGCTTCATCATGAAACATTTTTTGTGATTTCATGTATTTTTGACAAACATTTTATAATGTTACATTAAATGCAGTATAAGCAGGAATAGATTAAGTTAACATAAAGTTTTCATGTTTAAATCGGGAATAAAATTAAGATTAAGAAATTATGTACCTGAATGTTTAGAATTTTACTCGAATCTTCAAATTCATTTTCTCTTGTGTGCTATTTTTGACGAAGTAGATGAGTGACGCGACGTGACACGTGATCAGTCAAAAGTTAAGGCCCACAAGAAATAATGCGAATGAATTATACGTTTTCAAAATGTTTTTATTTATTTTGACATTGTCTAAGGATCCAGGCTAGGCACCGTTTTATCCATCTTAAAAATTCTAAATGTGCAAAATCGATATTAACTAAGTGAATTGTAAATAGCATTTCACATTATCTAAATTTTCCCAAAGCAACTTGATCGCGATTTGACTTCCAAAATACGTAGAGTGAGCCCCAAAAGTAGACGAAAATCAATGTGAAAGATATTTCTCTTTAGAAGTTTATGCCGATCAATCTATCTAATGGGTGCTATCTATGTATACCTTATCAAATTGGCATTTATTTTTATCATTGATTATAATGCATCGCCCATGCAATACTATTAAATCAAATATTACACCACCTCACTTTTCATTCAATTAGATGATGTAAAATTGAAACCAAAAATGATCATTTGATTAACATAAATGTTTCATGCATGCGAAGGAAATGGTAACTAACTATATTTGTATTCGTATCCTAAATCCTACTTATCCTACAGTACTATTCTATACTTCTGCACTTTAAAATCTCATCGAAACAACAGCTTTATCGACGATTATCAATCAAACATTGCAAACCGCAAACCAATTCTACACGAGCCAAAAAATATATTAGCAGTAAAAGCAGTTGAGGACCGTTACAAACTATTCGCTGTTAGAAAAACATAAGTTTTAGGGTCACATTAACAATTTAGTGGAAAGTATACTTGCTCGTTATAACAAGGCTAATAAATAGGAAACACAATGAATGAATCCTTTAAACGCCATTTCACATTTCATTTCACCAGCTTTGAATTTGGATCTCAAACTTCATCAGCTTCAAGATGGCCAGTCTGTGCTTCAGTCTCAGAGGCAACATTCGAGGCACTTTCGAATTCCATTACGTTAGTGCTATTGTCATTTTCAGCAGTACTGCTCGTCAGCTCCAGGTCTTCCTCATTCACATCCACGGCACCAATCGAATTTCCTCCCTCTTTTTTGTCAGTAGTCATTGATCCATCAGCTGTATCTTCATCATCTTCTTGCTCAATCAGTTGTCGAGCTAATTTAATATTACAGAACTCATTGTAATGTTTTTTTCTTGCATTTGCAAACTTTTTCTTCTGTTCTGCCGTAACTGGATCAACTAAACCATCATCATCGTCATCATCGGACATTCTTCGAGGGGGATCATTTCCTTTTTGCTCAATAATTTTGGCAAGCATTTCTGGGTCCAGCCCAGACCCAGTAGCAGAATTCTGGGATTCCTGACTAAGCACTCCATCTTCCCTGTCATAATGATAAGGCGTTTTAGGCTCTTCAATTTTCATATGACCGTAGTCTTTATCTGCGGGATGTAGCGTCTCCAAAATATTCATTTCATCGAATTTGGCTTTCGGTTCACGACCCCGTGATTCTGAACTGTCTGAGGAGCCATGTTCTCCATTGTTGTGAGATGAAGACTTCCGCTTCAAAATTCCTTTAGGTGGCACAGTATTTAAATTAGAAGACATCCTGGAACCTGGATATGGCACATATGCACAAACAGAAAACTGATAAAGAAAAAGAACTTATTATGCAAGCCAACTACGAACTGCGTTCACAATTCCTATATTGTATGGAATAGGTCGGCTTACCTAGAGGAAACCGTAACCGTACAGATAAATATGTTTGCTAGCTTCAGTGCTGTTATTTCCCTCGCCGTATAAATTGATAGCAGAATCCAGAGGATACATCAATTTTTAATATTCCAATTTATTTAACCACAAGAATTATCAACTTTCTTTATTATTTTGTTTCTCTACTTTCTTCTCGGTAATTTGACTTTTTCTTTCCTGCGTAATTTTCGTGCTATTTTCTTTAGCCCAAATATTTTACTCAATGCTATCAGAGGTGACAAGTCAATAGTAGCGTCAAATACAGCAATACAGCGTCATTGATGCAGGTTTACTCACTGTATTCCCTATCTCGTTTTTTCTCATCCGAATAAGTTACTCCCTTTTGATGTACTAGTGAGTGAGTGATACAAATAAAGCAAAATAATTAATCCAGGCCACCAAATTCATGCATCAAATTAATTCACAAGGCAAATGATCTAGCAGTCTGCCTTATGACCGGATGCTGGTGATGCATATTCTACACGGTATTAATTCTCTGTGCAGCGATGCTTCTACTGTTCCCTGCGAAATAACTGAATACACAGGTTGTTGACATACATGTAAGCTTGCTATACTAATTAAGTTTAGATTTTGTGACATTACAGATATAGATTATCATAGTATCAGGCAAAATGTGGTCTGTAGATTTATGAATAAATCATTTAATGCTTTCAATACTCTTATATGAGTTTGTATAAAGGGCTAATAGGTACCTCACTCAATTTAGCTGATATAATGAGAATCAGATAGCAGCAATTGAAAACAAACCATCAAATTAACTTTTTGATAACGAATGGATGAACAAATAAGCCATCATGAATCTGCTGGACAGTACAAAAGGAAAGGTTTCGTGTACTTAGCGAACGCTAGATGGGAAGAAGGGAAGATTCCTCGTTTGAAGCGTTTTCACTTACACAGAGAATTAAAAATTTGATATCTCCATTTGACTGTATTTCATAAGTCGAAAAGTGTATTGTCTGTGTGCAAGAATGAAGTTTATTTGGGTAAGTTTATTGTTTATATTCATAGAAAATGTATAGCAAAGTCCTGCACTGATTTAAGGTCGCCGGTGATTAGATTCTCAATTACGTTCAATATAAATTTAATATAAAATTACGTTTTTGTAGATTCTTATGATTTTTATCGCAACTGTAACAATGATTCCTTTAACGACTTCATGGAGATTAGCTCGACTGATTGCAGTGTGGGGAAATACATCGAAACAGATAAATTCTATTTATGTGATTGATGCAAGATAGTTAGATGAATTTTTAACATATCCAATTCCAAGCAGTATTTATTCAAAATAGTTTTCGTATTTAGTGAACAATGCAAACATTTTCTTGGTTATCCCGGTTATATCTGTTATTTGGTCTTGGTTATTTCCAATAAAAATTGTGCGCAACTATGATTTGCTCTATATTAATTAAAAATATAATTTAGCATTGAGAAAATAAAAAGCTCTAACATAATTAGTATACTAAATTGAGTTAAATGAACTAAATTGTACGGGCTAATTAGTAGTTTAGAAATCAAAATCAATAAGCAAGCTGCATATCAAACTGTTGCAAGTGTATTTTCTTACCTTAAAATGTAAATAATGCAGGCTACATTTTTATACTGCTGCAAATTATACTCAAATAAATTTTTGATCATAGGATAGTGTCGGATTGAGGGATAATCGCAATTAAAAACGAATCACAGGCACAATTATCACGATATCATTCTATGGCGATGGCGCAATATACTCATGCATGAGTATATTGCGCCTTCACCTTCTACTCCGATAGTCACACAATTATCCTTAATCGCCACACATTGATCCATACATCTACACAACAATATTTGGACTGTGGTCGACAGATAGCGTCACTAGTTAACGTAGCTAATTGACTATTAATTAGTAGTTTTGTACATTTAAACCATCATAAACTTTGGTTCATAATATACTCATCATTTCACACTACTGTTGAAAAGGCATCTTTAAATACTGTTTCTGTGACCTGCAGACAAACTATAAATATTGTGAAACGTTTAGAACACTGTTTTCAGTTACACTGCAATGAAACTTTATGTGGTAAATATGCCCTCTTTAAAAAAATACTTAAATTGAAAAAATTTCTACATAAATTATTTGAAATTTATTCTAGATCTTCCTTTTGTTCGTTTCACTTGGAGTCGGCGCTAAAAATGTTGGAGCATGGAGATTGGCATCATATCCTGCAGGGAATGGCAGGATAGGCCGGGATATAGAAGAAAAAAGAAATTTAAATTCAAAGTGTTTGGAATTTTGAAATAATCATACAAAATAATTTCATTCAACATAAGACATGCCTATAAAATAATGAGGCAATAAGTATTATAATATTACATGCATGGAAATTCAATAAAAAATAGCACGTAACTGTAGGATGTAGAAATAATAATGTTGTTTCTGCAACAGCTTTCATTCCTATTGATTCAAATTTGAGTGACATATATTATATAGTTTCTCTTCCACTCTTTATATTTTCACAGCTTTGGAACTCAACTGCAGAGGTTACTAAATAACTAACAAAGCTACACTGAAATGGCATACATATAATTGTCAATGAAAGTCAGGAAAAAAGAGCCTTTCCCAAAAAGTAGGCCTCTTCCTGTACAGTGCTTGTGTGAGTAAAAACTGAAAACATTTAGTGTTTGTCCAATGCGTGCTCAAAAAGAAGACATGGCTTACTTTTTGCATACTTACGATGACAGTTGTAACAGTCAAAGACGAGGACTACTACTGTTACTACTACGAGGACTACTACTACTGCTGGAGAACATGAGAAGCTTAAGTCGTGCATGCATACATAGGGACTCACTTGAACTACATAATGATGCCAAATGTCGCTGAAATGTTTGCAGAGTGGCAGTAAAATGGAAACTGCTGTCATCAAGTTGTTTCAACTGGCTTCTAATTTTCTTCCAACAGCCGCCCCTATACTTCATTATGAATTTTATCGTCCCCCTATAGTTTCACTATAGATAGAGGATTACTCTGACTGAGTGACTAAATAGCTGAAGAGTATCCATGTAAAGTTAGCTGGCATATGACTATTCCAAAATGTTCTCAGGTGGAATTAAACTGAATTTTGGAAGCATTTTGCCAAAATTTTAGATTCTATAGAACTTTATTGACTCAACAATGTACAGAGAATGGAAAAAAATCAGGCATTTCGTATGCACGTCAAGTGAAGGAAAATAAAACCATTAACAAGGAAAATTGGTAGATCCGTCGATCCGGACGGCTTTCAAAGCTTAAAACAAGGTTTTATATGAAATTTTTATCCACAAGTCGTAAAATTTACCAAAACCGCGACGGGGCATTAAGAGGCAGTGTCCATTTTTATTTAAAATGTTTCTGAATCAACTGGTCTATGCAAGCATGTTGGTTGTTTACATCATATCATAAATGAGAAATGAGGAAGAGAAAAT
>Ga0210040_10003476_pt1 | contig 21281 bp, 19 predicted proteins | sample CryGeyCG12114_NA_FD_185462 | JGI IMG/M metagenome (GOLD analysis project Ga0210040, IMG submission 185462) | Groundwater microbial communities from aquifer - Crystal Geyser CG19_WC_8/21/14_NA (SPAdes) (version 2) | ecosystem: Environmental > Aquatic > Deep subsurface > Groundwater | place: USA... | reverse complement strand
CGGCCGCAGCGGAACCTGCTGCTGGCACTCGTGGCGGCCGCGGTGGTCGCTGCCGTCGTGGTCGCGGCGATCGTGCTGACCCGCGACGGCGACGACCCCGCCGACGCGGCACCGGTCACCTCGGCGGACCAGATCCCCGGCCTGCAGACCTACGACCACCCGGCGGGGCAGCACGTCACCACCGACGTGGACTACGCGGAGTCGCCGCCGGTCGGTGGCGCGCACGACCCGGAGTGGGCCGACTGCACCGGCACCGTCTACACCGTGGCGATCCGCCCGGAGAACGCCGTGCACTCCCTGGAGCACGGCGCCACCTGGATCACCTACGACCCGGACACCATCGACGGCGACGACCTGGCCACCCTCGAGGCGCTGGTGGGCGGGGCCGGCGGGCTGATGCTGTCGCCCCATCCGGGGCTGTCCTCGACGATCAGCCTCCAGTCCTGGGACCACCAGCTCTTCCTCGACTCGGCCGACGACCCGCGGGTGCGGCAGTTCACCGACCTGCTGACGTTCGACCCGGACACCACCCCGGAGCCGGGGGCCAGCTGCGAGAACCCCCAGTTCGTCGCCGACCCGCTGGTCGTCGGGGACCGCAGCCGGGCCGGCGCGGCCACCGCCACGGACGCCCCGGTGGGCGGCGCGGGCGGCAACACCAGCGGGGCCGGCACCGTCTCCTGCGACTACGTGCCGGACACCTCGGGCAACCCGAACTCCATCGACGTGGGCACGCCGCCGGACCCGGACGCGACGCCGGCCGTGGGCACCGACGTGCTCGTGATGAGCACCGGCTCGGGCGACCTCACGCTGACCCTGGACCGCGCCGCCGCGCCGTGTGCCGCGGCCAGCTTCACCTTCCTGGCCGAGCAGGGCTTCTTCGACGGCTCCCCGTGCCACCGGGAGGTCAATCAGCCGACCTTCGGCGTGCTGCAGTGCGGCGACCCCACGGGCCTGGGCAGCGGCGGCCCGGCGTACCGGTTCGACCAGGAGGTCGGCGCCAGCACCAGCTACCCGCGCGGAACGATCGCCATGGCGAACTCCGGCCAGCCCACGTCGACGGGCAGCCAGTTCTTCCTCTGCTTCGTCGACACCCAGCTGTCCCCGGACTACACCGTCGTGGGCACCGTCGACCAGGCCGGGCTGGCCGTGCTCGACCGCATCGCCGCCGCCGGGAACGACGGGTCCTTCGAGCCGAGCCCCGGCGGCGGGGCACCGACCACGCCGGTGGTCATCGGGTCGATCTCGGTCGTCGGCTGACTGGCCCCGGGCTCAGGGCCGCCGAACCGCGAGCAGGAGGCCCTTGCCGGCGGTGGAGGTGGTGGTTCGCAGCCGGGCGTCGGCCTCGATCCGGGCCCGGAGCTCGGCGACGGACTCCGGGTGGGACAGCACGTTGTCGACCGCCAGCAGCCCGCCCGGTCGCAGCACCCGCAGCGGGTGCGGCCACCAGCCGAGGTAGCGGGACCGGTCGGCGTCCAGGAAGACGACGTCCTGGCTGCCGTCGGGCAGCCCGGCGAGCACCTGACCGCCGTCCGCGCAGCGCAGCTCGACGTGCCCGGTCAGCCCCACCCGGGACAGGTTGGCCGCCGCGGCGCGCTGGCGGTTCCCGTCGACGTCCACGCTGAGCACCGTGCCGCCGACGTCGGCCACCGCGCGGGCCAGCCAGAGCGTGGAGACGCCGTTCGACGTCCCGATCTCCAGCACCCGCCGGGCCCCCATCGCCGTGCAGATCACCGACAGCAGTGCCGCCTCGTCGGGGTGCAGGTTCAGCCGCCGGTGCGAGCGCTCGGTCTGCACGGCGTCGTGCCGCACGCCCTCCTCGTACAGGGACAGGGCCACGTCCGCGAAGTCCTCGGTCACGGCACCGTCCTACCGCACGGCGGCGGGGTCACCCCGCTGTCCCGTCGTCGCCGAGCGGTAGGAGGATGCCCGGTGGCGTCACCGCGCCGCGGTGACCGGACCTGGAGGTGCACGTGGTGACGTCGCGCGAGTGGACCCTGGACGGACATGGCGGACGGCTGAGTGCCCGGACCTGGTCGGGCGAGGGTGCACCGACCCACCGGGTGCTGCTGGCGCACGGCTACGGCGAGCACGTCGGCCGGTACGAGCACGTGGCGGCGGCACTGGTCGCCGACGGCGCCGTGGTCACCGCGGTCGACCACGTCGGCCACGGCCGCAGCGAGGGCGAGCGGGTGCTGGTCGAGGACTTCGAGCGGGTGGTCGACGACCTGCACGCGGTGGACGACGTCGCCCGCGCCGAGCACCCGGACCTGCCGGTGGTGCTGCTCGGGCACTCGATGGGCGGGTTGATCGCCGCCCGGTACGCCCAGCGGTACGGCGACTCGCTGACCGCCGTCGTCCTCTCCGGACCGCTGGTGGGGGAGTGGGCGGCGGCCGCGGCGCTGCTCGGGCTGCCGGAGATCCCCGACGTCCCGCTGGACAGCACCACCCTCTCCCGCGACCCGGCGGTCGGGCAGGCCTACCAGGAGGACCCGCTGGTCTGGCACGGGCCGTTCAAGCGCACCACCGTGGAGGCCATCGCCCGCGGACTGGCCGCGGTGCAGGCGGGTCCCTCGCTGGGCTCACTGCCGCTGATGTGGGCGCATGGCGAGGCCGACCAGCTGGTGCCGGCGGTCGGCAGCCGCAGCGGGGTCGAGCACCTGGGCGGGGGCCGGCACGTCGAGCGGCTGTACCCCGGCGCCCGGCACGAGATCTTCAACGAGGTCAACGCCGACGAGGTGCTCGCCGACGTGACCGCGTTCATCCGCGAGGCGGTGGGGACGGCGGGCGACCGGCCGGACCGCTGAGTTCGTGCCGCGGTGCGGAGCCCCCCGCCCACCGGCCGGCGGGGCCGGTCTCCTACCGTGACCGGCGTCTCGACGACATCGACGGAAGGTGGACCCGGTGGCTGACCTGCCCTCCCGAGCGCTGGTGCTGGGCGGTGGCGGGATCGCCGGCATCGCCTGGGAGCTCGGCCTCATCTCCGGGCTGGCCGCCCACGGCGTCGACCTGCGCGCCGCCGACCTGGTGGTCGGCACCTCCGCCGGGTCGATCGTCGGCACCCTGCTGCGCGGTGCGGCGGACCTGCAGGAGGTCCACGCCGCGCAGGCCGCACCGGTCCCGGCGTCCGAGCCCACCGTGGAGTTCGACGGGATGGCGATGATGACCGCCTTCGCCACCGCGCTGGCCGGCGCCACCGGTCAGCAGGACGCCCGGGCCCGGGTCGGTGCGCTCGCGCTGTCGGGCAGCGCCGTCCCGGAGGGCGAGCGGCGGGCGGTGATCGCCTCCCGGATCGGCGACCCGCCGTGGCCGGACCGGCGGCTGCTGGTCACCGCCGTCGACACCGCGGACGGGGAGTTCACCGTCTTCGATCGTGCCTCCGGGGTGTCGCTGCTGGACGCCGTCGCGGCCAGCTGCGCGGTGCCGACGGTGTGGCCGCCGATCACCGTGGGTGGGCGCCGGTACATGGACGGCGGGATGCGTTCGGCCACCAACGCCGACCTGGCGACCGGCTGCGACCGGGTGCTCGTGGTGGCACCCACCTCCGGGATGCCGGGCAGCCCGCTGGGTCCGGACCTGGACACCGAGGTGGCCACCCTGCGCCGGGACGCCGAGGTGCACGTCGTGCTCGCCGACGCAGCGGCCCTGCAGGCCTTCGGCACCAACCCGCTCGCCCCGGCCACCCGGCAGCCCTCCGCGCTCGCCGGGCGCGCCCAGGCCGAGGCCGGGTGGGAGGCGATCGCGGCGTTCTGGGGCTGAGCGGCGGGCGGCCGTAACGCCTCCGGCAGCGTCTCGTTGTGCTGCAGGAAGACACCCCGGCCTCGATGGAGAAGCCAGTGCGCCGTTCTGCAGCCCTCGTCCTCGCCACCCTCGTCTGCCTGCTCGTCGGGGCCGCCCCGGCCTCGGCCACGGCCGCGCCGCTGCGGTACGTCGCGCTCGGCGACTCCTACAGCGCCGCGTCGGGGGTGCTGCCGCCCGACCTCACGGCGCCGGCGGCCTGTCTGCGGTCGGTCCGCAACTACCCGCACGTCATCGCCGCATCGAGCGGGGCCCAGCTCACCGACGTCACCTGCGGCGGAGCCGACACCGGGGACCTCGCCGCCGCACAGTTCCCCGGCGTCGCCCCCCAGCTGGACGCGCTGGACCGCAGCACCCAGCTGGTCACCATGACCATCGGCGGCAACGACAGCGGCGTCTTCATCAACTCGATCCTGCAGTGCGGCGCGGCCGGGCTGTCCACGGCCGGCAAGGGCAGCCCGTGCAAGGACCGGTACGGGTCCTCGTTCACCGACACGATCAAGGGGACGACGTACCCGTCGCTGGTCACGGCGCTGACGGCGGTGAAGGCCGAGGCGCCCAAGGCGGAGGTGGCGATCCTGGGCTATCCGTGGATCGTGCCGACCAGCGGCGGCTGCTTCGACCGGATGCCGATCGCCGAGGGCGACGTCCCGTACCTGCGCGACCTGCAGGCGACCCTGAACGACGCGGTCAGGCGAGCCGCGGCGGCCACCGGCGTCACCTACGTCGACATGGCCGCGGCGTCGAACGGGCACGACGCCTGCCAGCCGATCGGCGTCCGGTGGATCGAGCCGGTGCTGCAGGGCACCAACCCGGTGATCGTGCACCCGAACGCGCTGGGGGAGACCGGCATGGCGACCCAGGCGATGACGGTCCTGCGCCGGGTCTGACCCCGGACGGCTCGGTCGACGGCGGCCTGCGCGTGCTCAGCGCCGCCGGTAGGCCAGCAGGTGCTCGCGCAGGTAGGTGAGGTGCTCGATGATCGCGGTCTCGCCGGCGTCCGGGTCCTGGGCGGCGATGGCGCGGACGATCCGCTGGTGCTGGCGCACCGTGGTGCGGCCCACCTCGGAGGAGAGGTCCAGGTAGTGCACCGGCTCGGTCTGCCGGTGCAGTGCGCTGACGAAGGACGCGAGCACCCGGTTGCCCGAGGCCCGGGCGATGGCGCCGTGGAAGCGCTCGTCCAGGGCCGGGACGCGGGGGTCGTCGACCGAGATGGACTTCTGCAGGTCGACGATCTCGCGCAGCTCGGCCAGGTCCTCGGCGGTGCGGTTGACCGCGGCGAGGCGGACGGCGGGCACCTCCAGGTGCTGCCGGACGATCGCCAGCTCCTCGAACTCGATGCCGCCCAGCGCCAGCAGCGCGTGCACCGAGTCGCCCAACGCCCGGCGCAGGGACGCGTGGTCGATGGTGCGCACGAAGCTGCCCCCGCCGGCGCCGGGGGTCTTGGTGATCAGGTCCTGGGCGGACAGCGACCGCAGCGCCTCGCGCACGGTCGTGCGGCTGACCTCGAACTGGCGGGCGAGCTCGACCTCGCCGGGCAGCCGGTCGCCCGGCCCCAGGGCGCCGGAGAGGATGGCTGCCTTGATCTGGTCCTCGACCTGCTGACGGGGACGCAGCACCTTCGTGCCGATGGTCCTGGCCGTCGCTCCCGGCTCCGTCACTGCGGTCCGACCTCGTTCCTCGGGGACGTCCCCGGTCAACGCGCTGCTCCTCCGCCCCGGACGACGAATCGACGGAGTGGACCATACTGCCGCCGGCTGGGTCCCCGGCCAGCGCGAACGGGTGCCGGCGGCGGGGACCTGCACAGACGCTGCTGGGTGCCGGCCCAGGAGGGCCGGCACCCAGGTCACGCCAGGGACGACGCGGTCAGGGACGACGCGGTCAGCGGGTGACCGCCTCCTTCGCCGGGGCGCCGAAGTCCACGTCCTTGGTCTCCGGCCCCATGACGGCGCCGACGGTGATCAGCAGACCACCGATGACCAGCAGGGGCAGCACGGTCCACCGCTCGTCCATGAAGTTGGCCAGCCCCTCCTGGAAGAAGGCGTAGAAGGACGGGATCACGACGGCCAGGCTGTAGCCCAGGCCGAAGCCGGTGGCCCGCACCCCGGTGTGGAACCGCTCGTTGATGTAGACCGTCGTCAGACCCCAGTTGGCGATGACGAGCACGGCGAGCACGGTGACCAGGCAGATGATCACGAAGAGGCTGCTCGGCTTGAGCGCCAGCAGCACGGCGTAGACGGCCGTCCCACCGATCCCGGCGACGGCTCCCCAGACGATGAGGAACGGCCGCCGGCCGGTGCGCTGGCTGAGCACCGCTGCAGCCACGTAGGCCGCGGCGACGATCGTGTAGGCGACGATGAAGGTCACGCTCCGCTGCGTCCCGGTCAGGCTGAACGGCTCGGCCGCGAGGATGAGCGGCAGGATCGCCGTGACGCAGTTCAGCGAGAGCCAGAAGCCGGTCATCAGCACGAAGACCTGGATGAAGTTGCGCAGGTTCTGGCCGCGGAACAGCTGCGTGATCGGGGCGCTCTCGCTGCTGCCGCCCTCCTCGAAGACCTCGGACTCCTTGACGCTGCGCAGGAAGTAGACGACGAACGCCAGCGCCATCAGACCGCCCAGGAAGAACGGGATGCGCCAGCCCCACTGCACGTAGGCGGAGTCGACGTCACCGGCGGGCGCGATCTGCAGCATGATCAGCGTGATCAGGGCGACGGCCACGTAGGCCAGCGGGAACCCGGTCATGATCAGGCCGCCGTTGAGGCCGCGCTTCTCCTTGGGGGAGTACTCCATCGCCAGCGGGCTGGCTGCGGTGTACTCGCCGCCGACGAAGATGCCGATGACGAAGCGCAGCGCCACGAAGATCACCACCGACCCGACGCCCCAGGTCTGGTACCCGGGGAGCAGGCCGACGACGACGGTGAGGATGCCGAAGCCGGAGACGGCGACCACCGTGGTCATCTTGCGCCCTCGCCGGTCGGCGAAGTGCCCGAAGATGAGGGCGCCCAGCGGCCGCCCGACCAGGGTCGCGGCGAAGATCATGCCGGTCACCAGCGACGTGGTCGACGCCGAGAGGTCCGGGGAGATGAAGTAGCTGATCGCCGGGGCCAGCGCGATGACCGGCAGGTAGATGTCGAACATGTCCACGAAGAAGCCGAAGAAGGCTCCCCGCTGGGCGGACTTGCGGTCGTGCTCGCGAGCGGCGGCGGCCGGTGCGGCTGTCGTCGTCATCCCTCACTCCTCCATGTGGTGGCACGGGGTGCGCAGGTGCGCCCCCGCAGCCGGCGAGACCAGCTGACGTCGCTGTCAGGCCGGTGGTACATCGCTCTCGTCGGGTCAGGGAGTCCGTCGCGCCGGTCGACGGATCCGCCGCGAGCAGACCCGGAGGAGCAGCCGGCGAGGGCCGATCTCCCGGTACCTCGGGACGCGGTGTGCTCCACGTCCAGCGGTCCGCCGGATAATGTCGGTCATTAGCCGTGTGTGTCAAGGACCACAGCGCTCGGACGCGGAGGGGCGTGGTCGCGACGGCTCCAGCGGGGCCGCTCCCGCGCCGGGGTCGGAGCGGGCGGAGCCGGGCGGAGTGTGCCCGGAGTGCAGGCGTCGGGTCCCAGCTGCCGGAACGGCTGCCGGGGGCGGCGGGGGACCTGTGTGGCGTCCGCCCGGCATGCGGTGGCGCCGAGCCGCGTCTGTCGTTGCACAACGCATCCACCTGCGTCTTCACGTCCCTGACCGGTCCGCAGGGGCGCGCGCACCGCTCCGGCGTGCGACGCCGCGCGCACGGCCCGTGGCGCCGCGCGGGACGGCGCCGAGGGTGCGGGTCCGGGCCGCGCACGGGAGCTTCGTCGGCCGGTGAGAGGACGCCGCCGTCGACCGGCCGGCGCAGGACGGCGGAGCGGGCCGACGCCGCGCGGACGCAACCTGCCCGAAATTGTCCGACATTGACACCCGGGAGCGTCCTGCCTACGTTGCTCAGCATGTCAGCAGCGACCGGGGGAACCCGGTGACGGCGCCGCCGGTGTCCGCCCCGGACGGCGTCGCCCCTCCTCTGCAGGGCGTGACGGTCGTCGACCTGTCCACGTCCTACGCCGGGCCCACCGCGTCGATGTACCTGGCCGACCTGGGCGCGGAGGTCATCAAGGTCGAGCGCCCGGGCGGCGGGGACGACGCCCGGCACTGGGGCCCGCCGTTCGTCGACGGCACGTCGGCCTGGTTCGCCTCGGCCAACCGGAACAAGCGCAGCATCGCCCTGGACCTGCGCTCACCGGGTGGCCAGCAGGTGCTGCACCGGCTGATCGGCGACGCCGACGTGTTCATCGAGAACCTCAACCCGGCCAAGCTGCAGGAGCTGGGCGTGGGCCCGGCCGAGGCGCTGGCCCGGCATCCGCGGCTGGTCTTCTGCGCCATGTCCGGACTCGGCCTCACCGGCCCGGACTCGCACCTGCCCGGCTACGACCTCGTGGCGCAGGCCCGGTCCGGCCTGATGTCGGTCACCGGACCGGCCGGCGGGTCGCCGCAGCGGGTCTCCACCGCACTGTCCGACATCGTCACGGGGATGTCGGCGGCGCTGGCGATCAGCGCGGCTCTGGTCCGCCAGCGGACGACCGGACGGGGTGAGCTCATCGACGTCTCGCTGCTGGACGCCGACCTGGCGCTGATGGCGCCGCGGATCGCCTCGTTCCTGGCCGGCGAGCCCGAGCCCGCCCCCTCCGGCGGCACCGACTCGGTGCTCGCGGTCTACCAGCCCTTCGGCACCGCCGACCGGGACATCGTCATCGCCGTCGGCAACGACGTCATCTGGCAGCGGTTCTGCGCCGCCGTCGGGCTCCCGGCGCTGGCCGGGGACGCGCGGCTGCAGGACAACGCAGGCCGCCGCGCGCACCGCGCCGAGGTGGTGCAGACGATCGCCGCCGTCCTGGTGGGCGACACCGCCGCGCACTGGCTGGGGCTGCTGGAGCGGGCCGGCGTGCCGGCGTCGCTGGTGCAGACCCTGTCCGAGGTGACCGTGGACCGGCAGGTGGTGGCCCGCGGCGCGGTGCTGCCCGTGCCCGGTTCCGACGGCGCGCTCAACGGGCTGCACAGCCCCTTCCGGCTGGCCTCCCAGTCCGAGCCGCGCAACGAGCGGTTCCCCGACCTCGGGGAGCACACCGTGCAGGTGCTCACCGAGCACGGGTTCGACGCCGCCGAGGTGCAGGAACTGCTGGCGTCCGGATCGGTCCAGGGCGCCCGCGTGGGCGCCGGCGAGGTGGCCGCCTCGTGAGCGAGGACGTGCTGCTGGTCGAGCGGCAGGGCCCGGTCGCCACGGTGACGATCGACCGCCCCCGGGTGCACAACGCGCTGAACCGGCAGGTGCTGGCCGACCTGGACCGCACCCTGGCCGGGCTGGCCGCCGAGGGCGTGCGCGCGGTGGTGCTGACCGGCTCGGGCACCCGGGCGTTCAGCGCCGGTGCCGACCTCGACGAGTTGTCCGGGCTGAGCGCCGAGCAGGCGCACACCGTGCTGTCCGCCGGCCAGTCGGTGGTCGCCCGGATCGAGCGCTCGCCGGTTCCGGTGGTCGCCGCGGTCAACGGCCTCGCGCTCGGCGGCGGCTTCGAGGTGGTGCTCGCCTGCACCTTCGCCGTCCTCGCCGACACCGCCTCGCTCGGCCTGCCGGAGGCCGGGCTGGGCCTGATGCCCGGCTACGGCGGCACCCAGCGGCTGGCCCGCCGGGTGGGCCGGCCGGTCGCCGCGCACGCGATGCTCACCGGCGAGCGCATCTCCGCCGACCGGGCGTACGCCCTCGGCCTCACCCCGGTCGCCCCGGTGCCGGTGGACACGGTGGTGGACACCGCCCGCGAGCTCGCCCTGCGCATCGCCGCCCGCGGTCCGCGGGCCGTGCGCGCGGTCCTGCTCGCCCTGCACCACGGCGCCGACGTGCCACTGGACGCCGGCCTCGCCCTGGAGAGCGCGCTGGCCGGGCTGGTCACCGGCGGTGACGAGGCCGCGGAGGGGATCGCGGCCTTCCAGGACCGCCGCCCGCCGGCCTTCGACGCGACCCGCCCCACCACCCCGCAGGAACCGACGGAGGGAACGGCATGAGCGGCACGGCCGTGCACTCCACCGACGTCCAGCCCACGGACGTCCGGCCCACCGACGTCCACGAGCCACTGGCGCTGGACACCGACCCGGCGGCCTACCTGGCGCTGCACGCCGCGCTGGACGAGGCGGTCTCCGACGCCCTGCTCGACGACCGGGAGCGCGCGGTCCGCGACCGCACCCGCGAGGTCGTCGCCGAGCACGTCGCCCCCGGAGCCGCCGCCCGCGACCGGGACCACGCCTTCGCCCGGGACAGCTACCAGGCGCTGGCCTCCGCCGGCCTGGGCGGTCTCCTGGTCCCCGCCGAGTACGGCGGCACCGACGACAGCACCGTGGCCTACGCCGCGGCCATGGAGGAGATCACCGCGGGCTGCGCGGCGACCAGCCTGGTCTTCATGACCCAGATGCACGCCGCCTACCCGGTGCTGCACGCCGGCAGCGCCGAGCTGGCCCGGGCGCACGTCCCCGGTCTGGTCGACGGCAGCCGGCTGGGGGCGCTGGGCGTCACCGAGCCCGGTGCCGGCAGCGACGCCTCCTCGCTGCGCACCCTGGCGGTGCGCACCCCCGACGGCTACACGCTCACCGGCTCGAAGACGTTCATCACCACCGGGGACAAGGCCGACGTCGTCGTGGTGTTCGCCACCCTGGACCCGTCGGCGGGCCGGCGCGGGATCACCGCCTTCCTCGTCGACGGCGACGCACCCGGGCTGACTCGCAGCGCGCCCTTCGCCAAGATGGGCATGCACGCCTCGAGCACCGCGGAGCTGTTCCTCGACGCCACCCCGGTGCCCGCCTCCGCCCGGCTGGCCGGGGAGGGCGAGGGCTGGGCGATCGTGGTCAGCTCGGTGACCAAGTCCCGGATCAGTGCCGCCGCCCAGGGGATCGGGCTGGCCCGGGGGGCCTACGCGCACGCGCTGGCCGCCCTGCACCGCCTGCACGGCCCGACTCTGCCCGCCGACGTCGCGTTCGCGCTGGCGGAGATGCGCGGGCAGATCCTGTCCGGGCGGCTGCTGCTGCTCCAGGTCGCCCGCGAGGTCGACCGCTCGGGCGCGGCGACCGGCGGGGCGATCGGGCTGATGAAGCAGAACTGCACCGACATCGGCTGGCAGGTCGCCGTGGCCGCCACCAAGGTCCTGGGCAGGTACGGCGACCTCGCCGTCCTCGGCGTGGAGCGGTACCTGCGCGACGCCAAGGTGACCCAGATCTACGACGGCACCAACGAGGTGCAGCGGCTGCTGGTGGCCCGCGACACCGCCGGCCGGGTGCGCGAGGTGCTCCGGTGACAGGCGGGCAGCCGCTGGCGGGCAAGGTCGCCATCGTCACCGGTGCCGGGCGCGGCCTGGGCCGGGCGATGGCGGTCGCGCTGGCCGAGGCGGGGGCCGACGTCGCGCTGGCCGCCCGCAGCGCCGACCAGCTGCGGGCCGTCGCCGGGGAGGTCGAGGAGCTCGGCCGCCGCGCCCTGGTCGTGCCGACCGACGTCACCGACGCCGACGCGGTCGGGCACCTGGTCGAGGCCACCGTCACCGGCCTGGGCCGGCTGGACGTGCTGGTCAACAACTCCGGGGTGATCGACAGCTCGCCGCTGCTGGACCAGGAGCCGAGCGCCTGGGACCGGGTGCTGGACACCAACGTCCGCGGCACCTACCTGGCCACCCGGGCCGCCGGCGCCCACCTGGTCCGGCAGCGCTCTGGGAAGGTCGTCAACATCGCGTCGAACTTCGCCTTCGCCGGGGTGGCCGACCACGCGGCGTACTGCACCTCCAAGGCCGCCGTGGTGGCCTTCACCCGGGCCATGGCGGTGGAGTGGGCGCGCTACGGCGTCCAGGTCAACGCGCTGGCGCCGGGCTACTTCGCCACCGACATGAACGCCGACCTGCGGTCGGACCCGGAGCTGCTGGCCAAGGTGCTGCGTGCGGTGCCCGCCCGCCGGATGGGGCAGCCCGCCGAGCTGGCCGACTGGCTGGTGCTGCTGGCCGGCCCCGCATCGGACTTCATGACCGGCCAGACGGTCGTCATCGACGGCGGCCAGACGGCCCGATGAGCGTGCCGTCGCCCGCCCCCATCAGACGCAGGAGGAACGAGGACCGATGACCGCTCCGCAGCTCACCGTCGCCGTACTGGGCGGCGGCACCATGGGCGCCGGGATCGCGGTGGTGGCCGCCCGTGGTGGCCACCGCACGGTCCTGCGCGACCTGACCGACGAGGCAGTGCAGCGCGGCCTGGACACCGCGGAGAGCTTCCTGCGCAAGAGCGCGTCGCTGGGCAAGCTCACCACGGAGCAGGCCGACGCCGCGGTCGCGAACCTCTCCGGCACCACCGACGTCGCCGACCTCGCCCCCGCCGACATCGTGGTCGAGGCGGTCTTCGAGGACCTGCAGCTGAAGAAGGACCTCTTCGCCGAGCTGGACGACGTGGTCTCCCGCGACACGCTGTTCCACACCAACACCTCCACCCTGTCGGTCACCGCGATCGCTGCCGGCTCGCGCCACCCCGAGCGCGTGGTGGGCACCCACTACTGCAACCCCGCCCAGCTGATGAAGCTGGTGGAGGTCGCCGAGGGCCGGCACACCTCCTCGGAGGCCACCCGTCGCTCGCTGGAGTACCTGGCCGGGGTGGGCAAGACGACGGTGATCACCAAGGACCGGCCCGGCTTCATCCTCAACCGGTTCCTGATCCCGTGGGAGAACAACTGCATCCGGGCCCTGGAGGCCGGGCTGGGCACCGTGGAGTCGATCGACCGGGCCGTGCTCGGCGCCCTCCCGCACCCGATGGGCCCCTTCCAGCTGCTGGACGTCGTCGGGCTGGACGTGCACAAGGCGGTGTCCATGCGCCTCTACGAGCAGCTCCGCGAGCCGCGGTTCGCGCCGCCGCCGCTGGTCGACCGGATGATCGCCGCCGGTGACCTGGGCCGGAAGACCGGCCGCGGCTTCTACACCTACGAGTCGACGAAGGCCTTCGGTGCCTGAGCCGGCCGGCCACGGAGGGAGCACGGGCATGCGCACGTTCCAGCGGGTCGCCGTCCTCGGCATGGGCACGATGGGCGGCGGCATCGCCCAGGTGGTCGCGGCCTCGGGCCGCGACGTCGTCGTCCTGGAGACCGACCAGCAGCGGCTGGACCGCGGGCGTGCCGCCGTCGAGACGTTCCTCGACGGCGGGCTGCAGCGCGGCAAGGTCACCGCCGCCGATCGGGAGGCCGTGCTGGCCCGGATCACCGGCACCACCGACGTCGCCGACCTGGCCGGGGTGGACCTGGTCATCGAGGCCGTCGTCGAGCAGCACGAGGTCAAGGCCGAGCTGCTCGGCCGGGTCGCCGAGGTGGTCGGCGAGGACACCGTGCTGACCACCAACACCTCGGCGCTGTCGGTCACCGACCTGGCCGCGCACCTGCCCGCTCCGCAGCGGATGGCCGGGCTGCACTTCTTCAACCCGGCCCCGGTCATGGCCGCGGTCGAGGTGGTGCGCGCGCTGCAGACCGACGCCGACGTCGCCGCCGACCTGGTGGCCTTCGTCGAGGCCATCGGGAAGGTGCCGGTCGAGGTCAAGGACCGGCCCGGCTTCCTGGTCAACCGGCTGCTGATGCCCTACCTGAACGACGTCGTGCAGGAGTACGACGACGGCCTGGCCAGCGCCGAGGACATCGACGTCGCCATCCGGCTGGGCCTGGGCTACCGGCTCGGGCCGCTGGAGATGCTGGACCTGATCGGGATCGACGTGCACCGGCAGGCCACCGAGGCCGCCTACCGGGCCACGCTCGATCCGCAGTTCGCCCCGCCGCCGCTGCTCGCGCAGATGGTGGCGGCCGGTCATCTGGGCACCAAGAGCGGCCGCGGCTTCCGGGTCGGGCTCGAGCAGGGAGGAACGCCATGAGCGAGTACACCGACATCCTCAGCGAGACCTCGGGCGCCGTCCTGACGCTGACGATCAACCGGCCCGAGGCCGGCAACAAGCTGCGGGTGCAGACGCTGCTGGAGCTCAAGGACGCGCTGCAGCGCTTCCGGGTCGACCCGTCGCTGCGCGCCGCGGTGCTCACCGGAGCGGGCGACAAGTTCTTCTGCATCGGCGGTGAGCACGACGAGACGACGTCGCTGGCCTACTCCCAGGTCCTGCCGATCGTCGACGTCTACGAGGCGATCGACACCATCGCCAAGCCGGTCGTCGCCGCGGTGAACGGCTTCGCCGTGGGCGGCGGCAACGTGCTGCACACCGTCTGCGACCTCACCGTGGCGGCGGAGAACGCGGTGTTCCGGCAGGTCGGGCCCATGGTCGGCAGCTTCGACGCCGGCTACGGCACCTGGTACCTGGAGGACACGATCGGCCGCAAGCGGGCCAAGGAGATGTGGTACCTCAACAAGAAGTACTCCGCCGCCGAGGCGCTGGGGATGGGCCTGGTCAACGAGGTCGTCCCCGCCGGGGAGGCGGTGGCCCGTGCGCAGGCGGTGGCCGCCGAGATCGCCACCCGCAGCCCGATGGCCATCGGTGGGCTGAAGGCGGCCTTCTCCGCCCGGCACAACGGGGTCTCCGGCCAGGCCCGGATGGCCCACGACCAGCAGCTCACCCTGTACCTGGCCACCAAGGAGGCGCACGAGGTCAGCGACGCCTTCGGCGCGCGGCGCACCCCGGACCCCGAGACGTTCTGGTCGTGAACCGCAGCTGGTGGGGACCGCCGGTCGACGAGGACCAGCAGGCGGTGCTGGACCTGGTCGACGACCTGGTCGCCGGCCGGCTGGTCCGGGTCGGCGACGACCGGGCCGACGAGGTCGACGCCGCCCGGTCGGCGCTGGCCGAGCACGGGCTCTGGACGCTGGGTGCCGACGAGGCCGGCGGAGGCGGCGGCGCGGACCTGGGCACGACCCTGCTCGCGCTGGCCCGGCTGGCCGGCACCTGGCCCGCGCTGGCCTGGGGCTCGGTGCAGGCCCACGCCGCCGCGGCGGTGCTGCCGGCCGCGGGCGCCGTCGGCGGCGAACTGCTCGACCAGGTGCACGCCGGCGCGCCGGTCGCCGTCTGCGCGGTCGGCCCGGACGAGGGCGTCGAGCTGGCCGACGGGCGGGTCACCGGCGGGCTCGACCGGCTCGACCCGGCCGGTCGCTCCCCGCACCTGGTGCTGCTGCTGGACGCCGACACCGCCGTCGTCCTGCCGGCCGGGGACGTGCAGTTCGGGCCGGGCATCCGCCGGACCGGGCTGGACGGCGCCCTGTCGGTGAGCGCGCGGCTGGACGTGGCGGTGCCGGCCGAGTCCGTGGTCCGCGGACCGCAGGTCACGGCCGCCCGCACCCTGCTGGCCGCCGGAGCCGCCGCGCTGGCCGCCGGCATCGCCGAGACCGCGGCGCAGGCCGCACTCGCCTACAGCGCCGCCCGCGTGCAGTTCGGGGCACCGCTGACGGCGTTGCCGACCGTCCGCGCGTCACTGCTGGCCCAGTCCACGACCGCGCGCAGCCTGCTCGGCACCGCACTCGGCGCCCGGCTCGACCGCTCGGACGTCGTCGCGGCCGCCCTGGCGCCAGCCTTCGACGCCGCCATCGACGTCGCCGCGGCCGCCGTCCAGTCCCACGGCGGCTACGGCTACATGGCCGAGTACCTGGTCGAGGGGCTGCTCCGCGACCTGGTCTCGCTGCGCGCGGCCAGCGGCGCGGCCGAGGCGGCGCGCCGGGCGGCCACCGCGCTCGTGGAGCAGGGCGTCCGATGACCGCCGGAACCGGCTCCCCGGCGCCTCCGCTGGCCGGCATCCGCGTGCTGGACTTCTCCAGCCTGCTGCCCGGGCCACTGGCCACCCTGCTGCTGGCCGAGGCCGGCGCGGAGGTGCTGCAGGTCGAGCGCCCCCCGCGCGGGGACGAGATGCGCAGCTACGCACCCCGGCTGGGGGACAGCAGCGCCAACTACGCGCTGCTCAACCGGGGCAAGACCAGCGCCGCGGCCGACCTCAAGGACCCGGCGACCGTCGAGCGGCTGCTGGGCCTCGGTGCCCAGGTCGACGTGGTCGTCGAGCAGTTCCGGCCGGGGGTGATGGACCGGCTCGGCCTGGGGTACGCGGCCTTCCGGGCGGTCAACCCCGCGGTCGTCTACTGCTCGATCACCGGCTACGGCCAGTCCGGACCCGCCGCCGCCCGGGCCGGGCACGACCTGAACTACCTGGCCGAGTCCGGGCTGCTGGGCGCCGTGGTCGACGACCAGGGCGATCCGCACCTGCCGCCCACGGTGATCGCCGACATCGCCGGCGGGACCTATCCCGCGGTGGTCAACATCCTGCTCGCGCTCATCCGCCGGGCCACCACCGGCGAGGGCGCGCACCTGGACATCGGCATGACGCCGAACCTGAGCACGCTGGCCTACGGGTACCTCGCCACCCACGCCGGCAGCGGCCGCTGGCCCGAGCCCGGCCGGGACCTGCTGACCGGCGGCAGCCCCCGCTACCGGGTCTACCGCACCGCCGACGGGCGGCACGTGGCGGCCGCTCCCCTGGAGGAGCGGTTCTGGCAGCGCTTCGCCGAGCTCGTCGGGCTCCCGGAGCAGCTGCGGGACGACGCCGGCCGGGAGGACGACGTGATCGCCGCGGTCGCCGAGCGGATCGCCGCCCACCCCGCCGAGCACTGGCGCGGCCTGTTCGACGGCGAGGACGTGTGCTGCTGCGTCGTCGCGACCTTCGAGGAGGCGGCCGCGGCCCAGACGCTGCGCACCGAGTCCGCGCACCGGGTGACCGGAGCCGGCTTCGACGTCGCCGCTCTGCCGGTCCCCGTCGTCGACGCCCTGCGCCGCGAGCCGGCCGGGCTCGGCTACCCCGACGTCCGCACCGGCCCCGAGGCGCTCGCCTTCGGACCGGACGCCATGTCCTCCGGGAGCGACCGATGAGAGCAGCGCTGGTCGAGGAGTTCGGGCCGCCGGAGAGCCTGGTGGTGCGGGAGGTGGCCGACCCGGTGCCCGGGCCCGGCGAGGTGCTCGTCGAGGTCGCCGCCGCCGGGGTCAACTTCCCCGACGTGCTGGTCGTGGCCGGCACCTACCAGATCCTCCCGGAGCGGCCGTTCAGCCCGGGCAAGGAGGTCGCCGGCGTGGTCCGGTCCGTCGGCTCCGGCGTCGCCCGGGTGCAGGTCGGCGACCGGGTCGTGGCGCAGGTCGAGAACGGGGGCTACGCCGAGCTGGTCCTCGTCCCCGAGGCGCTGGTCGTGGCCCTGCCCGACGGCGTGCCGTTCCGCGAGGCCGCCGGCCTCGGGCTGCCGGCGATCACCGCACACGTGGCGCTGGTCCGCCGGGCCGGCCTCCGCGCCGGGGAGACGGTGCTGGTCACCGGCGCCGGCGGCGGCGTGGGCTCGGCCGGCATCCAGATCGCCAAGGCGCTGGGAGCCACCGTCATCGCCGTCGCCCGCGACGAGCAGCGCGCCGCGCTGGCCGCCGAGCTGGGCGCCGACCACGTGCTGGTGGCCGGCCCGTCGCTGCGCGACGAGGTGCTGGCGCTCACCGGCCGGCGCGGTGCGGACGTCGTCCTGGAGTCCGTCGGCGGCGACGTGTTCGCCCAGGCGCTGCGTTGCGTGGCCTGGGAGGGGCGGCTGGTGGTGATCGGCTTCGCCTCCGGCGAGCTGCCCACGATCAAGGCCGGACACCTGCTGGTGAAGAACATCGCCGTCCTCGGCATCCAGGTCAGCGACTACCGCGACCGCGAGCCCGAGGCCTTCCGCGCCGTCGTCGAGGAACTGCTCGACCTCCACGTCCAGGGCCGGCTGGCGGTGCCGATCGACCGCAGCTGCCCGCTCGAGCAGGCCGGCAGCGCGCTGGCCGCGGTGCAGGCCGGCGGCCTGGCCGGCCGCGTCGTGCTCACCTGCGGTCCGGCCGAGCCCGCGGCGGGCTGACCCGTGCCCTTCCCTTCCCGCACCCCGAGGAGCATCCCGTGACCGACCAGCTGACCAGCACGCTCCCGGGCACACACCCGGGGATCCGCCCCGACAGCCGGCTGACCGCCGACCTGGTGCTCTCCTACGAGAGCAGCGGCGCCTGGCGCCCCGCGCCGCTGCGCGCGCTGCTCAGCACCGCCGCCGCCGAGCAGCCCGACCGCATCGCGGCCGTCGACCGCACGAGCGGCACCCCGGGAGGGCGCCGGCTCAGCTACGCCGAGCTGGACGAGCGGGCCCACCGCTACGCCTGCGGGCTGCACCGCCTCGGCGTGCGGGCCGGGGACTTCGTCGCGGTGATGCTGCCCAACCAGGCCGACTTCGCGGCGCTGATCTTCGCCATCAACGAGCTCGGCGCCGTCTACAGCGGCATCCCGGTCGCCTACGGCGAGCGCGAGGTCGAGGTGATCCTGCGGCGCACCGGCGCCCGCGTGGTCGTGGTGGCCGAGCGGTTCGGCAGCAACAGCCCGCGGGCGCTGGTGCAGGGGCTGCGCGGCGGCCTGCCCTCGCTCGAGCACGTCGTCGTGGCCGGGGAGGCGGTGGGGGAGGGGACGACCGCCCTGGCCTCGCTGCTGGACGCCCCCGACGTCGAGCTCCCGCCCGTCGACGCCCGCACCCTGTGCCACGTCGGGTTCACCTCCGGCACCACCGGGGAGCCCAAGGGCGTGCTGAACACCCACCAGACGCTGCTCGCGGTGCTGGAGAACTGGGTCGCCCACATGGGGCCGGGCGCGCTCGGCGAGCCGCTGACCAACCTGGTGGCCTCACCGGTGGGTCACCACACCGGCTTCCTGTGGGGGGTCCTGCTCACCACGCACCTGCGGGGCACCGCGGTGTACCTGGACCGGTGGGTGCCCGACCAGGCCGTCCAGGTCATCCGCGAGGAGGGCATCACCACGATGTTCTCCGCGCCGACGTTCCTGCAGGACCTGCTGCTCACCGACCTGCCCGACGACGCGACGACCCCGCTGCGCACCATGGTGCTGGCCGGGGCGCCGGTGCCGCGCACCCTGCCGGCGGTCGCCGGGGCGGCGTTCGACTGCTACGTCTGCCCGGCGTGGGGGATGACCGAGCTCGGCATCGGCATCTCCTGCGCACCGCACCTCCCGGCCGAGGCGCAGACCACCGACGGCGTCCCGGTCCCCGGCACCGACGTCAGCATCGTCGGCCCGGACGGGGAGGAGGCGCCTCCCGGCGTCGTCGGCGCGCTGCGGATCCGCGGCGCCGGGCTGTTCCTGGGCTACCTGGACCTGCCGGCGGCCACGGCGGAGGCGATCGACGCGGACGGCTGGTTCACCACCGGGGACACCGCCCGGCGCAGTCCGGAGGGCCACGTGCTGCTGGAGGGGCGGACCAAGGACATCGTCATCCGCGGCGGGGAGAACATCCCGGTCACCGTGGTGGAGAGCCTGCTCTTCGAGCACCCCGACATCGTCGAGGCCTCCGTGGTCGGGCTGCCCGACGCCCGGCTGGGGGAGCGCGCCTGTGCGGTCGTCGTGCCCAGCGGCGGGGCGAGCCCCACCCTGGCCGAGGTGTGCGACTACCTGCTGGCCCAGGGCCTGTCCAAGCACTTCCTGCCCGAACGGCTCGAGCTCGTCGACGAGCTGCCCAAGACGCCGAGCGGCAAGATCCGCAAGGTCGAGCTGCGAGGGAGGTACGCGGGCGCATGAGCACCCTGTTCATCGGTCTGGGTCGGATGGGTGCGCCCATGGCGCGCCGGCACGCGGCCCAGTACCCCACGGATGTCTTCGACGTCGACACCGCGACGGCGACCGCGCTGGCCGCCGAGATCGGCGGACGCGCCGTCCCGTCGCTGGACGAGCTGCCCGCCGATGTCGACACCGTCGTGCTGATGCTGCCCGACAGCCGCATCGTGGAGTCGGTGCTGGAGGCAGGTGGCCTGCTGGCGCGGCTGCCGGCCGGTTCGCTGGTCATCGACATGGGCTCCTCCGAGCCGGCCAGCACGCGGCGGCTGGCCGAGCTGGCCTCGGCGCGCGGGATCGGGTACGTCGACGCCCCGGTGTCCGGCGGCGTCGCCAAGGCGGTCACCGGCGAGCTGTCGATCATGGTCGGCGGTGCACCCGCCGACGTCGAGCGGGCCCGCCCGCACCTGGAGCCGCTGGGTGCGGCCGTGCTCGCCGTCGGTGCGCCCGGCGCCGGGCACGCCGCCAAGGCGCTGAACAACCTGGTCTCGGCCACCAACCTGGCGGCGGCCGCGGAGGCCCTCACCGTCGCCCGCGCCTTCGGCATCGCGCCGGAGGTGATGGTCGGGGTGCTCAACGCCTCCACCGGGCGCTCGCAGGCCAGCGAGGTGAAGTACCCGCGGCACGTGCTGACCGGCAGCTACGACTCCGGCTTCGCCATGGACCTCATGATCAAGGACCTGGGCATCGCCCAGTCCCTCGGCCGTGCCCAGGGCGCGAGCACACCGGTGACCGACGCCGCGCTGGACGCCGCCGTCCGGGCCCGGGAGGCGCTCGGTGGCGCCGGCCTGGACCACACCGAGGTCGCCCGGTACTACGAGTCGGTCAACGGCGTCTCGCTGCGTGCCGGCGACGACGACCCAGCCGGCTGACCCGACCCGCACCACCCGAACGAGCCCGACGAGACCCTGCCCACCCGACGACACCCTGCCCACCCGACGACACAGAGGTGACCCCGTGACCGAGAACGCGCAGGACTACATCGACGACATGGCCCGCTCCCGCGGCTACGTCCTGGACTACCACAAGGTCATGGCCAAGCACGACTTCCCGGTGCTCCAGGCGGCCAACAACCTGGTCGGCGCGGCGTACCTGGACCAGCGGTCGCTGGACCGCAAGACCAAGGAGCTGCTGTTCATCCTCAGCCTGACGGTGATGCGCGCGTCCAAGGGCCACATCCAGAGCCACATCCGGGTGGCGCTGGACCTGGGCGTCACCGCCCAGGAGATCCTCGAGGCGATCGAGATCGCGCTGCCGGAGGCGGGCATCGTCGCGTTCCAGACCGGTTTCGAGGCCTGGCGCGAGGTCGTCGGGGCCGACGGGCTCGAGCCGACCGTCGCGGTGCACGAGGGCGGCAGCGGCGGCGGGTCCTGACCGGTCGCCGCAGGTCCCCGGGCCAGTGACGACGACCGCGCCGGCGGGCGGGCCGCCGGACCGCTACGAGGTGATCGTGGTGCGGCACGGCACCCGCCAGGCGCGCCGCAGCGACGTGTTCCTCAACCACGCGCAGTACGGGGAGCCGGACGGGCCGTTCACCGTCGACTACCACCTGTGGGTGCTGCGCAGCGCCACGGCGACGGTGCTGGTCGACACCGGCTTCGCCCGCGGAGCGGCCGAGGCCCGCGGCCGGACGGTCCTGGTCGAGCCGGCCGAGGCCTACCGGCGGCTGGGCGTGGACACCGGAGCCGGCCATCCGGTGGTCATCACCCACGGGCACTACGACCACATCGGCAACGTGCACCTCTTCCCCCGGTCGCCGATCGTGGTCAGCGGCGCCGAGCTGGACTTCTGGACGTCACCGATGGCGGAGAAGACGCTGATCGCCCACTTCGCCGAGCCC
>Ga0210040_10003475_pt1 | contig 21283 bp, 19 predicted proteins | sample CryGeyCG12114_NA_FD_185462 | JGI IMG/M metagenome (GOLD analysis project Ga0210040, IMG submission 185462) | Groundwater microbial communities from aquifer - Crystal Geyser CG19_WC_8/21/14_NA (SPAdes) (version 2) | ecosystem: Environmental > Aquatic > Deep subsurface > Groundwater | place: USA... | reverse complement strand
ACGTCTTTGTACTACAAAATAGTTTTGGGTGGTGTATTTCCTAGTTCTTACATCATTTCACTTTAACCTTTGCCCTAGCCATGCAAACTAACTAACCCATCTAAAAATACGTGAACCTTGAAAGATGGGGAAAGTCAGTAAAGTGGTTGTGTGTGGCATGAAAGGTGTTGGAAAAACGACATTGATTGAGCAATTGATCTACGGAAACTTTGGCAAGCAGGTTAATTCGATTTTAGTATATAATATTTCCATGTCTACTAAGAAAGGAAAATAGTTGAGTTTTGACCACTTGCCTTGCTTCCATATTTCCCAGGACATACATCCAACCATAGAAGATATTTACGTAGCATCGGTTGAAACGGACAAAGGGACCAAAGAGACGTTGAGATTTTATGATACAGAGGGCATAGCAGCCGCAGAATTGAGAAATGAGACCAGCGTGCCAAGGCAGTATCATTCTATCGCCGACGCTTTCATATTGGTTTTTTCGACGGAAAACCGAGAATCCTTCGAAATTATCGATCTTCTGAGGAAGGATATAGAAAAGCACAAGGAGAAAAAAGAGGTAAGTACTGCAGGCTAACAATCTTTTAATAAAATAGATTTGACCATTTTGTGAGTAGTATTAATTGTTACCTTTTAGGTGCATATTATTGTAATTGGAATCTGTTTAAACGAGAAAAGGCAAGTGGATTCGTCTTTTGTAAATAGTTGGGCTGCACGGGAAAAAATAAAATATTTTGAAATCTCTGTCAATGACCGTTACAGCCTATTTCCACCATTTACATATTTAGCGTCCAAAATGAATGTGATTCCGACGAAATCGTCTTTTGCACCATTAGGAATTGTTACGAAGAAAACAAAAGAATGATCCACAACGAATGAGGATGAAATATTTTTCAATTGCTAAAGTCAGTATTTTTATTCACCGTAACCAGTATTTTTTTTGTGTTTTTATCATGCTTGACCCCAAGGTTAAATATTGTTAGAATAGTAAAGCTAAAAATATGTGCTATTTTAATAAATTTTCAAATGAAGACCATTATGGGTTGTCGTTTTTCGGTCCGAGTCGTAACCGGGCAGTAATTCATGGCAGTGTTATTGATGTAATGGATACATTATTCCCTCACACACATCATCTTGGATGCAGTAACGTTTCGAAGTTGCCGAGAGTTGAAAACAACAACGAATCGGGTGTCACCGAATTTTCTTGGCAGGAATGTTTCACTCATATTCAATACTTCTCCTGGCTTCACATTCCTAAGTTAAAATAATTAAAGTCACAATAATTTCATATATGCATAAATCGGCAATTTATCAGAATCATTGACTCTCTTGTTTCGTACTTGCAACGCTTGTAAACAGGTTTCGTAACACCAGGTGCTTCATAAAACATGAAGCAGTCCGTCAATGGAACGTCCAATGGATTCACCATATTGAAATTCATTTGAAAATCTGATCCAACTTGAGGTTCAGATCGTGTTTGAATTTGCATTTTGGGCTTAAAGAGGGCCACGTCTTCATTTCCAGCCCAAAATTGGCTAGTTTCCCTGATGTGGACGCATCCGTAAAAGCGAATTGTGTAGTCCGAATCCAGTTGGTCTTGATAATCTCTGAGCATAAGCTCGAAGTTCATGGATTCTTCTGTGCATGTAAAAGAAACACATTTTGAATTATTCTGATATTTAAAATTTTGACAATTGAATTTAGCTACCCATAACTATTACTTTGATTCGACGTAAGCGAAATCTGTCGTCGCATTTCTTTCAACTTGTGTCCAACAAACCCATTTCTGAATACTGGTCTCGCGTAGATTGTCACACTAAGGCTCCGTGGTTCACTGGACATGTTTCTAAAGATGAGCGAAACTGGGATATTTTGACCCAAGCTCGAATTAACAATGTCCCACTCAACCATGATGTCTTCATTGACGTCTCTCAAATTTTTTTGAGATCCATGAGCTGAATCTCTGAAGGAACGGGACGTCCTGCTTCTCCGATTATGAGGGGTGTTCATTGACCCTCTAAATGCTTTTTGCACAACCAAAGTTTGCTCTTCAAAACCTGTAAATTATACAAAAGTAATAATCCGTATAGTATTTGATAAGATTTATTTGGTACAAGAATCAACATTATTTATCTACCATCTTTTTTCTTGTACACAGTAGTTATATCCTCCATTGCGCTGTTGTTTCCACACGATTTATCATCCAGCCCCATCCGCCGTGTCACGATACAACGTCCGATTCTGTACATGAATAGATTTACGTATTTGCATCTGAACAAATATTTCGAATGACATATTGAATCTTGGCATACTCATCCGGCATTATTTTCTCCGGGTATTGATTGTCATAAAAGTGTCGAATTCGGGAGTTCATCATGGAGTAGAAATAGTAGACATCAAAATTGATGCCGATTTCTCCTTTGCGAACAGCTTCACATGGAGCTGGACCATATCCTGTAACGGCGTAGTGAAGATGTATCATGCCAACATTCGTTTTAAACTATATATCATGAATGCTTCCATAAATACACAGAAACAATATCTTATATTACCTCGCTCATGTGGATCCAATGCCTGCCAACCAGCATATGTAGAGCCAGCAGCTTGCAGAATATCATCTCTGCGAATCCAAACATCATTCCAACAATGATATGTCTCTAACAGATCATTCTCACGCTCATTTTCATATCTCCAGTGCATGTCAAAATCCAAGGAAGTTTTTTCCACTGGCGCCCGGTAAACTGTCACGGAGCGACATGGGATTCCCAAAGCTCGGCAAACTACAAAATCATAAATAAACTGTACAAATAAATGCGGTAAAACGGTATAAATAACTGAGTGAGCAGATAAAAAATTAGTTTCCTTCGTTGCATACATGTCACAACGAGAGCAGATGGAATGAACATCTCTTTATTATCCAGTGGTTGGAATTGTTGTTGAATAAGTTTTTCAAACAAAGGATAAGTTCCGGTGTAACTCATTTGAGTGAAATCCTCTCCTTCTGTATTTTTCTTGTTTAAAAGTCCAAACGAAGAGTACATCTGCATCATAAGAAAGTTTCATAAATATTGTGAGTGCCACACACATGCATTCTGGCAAACTTCACAGCAAATGTATTATATAATCATGTACCAGCGATGCAATAGATTTTGCCATAAACGTTGGATTAGCTCGTTCAGAGAAATTCGATCCATTAAATTCATTAAAACGGTCCAGCAAAAGGACAACCATCGGCAATATGATGTCACTATATTGACCAAAAACCCATTCATACGGCTTAGGCATGTCATAATTCCCTTGAAAAATGGCGCCACAGTCATTCTCAATATATTCTTCCCTTTGTTGATTGTTTTCCATAAAAGTTGCGTCCTCTAAATAATTCCAAATTTAAATCAAAATAAATATTATAATGTAATCAGTTAAAATACAAGATCTGACTAGAGCAAAATCACATACCAGGATTATAAGGGTTGAACAAGATGTAGATATCATCGTGACAATCGTACTGAATTTCACTATTCTCGCCACATTGGATTTGGCAAGCCCATACACCTACAGGGCAGTATGTTGGAATTTTTACCTGCGATTTATGATTTTTAAAGTTATTTTCTTACTTGTTTTTAAACAATCTGAAATTTTCTATAAATTTTAAAACCTGAAGCGTGACCACGTTGCCTTCTTGGCTATGCATACGAATATCCCACTCATCCCATTTGTCCTTGTTCATGAATTCCCGACTGCCGTTCATTTTCAGAACAGCTTTAGTAGACTTGCTCATACTTGGGTTTGATCCTATCAAATTCAAAATGAATTTTCTCCTAATCCAACGCTACAATAAAAAAATACAGCATTTCCATATGCTGTTCATGCTCACCCATCATGAAGTGCACAAACATAGGATTCACATTCCAATCCATCATGGCAGTGGACGTAAGCCGCATGGCAAAGAAAAAAGTCTGCCCTCTTCGCAAAATGGGATCATTATTCATCCTGTAGTACATCTTGGATTGTACCATTTTCATATTCACATTATGAAAAGAATCCGTATGATGATCCAAAGCATTCTCTCTTGGAAACCATTCCATCCTTTGAATGAAATTCCCTCCCATTTTCCTCATCTCCATCTTTCCATCACTTCCTCTCTTACTCCTCATGGACACAAGTTGATCCGATTGGTCCCCCATGTCGGCAATAGTCAGAGAAGCTCTATCACCACAGAATTGTGCGCTGGTTTGCACAGGACCGGTAGAGAAATCCAGCTTGGGATAATCCTGCTCCCCATGTTTTCCATCCATCCAAGAACCCCTCCTTTCTTTCACAACTTCCCGTGTTTGCCAATCCCAAACTTTTTCTTCATATTGTTTCATCTCACGATAATCTCGGAGTACTCGGCTCATTCGATGAGAAACGTAGTTGGAAAACGGATTTTGCCGGTTCGGTCCACCAGACATCATTGTATCACAATGGCTCCCATTTGTAGACACTTCTCGAATCTTCATTCGTTGAAAAGATTCTTCCATTTTGTGCACTGGTTGAACCGCATTGTAGTCAATGCAATGTTCCACAGTGGAGCCCATAGCAGACGTGAACGCCGATTCGCGTCTATCCATTCCCGGTACCATGTTAGCCGTGTACATAGAGCCGCGTCGGTCAGCGGGGGAAATTGAAATGCCCGAAGTTGGTCTAGATTTTCGGAGTTCGTGTTGAGAACCAGAGTAGTAGTAAGATGGCGAAGTTCCTGGATAAGGAATCCCACTGGAAGGATAATTACCTGCGGGGTTCGACATATTGTCGGTGGCACCTGAAATACTATCCGTATTGATAATGGATGTTGTATCAGTGTTTATGTTAGTGCAACAACAAGTTAAGGACCGAGTTCGGATGAACGAAACAAAAATTGAGAACAGTCCAATTATGAAAAGGTTAGTTGGTTGGAGTGAAGAAAGTGTTAATGAGACTGTTTTATACATTTCGTTTACTTATACAAGACAAATGTTCAAGTCCACTGCTTTTTAGATGGACATGTGCGTAATTAGATTAGGTGGGGATTATTTTACACTACGCAGTTTTTGATGGATGACAGACAAGTTTGTGATTTTGCACTGTAATTCAATCGTTCTGAGTCTTTGGTTTTAGGAAGTTAGGAACCGGTATAGTAAGTGGATGTTATCTAGCATAAGATGGGAATGAACTGTGTCGCCATTCGCCATTTCAATTTGTAGCAAACGTTGCAATTTTGAGTTTTTGACAACTTTGGTTGACAGCAGACATTTTATCCTCCACGTCCACATATGAAAGTGATGCTTGAATTAAGTAGGTAGCCATCAAATCAGTAAAGTTTAGAATTTCATTTTATTGCAACCACAATAACATTGTACATTCACAATAATAAGGCGCTTGTGTTTTTACTAACTGCACTGTAAAGAGAAAAAATTAAATTTTAGAACAAATATGTGAATCATGGCTGACAGACTATGGCAGAATTGATTGACTAAAAACTTTTAGGAAATAAAGAAAAAGAAAGGTAACTAAATTCTTGTAGTAACCATTTCTTTTTTGTCAGCAAATAAAAATGAAATGTGTAATTATGATAAAAACAGTACAAAATTACTATGTACACTGAAGATGATAGATTAAGTGAATAGTAGGAAAAACTGGAACCTGATATTAGATATTCACATTTCAATTTTTAAACATGAATACAACTTTGAATGCCGAATTAAGACATACAAAATAACATTTAGAAAGCCATTAAAACTTATATAGCCATCACTTTATATAATTGCAACCGTTTCTTGTTTCATTATATGATTATCTTCATGTCTCTTTGGAACGGACGGAACTTATATACTACTTTTCTTTTACAGGGTTGTATAACTTAGGTTAAAACTTTATCATGCACATTATCTTTCTTTAATTTAATGAGCTTTCAAAACTCTATGCAATATATTAGCTGTGAAAAACAATGGTAGGCTTAAAAATAAGCAATGTATTGCCTATATTGAAGTGAGTGAGAGGTAGAAGATGGCAGGAGACAAAAAATGAACTTCTGTTTTTTTTTCAGTTCAAATAATTGACCTAATGTTATGTCACGGTTTCATAACATAGAGAGAGCAATCATATGATGTTCATTCCTGGCAGTTAGTATACCCATGAAACAGGTACCCACTGATGATCAGTACTCAAGGAATCCAAGGCTTGTGCCACTCTTCGAAATGTAGAGTCGAATTCTTCATTAATCACAACCAAATCAAAATATGGAGAGTACATTCTCTGAATTCTTTGGCTTTCTTCAACCGAGCTTCTTGCGTCTGCTTCCTGTTTTTAAAAAATCACAAAATTTAACAAGTGATTTAATCGAATGGAATTTTTTTCTTCTATAAAATCATAAGTCATAAACTAATATACCTCATAAACAGATGCAATAGATTCTAAAGTTCTTGCTCGTCTGGAGCTGTAGCGAATGCTACTTTGTCTGTCAAACTGAAAACGAAATACGATTCATAAATACATGCCCGTATATTTACTACACAGTAAGAAGACACATTGTGAGGTTAAAAGATCTATACCGAAATAGATCGAGATGAATAACCGAATCCTCTATTCAAATCTTCCGGTCCACCATCTCCTACAATACGGGCTGATAAGAACACAACGTAAGGCATGAATTCAGGTGAACTGTGCAAAATTTTGAGCACTGTAGGGCTACAGTCTATAATGCACATTTTCCCCTGTCTGAAAGTTAAAAAAAACTTTATTTCTCGTTCTCATCTTGTATACACACATTGTGTATGCGGGAATTCAAGTGTACCTAATAACTTCTCTGATTGTATCAAATGAGATTCCATAATATTCTTCGTCTTTTTCGAAAAATTCGAGGAATCTATTGGCTCTGATTCCAGCTTCAAATTCCTCTCTGGTTACAAAAATATTCATTCCCATTTCTTCTTCATCACCAATTGGCTCTCTCGTAGTGGCTATAAAAAACAAATAATTCAATTAACTTTACAATTTACTGTTTTCAATTTTTAAATCTGTAACTCTATAAGCCACTCACTTCGAACTGCTGAGCCAAATCTACTAGGGTCGGAATTGATAAGTCGATTTTTAAGCGTTCTTCTACCGACTCCACTGGTGCCAACGATTATGAGTGTTTTTCTTCGAAATGGTGGCATTCTTGTAACTTCTTCATACAACATGAGCTCAGCTCGATCGAACTCAGAATTTTGTTTGGCAGTGTATGCACATAGTTTCTTTTTTCGAGCCACCCGAGTACCGCAAATTCCTGTAGTAAAATATGCATAAAGATGATCATAAATATTCTATTTCTTTTGTTGCTATCTACGAAATCAACAACAGAAATAAACATAAAACGGAACCTATGGAATGGGCCAAGTCAGCTTCTGGGCGAACAAAAGCAGCACGTCGCTCTTCCAATTCTCTCGACGGAATCAAGCCAACAGCACTTTCTCCCACCTATAGTAAAGTAAATAGCAAATGCACATTAAACGCATGCACAGCATTCTGTATTTGAACTAAATCGTAATTAAATAGTAAAGTTATCCGTGACTTGGCAAGTTAATTTGTAGTTACACTTCACAAAACTATAATTTGAACTCGATCAAATAATTTTCACAAACCTTTTTGGCTTGCCACCAATTGGGATCACTTTGATCCACAATCTGCAAAATGTCTCCAGTCTGGAATCCCAGTCCAATCTCTTTGCAAGGGAGCAACGTGTCTAACGTTGGGTCATAGCTAAACATAGCTCTCATGAAACACTGGAATGGAAGAAAATAGGGACCATTAGTAACCTAATCCATAATCAACACTGTTTGTATTGTGCAGGCAATCGGATTTCGTATGGGCATTGCCGATAGAAGTAGATCATAGAGTGTGTGTGCAAGAATTAAAGATTACAAACAAAAATATAAAGTAAACACAAGATAGTAGCGAAGTAAGTAATTGTGACAGTGACATAAATTACATCCTATACATATGTGCACATGACCGCGAACTAAAAGTCACAACAAAAACAAAATCTAATTTTCTCTTGTGTGTGTTGTGTGAAGATTTTAGCCAGCGAGCTTAGCAACAAAAATAGTCAATGTGGTAAAAAGAACATATTTTGACAGTCTAGAAGCGCAAAGAGCATTTGTGTAGGTAGAATAGAATAATAGGAAAGTGAGTATGTACAAGTACTAAAGAAGAAATGTTTGCCATTTGATTTGGCAATGGATTCAGTTTTTTTTTGTCAACTTTGATTTGCTCTTTGCAGCTTTGAACTTACTAATGTTTTTTGCCCTTCAAATGTGGTAGGAAGATTGGTTTCTTTCTTTTGTACCTGTCTACCACTGACAACCCATTTGTCCTCCAATGCTGATCCCACTTTGAGCTGCAGGCTGTCTCTGGATTTTGAAATCTCGGCTTGTAACTGCTCTGGCGTTTCTACTGGTTTGGAATTCACCTCTAGTATGGCATCTCCCACTTTCAGCAGACCCTGATAACATAAAATACGAATGAATTTCTCAAACTTTATCTTGGGTAATGAGTGGAATCGCTACATTCCTTCCTATGAACTAAAACTGAGAATAATGACTTTTCGAGCTCACCAGTCTATCAATTAGACCACCCGACAGGATTCTGGCAACCACAAGGTGTTTCGTTTTCTCATCCAGCTCCATCGTCACTCCCTGAATGGAATGTCATCATTAGTCAAGAGTTAAAAAAATATTATATGCGTGTGTGTGTGTGTATATTCATTCTATGCCAGGATCATAATTTCATTTGGAAGTGAACCAAAGGTGATGATGAACTTTATGCATTGCTTGCATACAGATGCTATAGCTAACATACCAAAGGCTGTCCAGGTGACTTCCGTAAGCTAATGATACGAATGGGTTGAGCATAAATCACATTGCCATCATCAATTTCGTTGGTGATGCCATCAGTAGGTTTTTCTTTGTTATTCTTCATCTCAATTTCTTCCCAAGGGGGTTCACTCGATGATTTAGTTTCTAAATATTGCTCTCCTATTGTATCATGAGCCTTTACTAAAGCCTGTTTGTGAATAGAAGAAAAATTTACTGTAGTTGATATTACGTTTGTTGCATTGTGTACATTAAATTATGCACACGGGCATGGGCAACTGATACAACTTACTTTAAAATAGCGACCACGTAATATACTGGATAATTCTTTTGCATCGCGTGAAAACGAGCGATCACATCTTTGGCACAGTTCTGACAACAATTCACTATTTTCTACTTTCACGGGAGTCAAATCTGTCACTTTTTCTTCCAGTTGATCTTGGACCTAAAATTAAAAAGTTTTTCCGTTCAAATTGACTAAAATTCTACGCAGAACCCATTGAACTATAGCGTGATAAGAATCTTGCCACCAGTGTACTAAAAACAAATCTATATATTGATTTACAAACAGCAGGTTACATAAATCAATATAAAAGATATATTTTACACAGTTAGATAATGAATCCAAATATCATTTTAAGGTGTGGCAAATCTATTTTTCGTATGGTTACTCTACTCGGATTACTTTTTATGGATTAAATATTTTGGGCAAACTTAGAATATCTACTTACTCAAACTGTCAAACCTTAGTTTGTTTTCACTATCATATCTAATGATTGAAGACGCTACACAAAAACCTGAGGCACTATTTTTTCTTCTTTGACAACTTTTAACACATTGATGCTACCTAAGCACTGTATGTGTATATAAAATGAAATGTTCCACAAACAATGTAACTCAATAATGCGAGGGGAAGCTGCGTATTCTGTCATAGTTACCCTATAACATAAGAAATGAGTTAATATGAACAGGTAGGGAACAGGTTTAACGCTATACTGTTGCTCAGGTAAAAAATACCTGTACTATGAAACACAGTAATAAGCAAAATTTATGCTATAGATCGTATTGGTGTCTCCATACTTTACACAGAATTGACGTTTACTTTTGAAATTATCCTTTGTAGTGTGAAATGAGGCACATATTGGGGGGTGACGATATGTTACACAGTACTTTTAGCTTTATGTAGAAATAACATATCGTTTTATCGCAATTAAATAATGCAAACGAAATTTAATATGCGGAAAGGATACAGAAATACAAATGTAGTATTTAAAAAGATGAGTCATTCGAATGGTATGCAGTGATTTTTGTTTTGGTTATTATCCTCTTTTTTCACAAGCTAAATTATTGTTCGCAGATGAAATAACTAGTTCGATCCATACTGTACGGGAAATGTAAATAGTGCACGCAACGCACGCAGTTTTGGTAAGGATAAAAAGGATACGCATGTTTTTCTAGTTTCACAGCTGATCTATTTCAGTACTCAAATATTGCTTCAAATTTTGTTAGCAGTCGATGGCATATTGTAAACTAAAAATATATAAATCCATGCATACTAAAAACTGACAAAATGTTCAGACAGAATATACGAACGCTAAAGCTCGGAATTTAAACAACACGAAAATTATGACGAAAGAGCAAAACATAGTGAAGTAATCTCGAGACTGCAATGCAGATTCCTGAAGATAACAAGACTACAAAGGGAGACAAAGAGGAAAAATAAAGCGAGCGTTTAGTGAGTTCTAGTTAGTTAGTATGCATCATCACTTTTACTTGGTTTGGCCTGCAAAACTAACACGTTTTCGCTTCATATTGAGAATATACAAATACAAAATACTTTAGGAGTAGCTGGTAGTGAAAAATGATACTTGTATTTGCGTCTGTGTCCTGCACTTGGTAGAACAATGCAGACGAGAGTTATTACATTCTCTTTCACTTGTAAATTACTTGCCTCTCTCACGAGGTGAAATGAATAGAAAAGCTCTTTCACTTCATTACACGCATTGTGAATAGCTGTGAAAGGCGACTTAATTTATTTCATTGACTAGCCCTGTCGTCTCCACTTTTAACGCCTTTCCATCCCATTTTCTCATCTTGTCTGGTAATTAAAAACTAAATATCGCAGAGGACTACAAAAGACAAAAAAATGTTTCAACCCGCCATGTCTACTCTGTATGGATTCTAAGTTATTATTTGCGTGCAATGAACCTTTGACACAAATTTGCAGCAAATTTGTTTTTTCCACTCGGGGTTAAAATTATTGTGCCCATAAACATATCTTGGGTAACATAGCTCTTTCGGCCTAACAAAAAGCACCAATTAAAAAAGTGATCTCAGAATCGGCTGAATTAAAATACAAAATCCTTGCATTTCGACTTCTTTGTGCCGAGCTCTAAACAAAGTCGACTCTTCTCATCTCCATTTTACATACAGTGTTAGTTGCACTTAAAGTGCAAAAAAACTCACTAGTTTTTATAGCTTCCATGTAAAATTTTTCAGAATTAGTGAATAGATTCAATGTACAGGACCTAATTTTGTTAAACCTAAATAGTAACTACTTGGCACTTTTGCCACTCCTGTGGCTGTAAACTGTTAAGCAAAAAGAAGTTTATTGCAAAATACTCGTAAATTTTTTGAACAACGTCAGACTTGAGTAGTTTGTGCACAAATGTCAATACACAGAAACACCATTGATAAACAGAACACTAAAGAGATCTCCAATCTTATTTTTTGGAACGCAGAGTATGATGCCAAAATCATTGCTCGAGACAAACTTGAAACTGAACTCAGTCAGTATATTGTAGAAACTTACTAACTAACAATGAAGATTTTTAATATACTTACTTTGACCAGATGATCCACAACTGGTGAATCCATCAGAGATTTGAGAAAAATGAGATCCGTATTTTGTTGGTTCAGTGAGGCTATGTGATTTCGAACAGTTTCGAAAGCAGCTGAAAACACAAAAGACATTATTTGTTAACTTTATTTAGTTTTTATTGCTCATCTCATGTGCAATGGTGAAATTCTCACAAAAGTCATTGCATAAATAAAATTTACCAATCATCCTGGTGACAAAAATCCCGTACAATTTAAAAAATCACAATCTGTAGTCACAACACACTCACTCCATAGCCTTAGAAAAGTATTAAGAAAGTATCCTTATTCTCTCATACAAGCGTACATTAACTAACTTTAAACTGCTGAATTTTAAGTGCACGCGTAGTGTGTAAATAGTAGCTAGCATTTTTCCAGACCATTTCCTCCTCACATCATAATATTATTATCTCGAACTCGAGGCTATGGATGTAATGCTCTCACATCTGGCAATTTATTACTTCAGACTCTGGTCGTATATTTTCCTAATTAGCCCCTGAATAACAATAGTCTAGTGGCCTCGTACGTCAAATCAATATTCCAGGCTACAAACCATTTTCATCGGGTGTAACGAGCATAAACTGTGAAAAAAATCCCGTCATATCTGCTAAAGAAGGTATTTGGTACGGAGTGTGCACAAATTGTGAATTACACAGTAAACGTAACTTATGCGATTATGTGTGTACGTAAAATCAGACAACTATTTCTCTTCTGTTTTGTTTCCCCAGGACGACTTGTATAAATAACGTTACTAACTCATGCATACTATGACTCCTATGTACTAGCAAAAAGTCAACACGCCTTGGTAAATAAATTTTGTCACATATAACATAAGTAGACGCTAAAACAGGGGGAGAGCTGTAATGATAATTAATTACACAAAGTAAATCTAACTCTCGTTTTAGCTTCGAACCATTAAGTTTGAGAACCCACAATCTGAACAAATGGTTAAACCATTACTAAATGTTTTATACGGGTTCATTTTCTATACCACATGTTATTGTGTCTGCGTGTCAGCTCAAGCTAAAAACCAAATTTATTCGAGAAGTAGTAAAACTTATAGCTTTGATTTCCTTTGGTTACTCAACCCTTCATGTATCATTTTCTGAAATAGCGTCATCTGGTTATTTTAAGAACACAAATATGAACCATATGGGCTTCCACCGCACACAAACGGTTAAACAAATACAAATTACACAGCTATTTTATTAAATTCTACTTTCCATCAATTTGAAATCACTGAAAACTAAGCCACAACGCAGATGAAACTTGTCAGCCAAAAAAAGCATTGAATTGTACGCAAAGAGACCAGAAAGTCCACTATCTACACAAACAAATACACACAACATAATCCTCATAAAAGTATTATCATGCAATCAGCTGCTAGTGTACCAACAAACTCGTCATTTTACGTCAAATGGGATAAAAATGACGCCTGCATTCTGTATTTGCAGTCATGTTCAATCTAGAAATGCCTTCACATTCCAAAAAACATCCATTTCTTTGCAAATCTGCCATATAATGAAAGTACATTTTATGTTCCCCAATTTCATATACCATTATCAATAGCGGAGACTCCCTTGGCGTCTTCTAAATGTTTCCCGTTTGTAACCATCTCAAATGATTCTATGAGTCCTTTCTTGTCCGTTGTTGATTTGCCAAATACCATTGTTAACCTCGGTACAAACTTTTATCCAATCTTCATAATAATAAAAACTCCCAAACACTTTCCACATATATTGAACAGCATGTACTGGGCAAAAAACGGCTCCTAAAAACTCACGACCGTCGGTAAGTAATCACATTAGCATACAACAAATTTAATCAGGAAAACTACCACTCATTGTTCTCTTCTATTTATCATATAGTTACAGTTCCTGTTTACTTCCGTGCCGTAAACCGAACTAACTAAACTAACCAACTAAAATTGAACTCGAAAATCAAACTTGCACAAAAAACTGTACACACGCCAGACAAGAATAATATTCAGTTACTTAAGTCAGTTAGCACGTATTGAACTCGAAAATCAAACTTGCACAAAAAACTGTACACACGCCAGACAAGAATAATATTCAGTTACTTAAGTCAGTTAGCACGTTGTTTTCTTAAAATGTTGGTTCACCAGAAAACACGGCTCTCTACTGACAAACTTTAACTAACTGACTAGACTACTCACAATAATAGGAAAATGAACTTTTGCTCTGTGTTTCTATAAGGAGCGCACAATTGCATGCCTATGTTTGTTTCCCATGATAACAAGGCCTGTTAAGTTTTCACACCACTACACTGGATTTGTGCACCACAAATACTAGTTAGTTAGTCAGTTAGTACTAGTACCTATTTAACTTGTTGAATTTCTACGCCTTTTGCATTTTCCGTCCCCATACATTCCTGATAACTAACTGCTGCATAATACTTGTTCGGTGTGCAAGCTTAGCTAGCTAAGATTGAAAACTGTTAAATATAGAACGCCGGATCCCAGTGACTAACTTACAAACTCAACTTTAGTTTTCACAGCCAATGATAGTATTCAGACTTTCAGACAGTTAGTTGAACATTTGACTACACATGTGAACATTCACCCACTGATTTACTTATAGTTAGTTAGTTAGTAGAGTTGGAGAGCAATGGCATTTTTTGTCTTTGCAAATGTTATCAAAACAGATCCGTCTATTTCGTACATATGTAGAAGGAAGAGCAATGTGAGAGTTCACCGGTGAAAATTTTTGTTGTGTCATATCTCATTTTTCTTGACTCACTCACAATTAGTTAGTTAGTTAGTTAGTAAATGTTCAATGGAAAGCTATAAGTGTACTGACTGCTGGTGGTTCGTAGGTTTGTATAAGGATGGGATGAAACCATGTTCCAGTCCCAGATTCATTTACAGATTGCAGTTGTTAAGTTGGCCGAACAGTTGTTCGTAAACACTGACTGAGGGAAAAGGGTAGGACAAGAGTATCATAGTTGCTCCTGCCATTTATCTTTACGGAAATCGAGATAGTAAAACAAACAGCAATAGCGAAAGGGGTCTTTCATCCATATATTTAAATCGTTTGTCAGTATAAGTGTACATAATTTTCACGGATGCTTCACACTACACTGGATGATTTGAAAAAAAAATTCCTGTTGTGGGTGGCTAAGCATTCACCCTGCATAGATAGGTAGACAGATGGAAACTTTTATAAACGTATGGGATTATAGGGCTGACAATTTATTCAAGTTGTGTATACATGCATTTCATTTGGTAGATGTGGTAAATTATTAGTGCTATCATATCTCACCATGATGTGTGTACCATTTTGTGAAATAATGGGTGGAAAATATTGTTGTCATCATGAGTAGGTTAATAATGCATGTAAAGAGATGAAGCTATATTCTATATTATTATTGCCATCATTATGGGAAAACTAGTCGTTCATATTTCGTCTCTTTTAGTGTATTGCAGAATACTTGGTATTGGCAAGCTCTTTTGGTTTCCCTGTACTTCATAAATACATCAGTAGCTCCAGCTTTATAGAGATAGGGTGGACGGAAAGAGATTTATTTTTCATCCCAAAGCAATTATCATGAAAATATTCTTCACTCTCCTGTAGTTCACAAATTTACAATTTTGGTTTCGGCGAACTAGCACACTCATTTATAACAGTTTTTATGATTATCTGATGCAAGGCTTGCTACTTTTAGTTAGTTAGTTAGTTAGAGACCCAGGGATGTAACTATTAATATTAATAGCATTGGTTAAGATGACAGGTGCACCCATTGAGAAGCATTAGTATAGCTTGCTAATGGATGTCCGTATTTCGAGCAGTAGTAGTAGTGTACACCATTGTAATCATGTAACGTGAAAAACGTGTAATAGTTTAGTTACATGGCAGTAGGAAAGAACACGGTTTTTCTTGTTTGATATGTCATCTCTTGATTTCAAACAGAGAAGGGGAGATAGTAGCGAGTTCCTGAAACTAAACTTACTTGAGCGTTTAAAGATTGTGACAAAAAGGAGCCAAACATTCAGTTACTTCTTGGCATGTACGACGAGTTTTGAGGTATAAAAAACGAAATCAGATATCATTTTTGGGAACACAAGAGGAGAAGAAAATTACTCGGGTATGTGATCAAGAGAAATGAATGGTAAAAAAAACTTGTCTGAAGATCAACCAGTCCAACTTGACAAATGATCCATCTGGAAACTTACAGTACTGAAACAAGTTTTTTCTTGCGGCAAGAACGCAAACTTCATGCTGTTGCAGCATATGGGATGAAAGATTTTTTAAGCTTTTTGGCTTTAAAAAGGCTGCGGTGTGTATTTTTTTGCGAAAAAGCTAGCTTTTGGCTTCAAATCCGTAATTTGGTAGAAAAGGAAAACACTTTAAAATCAAGAGCCTAGTATACTTATGGAATGTTAGGTTTCATTGTTTGTAGAATTAAAGAATTCTTGTGTTTCTGCATATTTGAAAAGTATTTGGGAAGCAAAGCTTTGTATACAATATTCAGTCACGCTGCAATACAACACGTCATTTGAGAAATGCTATGTCGCAATATGGGTCGAAATTAATTAAATTCCACATTTAAAGCCATTGTGCAATTGTAAAGTCAAAAAAATCCTCACTCAGTGTGTGAAAACATGCAAAAATCTGACTGGACAAGGTTAGCTTTGCATTAGACCTTCTGATTAAAGTAGCCAGCTAACTCAAAAACTGTTTTGAGGTTTCCACAAAAATCCCCCATTCAACTTTTCAGCCATATATTTACCATAATTATGATCACGCAACTGATCCCACTATTTAATTTTAAGAGACGGTGAGAAACTAACCAAGGATTGTCACCTGAAAACTCCCATTGAAAGTTGATTAAAGTCAAACTTTTTCCCATTGTGTGCACAATTTAATTTCATGAACATAAAGCCCACGTTCATTCATGAATGTCGGAAAGGATAATAATATTCTTTACATAATGATTCCCTCAAGTCAGCAAAAAAGTATAAGTAACCAACTTTCCATGCAAACTATCGAAACTTTTACAACACCACCTATTATGCATTAATGCAGTTGATCCTCTGTGTAATAAATTTTACTACATGGAGTAAAAAGTTATCTCTTGCATATACTGTAATCCATGGAAGACTCTTACTCTCTGTTTTTTTAGATATTTTTCGTGCATAATTTCCGTTTCTTCCTCCATATAAAATTGATTTTGCCCATAAATCACAACTAATCGTCTCTCTTACTAAATCTATTGGACTGTTCAGCTCGTTATTGTCTTATTCAATCGTCTGCAAATGGGTTCATTTTCCTTTATATCTGGCAGGTGAGGAAAATGGAGAGATAAAAGACTGTTCATACTGAAATGAAGTCATTGTTTCAAACTTGTCGTCTCATTTTTCATTCATGTAGTCTTAAAAAGCAATGTAATAACCATTTGTATGGATATTTACCATTATTGTTGAAAAAAATAATTTTTTTCAACAATAACGGTATTTTCCTGAGCTCTGATTCAAATTTACGTACCTAGATGATCTCAAAGGGCGAGGGTGAACTATTCTGAACTGCACGGAATAAAACATTTTTAAAAATGTATTCCACAAGAAAAATAGATAAAAGTAAAAAAACAGCATGGCATTGCATATTTCTAAAATGGTGCATTTAAATCACATATTAACGGCAATGGAGAAAAAAGCTGTAAACCACGCTGATCTTTACAGTCAGTTTGAATGTCGAAATGTTTAATCCATACATAATAAAAAGAGAGGGAGCGGGTGTTATGCGTGACAGTAATAATATCTGCTAACGTGCTCTAGTCTTCAAGTTCATGCAAGCACAATCCCCAGCCAGCATATAATTGCCACATTGAAGCTCATAAAAAATGCAGCTCGACTTTCCCACTGGTCATTTCAGCTTTCTCAGCGTCTGCAAAACAGTCATTATAACTCACATACACAGCATGTGGTTCACTTTCCCATTTATTGGGCAAAGTTGGACGCCCTTACATGTCCCTATAAATTAAGGGACACTATTATGGCGGAACTTGTTTATCATTTCATTTAAATTCATTAGTTAAGAGTGATAGTGAACTAATTATGGGGCAAAGGCATCAAATTAGATGCAGTTTGAATACACATACACGAGTAATTTCATAATCTTACATACTGACCATTTGAGTTCCAGATTTCGCCATATATACACCGTATGTTATAGAAAGAATATATCCACCTTATATACAATTCTTGATAAAATACAGATTCTGAACCCATATACCACAATTTTATCCTAAATCTAACTTTTCCATTACACTTTCTCTCCCTCATTCGCCCATGCATGCATTATAGCCCCTAACTTTCTCACAGGTATTATTTATGGCTGGAAAAAATACTCAAACCGCTACTAACTAACTCTAAGTAAAGTGCTTCCTATCCCACCACCAAAAAATGCCGGTAGTAATACTTAAGTCAGGATGAATCCTCTTTGCATAAATCAAGTGTTATCTCAATACCGTCCTCACAGTCGCCATTCATTTTCCATTCACACACGCAAGGAAAAATTCTCCTTTTTGACACAATAAAACTACATATTACATTCATACCTACTTTCTGACTCGCTCACTTGCTGGTACATTCCATGCATACCATGTATGCAAACTTTTCCATCTACTTTCCCCTCTAGAGATTAAAACTTACTTTATGGTGACTTATGCATTATTCCATTATTGAAACCTTCCATTCACATTCATGTTTCGTTTCTCCAACATATTGCACTTTCTTACATTCATGCAAACTAATGCACCGTATAATAAATACATAGCAAAATGATTTGATAGTCACTCACCTGAGCCACTGATAAGATTCTGATGTCCATTGCCATTGCTCGAGTAGACCATTCCGTTGTGATCACGTCTCCGTACAGCTCTAGTTAATTTCACCGTATCCACTCGAACCCAGGGCTCTGTATGAACTAAACTGGCTACATGAGGACCGATTTCAAACTCCACACACTTTACTAACTGACACATGACTCACGAAGTTACTAACTACCTAATGCGGGGTGGAAGGCTCACAATACAATTTGACACAGTTAGTCACAAACTAACTAACTAGCTAAGGCTATTCTTATTCGCTGTATGCATGCACATAATGCATTATGTACACGTAATGCATATTGAGTGAGTGACCCCTTTCCGAGGAGAATCCCCTGATGCATGCCAACTCAACCATGTACAAAAGAAAGTCCTCACTCGTTGGCTCGCTTGAGCTGGCTTGTCATTTACTATAGGTTGTTGCTACTGTCTATGTTTTTGTTGTGCGCCAGAATTGTGATGAAATGTGCATAGGGAACACATGTCTGTCATTATTTCTAGTTCGATAAGATTACAAATACAGTTGTTGTTAGTAGTAGTGTATGATTGCATGGTGGAGAAAATGAAGAGCGGACATCCGGAAGGGTAGAAAGGTACACATACAGTAATAGGGGAAGTCAACCAGGTGTAGCACAATGCATTAGCAAAGGGCATTCACTGCACTTTGTGTCTCTACAGCAGCGAGTTTCCGTTTACAAGTTTCAGTTGTTTTTCTTCTTCTTTGGATTGCATAAAAGTATGGGAAACTAGCCAGTCAGTCAACTGAATGTATTTTTACATTGAGTATTGCATAGTATTGGATTCCAGAGAGAGAGAGAAACCACGAGTAATTAGTTAGTTAAATAGCACGTGCATTGAAAGTCTTGTCTTGTTAGTTAGCAAACTGACAAACTAACTAACGAGCAAGAAGTAAAAATTGTGTGTAGGAAATCTAACCGGAGTAATCCTGTAGATGAGAAACTTGTTGTTCAAAGAAGGAGAAAGGAAGGCGAGTCAATGGGAACTAAACTGGAGCAGCGAACTTCGCATGGAATTTATACCCGATTTGGCTTGGTGCATGGCACACTAACTTGCGAACAACATGCGAGTTTGAGCATTTCTCCTTTTCCTATTCGTATATGGGAAACTCGTAACTTCTATATTGTGTGCAATAGTGTAAGGATAGAGACGGGAAATTAGTTGGACAAACTAGAGTCAAGTCAAGACTGCCAAAATAATATTGTGTAGTTAGTTAGTTGGTATCTGATGATGGTATACATTTCCTCTGACCAATATATTATTCCTATATGTAGTGGACTACAGTAGTTTGTAATAGTACGCTATCCGCCTTGTGATCGCATTACATCATTATTGTATTGGGATGATTGTGTTGTGCTACTAGTCATTGGTAGTGTTTGTCTCATAAAAACGGCAATGCCAAAGTAAATTGAGTGTGAAACGCAACTTTCTCTTTCATGCTCACAGCTAGAAAGAGACGTGTGGTTGAATTGTGGAGGAAGTTTGTATTTTTAAAAGGAGAAAGTCGCTACGTTTGGTTTGAGGGAGGAAGAGTATTATTTTTGTACTGTTGCTTGCTACTGCAGTCAAGTCAGTTATCATTGTGATCAGATGATAGTGGATGAAAAAGTTTAGATTGGACGGGAAAAGGAAGAGTTGAATTCTTTGTGGTGTGTGGTGACATGTATGTGAGTTGAATAAGAACATTTGGGTTCGTAGTTTTTTACGAGTTCCTGGAATCATGATTGATTGTTTTTTGTGTGGATTGTTTGTAGATTGAAGTAGATAGTTTTTAATAGATTTGAAGTGGATTTGTTAGTTTGTATTCTGGAAATGTGTATTGGAAATGATATATCGATGTGCCCTGTTGAAATGTATAAGGTTCCAGAGGAAGAAATAAGTTTGGATGCATACTTGTTTTGAAGGGAATGTAAAAGTTTTGAAATTGGCAATGTATCATACAGGGCTGATGAGTCAGTTTTTTTAACAATAATGCAAGAGCAGAGAACCAGGCCCTGACTTCAGCTGAAAACTTAACTTTTTCCAATTTGAACATTAGCTGGCTTTTGCTGTAGAACTTGACAGCAATATAAATGTGCAGGATGTTTTTAATCAATCTAAATGCGTCAGTATGCAAGAAATCTGAGAAAATTAATTGTGAAAAAAAGTGAAACTGAAATTCTTGTAATCATTCAGATACAAAATTAATTCTAGCTCCATGCACAAAGTTTCGCTTTCTCTGTTTTTGCATGGTATGTATGAACAACATGATTAAATTTCGGCAGCAACTAACAAAAAGAAAAGACTAACAACTACATTTTAGTTATTATAGAAATTAGAATTTATGGACAAACTGAGAGCAGCATTAAGAAAATTAAATTGCACATGTAATACTAAAAGTTGCTCATGAAAAAAAGGCTTACATTTTACATTGCCTATAAACGTAAATGAAAATTGTGTGGTGGCATGTGATACAGTCATGCAAAATATTGAAATCCAAAGCTCAGCCATGATATTTGGTACTGGCTTTTTGCACGACCGTGCTGGATGATAATAATAAATACTAGTAAAATTTCAATGTAAATACTATATATAATACGGTGAACTCTACGGTCAACTAACTAATATTTGCTTCCACCCAACGCATATAATATTTTTAAGTGAAGATCATGCCAATTAAATAATTA
>Ga0210040_10003474_pt1 | contig 21284 bp, 16 predicted proteins | sample CryGeyCG12114_NA_FD_185462 | JGI IMG/M metagenome (GOLD analysis project Ga0210040, IMG submission 185462) | Groundwater microbial communities from aquifer - Crystal Geyser CG19_WC_8/21/14_NA (SPAdes) (version 2) | ecosystem: Environmental > Aquatic > Deep subsurface > Groundwater | place: USA... | reverse complement strand
GCAGGATCTCGTTGGCCTGGCGCAACTCCCGGTTCTCACGCTCCAGCGCCTTGAGCTTGTCAGCCAACTCGGTGGGCACGCCGGCGCGCTTGCCGCTATCGACCTCCGCCTTCTTCAGCCACTCATGCAGCGTCTGCGGCACGCAGCCAATCTTCTCCGCGATCGACATCACCGCCGCCCATCGGGAGGGATGATCGCGCTCGTGATCCAGCACCATCCATACCCCACGCTCGCGAGCCTCAGGCGCAAACTTGTTCGTCGACTTGCTCATATCGGCTCCACTTTCTCAGGAGTTGGAGCCTCCGACAAACCCGGGGCGGTTCGCTGACCACCGATGCCCTCACTTGGGGTCGGCCGTCCGACAAGCCGCTATGCTCTCCGCTTAAGGCGATCGGCCGCAGGTACTGAACAGCCCAGCTGCCGAGTAGCTCGCTCCGCAGCACGTCCGGTCTTGCCCTCCCCAACTTCAGCCGCTCGTTCACTTACCTCGACCCAACCTCGAAACCTCTGTTGGACTGACAGGCGGTAGCGCCAAGCATCAGCCATCGTCATGATCAATCGGCTGCGCCGCGCCGCCACGGGTAACCCGGCAATCTGCTCGCCAGCGGCCAGAACACGTTCACGGCAAGGCCTCCGATCACGAGTGCCGCCGCGCCCAGCTTCCACGCAGGCAATGCCTCTCCCAGCAGCAGCGCCGACGCCCCCATGCCGAACACGGGCACAAGCATGGCGGTGGGCGTGATGGCGGCCGCCGGGTGACGCGCCAGCAGCCAGCCCCACGCGGCGTACCCGAACAGCGTATTCGCCGCAGACTGCCACGCAACCGCCGCCCAGGTGCCGACGCTCGCATTCGTCACGCCTGCGGCGATCGCCGACGGCCCCTCCAGCAGCAACGAGCCGAGGAGCAGCGGTGGAATGGAGAAGAGACTCGCCCAGACGACGAAGCCGACCATGTTTGTCACCCCACTCGCCCGCGCGACCTGGTTGCCGCCAGCCCAGCTCATGGCGGCGAGCAACACCAGGACCAGCCCGGTTGGAGTGGCGCTGCCGCCACCATGCGCGACGATGATCCCGATGCCGGCAGTCGCAAGGAGGAGCGTGTGCGGTCTGGAACGGCCGCACACGCTCGCCGCCGAGCCGCATCGCCAGCGCGATTGTGAAGAACACCTGCGGCTGCACCACCAGCGACGCAAGCCCCGGCGAGATGTGGCCGTCCATAGCGACGTAGAGTAGCCCAAACTGCCCGGCGCCAATGAGCACGCCGTAGGCGGCGAGCGACGCCCAACCGACCCGCGGCCGAGGCACGAAGAAGATGGCCGGCAGCACCGCGAAGGTGAAGCGCAACGTTGCGAAGAGCAGCGGCGGCAGTTGATCCAGCGCCACCCTGATCACGACGAAATTGGTGCCCCAGATCGCCACAATGGCGAGCGCCAGCAGCAAGTGCGCCAGGGGAATGCCCGTCGGGCTGAGGTCGGCGGGAGCGTGCGAACGGGCCATGCCGCTCGCCATACCCGCGGGGCGTCCAAGGCGCTACGCCACCCGGCAGTCGCCGTAGCGCCGACATAGAACAGCCCGGCGTCTCGCGGGAGTGGGGTCATATTCGGCAAACGAACGCGCGCAGCTCGCCTGCTAATTGATCGCTGGCAAAGCCCGCCGCGGCTCTGCGGGACCGGAGGCAAAGGCCTGCGCAGTTGAGGGCGCGCCATCAGTACCTCAGTGTGAGCGCGTGATGTTCCTATCTGAGCTTATGCGGCACCTCCTGGTTCGCGCCCCACCCATTCCTGGCAAGGCACTCTCCCGGGAAGACGACGACTGCACCACTGCCTTCGCATCCCTGTGGCGCAGCGTGAAAAGCGGGGCTAAAGTTCACGAGCGAAGCGACAGAAGAGTGGGGCTTTCCACCGCTCGTGCCGCTCCGTTTTTGTGTCGCGGGGCGGCGCACAGCACAAAGGAATGCGCCGATGGCAGACAGTGATCTTCTCAAAATTTCACGCCGCGGCATGCTGGCGGGCAGCGCGGCAAGCGTTGCGGCAAGTTCAGTGCCCATGAGTGTTGCGCTCGCCCAGGCACCGGATGTTGCCACTCCTCCGCCTAGCGCCGATGTCGCGATGACAGTCAACGGTACGCGCGCGGCGGTGCGGGTCGATACACGCGTAACGCTGCTTGATCTGTTACGTGAGGAGCTGCAGCTCACCGGCACCAAAAAAGGGTGCGATCACGGCCAGTGCGGCGCCTGCACCGTGCTGGTGAACGGGGAGCGGATCAACAGCTGCCTGAGCTTCGCCTTCATGCATCAGGACGACGAGGTCACCACGATCGAGGGGCTCGGCATGCCGGGCGATCTGCACCCGATGCAAGCCGCTTTCATCAAGCATGATGGTTATCAGTGCGGCTATTGCACGCCGGGGCAAATCTGTTCCGCGGTGGCGGTGCTGGATGAGATCGAGCGCGGCATCCCCAGCCATGTGCAAGAGGACATCACCGACCGCCCCCGCCCCACCAACATCGAACTCCGCGAGCGGATGAGCGGCAATATCTGCCGCTGCGGTGCCTATTCGAACATCGCCGATGCCATGGCCGACGTCGCGGAGGCGCGCGCATGAGGCCCTTCACCATCGAACGCGCCGCCTCGCCGGCGGACGCTGCGGCGGCCGCCATGCGGACGCAGGGCGCCAAATTCATCGCCGGCGGCACCAACCTCATCGACCTGATGAAGCTGGAGATCGAGACCCCCACCCACCTGATCGACGTCAACGGACTGGAGCTGGATAGCATCACGGAGACGGACAGCGGCGGCCTGCGGATCGGTGCGCTGGTGCGCAACACCGCGTTGGCCACAGACCGGCGGGTGCGACGTGACTACGGCGTGCTGACGCGCGCGATCATGGCCGGTGCCAGCGGGCAGCTGCGCAACAAGGCGAGCACCGCGGGCAATCTGCTCCAGCGCACCCGGTGCCCCTACTTCTACGACCCCAACATGCCCTGCAACAAGCGTGACCCGGGTTCCGGCTGCGCGGCCCTCGAGGGGTTCTCGCGCCAGCTCGGTGTCGTGGGGATCTCGGATGCGTGCATCGCCACCCATCCCGGCGACATGGCGGTCGCGCTGCGCGTGCTCGATGCGGCGGTCGAGACGGTGAAGCCGGATGGACAAGTGCGCGCGATCCCGCTGGCCGATTTCCACCGCCTGTGGGGCGATACCCCGCATATCGAAACGCTGCTGGAGCCGGGCGAGCTGATTACCGCGGTCACATTGCCGTCCCCGGTTGGTGGCAAGCACTTCTACCAGAAGGTGCGCGACCGGCGCTCCTACGCCTTCGCGCTGGTGTCAGTCGCGGCGGTGATCCAGCGTGACGGGACCGGCCGCGTCGCTTTCGGTGGCGTCGCGCCCAAGCCGTGGCGCATGTCTGAGGCCGATGCGCTGCTGCCGCGGGGAGCGGCGTCGGTAGTCGCGGTCGCATTCGCCGATGCGCGGCCGACCGAGCACAATGCGTTCAAGATCCCGCTGGCGGAGCGCACGCTTGCCAGCGTCATCGCCCAGGCACGGAGCTGACCCGATGGACTTTATCTCTCCCGCCGGCGAGAACCTGTTCGACCATGCAAAGGTGGTCGGGAAATCGACCCCGCGCATCGAGGGTCCGCTCAAGGTCAGCGGCACCGCGCCCTACGCCTATGAGCGCCACGACGTCGCGCCCGATGCGGCCTATGGCTGGATTGTCGGCGCGGCCATCGGCAAGGGGCGCATCGCCTCCATGGACGTGTCGGAAGCGCTCCGCGCGCCGGGCGTGATCACCGTGGTCTCCGCGCCCCATATGCAGCCGGTCGGCAAAGGCATTGGCAACATCGCCCCGCTGTTCGGCGGACGCGAGGTGGCCCATTACCATCAGGCGATCGCCGTGGTGGTGGCGGAGACATTCGAACAGGCGCGCGCTGCTGCTTCGCTGATCCGCACCCGCTACGACCGGACGCAGGGGCAATTCGATCTCGCCCGTGCCGCGCCGGGTGCCGGGCGGGAGGAGCAGGATGACGGGCCGCAGGATGGCGGCGATCCACAAAGCCAGCCCGCGCCGCAGCGGCAGGGGGATTTCGCCAGCGCTTACGCGGCCGCGCCGGTGAAGATCGACGCGACCTACACCACCCCGGATGAGAGCCATGCAATGATGGAGCCACACGCCACCATCGCTGCGTGGGAGGGTGACCGGCTGCAGCTGTGGACCTCCAACCAGATGATCGCCTGGGGCAAGGACAGTATGGGCAAGATCCTCGGCATTCCGGCCGAAAATATCCGCCTCGACTCGCCCTATATCGGCGGCGGCTTCGGCTCTAAGCTGTTCATCCGGGCCGATGCGGTGTGCGCGGCGCTTGCCGCGCGAGCGGCGCGGCGGCCGGTGAAAATCGCGCTACAGCGCCCGCTGGTCGCCAACAACACCGCGCACCGGCATGCCACCATCCAGCGCATCCGCCTGGGTGCAGGCACCGACGGGCGGATCACCGCGATCGCGCATGAATGCTGGTCGGGCAATCTGGACGGCGAGTCGGGCGAGGATGGCACGGCGCAAACGCCCGTGCTGTATGCAGGCGCCAACCGGCTGATCGCCAACCGCGTCGCCACGCTCGACCTGCCGGAGGGCAATGCCATGCGCGCGCCGGGCGAGGCGGTCGGCCATTTGGCGCTCGAAGTTGCCATGGACGAACTGGCGGAAGCGGTCCGCATGGACCCGGTGGCACTCCGGATCGCCAACGAGCCGACCGGCGAGGCACCGGGGAAGCCTGGGAAGCGCATTTCTGACCGCCACCTGTCGCGCTGTCTTACCGAGGGAGCCGAGCGCTTCGGCTGGTCCCGCCGCAACGCCACGCCCGGCGCGGTGCGCGACGGGCGCTGGCTGATCGGCATGGGCGTCGCTGCCGGCTACCGCGGTTCGCCGACCCAGCAATCGGGCGCGCGAGTGCGGTTGGCGGCGGATGGACGGCTGACGGTGGAAACCGACATGACCGACATCGGCACCGGCAGCTACACCATTATCGCGCAAACTGCTGCCGAGACGATGGGCCTGCCGCTGGAGCGGGTGAGTGTGCAGCTGGGTGACTCCGCCTTCCCCGCCTCCGCCGGCTCTGGCGGGCAATGGGGTGCCGCCAGTTCCACCGCCGGCGTCTATGCGGCCTGCGTGGCGCTGCGTCGCGCGATCGGCGAGAAGCTGGGCTTCGATGGCGATGCGGCGGAGTTCGCCGACGGCCACATCCGCTTCGGCGAGCGCACGCTCGCCCTGAGCGAGGCCGGGGCGATCGAGGCTGAGGGTGAAATCAACTTCGGCAGGTTCCAGCGCGATTATGACGTGGGCACCTATGCCGGTCATTTCGCGGAAGTGGCGGTGGACGCCTTTACCGGCGAGACGCATATCCGCCGGATGCTGGCGGTGTGCGATGCCGGGCGCATCCTCAATCCGCTCTCGGCGCGCAGCCAGGTGATCGGCGCGATGGTGATGGCGGCGGGCGCCGCGCTGATGGAGGAACTGGCGGTGGACACCCGCTTCGGCTTCTTCGTCAATCACGACCTCGCCGGTTACGAGGTGCCGGTTCATGCCGACATTCCGCACCAGGAGGTCGTGTTCCTCGATACGCTCGACCCGATCGCGTCGCCGCTGAAGGCGAAGGGCGTGGGCGAACTTGGCATCTGCGGCCCCGGCGCGGCGATTGCGAATGCGATCTACAACGCCACCGGCATCAGGGTGCGGGAGTATCCTCTGACGCTGGACAAATATCTCGAACGGCTCCCTGCGGTGGGATGAGCGGGCCTGCAGGATGATGCCGAACTTGAACTCAACGGGGGGCGCCAAGCGCGCGCTTGAGCCGCAGCAGGTTTGGGCGATCCGCTTCTGGTTGAATTAGCACCTCCGCTTACGCGATCGGCGCTGCGTCGATGCCAAAGACACCTTGGAGGTGCCGAACGGAAATCTGAACCAAGCGGCGAGACCCATTGGCGGACGTTCAGATCGCGCAGGCTGCTCCTCAGCTTCGGGTATCCGTCCAAACTGTACCCATGCCTTCAATCTTTCGGGCGGCTCTACGCCACAGCGTTCCAAATCAGCGCCGCGCCTACCAACACCATCAGCCAGTGGATCGCGGTGTAGAAGCGCTCGGCCGACACGCGCCGTACGAGCCACACTCCAGCGAACGTCGAGAGGATCCCAACCGGGATCAGCGCTGCGGAAGTGAGCACATCGTCGCGGCTAAACTGTCCCAATGCCACGTAGGCGGGCACTTTGACCCAGTTCAGCGCGGCAAAATAGACCGCGGTCGTGCCGACCAGCCGGGCGGGCTCAAGGTTTCGTGGCAGGACCCAAAGCTGGAACGGCGGCTGGCCCGCATGGGCAATCTGACTCGTATAGCCCGCGGCGAGGCCGAACAGCGACCCCGCCCATTCGGGTCGCCTTCTGACCTTCGGCGACAAGGCGTGGCCCGCAGCCCAGAGGCGGTACAGGCCGAACACGATCGAGATCGCGCCCACCATGGCCATGACCGCCGCAACCGACACGTTGGCCGCAAAGACATAGCCGAGCCAAACTCCCAGGATCGTGCCGGGCATCATCCAGGCTAACAAGAGCCAGTCGACCGCGCGTCGGAAAGCCCACACGCCGACTGCATCTTGAGCGATCAGGATCGGCAACAGGATTGCGGCAGCGCGAATTGGATCAACCGCGAAGGTGAGCATCGGCATCGCGAGCGCGCCCATGCCGGCGAACCCGCCCTTGGAGAGGCCGAGCAGTACAACGGCTGGGATTGCCAAGGCGTAGAAGAGCCAGTCACTGATCAATTGCCGGCGTCCTCGGCTACTGCTTGTCGAAGCGTCATATCTCCGAACGGCTCATATGGTGCTAGTGCCGAAGGACAGGTTTCGCGCAAAGCCGTCGGGCGGCTCATGGACCGGGCTCCTGCCTGACAAGCTCGCGGCAGATGGGACGACTCAAGTCCGAAGATCCAGCCCAGCTTCGGTGCTCCCGAAAGCGGCCATGCGTTCACCTCGGGCCTACGGGAATTTTGTGCGCCTCGTCGTGGCGGCTGAACGGCACTGAGTGCGTCGTTTGCTGCGCCATCGCTTTGGGAGGCCGATCGTGACAGTGGTCCTTCACCGCCATGACCGGCGCGGCCGCTAGAGCGCGGATCAGCGTTGCATCTATGCCCGTCGATTGGGATAGGGCATGTTGAGCGTGGCTGGCGCGCAGGGCGCTTGTGCTTGGGCCCGCAGCGTCGAACGGAGGCCTTCGTGACCAGGGTTGCAGTGGTTGGTGCTGGCGCGATCGGCGCGACGGTCGCGTCCTGGTTGATCGCCAACCCGAGGTTGGAAGTGGTGTTATGTACGCGCACGCCATTCGACATCCTGCGTGTCCAAACACCGGGCACCCTCCTGGAGTCGCGCCCTCAGCTATTTACTGATCCTCAAACGGTCTCTCCGGCCGACTGGGTCCTCGTGGCGACGAAGACCTACGATGCCGAGGGCGCAGCTCGATGGCTTGACGAGTTGGTCATCGATCGGACGCTTGTGGCCGTACTCCAGAATGGAGTGGAGCACATGGCGCGCTTCCCGCGCGTCGCCCCCGGCCAGCTCGTTCCGGTCGTTGTGGACATACCGGCTGAACGGAGTGCACCGGGCGAGGTGTGTCAGCGGCGCAACGGCAGCATGCTTGTTCCGGCGACTGGCCCTGGCGCCTCCTTCGTCCGGCTCTTCGAACACAGCCCGATAGATGTCCGGACTACCGAGGACTGGCTCAGCGCCGCCTGGAGGAAGCTGGCGCTCAATTGCGCCGGCGCCGTGAGCGCGCTGACAATGAGGCCAGCGGAAATCGCGAATGATCCTGAAGTGGCCAAACTCATGCGAGCCATGGTCTTGGAGTGCGTGATGGTGGGCAGGGCCGAAGGAGCGTGCTTAACAGACGAGTTGGCCGACGAGGTTGTCGAACATTACCGCCAAAGCCCGGCGGACTCGATCAACTCGATCCATGCCGACAGGCTCGCGGGCAGACCCACCGAGGCCGACGCCCGGAACGGGGTGATCGCGAGACTGGGTGTCCGTCACGGCATCGACGCCCCGTTCAACGAGATGGCGGATGTCATTCTTCGCGCTTCCTGATGCCGGTGCACCGCGACAGGAGCTTACGCCTGCCCGTTGAGCTCCCTTTCGGCGCACGTCCGAGAGCGACGCCTTGCCATCCAGCGCGATTTGTCAGTGACACCCGAGGAACGTTTATGTCCGTCGACTGCACCAGCATCAACGACTGAGATGGAGCGCGCCTGCGACGGGCAGCGACGGGCAGCTTAGCGGTGGCGACGAGACCCATCTTCGGCCGCTCAGAGCTGCTCAGCCGTCACCCGAAATCGGCCGCTTGATAAGTTTAGTAGACTGGCCGCTCCGAGAGGCACCGGCCGTTCCTGCGAATGGCTTGGTTTGGGGACTTTTCAGTCTGTCGGCTTTTGGCGGCGGGACCCAGATAGCTGCCGCGTCGCGCACCATGTGGGTCCCGCCGCGTGTAGATCTTTTTCAGGAACCGCTGGTCAGTGCCTTATCAACCAATCAGCTGCGTTGTCGCAAAATGTCCTGACTTCCGACGGTCGCGTTTATTACGATTTTTGCGACACCGGACGCGTTCGCACCTTGACCGTTCTTATTCTCGGGCCTTTCCCGATCGGGATGGATATTCGGGAATGGAATTAGCTTGCGTGATATTACGGCAGGCAGACACGGCGCGGGGTGACTTGGCGAATGGCGTCAGCGACTCCTTGGTCTTCGCTTGGCGATGCCAACCGTGTCACGGTTCATACCGTCTTCCGAGAGCTCCCGGAGCGGCAGTAGGGCCGTCCGGTCACACCGTGGGACTGGCCGCCATGCGGCTGTCTCCATGCGCGCCGGCGCTTTAGCTGGCATCCGCAAGAGCACCCGGAGCTCCCACGACCATCGATCCCGCTTACGTCGACGAAATGGTGCAGGTATTCCGCCGAACGGGCTTTCATGCCCGGTTGAACTACTACCGAGCAATCGACGGCTTCTTTGCCTCTGGCAATTGGGCTTTTGCAGGCTGCGTGATAGAGCAGTCGAGCTTCTTCCGGACGGGCGTGGCGGACGGCCTGAACGCGGTGCGCAGCCCGACGGAGGCGTCACTCCGTCAGACCCTGCCTGGGCTACGAGGCTTCCTCATGGTGGAGAGCGTGGGGCACTGGCCGCAACTTGAGGCGCCTGAAGCGTTTAATGCAGCGCTGCTGCAGTTCCTCGGATCGCTGGCCGGACGCTTTGCGCCGACCAGCGATCGACGATGTTGGCGTCGAGTTTCGGGGGATTAGAGCGGTTCCGACCACGTTTCAGCACCGTCATTGCTCTTCGGGCGCCCGCCACGCAGCGGGACGCTTTCGGCCCGGCCAGGGTTCCTCGCCGGTTGCGAATGCCAAAGCATCGCGCGCGCCCGCCTCGCAACAAACCGAAATCACTTCCGTGTCCGAGACGCAACATGCGGGTAGAGCCTTGTCGCGGAGATGCTAAGATCGTGTTTGAGAAGGCTTTCTGCTCACGTGCAGCGGCGTAGCAGGTTGGCGGACGCTGCGATGGTGATGAGGGTTTCGGCGACGGCGGTGAGCTGCTCGTAGTCGCGGACGAGGCGTCGGTTCTTGAATATCCAGGCGAAGGTGCGTTCCACCACCCAGCGCCTGGGCAGCACCTCGAAACCCTTGGCATGGGCGCCGCGGCGGATGATTTCGAGGGTGATGTGGGTCTTGTCTGCGGCCCAGTGCACGAGGCGGCCGGCGTACCCGCCATCGGCGAAGACCCGGGCGACGAAGGGGTATCGCTGACGGGACGCCTTGAGCGGCAGCTTGCCGCCATCACGATCCTGCACATCCGCGCCATGGACCCGGACGGTGAGCAGCCGGCCATCGGTGTCGGTCAGGATGTGTCGCTTGCGCCCGGTGATCTTCTTGCCGGCATCGTAGCCCTTGTCGCCCCCTTTTGATCGGCGGTGCGGACCGACTGGCTGTCGAGGATCGCCGCCGACGGTGAGGCTTGTCGGCCGCAGCGCTCGCGATCGGCGAGCACCAGCGCATGGTGGACGTGCTGCCACACGCCCTCGGCCTGCCAGCGGCGCAAATAGTAGTAGACCGTCTGCCACGGCGGCAAGTCATGCGGCAGCAGCCTCCAGGCAGAACCCGCCCGCAGGAAGTAGAGGACGGCGTTGACCAGTTCGCGCGATGTCGCCTTTCGCGGCCGTCCGCCGGCCCGCACATCCGGGATCATCGGCGCGATCACATCCCATTGCACGTCGGTCAGATCGGTATCGTAGCGCCGCCTCGCTGGCGGCTTTCTCTTCGGCATCGGGCATCGGCTCGCATCGTTGATCCGGCGCCCCATGAATCACACCAAAGGCAGCCTTGGGAATCCTTCTCAAACGCGCTCTAACAGGCAAGGTTAACGCGCCGTAACCAAATCGCAAGCTTCATGCAGCGATCGCCCCCGGTGGCAGCTGTGGGAGCAGAGCCTGCATCGTGATCGGCTTGGAGAAGAGATAGCCCTGCGCTTCGTCGCAGCCCATCTCTCGCAGCATCGCAAGCATGGCCTGGCATTCGACGCCTTCGGCCACCGCCCTGCGCCCCAGCGAATGGATCATCGCAATGGCAGTTTTCACCAAAGCGTAATCCTCGGCGTTGGCTACCATGCCCCTCACGAAGCTTTGATCGATCTTCACCTCGTCGGCAGGAACCCGCCGCAACTGTTCAAGCGTGGCGTGCCCGGTGCCGAAGTCGTCCACAGAGAGCTGCACTCGCATCTTGTTGAGCGTAGCCAGCGCCTCGGAAACCGTCTGCTCATCGCTGATCCGGGCCGTCTCGGTGATCTCGAGAATTACATTGCTGGCGGAAACACGGTGCGCGGCGATGATCTGTTCGAGGTTGAAACAAAACATCGGGTCATGCAGGTCGAGCGAGGAGATGTTGATCGCGATCTTGAACAGCGGATCGCGGGCAATCGCGGGACGGGCCTGGCTGAGCGCCCGGTTCAGCACGAACCGCGTGATCAGGTCCGTTCGGTTGTGGGCCTCGGCAATGGCGATCACCAGTGCCGGGTCGATCGGCCCACGCGAGGGGTGAGTCCATCGCAGCAGCGCCTCGGCCCCGACGATCGAAAGCGAGGAAAGGTCGACTTTCGGCTGGAAAGCGACGTCGACCTCTCCATTCTCGATCGCGCTTTCCAGTTCCGACAGGATCTGAAGGCGCCAGTCACGATCTTCCGGCATGTGCGTTTCGCTGAGCTGGAAGATGCCGCCAGAATGCGCGGCGTCTTCCGCGCACTGGATGGCGCTCTCGGTCCGCTCGCGCAGCGAAGCCCCACGGTTTGCGTCCAGGCCCAGCGAGGTAGCCACATCCAGCGCGTGAAAGCCGACCGGAATGCTCGTGCGGAACAGCGCATGAAGCCCGCGAACGTGGTTTTCGGCCTCGCCGGCTGGCAGCTTCGGGCGGGCCCAGACGAAGGTGTCCTTGTGAAAGGTGAACAGCGCATCAGGATCGCACGCACGCAACATCGTCAGGGACTTTTCCAGCAGCTGGTCGATCTCCGCGGGAGACAAGCTGGCTGAAATGATCGCGAAGTTGCGGATCTTGAGCGCGAGGACATCGCGGTCCGCCATTGCATGGGACGCGTGCATGGTCTCGATGCGTCGCAGCGACGTGGCTCCGTAATAGGTTCGCCGGGCGAGGCGGAGAAGACCGATAGAAGCGATCGTGAGGCACATCAGGGCCGGCATCACGTCGACCCCGACGTTGAAGCCATCGAGCACTAACGGGGCCAAAAGGAAGGCCGCTCCACCGAGCAGGACCGCGCGCTTCGAGGGCTGGCGGCGCCGGGCCTGGGTGACGACGAGCATGCACGCGGCAAAGAGGGCGGGCAGCCAGCCGAGGTCCAGAGGGAAGCCACGCTTCAGAGTCTCGGCGCCCAGGACGTGGAAGTAGACGCCCGGCACTTTCCCGCGGAAGGGGATCGGGTGAAAGTCGTTCGACGTGCGACTGGATGGCGCCACGACAACGTCACGGCCCCGAACCGCGGCTTCGACGCCGGCTTCATTCAACACGTCGATGTAACTGACGGTGGGGATGGTCGCGTAGTCGATCGCGAAGTCGGGGCGATAGAGACCGTCGCCTTCCTCCAGGCGGGCGAGCTCGGCCGAAAGCGACGAGCGCTCGGTGCCCAACACGACCGACCGGGTGGGGAACCGGGCAGAAAGCCCGAATGGCGCTTCTTCGCCTTCGATCGAGAGGATCTCCACCGAGGATCGGAACCTGGGGTGAGGCAGGAGGTCCACGATGGAGCCATCGCTTTGTTCGACTTGCGGAAGCGCTCCGACGAACACACGGCCTCTGTGCCGCTCGAGCGCAGCCTTGAAGTGCAGGTCCTCATCGAGCCCCGTAGGATCGGCATAGACGCGGTCGAAAAAGACGCGCTGAGCACCCATCGAGAAGAGGAGGTCGAGCACGCGGGCGTCGTCGCCTCTGCTCGGATCGTTCACTCCAAGCGCGTTGAGCGACTTGTCGTCGACGGTCACCACCAGAACTTCCTGGTCAGCCGGATGCATCCGGATCGCAGCCCGCGCCGCGCGAAACGCGTCCTCCGCCGGGAGCGTCAGCTCGACTGCGCCGGCGAGAAACGCCAGTGCGATGGCCAAGAACGCAATGCGCCACCGTTTGTGCATCGATCTGTCGGCAGGATCGCGTCGCCATGGCGCGAGCCGCCTGAGCGCCAGTCGCACGCGACGCGCGCGAGAGCGATCGCGGTGATCCGGCGCTGGATTGCGGACTTGTGCCATGCGATGCGGCCGGCAACCGCCTCCTTGGTAGTGGCTGTCCGACCCCTATCCGCCGGAATGGCAAATACTTCGTAAAGAGGCCTAAAGGGAACGCGCGAGCTAGGCCTCGTGGACCAAACTTGACCTTAAACTCGGCAGCTGATTGTGCTTCGCACGCCTTCGGCTCCGGACGACGAAAGGGCAATGATCGGATCGCTGCTGCCGCCAGAACGCGGACGCGGCTGCTGCCCGGCAAGTGATAACCGGTCCTTCTTCAAAGGCATGATGTGGATGGCGCGGACCGGTGCGCCGTGGCGCCATCCGCCGGGCGAGTATGGCAAGTGGAACAGCGTCTTCCGGCGCTACTGACGCTGGGTCGAGATCGGGGTGTTCGATGCCCAGGCGCACACTTCCCGTTCTTGCTGGACGAGCGAGAGGCGACGCGTGACTCGCGCGCGGACTGAGATATAACCAGATCCGAGCTGGAGGCGGAATGGGAGCGAGGCGAGAAGGACTGCTTCTGGCCCGATGGCTCCAAGCCGATGGAGCGCACTCTCACCGAAATGGCGGGTGCGGTGGATCATCATGAGGGGCGCGCGGACTCGGGCTGAGTGTCAGCCAGCAGCAGATGAGAGTGCCCCGAAAGGTCGATACTTTCCCGTCGCTGCCAGTCGGATCGCGCTGCTTAGCCGCCGAATCTCCCGTCCAACGATCGTCACACGAGCTGGAGGGATGCTGGCCCTTCGAACAGATACAACGCCGACTGAGTAGAAGAAGTCGGATGGCTCGAGTTCGGCGCATCCTGCTCGGCCGCTTCGCGGCAGCCAGGACCCAAAGCCGGACCCTTAGCTCACCTGCCGCGCATCCGAACCTCAGACATACATTCGCCACACTCCGTGACATTCGGAAGCCGCTGCGGAATTCAATGAAGCGAGAAGCCTGACGAGCTGGCCGACGCTGTTGCTGGTCGAGCGCCGGGCATTGGGGAAGGCTACAGTGCGCTTGACGCTCTTTGCTGCCGCGGCTTGAATCTGGCTTCCGAAACTCGACGGAGAGAAGCTTTATGACGCTGCGCGGCCTTCTCGTGCCCACCTACGTGCAGATGCTGGGGGCGCTTTCGGCATGGCTCGCGAAGGCTGAGGCGCAGCGGTTTGGTGGCGACGCGGAGGCGCTGCTAGGGGCACGGCTCGCGCCTGATATGTTCCCCCTAGCGACGCAGGTCCGCTTCGCGTGCGTGCAGGCGCAAGAGGGTATGTTCCGGCTGCAGGGGCGGGATTTCCCACCCTCACTCCAGGCCCTGCTAGACGAGGGGCGCAAGGCCGGCGAGCGGCCCGGCACGATGGCGGACGCGCGCGCGCGGATCGCGGAAACCCTGACGGTGGTAGACGCCGCAGCGGCGGAGGGCATCGCGATCGATCCTGCGACGCCAATTGCCCACTCGCTGCCGATCGGTATGACCTTCGATCTGACGGCGGAGCAGTACGCGCGCGACTGGGCACTGCCACAGTTCTACTTCCACGTCATGACCGCCTACGCGATCCTGCGAGCTCAGGGCATTGACCTCGGCAAGGCTGACTACGTCGCGCACATGTTCGCCTATTTGCGCCGGTCCACAACCGGCTGACATCAGCTGCGACGCCGCCAATCTCTGTCGACGCGCGGTGACTTAATCGCGGAGGCTCGACCAGCGCCGGACGTTCAGCTCGTTCGCTCGCCTCCCGAGTTTCTGCTATTCGTTCAGCCAGCCTGAGCGCCCGCATTCGACGGCCCAGATAAGCTGCCCGGATGTCTCGCGGCGGTGGATAGTGGCTATGGGTTCGCGGGCAGCTTCGTGCCGAGCAGCACCAAGCGATCGCCCGTGATTCCAAACCAATGCGGCACGCCCGCGGAAACGAGCAGGACGTCGCCGGCGCCGAGCGTACGCGAGGTGCCGCCCTCAATCTGCGCCCCTCGACCAGTCCTTCTCCGCGGGCGACAGGCTCCATGAGTGTGCCGCCGGACACCAGCGTACCGGCTCCTTCCAGCACGACGACATATTCGGCCTCGGTCGGATGAACCGCCGGGCGCCCCGGCGTCTTCCAGATCTCGATCGCCGCAACGCGCGATCCCTCGCTCACCAGCGGGCGCCACAATGAGCAGCCCCCACTGGGTGGTCCGGGTTGATTATTAGTGCATTATGATCTCCCCCGCCATTGCCGGTCGGAGGTGGAGCGAAGCGGAACCGGAGGCCGGCAATGGCGGTGTCGCGGCTTCCGGGGCCGGCGGTCGGTAGCCGAGGCTGCTGTGCGGCCGGACGGTGTTGTAGTGGCGCCGCCATGCCTCGATCAGCAACCTGGCCTCGGCGAGGCTGTAGAAGATCTCGCCGTTGAGCAGCTCGTCGCGCAGCGAGCCGTTAAAGCTCTCGTTATAGCCGTTCTCCCAGGGCGAGCCCGGGGCGATGTAGAGCGTCTTCACGCCGATCTGCCCGAGCCAGGTCTGGACGGCGGTGGCAATGAACTCGCTGCCGTTGTCCGACCTGATATGCGCTGGCGGACCACGCTCGATGAACAGCTCGGCCAGCGCTGCCAGCACGTCTTCGTGGCGGAGCTGGCGTGACACGACCAGCGCCAGGCATTCCCGGCTGGCCTCGTCGATGATGGTCAGGATGCGGAACTTACGTCCGTCGTGGGTGCGTTCCTCGACGGAATCGGAGCGAAGCGGAGATGGGCAAAGCCCAACTCGTAGGCCCGGACATGACCCGGATACTCCGGCCGCAGCCGCATGCATGAGCCGTCGTTCAGCCATAGGCGCCCGCGCTTTGGCTGGCGCTGGGGCACCTTCAGCCCCTCGCGTCGCCAGATCCGCTCCACCCGCTTGTGGTTCACCGACCAACCCGCCGCATGCAGCAGCGCTGTCACCCGGCGAGAGCCGTAACGGCCGTATTGCCTGGCCAGCGCGACGATGTCCTCGGTGAGCGCCAGCTCGTCATCTGCCCCGTACGGCACCTTGCGCTGCGTCGACCGGTGCTGGCCGAGCACGCGGCACACCCGCCGCTCGGACACGTCCAGCACTTCCCGGACCTGGAAGTCGCCAAGCGGATGGTTGAAGCGCTGACAGGCCACGACCTGTTCGCCAGCGCACCTTCCTGGGATGGCAAATGGCTGAGCGTCCTGTTGCGGGAAGCAGGGCTGCCTCGCCAGGCCTTGAGGCTCCGGGACACCGAGGAGGCGCTCAGGGCAACCGCCACCGAGATCCTTCGGCCGGTTCTTCCCCCTGCCCGGCTCGACGTCGAGGTACACAACATCGTCACGCGCGCCAGCGCTGCAAAGAACGCCCGACCGGCGCACCGGGCGCTCGCTGACCCCGTTGGCGAACACGAGATCTGGCTTCGAGCCAGACAGCCGCCCGTGCCCTAGTCGCGGCTCTCGCGTAAACCTGCGAGCGTCAGTCACACGTCAACAACGATGACGCGAGACATATGGATGGCCGCAGCACGGCGGGCCGCCTGCTCCTTGCGGGGACCACTGTCGGCATACGTGGAGCGAAACACTCCGTCTACGTGGTCCTGTTCCATCACCCGGCCTTCCCGGAGCGTTGAGGGTTGTACGTGGACAAACTGCGCGCCAGAGGCAGACCATCTCACCCTTCAGCCAATCATATATCCAGGTGCCACTACAAGCGGCAAGCCGTCGCATGGCGCTGACCCGCCGCCGGCGAATGTCGGCCGCGAAGAGCGGACCGGGTCTGTTCGACCAGTGCCACACCGTCTCGCGGCAGATGTCGAGCCTCTGGGCCATACGGTGCATAGCTCTGACGATACCGAAACGACTTTTTAGCCGCCGATCCGGTATACCTCCGGCTGAGGGCGATGTCGCGCCCCTGCACGCTGCAAGAACCCACAGGCCTGCCATCCTACACGCAACCTGCTGCCAAGAAGTGAAGGTCCATACCGAACATGCTTTCCTCAAGCACAATGCCGGTGCCAACCGATCCGCCGGCGAGCCCGCTCGCGGCGGCGATTCTCGAAACGCTGCTGCACCGCATCGGAAAGGATCACCTCGCCGCCCGCCCGCTGGACTGGCTGCATGCCACGATGCTGACCATTCGCAACGACGTCATTGAGCGCTGGGTCGCCTCCACGCAGGCGATGCACGCGAGCGGGGCCAAACGTGTCTATTATCTTAGCTTGGAGTTTCTGATCGGCCGGCTGCTGGCCGACGCAATCCGAAATCTCGGCCGCGAGCAGGAGGTCGCCGCCGCTCTCGCCGAGCTCGGGGTCGATCTGGCGGAGATCGAATCTCTCGAACCCGACGCCGCGCTCGGCAATGGCGGTCTCGGCCGGCTCGCCGCCTGCTTCATGGAGAGCCTCGCCAGCCTTGAACTGCCTGCCTACGGCTACGGCATCCGCTATGTGAACGGGATGTTCCGGCAACGGATCGACAACGGTCATCAGGTGGAACTGCCCGAAACCTGGCTCGCCAACGGCAATTGCTGGGAGTTCGAGCGGCACGACAGCGCCTATCAGGTCGGCTTCGGCGGATCGGTGGGGGTGGACGAGCGCGGGCGCTTCCACTGGGATCCGGCCGAGCGCATCGAGGCCGTGGCGGTCGACAATCCGGTCGTCGGCTGGCGCGGCAAGCGGGTCAACACGCTGCGCCTGTGGAGCGCGCGCGCGCTCGACCCGCTGCAGCTCGACGCCTTCAACGAGGGCGACTACGCTGGCGCGCTGGCCGGGCAGACCCGAGCGGAGACGCTGGTCCGTGTGCTCTATCCCAACGACAGCACGGCCGCCGGGCAGGAACTGCGGCTGCGGCAGGAGTACTTCTTCTCGTCAGCCTCGATCCAGGACATCCTGCGGCGCCACCTCCAGCACTTTGCCGATCTTTCCAGCCTGCCCGACAAGGTGGCTATCCAGCTCAACGACACGCACCCCGCAGTCGCCATCGCCGAGCTGATGCGGATGCTGATCGACGAGCATGGCGTCAGCTTCTCGGAGGCCTGGACGATCACCCGTCGTACCGTCGCTTACACCAACCACACGCTGCTCCCCGAGGCTTTGGAGACCTGGCCGCTGCCGCTGTTCGAACGGCTGCTGCCTCGCCATCTGCAGCTGATCTACCGCATAAACGCCGAGGTGCTGGGCGAGGCGCGCGGGAAGAAGGGCTTTGACGAAGCAGCCATCGCTGCGGCCAGCCTGATCGACGAAAAGGGCGAGCGCCGGGTGCGCATGGCCAACCTCGCCTTCGCCGGCTCGCACTCGGTCAACGGCGTCGCCGCGCTTCATACCCAGTTGATGAAAGAGACCGTGTTCGCCGATCTCCATCGACTCTACCCCGAACGGATCAACAACAAGACCAACGGCATCACCCCGCGCCGCTGGCTGATGGGCTGCAATCCGGCGCTGACGGGCCTGATCCGCGAGGCGATCGGGGACGGCTTCGCCGACGACCTGGAGGCGCTTTCGGAACTGGATCCGTTCGCCGATGACGCGGCCTTCCAGGATCGGTTCCGCGCGGTCAAGCACGCCAACAAGGCGGCGCTGGCACGCTACGTCCGCGAGACAATCGGGCTGACAGTCGACCCGGCCGCTCTGTTCGACGTGCAGATCAAGCGCATCCACGAATACAAGCGGCAGTTGCTCAACATCCTCGAGACGATCGTCCTTTACGAGATGATCCGCGCGCATCCCGAGCGGCAGTGGACGCCGCGCGTGAAGCTGTTCGCGGGCAAGGCCGCGTCGAGCTACGTCAACGCCAAGCTCATCATCCGCCTGGCCAACGACGTGGCCCGGCGGGTCAACGCCGATCCTTCGGTGCGCGACCTGCTGAAGGTGGCGTTCCTGCCCAACTACAACGTCTCGCTGGCCGAGCGGATGGTGCCGGCGGCCGACCTTTCGGAGCAGATCTCGACTGCGGGCATGGAAGCCTCGGGCACCGGCAACATGAAGCTGGCGTTGAACGGAGCGCTGACAATCGGCACGCTCGACGGCGCCAATGTCGAGATCCGCGAGCGGGTCGGGGCGGACAACATCGCAATCTTCGGCCTCACGGCCAGCGAAGTTGCCGCGGCGAAGGCAGCGGGGTTCGATCCGCAGTCTGCGCTCGCGGACATTCCCGAGCTGCGTGAGGCGATCGCCGCCGTATCCTCCGGCGTGTGGTCGCCCGACCACCCCGATCTCTACGCCGGGCTGATGGACGGGCTGCTGCGCGAGGACCGGTTCATGATTACCGCAGACTTCGCCGGCTATGCCGCCGCGCAGCGCGCGCTCGACCAGCGATGGCATGATCGCGCGGGCTGGACAGCGAGTGCGATCCGCAACGTCGCGCGCGTCGGCTGGTTCTCCTCCGACCGGACGATCGGCGAATACGCGCGGACGATCTGGTCGCTGCAGGCCTGAACTTTGCACCTCCGCCAAAAAAGCTGCCGAACCCCAATGAAACGGCACCGCCAGCGTGATCGCAAATGAACGAGGCGACTATGGCTGGCTTTGGACTGCACTTGCCCTCCTTACGCGGCCGAGGTCCCAGCCCGGTTCTGCCATCCGAAGCCACTGCGGTGATGGAAGTACTCGAGGCCCGCCTGCGAAGCACCAGACGAGAGAGCACCTCAACCAACCCATGTTCCCAGAGCTAGGATGGTGTGTGCTGGATGGCTGAGAACGGGTCGGAACGGCCATGCGGGGCCTCTGCGATCCGACCCACATCTTGCTGCTCAGGTCGGGCGCATCTCTGCTCGAAAGAGGAAACTGCTTGATCAAATTCGTGGAACGGCTCGGCCGTAGCGATTTCCAGCAATCGAATGTCACAGCACACTGGTGCCGCAGCCCCCGCATGTTATACCAAAGCGCATTGATGAGAACCCATGCGCCCACTGGCGCAGGCCGATGCCATGATGCGCCAGGGTTGATCGGCGAGCTTGTTCCAGGCGTGGCAGCAGTGCTCGACGATGTCGTCGTAGGATGGGTAGATGCGGTTCGACAGCCAGTTGTCGCGCATGAACTGCCATAGGTTCTCGACCGGGTTCAGCTCCGGGCAGCGGGGTGGTAGCGGCAGCAGCGTGATGTTGGAAGGGACGACCAGATCGTTCGCGCCGTGCCATCCGGCCTGATCGAGCAGGACAACGGCATGAGCACCGGGCGCGACATGGAAGGCGATCTCTTCGAGGTGCATGCCCCCAGTTACGTCTTTGGGCCTCGCTGTTGCAGTGGGGCATGACGATGCCGGCGGCGTCAGGCGGTCGGCGAAGCTCTTTTTAAAAGCTCGATGTCCTCCGGCTTCTGACCGCGGTGCCGCGGCCGCGCCGAAAGCTTGCGGTACCCTCCGCAGCCTTTCCAACGATGCTTCGCATCCCCGGAACCTTAGGCTGCTCCGCCCATGGCGCGAAGCTCACGGCTCAGCGTGTGGCGTGTGACCGACAGGCCAAACTCGTCCCAGACCCATTGCGCCAGGTCGATCAGCCGCCAGCGCACGACGCCGTGCACCGCCGGGATCGGTCCTGTCTCGACCTGCTCGGCAAGCCCGGCGCGCTGCTCGTCGTTGAGGATCGAGGCCCGTCCCGGCGCCTTGCGCGTCGCCAGGCCCGTCAGGTCCCTCGGCATTAAAGCGGAGCACCCAGTCGCGGACGATCTGCAGCGTCACGCCGGCAAGCTTCGCCGCCTCGCTGCGGCTGCTACCGTCAAATCAGTGCCATCGCCAGCAGACGACGAACCTGATCGCCATCAGCGCATCCGCGTGCTGCCTTCCGCAACTCCGCGGACGTCCAATCCCGTCGAACCGCAATAGCCGCCCCCATCGCGAGCCTCACCTCCGCTCGCGACGGTGAATCAGACAATCAGCCGCTTGGGAATCCTCAAACGTGAGTCACGCTCCGCGCCCGTTGGTGTTATACCAAGGCCGAGAGATCGTGACTCCCGAGGACTTGCCAGCAGCGGCGGGCCCTAATTCAAGATGGCAAACGAATTGGAGTTTGCCATGCCAATCGCGCTTCGTACCAGTTTTGACGCCGTTTCGGTGAGGAGCGGCGCCCGCCGCTCGAAGGATGGCGCGCAAACCCGACGTTTGCTCGCGCTGGCCGCGATCTATGACGGAGCGAGCCGGACGGAGGCAGCGCGGATCGGCGGGGTCACGTTGCAGATCGTGCGGGACTGGGTGATGAAGTTCAACGCGGCTGGTCCTGACGGACTGATCAACCGGAAGGCGCCAGGGCAGCCGTCGCTCCTCAATGCGACCCACCGCGCGGCGCTGGTGGAGGCGATCGAGCAGGGTCCGATACCGGCTGTCCATGGCGTCGTGCGCTGGCGGATTGAACCACCCCGGGTTTGTCGGGGGCTCCAACTCCTGAGAAGGTGGAGCCGATATGAGCAAGACGACGATCAAGTTTGCGCCTGAGGTTCGCGAGCGTGGGGTACGGATGGTGCTGGATCACGAGCGCGATCATCCCTCCCGATGGGCGGCGGTGGTGTCGATCGCGGAGAAGATTGGCTGCGTGCCGCAGACGCTT
>Ga0210040_10003473_pt1 | contig 21286 bp, 20 predicted proteins | sample CryGeyCG12114_NA_FD_185462 | JGI IMG/M metagenome (GOLD analysis project Ga0210040, IMG submission 185462) | Groundwater microbial communities from aquifer - Crystal Geyser CG19_WC_8/21/14_NA (SPAdes) (version 2) | ecosystem: Environmental > Aquatic > Deep subsurface > Groundwater | place: USA... | reverse complement strand
CCCGGCCCGGGGTCGTGGGGCCGGTGGGCCTGGAAGGCGGTGGACGCAGCGACGGCCCGCTGGTCGGCCGCCTCGTTGAGCGGGTGCCCGGCGTGGCCCTTGACCCACTCGAAGCGGACCCGGCGGCCCTTGGCGGCGACGTCGATGGCCTGGATGAGGTCGACGTTCATGACCGGCTTGCCGTCCCCCTTGCGCCAGCCCTTGCGCTTCCAGCCCGCCATCCACTTCGTCACGACGTTGATCACGTACGTGCTGTCGCAGTAGACGAGCAGGTCGTCGTCGACGTGCGCCGTCTGGCGCAGCAGGTCGAGCACGGCCATCAGCTCGCCCATGTTGTTGGTGCCGCGGGGCCAGCCGCCGCTCGCCCAGGTCGTCTCGTCGACGTACCAGGCCCACCCGGCCGGGCCGGGGTTCCCCAGAGCCGAACCGTCCGCAGCCGCCGTGATCGTCACGGTCCTAGTCTCTCGTGCTCGCCAGGGTGCAGACGAAGTCGGCGAAGGCGCGGTCGGCCCGCTCGGTGTCGGCGGTCGCGTCGAGGTCCATCAGGAGCCCGCGGATGACCGCGAGGACGAGGGTCGCGAGCCCGGGCCGTCCGATCGTGCGCAGCCCGTCCTCGAGCGGGGAGAGCCAGTCGGTCGTCGCGGCCCGGCGGAAGTCCGGCCACAGCTGCTGCACCGCGCTCTGGCGCAGCTGGGAGAACATCCGCACGTACGGCTGCCCGTCCGGCCCCCTCATCGACGTCCAGGCGCGCTGCAGGGTGACGGTGTACGGCTCCTCCGCCCGCACCCGCAGCAGGTCGCCCCACGCCTCGAGCTGACGCCGCCGGGCCTGCTCGAGGACGGCGCGGAGCAGGGCGTCACGGGTCCCGAAGTGGTAGATCAGCACCCGGGCCGAGGTGCCGGTCGCCCGGACCAGCGGGTCCAGCCGCTCGGGCAGGCCGTGCGCGAGCGCGTGGTCGGTGCACGCGGTGAGCAGGCGCTCCCTGATCTCCGGCTGCGGTCGTCGGCCCATCCCGCCATCTTTTCGCGTAACGCTCGCTACGTCTACCTTGGGACAGGACGTGGTCGATCCCGAGGAGGAGCAGTCGATGAGGGTCGTGTTCGTGCACGGAGCCTGCGTACGGGACGGGTCGTGGTGGTGGCACCGTACGGCCGCGCTGCTGGCCGAGCGGGGGGTGCCCAGCGTGGCACCGCTGCTGCCGAGCTGCGGCGAGGTGGGCGTCCCGGGCGGGTCCGACGGTCCGGGGCTGGCCGAGGACGTGGCCGCCGTACGGCGGGTGCTGCTGGACGGCGACGAGCCGACCGTGGTCGTGGCCCACAGCTACGGGGGCATCGTCACCGCGGAGGCCGCGGCCGGCGTCGGGTCCGTACGCCACCTGGTGCTCGTCTCGAGCTATCTGCCGGAGGTGGGGCAGAGCCTGTCCGACTTCAGCGGCGACGCCGGCCCCGCCCCGTTCCTCGAGGCCGACCAGGCGGCCGGCACCTTCGGGGTGCGGCCCGAGCTGTTCGTCGACACGTTCCTGGCCGACGGCGACCCCGAGGACCAGGAGCAGGCCGCCGAGCACCTCGCGCCCCAGAGCGTCCGGGTGACCGGGCAGCCGGTGGGCGCGAGCGCGTGGCGGCAGATCCCCTCGACGTACGTCGTCTGCACCGAGGACCGGGGCACCCCGGCGGCGCTGCAGCGGAGGTTCGCCGAGCGGGCGGGCCACGTCGTCGAGATCGACGCCGGGCACCACCCGTTCCTGTCGCAGCCAGCGGCCGTGCGCGACCTGCTGCTCGGCCTGGCGGGGTCGACGCCCGAGGGCCAGCCTCAGAACCCGCTGCCCGCGTAGTCCTCGCCGGCCGGCTCGGGCCGGTGCGCACCCTCCGGGTCGTTCGTGGAGCCCTCGGCGTAGCCGTCCTCGACCACCACCCCCTGCCCCGGCGTCGGGTCGGCCGGCCGGGGCGGGCCCGGCACCTCCGCGAGCTCCTCGTCGTCCATGGCTCGCGGGTCCTGCAGCTCGGATTCGCTCATCTCGACCTCCTGGTGTCGTGCCGGTCTTACCCGTCCTGCGCCGGTGCTAGCCCGTCTTGCGGCGGAAGGTGCGCTTGGTCTCGACCCGGCCGTGCGCGTGGCCGGGGGCCTGGCCGGCGTCGAGGTGATCCTCGCCGTGGCGCGCCTTCTTCGCGTCGAGCGCCTCGCGGAACTTGCGCTTGTTCTCGTCGGCGGGGCTCTCGACGGCCGGGGTCTCGCTGGCGGTCGATGGGGTCGTCTCCGGCTCGTGGGCGCTCATGGCGCCATTGTGTCCCCTGGCCCGCAGCGGTCGGAGGCCAGCCGGGTCGTCGCCACGGCAGCCGCCCCCGTTCAGAGCACCGGGGGGTGACCCGCCCTGGTCATCCGCCAGACCGTGCGCCAGCTCATCGGCCGGCGCTCGCCGCCGTCCTTGACCAGACCGAGCCCGTAGCCGCGCAGCGTCTCCCGCACCGCCTCGCCCGACCGCAGCCGGATCCCGCCGATCGCGGCCCAGGCGGCCACGTAGGCGACGCCGACCGGCAGCGGGAGGTTCCGGCGCGCCAGCCAGACCCTGTTGCGCGCCTGGTAGCGGTAGAACTCGGCGTGCCGGGTGGGCTGGATCGCGGGGTGGTGGACCTCGATCCCGCCGTCGTAGCGGACGTGGAACCCCGCGTCCCACACGCGCCAGGCCAGCTCGATGCCCTCGTGGGCGTACCAGAAGGGCTCCGGCCAGCCACCGGCGTAGTCGAACGCGACGCGGCGCATGGCGACGGCGCCCTCCCAGACGTTCATCGCCGGGCTGCTGCGGCCGGGGTCGCCGACCCGCACCCGCGGGGTCCAGCGCCGGGGCGCCTCGAGCCCGTCCGGGTCGACCACGCGCGGCTGCACCAGCCCGAGCGTCGGGTCGGCCGCGAACTCCTCGGCCATCCGCGAGAGCACGTCGTCGCTCGGGAGCACCGCGTCGTCGTCGAGGAAGAACAGCAGGTCGCCGCTCACCTCGCCCACGCCGGCGTTGCGGCCCGCGGGGATGCCGCGGTTCACCCGCAACCCGAGCCCGCGGACGCCCTCGGGCAGGTCAATCGGCTCCCACCCGTTGCCGACGACGACCACGTCGAGCTCGACGCCGCGCTGGCTCAGCAACGACTCCAGCCCGGCCCGGAGCTCGGCCGGGCGGTTGCCCATGGTGAGCACGACGACGCCGAACGGCACGGGCCCGGCGGCCGGGACGGCCACGGTCGCGGCGGGCTGGGTCGTCGCGCTCATCGCAGCCGGGACGAGCCGAGGACGGCGAGCAGGTGGCCCACGACGGTGACGACCGCGGACGCCAGCATGACGAGCAGCAGCACCTGGGTGGCGACCCCGTGCACGAAGAGGTCGACGACCGCCGCGGCGAGGATCAGCAGCGCCATCTCGATGGAGTGGAAGATCCGGTGGAACGGGACCAGCCGGGCGGCGCGGCGGGCGGCGCGCAGCATCCCGGCCTGCGGGACGCGGACGCTCTCGACGTCGGCCATCTGGGTCATGCCGGCGTAGTGGCGCGAGACGTGCACGAGGTCGTTCTCGACCTTGTTCAGGCAGACGAGCAGCCCGAGGGCCAGGCCGGCGCTGATCCAGACGCTGCTCAGCGCGAGGCCGCCGTTGGCGCGGACCCCGAGCGCGACGGCGATGCCGCACTCGGCGGTGTAGTGCCCGATCCGGTCGAGGTAGACCCCGCGCGGCGACGACGTCTGCCGCCAGCGGGCGACCTCGCCGTCGCAGCAGTCGACGAGCTGCTGGAGCTGGGTGAGGACGACCACCCCGACCGCGCCGGCGAGCGTCGCCCATCCCGTGGACACCGCCGCCAGCGCGGCGCACAGGATCATCAGCCACGTCACCGCGTCGGCGGAGAACCCGAGGCGCAGCAGCACCCTCGTCAGGTAGGGCGAGAGGTCGCGCAGGTAGAGGTGGGCGACCCAGTGCTCGGCCCCGGCCCGCGTGCGGACGCTCGGCGGCTGCGTCACCTCGCGCAGCTGCGCGATCGTGGGGTGCGCTGGGCGCTCGACGAGCATCGGGTCAGCCTAGGCCGGGCCGCGCGGCAGGCCGGGTGTCCGACGCGCGGTCGACCCCGGCGAGTGCTCCGAGGGACGTCCGGTGCGCGGTCGCTGCCGTTCTTGCCCTCTGCTCTGGCACACCCACATACTCTTGGTCCATGGGACGCTTCCTCCCGCTGGTGATCGTGGCTCTGCTCACGATCTACTGCGTGGTGGAGGTCGCCCAGGCGGCTCCGTACGCCGTGCGTCGGGCCCCGCGCTGGCTGTGGGCCGTGGCGGTCATCTGCCTGCCGCTCGCGGGCTCCCTCGGCTGGTTGTTCTTCGGCCGCCCGACGGCCGAGTCCCGGGGCGAGCCCGGCAAGGTCCCGGGCCGGCCCAGCGCTCGGCGGTCATCTGCCTGCCGCTCGCGGGCTCCCTCGGCTGGTTGTTCTTCGGCCGCCCGACGGCCGAGTCCCGGGGCGAGCCCGGCAAGGTCCAGGACCGGCCCAGCGCTCCAGACGACGACGTGGACTTCCTGCGCGGGCTCTGAGCCTCAGGTCGAGGCGAGCGTCCAGGCCGCTTCCACCGCGGCCTCGAAGCGGCGGGTGCTCGCGCCGGCGGCGGTCTCGCCGAAGTAGTAGCCCGACAGGTCGTCGAGCAGCGGGGCGGACGGCGACCCGCCCTGCGGGTCGGCTCCCAGACCACGGGCTCGCAGCACCTCCAGCACCGACCCGCTCGCGCCCGCCGGCAGCAGCGGCAGCTCGTCCAGCAGCCGCGACGCCGGCCGGTAGACGTCCGACGACGTCGGCTCGGTGACCACGAGCGGCTTGCCGGTGGCCAGCCAGTCGTAGGCCACCGAGGACAGGTCGGTGACGCAGGCGTCGGCGAAGGCCCACTGCCACCCGTACGCACCCGTGTCGACCAGGTGACGAGCACCGTGCCGGTCGCCGTCCCGGGCCAGGACGGCACGCACCGCCCGGTCGGCCTCCTCGTGGCGGCGCGAGCTCAGCCCCGTGCGCGGGTGCGGCCGGTAGACGACCCGGACGCGCGGGTCGGCCACCAGCGCCTCGACCAGCTCGACGCCGTGGCTGACCAGGGAGCCGTACGCGACGCTGGGCCGGTCGCCCTCCCAGGTCGGCGCGTACCAGACCCGCACCCCGCTCTCCCGTGACCAGTCGGGCGCCCCCGGGTAGTCGTGGTCGAGCTGCGGCCGGCCGACCCCCACGGTGCGGACGTCCGCGTCGAAGCCGCGCAGCGCCGCACCCAGCCGTTCCTGGCCCGCCCGACCGCCGACGAACGTCAGGTCGTACGCCTTGTGCTGGTTGGAGACGCTGTAGGCCTTGTCGCTCTCCCCGTGCCCGAGCTGGACGTGCACCGGTGCGGGGAAGCGGAGCATCCGGAAGTTGCGCTCGACCTGGTTGACGTAGAGGACCACGCGCACGTCGCGCTCCTCGACCAGCCGCTCGAGGGCACCGCTGCCCTGGGCGAAGGCGACGGGCAGCGTGCTGCGCTCCAGCAGCGCAGCCCCGGTGTCGGGCTGGTCGACGACGACGAAGACCGGACGGGTGCGCGCCAGGTGCTCGAGCGGTCGACGCCACTGCTCGAGCTGGAACAGGTTCTCCGGACCGGTGCAGAAGTAGACGGCGACGGCCGCGTTGGGCACCAGCCCGTTCTGCTCGGCGCGCTCGGCGAAGCCGCCCGCCGCGACGGCGTTGCGGGCACGCCGGACGGCCTCGGCGCCGAGACCGGCCGTACGGCGCAACCGGGCGGCACCGGGCACCTGGGGCAGGGCGGCTCTCACGAGATCGGGTGGTCGACCTTCTCCTCGTCGGTGTGCGCGCTCTTGTCCTCCTTGAACGCACCGCCCACGGGAGTCTCGGAACCGTCGCCGCCCCACTCCGTGTGGAACGTCCCCTCCTTGTCGACCCGGCGGTAGGTGTGCGCACCGAAGAGGTCGCGCAGGCCCTGGATCAGTGCCGCGGGGAGGTGGTCGGCCCGGACGCCGTCGTAGTAGGCGAGCGAGGAGGAGAACGCCGGGGTGGGGATGCCGTTCAGGGCGGCGCCGGAGACCACGCGCCGCCAGGCCTCGATGCACTCGTCGATGACGCCGACGAAGAAGTCGTCGGCGATGAGCAGCGGCAGGTTCTCGTCGCGCTCGTAGGCCTCGGTGATGCGGTTGAGGAAGCGGGCGCGGATGATGCAGCCGCCGCGCCAGATCCGGGCCATCGCACCCCGGTCGATGTCCCAGCCGTACTCGGTGCTCGCCGCGGCGATCTGGTCGAAGCCCTGGGAGTAGGCGACGACCTTGGAGGCGTAGAGCGCGCGTCGCACGTCCTCGATGAAGGCATCGGCGTCGTCTGCGCTCGTCGGCCGGCGCCACTCCACGGTGCCGGCCGGCAGCACCCCGCGGGCCGCCTCGCGCTGCGGCACGGAGCCGGACAGCGCCCGGGCGAACGTCGCCTCCGCGATACCCGTGATCGGCACACCGAGGTCGAGCGCGTTCTGCACCGTCCAGCGGCCGGTGCCCTTCTGCTCGGCCTGGTCGAGGATCACGTCGACCAGCGGCTGGCCCGTGCCCTCGTCGGTCTGCGCCAGCACCTGCGCGGTGATCTCGATGAGGAACGACTCGAGCTCCCCGGAGTTCCACTCGCGGAAGATGTCGGCGATCTCCGCCGGGCTCTTGCCCGTGCCCCGGTGGATGAGGTCGTACGCCTCGGCGATCAGCTGCATGTCGGCGTACTCGATGCCGTTGTGCACCATCTTGACGAAGTGGCCGGCACCGTCGGGACCGATGTAGGTGCAGCACGGGACGCCGTCGACCTTGGCCGAGATGTCCTCCAGCAGCGGTCCGAGCGACGCGTACGACTCCCGCGACCCGCCCGGCATGATCGAGGGCCCGTTGAGCGCCCCCTCCTCGCCGCCGGAGACGCCGCTGCCGACGAAGTGCAGGCCGTGCTCGGCGAGCGCGTGCTCGCGACGGATGGTGTCGGGGAAGTGGGCGTTGCCCGCGTCGACGACGATGTCGCCCTCGTCGAGCAGCGGGACGAGCTCGTCGATCACCGCGTCCGTGCCCGGCCCGGCCTTGACCATGATGATGATCTTGCGCGGTCGCTCGAGCGACGCGACGAAGTCCTCGACGCTCTCGGCCGCGAGGAACGTGCCCTCGTCACCCGCGTCGTCGAGGAGGGCCTGGGTCTTGGCGTACGTGCGGTTGTGGATGGCCACGACGTGGCCGTGCCGCGCGAAGTTCCGGGCGAGGTTGCGGCCCATCACGGCCAACCCCGTGACGCCGATCTCGGCTAGCTGGCCCATGAGCTGCTCCTTGTCCTGTCATGACATGATCGTCAGAGGACGGTCCGTCCCGATGTGGGGCGAGCGTATCCGTTCGAGCCGGTCGGGACTCTGCTCCCCCGGACCTGTCATCGACGCCGGAGGGGCGAGCTTGCTGGAGCCGTTGGGCATCCCCGCTGACGCTGAGGCTCTGTACGTCGTGCTCGCCTCGCGCGACGACACCACGGCCGCAGAGCTGGCCCGACGCACCGGGACGCCACCGAGCGAGATCGGCTCGCACCTCGACACGCTCGCCGACCTCGGCCTGGCCGTCGCGATGGGCGACGGGCAGTGGCGCGCGCTGCCGCTCGCCGAGGTCGCCCGTGGCCTCCAGGCCCGTCGGGTGGCCGAGATCGAGGCCGCCGCCATCGCGGCGGACACCTTGCAGAACCAGCTGCTCGCGGCGTCGCACAGCGCCGACGACGACGTCCAGGTCTTCGTCGGCCAGACGTCCTGGGCCGAGTACGAGCGGCTCTGCGACGAGACGACGTCGGAGATCTGCCTCTTCGACAAGCCCCCGTACGTCGGCGGCCCCTCCATGCAGTCGGCCGCCGAGCTCCGGGAGGCATCCGGGGAGTGGCGGGCGCTGGAGCGCGGGGTGTCGCAGCGCAGCGTCTACCACCCGGGCTTCGACCCGGAACGGCTCGAGGAGATGGCTCTCTTCGCCGACATGGGCGAGAAGTCGAGGACCGCGCCGGTGCCGATGAAGCTGGTCCTCTTCGACGCCAAGATCGCCTGGATCCCGTCGATGCCCTCCTACATGCCGGGCCACGAGCGACGGGCGAGCTTCGTGCGGCACCCGTTGATCGTCGAGTCGCTGGTCTGGCTCTTCAACGCCGTCTGGGACACCGCGATCCCGATCACCGCGGGCACCTACCTGAACGGCGACCCTCGGCGCCAGATGTTGATCTCGCTCATGATGAGCGGCTCGACCGACGACGCGATCGCCAACCAGCTGGGCATCAACGTCCGCTCCGTGCGGCGCTGGATCGCCGAGCTGATGGACGAGCTGGGGGTCACCACGCGGCTCCAGCTGGGAGCGGCTCTCGTCCGGGCCGACTCCATGAGGTCGACCGGCTGAACCACGGCCTCGCGCCCGCGGCGCCCAGAGGGGTAGAGAGCCCAGGGCGACGACGACGGGAAGGCCTGAGAACGCGATCAGGGTGCCTCCCGGAGGAGACACCCTGATCAGTGGAGCGGTTCGTGCAACCGGCCGCGCTGCGGCCGACCTGAGATCAGTAGCCGCGGCCCAGGTGGCCGACGAGCGTGGCGGCGTCGGCCGGCCCGCCCAGGAGGACGAGGGCGACGGTCGCCCCGGCGGCGACGGAGGTGGCCGAGAGACGAACGACCTTGCGGAGGTTGAGCGAGGAGAACATCGGAATCCTTTCGGTACGGGCCTTCGGTGCGAGACTTTTTGCACCGACGACCACGCTGGGGGGGTCGTTCGGAACGTTATGCGAAGGTCTGGGACTCGACATGCCAGGTCGATGTCAGGTTGAGGACATTTCCAGACCCGGACAGGACGAAATCGCGTTAGGTGCGCTAAAGCCCCGAAGCGTGCTCGGCGAATCGTGCTCGTTCCTTCGCCGTCCCACCCGAGTGCGGCTCCTCGTCCCCGCGGCAGCTCGACCGAGCGGGACCGAGTGGCTCGACGAGGGTGCAGCGCAACAGCACCAGAGAGGCGTCCTGACACGCATCCCGTTGTCCTGTGACACACTTCACCTCCAAACGCCCGAGGTCAAGCATCTGGTTCACCTGTCGTCCGTGCGGACGACGCCCAGGCGTTCCGCGGGCGTTCCGCGGGCGTGCTGCGGGACCCGCTCCCGCGACGCCCGCCGCTCCTGCTGGACCGTCTCCCCCGAGCACCTCCACGGCACTCCCGGACGCGGTGTCAGAGCCGGGTGCCACTGTTGGGGACATGAAGCGCACCAGCCCCGCCACGACCGACGGCACCGCACCGCAGCGCTGCGGGTTCGTCCCCCCCTACCTCCTCCAGCGAGTGGCCGAGACCGCTCGCGAGCGACGTCTGGTCGCCGACGGTCGCGACACCCTCGTCGTGGACGAGCGGCTCCGCGAGCGTCGGGCGGTCGCGTCGGCGACGACGTCCCCGCTCGCGCCCGACACCGGCGGCAACCGGGTCGTCTACGACGCCGGTGGCACCGAGAACCTGCCCGGCACCCGGGCTCGCGACGCCGACGACCCGGCCACCGGCGACCCGGCCGTCGACGAGGCCCACGAGCACTCCGGCGTGGCCTGGGACCTGTTCGCCGACGTCTTCGCCCGTCCTTCGGTCGACGGCCAGGGGACGCCTCTGACGGTCTCGGTGCACTACAGCACCGACTACGACAACGCCTTCTGGGACGGGAGCCAGCTGGTGTTCGGCGACGGCGACGGACAGGTCTTCGACCGTTTCACCAAGCCGCTCGACGTCACGGTCCACGAGTTCACCCACGGCGTCACGCAGTTCACGGCCGGGCTGACCTACCAGGGCCAGTCCGGGGCGTTGAACGAGAGCGTGAGCGACGTGTTCGCCTCGATGGCCAAGCAGCGGGCGCTCGGTCAGAGCTCCGACCAGGCCGACTGGTTGATCGGCGTGGGCCTCTTCCTGCCCGACGTCAAGGCCACCGCGCTGCGCTCGATGCTCGAGCCCGGCACGGCGTACGACGACCCCCGGCTGGGCCGCGACCCCCAGGTCGGCAGCATGGACAGCTACGTCGACACGGCCGAGGACAGCGGCGGCGTGCACATCAACTCGGGGATCCCCAACCGCGCGTTCGCGCTCGCGGCCCGGGCGATCGGCGGGAACAGCTGGGAGCGCCCCGGACAGGTCTGGTACGCCGCGCTCACCGGCGGGGCCGTCACCCCGTCGACGGACTTCGCCGGCTTCGCGCAGGCGACGGTCGACGCGGCGACGCGCCTGTTCCCCGACGACGCGTCGGTGGCGGCCTCGGTGACCCAGGCGTGGCAGCAGGTCGGACTCCTCCCCGGCAGCCCGGCGACGCCCGCCAGCCCTGTCCAGCCGGCCGCCGGCCCCGCCGCCCCGGTGGCGGGCTCGACCTCCGGCGCCCCCGCGGCCGGGAGGACGGGGGTGCCGTCGCTGCCCGGCGAGGAGGGTGACGACGTGGTCGCGGTCCGACGGACAGGTGGCTTCGCCGGGACGACCCGGTCCGCGGAGATGAGCCTGGTGAACGATCCGGCCGCCGAGGAGCTGCGCCGGTTGCTGAACCAGATCAGCGTGTCCGGCATGACCCCGTCCGAGCCGCAGCCGGACCGCTTCACCTACACACTGGCGTGCCGGTCGTTCGAGCTGACCGTGCCGGAGCAGGACCTCACGCCCGACCTGACCCGGGTCGTGCAGATCGTGCTCGGCCAGCTGGAGATCTGACCTGCGTCAGGTCAGCTGCATGATGACGATCACCAAGATGATGATCACCAGGATGCCGATGATCGTTCCGATGAGGCCTGGGTCCATGACTGCTCGTTGACGTAGGGCGATGTTGGTGCAGAAATGTAGACCACGGGAGCCACTGGTCCTCCTACCGGACGGTCCTGCGTGTCGGCGAGCGCCTCGGTCGAACCACCCCGGCCGAGCCGCTCCTAGGCCTTGACCGCCAGCACGGCGTGGTGCGCGGTCAGCAGGATCCGGCTGGCGGCGCTGCCGAGGATGAGCTTGCCGACCGGGGACCGACGCCGCAGGCCGATGACGATCAGGTCGGCCCCGACCTCGTCGGCGATGGTGTCGAGGTCGTCGGCCACGTCGTCGTAGGTCTGCGGCTGCCGGAGCTCGGCCACGACGTCCAGCGCGTCGAGCTCGGCCCGTAGCTCGGCCAGGCCGTCCCCGGCCAGGAAGCGGTCGTCGACCAGGGCGTCGCCACGGGTGGTGTTGACCACGACGAGCCGTGCCCCGCGCAGCCGTGCCTCGGCGACCCCCGCGTCGAGGGCTGCCCGACCCTCGGCCCCGGGCACGTAACCGACCACCACCGCACTCATGCAGCCACTGCCTCTCGTTGACGGAACCGTCGCAGCACGGGGGGTCCCACGACCGCCAGCACGGCGACGAGCAGCACGACGACGCTGAACGGCGACGACACCAGCGCGCTCAGGTCCCCGTCGCTGATCGCGAGCGCCCGCCTCAGGTTGGTCTCGGCGACGGGCCCGAGGATGAGCCCGATGACCGCCGGCGCGACCGGCCAGCCGAAACGGCGCATGGCGAAGCCGAGCAGGCCGATGACCAGCAGCAGCACCAGGTCGAGCGGGTCGGCGTTCACCGCGTACGAGCCGAGCGAGGCGAACATGAGGATGCCGGCGTACAGGTAGGGCCGCGGGATCTTGAGCAGCTTCACCCACACGCCGACGAGCGGCAGGTTGAGCACCAGCAGCATCGTGTTGCCGATGAACAGCGACGCGATCAGCGTCCAGACCAGCGACGACTCGGTGGTCAGCAGGGTCGGGCCGGGCTGGATGCCGTAGCCCTGGAACGCGGCGAGCAGGATCGCGGCGGTCGCCGAGGTCGGCAGCCCGAGCGTCAGCAGCGGGACCAGCACGCCGGCCGCGGCCGCGTTGTTCGCGGCCTCCGGGCCGGCGACGCCCTCGATCGCCCCCTTGCCGAAGCTGTCGTGCTTGGCCAGGCGGCGCTCGGTCGCGTACGACAGGAAGGTCGGGATCTCCGCGCCGCCCGCGGGCAGCGCGCCGAACGGGAACCCGAAGGCCGTGCCCCGCAGCCACGGCTTCCAGGACCGGCGGAGGTCCTCGCGGGTCATGAAGCTGCCGCTGCTGCTCATCACCTCGACCGGCCCGTGCCGCAGCCGGGAGGCGACGTGCAGCGCCTCGCCGACCGCGAAGAGCGCGACGGCCACGACCACCACGTCGATGCCGTCGGCCAGCTGCGGGACGCCGAAGGTGAAGCGCTGCTGCCCGGTCAGCAGGTCGGTGCCGACCAGCCCCAGGAAGAGCCCGATGCACAGCGACGCCAGCCCCCGCAGCGGCGAGGCGCCGAGGACGGTGGAGACGGCGACGAACGCGAGCAGCGCGAGGGCGAAGTAGTCGGCGGGCCCGATCGCGACGGCGAGCGTCACGACGGCGGGGGCGACGAGGGCCAGGAGCAGCGTGCCGATCGTGCCCGCGACGAACGAGCCGATCGCCGCCGTCCCCAGCGCGGCCGCTCCGCGTCCGGCCTTGGCCATGAGGTTGCCCTCGAGCGCCGTCATGATCGAGCTCGACTCGCCCGGGGTGTTGAGCAGGATCGACGTGGTCGACCCGCCGTACATGCCGCCGTAGTAGATCCCGGCGAACATGATGAACGCACCGGTCGGCTCGAGGACGTACGTGATCGGCAGCAGCAGCGCGACGGTCATGGCCGGGCCGATGCCGGGCAGCACGCCGACGGCCGTGCCGAGCAGCGTCCCGATGAGCGCGAACAGCAGGTTGAGGGGCGTCACCGCGTCGGCGAAGCCGCCCATGAGCTGACCGAAGGCCTCCATCAGCGCTCCACCTCCCGAGCCGACAGCATCAGGGCCACCCGGTCGCCAGCTCGAGCAGGATCCCGCCGGGCAGCGTGACCCCGAGGGCCTTGACGAAGACCACCCACACCACGACGGAGACGATGCCCCCGGCGATCAGCGGACGGATGACGCCGCGCGAGCCGAGGGACCAGGCCACCGCGCCGAACATCAGGGTCACGGAGAGGGGCCAGCCGATCACGTTGATCAGGAGGGCATGGGCCAGGAACGCGAGGGCGATGATGCCGACGGCGCGCCACGAGGTCTGCGCTTCCGGGTCGACGTCCTCGCCGCCCTCCTCCGGGCCCTGGTCGCCGCGCAGGACGCGGATCGCCAGCAGCCCGCCGACGACGATGGTCGCGGCGCCGACGAGGTAGGGGAAGAAGCGGGGACCGACGGTGTTCGACGAGCCGGGGATCGTGATCTGCCCGGCACCGATCACCAGGTAGACGCCGAGCAGCAGGAGCAGCGTGCTGAGCGCGAGCTCACCGTTGTTCCGGGGTCGGCGCGGCGCCTCCTCGACCTCCCACGGCTCGGGCGTCAGGGGTTCGGGCGTCAGCGGTTCGGGCATCAGTGGTTCGGGCATCAGTGGTCCGGACGTGCGCGGCTCGGCGGCGGCCTGCTCGTGCGCGCTCACACGAGTCCGATGTCACGCAGGATCTGGGTCACGCGCTGCTCCTCGTCGGCCAGGAAGCGGCCGTAGTCCGGTCCGGTCTGGAACTCGTCGTCCCACCCGTTCTTGGCCAGCACGTCGCGCCACTCCGGGGTGTCGTGCGCGTGCGTCACGAGCGCGGTGAGGTCGGACAGCGCCTGGTCGCCGATCCCGGGACGGGTCATCAGGCCGCGCCAGTTCGACACCACGACGTCGAAGCCCGCCTCGGTGATCGTGGGGACGTCGGGGACCTGCGCGGAGCGTTCCGCCCCGGAGACGGCCCAGCCCTTGAGCTTGCCCGACGCCACCTGCTCGCCGTACTCCCCCACCCCCGAGATGCCGGCCGCGACCTGGTTGCCCAGCAGCGCCGCGAGCGACTGGCCGCCGCCGGAGTAGGCGATGTAGTTGATCTGCTTCGGGTCGACACCGCCGGCGGTCGCGAGCAGCCCGGCGAGGACCTGGTCGGTCCCGCCCGCCGACCCGCCGGCGATGGGCAGCCCGCGCGGGTCGTCCTTCCACGCGCGCACGAAGTCGGCCAGGTTGTCGTACGGGGAGCTGGCCGGGGCGACGACGATCTCGGGCTCGCCGAGCAGCCGGGCGACGGGTGTCACGTCCCCGAGCCCGACGGTCGCCTTGTTCGTCTCGATCGCGCCGACCATGACGAGGCCCATCATCATCAGCAGCGCGTCGTCGCTCTCCCGGGACAGCTGACCGAGCCCGATCGTCCCGCCGGCGCCCTCGACGTTGAAGACCTGCACGTTGCGGGCGAGGCCGGTCGAACGGATCACCCGCTGCAGCAGCCGCGCGGTGGTGTCCCAGCCTCCGCCGGGGCTCGCGGGGGACATGATCCGCAGCCGGGAGAGGTCGCCCGGCTTCGCCACCGTGCCGGCGCAGCCCGTCGCCGCGAGGGCCGCCGTGCTCAGCGACCCCGTCAGGAACGTCCTGCGGCTCAGGCTCACGCTTCGTGCTCCTCGACGTCGTCGTCCGGAATCCGTTGGTCGTGCAGGCTGCTGCGAGAGCGACGACCCTAGCCGGTCACCTCCGCCGGGCTCGCGAGGGGCGGGGTCCTCCGTCCCCGGTCACCTACCCTGGACGTTCTCGCCCGTTCCCGACGAAAGCGCCTCGAATGGACGTCACACCCCTCGCCTGGACCCTGACCGTCGTCTTCGTGGTCGGTCTGCTGGTCTTCGACTTCGTGTTCCACGTGCGCAAGGCGCACACGCCGACGCTCGCCGAGGCGGCCCGCTGGTCGGCCGTCTACGTCGGCATCGCGATCCTCTTCGGGGTCGGCGTGCTCGTCCTCGGCGGCGCGGAGGCCGGCGGTGAGTACTTCGCCGGCTACATCACGGAGAAGGCGCTGTCGGTCGACAACCTCTTCGTCTTCCTGATCATCATGACCAGCTTCAAGGTGCCCCGCGCCGACCAGCAGAAGGTCCTGCTCTTCGGCATCGTGTTCTCGCTGATCGCGCGGACCGGGTTCATCTTCCTCGGCGCGGCCCTGATCAACAGCTTCGCGTGGGTGTTCTACCTCTTCGGGCTCATCCTGCTGATCACCGCGGGCAACCTGGTCAAGCCCGAGGGCGAGGACAGCCACGGCGCCGACAACGTCATGATCAGGATCGCCCGCCGGCTGTTCAGCACCTCGGAGCACTACGACGGGGACAAGCTGTTCACCTCTGTGGACGGCAAGCGCGTGATGACGCCGATGCTCCTCGTGATGACCGCCATCGGCGGCACGGACATCCTCTTCGCGCTCGACTCGATCCCGGCGATCTTCGGCCTCACCCAGAACGTCTTCATCGTCTTCACCGCGACCGCGTTCTCGTTGCTGGGCCTGCGCCAGCTGTACTTCCTCATCGACGGCCTGCTCGACCGGCTGATCTACCTGACGTACGGGCTCGCCGCGATCCTCGCGTTCATCGGCGTGAAGCTCGTCCTGCACGCGCTGCACGAGAACAACGTCCCGTTCATCAACGACGGCGGGCACGTGAACGTGGTCGAGATCAGCACCGGCCTGTCCCTCTCGGTCATCCTCGGGGTCCTCGTGATCACGGTCGTCGCCTCGCTGGTGAGCCCGAAGGGCCGCGCCCAGAACGCCGTCTCGAACGCCCGTCGCCACGCCTCGCAGTACCTCGACACGGACTTCGAGGCCGACCCGCAGCTCCGGTCCACGATCTACGCGCGGCTGCGGTCGGAGGAGGAGACGATCCGCGGCCTGCCGGACAAGTACCGCGCCCGGATCCGCAACGAGGACCACCTCATGCACCTGCTCGCCTCGGCCCACGCCGAGCACGACGCGCACCTGGGGCAGACCGACCGCTGAGCCCGGGTCCTGCTCGTCCCCGAGCCCTCCGACAGGCTCAGGGACCGCGCTGCGGGCGGCCCTTCGACAGGCGCACGATGGGCCCATGGAACGACCCACCACCGCACACCCGCTGCTGATCCTCGCCATGGACCAGCGGGACTCGTTCGCCAAGCTCTTCGGGACCGAGGAGGACGAGGCCACCCCTGAGCAGGTCGAGCAGATGCGGGCGGCCAAGACGTTGATCTACCGGGGCGTCGCCGCGGTCGCCGACCAGGTCGAGGGCGCGCAGATCGGGGTGCTGACCGACGAGGAGTACGGACCGGCGGTGCTGGCGGAGGCGCACGCGGACGGGCGCGTGCTGGCCTACCCGGTGGAGAAGAGCGGGCAGAAGCTCTTCGACCTGCAGTACGGCGACGAGACTCCGCAGCACATCGAGCGCTGGGACCCCGACTACGTCAAGGTGCTCGTCCGGATGAACCCGGCCGACGACGCCGCGGACACCCAGGGCCAGCTGACCAGGCTCGCGTCGCTCTCCGAGTCGCTGCACGGCTCCGGCCTGCCCTTCCTGCTCGAGCTGCTGGTGCCCGCGTCCGACGAGCAGCTCGCGTCGGTGAACGGCGACAGCACGGCGTACGACCGTGACCTGCGGCCCGGCCTCGTGGTCCAGGTGATGGAGGCGATCCAGGGCGCCGGGGTCGAGCCGACGCTGTGGAAGATCGAGGGCCTCGAGACCGCCGAGGCAGCCAGCACCATCGTCGCCGGCGCGCGGGCGGGGGGACGGGACGCCGACTGCATCGTGCTGGGCCGCGACGCCCCGCAGGACGAGCTCGACCACTGGCTGCAGGTCGCGGCGGCCACCGACGGCTTCGTCGGCTTCGCGATCGGCCGCTCGATCTGGAAGGAAGCCCTCGAGCAGTACCTGACCGACCGCGACGAGGCGACGTTCCTCAACACGGTCGGCCAGAACTACCTGCACTACGTCCGCACGTACCTCGCCGCCCGCTGACGGCGGAACCTCGGGCGCGGGGTCCCCTGACGTGGGGTTCCCTGGCGCGGGGTCCGCGGGCGGGGTCCTCGAGCGGCTCCTACGCCTGGAACCCGGCCGCGGCCCGGACATGGACGAGTCGCCGGATCGTGCCGAACCCGCCAAGGACACCGAACACGGCGAACAGGACCGCGTCCTTCGTGTAGTCCTTCAGCAGCGGCGGGTAGAAGAGGTTCTCCCGGACGAAGCTCCAGCGGGTGGGGTAGGTCGCCGCGACGTCGGGGTCGAGCTGGGGGAAGTAGCCGTAGAGGTCGACGGCCACGACGGTGAAGAAGCTCACGACCACACCGAGGGCGATCACCCCGGCGATGACGGCGACGCCCTTCTTGGCGCGGCCGCCCGAGCCACGCAGGTAGAGGAGGGCGGCGAGCGCCGCGACGACGAAGCTGCTGATCGACGCGACGAAGCCGATCTTCCAGATGATGCCGGCGACGAGGGCACCGGCCGGGACCGCGAGGAGGGCGAACGCGGCGCCGCGACCCACCCGTTCCGGCGGCAGGGCCGGCGTCCCGACGAGACCGTCGGCCGTCCACCGGAAGTCCTGCTCTCCCGCCTGCTCCGGCGGTCCTGCCTGCTCCCGGGGCCCCGCCTGCTCCGGCGGTCCTCCCTGCTCCGCCTGCCCCGGCTGTCCTGGCTGTCCTGGCTGTCCTGGCTGCCCCGGCACGGGCTGGGCGCCGTAGGCCGGCGGCGGGGGCGCGTACGGGTTGGCCGGTCCGGGTCCCGCGTACGGCGGAGCCGGCACCGGGCCGGGTGCCCGGAAGGACGGTCCGGGGCCACCAGCGGGCTGCTGGTGCTCGGCGGAGGAGGACGAGTCGTTCGACACGGGAGAACTTTCGGGTCGCGGGTCAGGACGCAAAAGTCCACCACGCCGTCGAGTCGCGCGCGGCGGCTCTGACGACTTGTCCACAAGTCCTTGGCCCAGGTCCGGGAGAACCTCAGGCTCCCGGGACGCCCCGCATGGCGCGGGGCGTCCTGGGAGAGGCGGGTCAGAAGGGCCAGGTCCAGTTCGACACCGCCGGGTCGTCGATGCCGTGCTCGCGGGTGTAGGCCCGGGCCCGCAGCCGCTCGTCGGCCATCTCCTGCCGCAGTCCGGCGCAGCTGGCGCCCAGCGACGGGACCCGGTCGATGACGTCCATGACCAGGTGGAACCGGTCCAGGTCGTTGAGCATGACCATGTCGAACGGCGTCGTCGTGGTGCCGCGCTCCTTGTAGCCGCGCACGTGGAACTGGCTGTGGTTGGTGCGCCGGTAGGTGAGGCGGTGCACCAGCCACGGGTAGCCGTGGAACGCGAAGACGACGGGCTGGGTCTTGGTGAACAGCGTGTCGAACTCGCGGTCCGGCAGCCCGTGCGGGTGCTCGTCCTCGGGCAGCAGCCGCATGAGGTCGACGACGTTCACGACGCGTACGCGCAGGTCGGGCAGCCGTTCGCGCAGGATCGCGGCGGCGGCCAGCACCTCGAGCGTGGGGATCTCCCCCGCGGCCCCCAGGACGACGTCCGGCAGCGTGTTGATGTCGTCGGCGTTGCCCGCCCAGTCCCAGATCCCCGCGCCCCGGGCGCAGTGCAGCCCGGCGTCCTCCACCGACAGGTAGTCGAACTGCGGCTGCTTGCCCGCCACGACGACGTTCACGTAGTGCCGCGAGCGCAGGCAGTGGTCGAAGGTCGACAGCAGCGTGTTGGCGTCCGGCGGCAGGTAGATCCGCACGATCGACGGGTCCTTGTTGAGCACCACGTCGAGGAAGCCCGGGTCCTGGTGGGTGAAGCCGTTGTGGTCCTGGCGCCACACGTGCGAGCTGAGCAGGTAGTTCAGGCTGGCGATCGGACGTCGCCACGGCACCTGCGCGCTGGCCTGCAGCCACTTCGCGTGCTGGTTGAACATCGAGTCGACGATGTGGATGAACGCCTCGTAGCAGGTGAACGCCCCGTGCCGCCCGCTCAGCAGGTAGCCCTCCAGCAGGCCCTCGCAGATGTGCTCCGACAGCACCTCGATCACGCGGCCGGACCGGTCGAGCCGCTCGTCGTACGGGCCCTCCTCGATCTCCCACTTGCGGCCGGTGACGTCGAGGATGTCCTGCAGCCGGTTGCTCGCGAGCTCGTCCGGCGCCATGGTCAGGAAGCTCGTCGGGTTGGCCTTGGTCACGTCGCGCAGCCAGCCGCCGAGCACCCGGGTCGCCTCGTGCGACTGCTTGCCCGGGGACGGGACGTCCACGCCGTAGTCGCGCCAGTCCGGCAGCTGCAGGTCCCTGAGCACGCTGCCGCCGTTGGCGATCGGGTTGTCGCTCATCCGTCGCGGTCCGGTCGGTGGGAGGTCGAGCAGCTCCGGGACGGGACGGCCCTCGTCGTCGAACAGCTCCTCGGGCCGGTAGGTCTTCATCCACTGCTCGAGCACCGCGCGGTGGGTGCCGTCGGTCCGGGCGCCGGGCAGCGGCACCTGGTGCGCGCGGAACGTCCCCTCCACACGCTGGCCGTCGACCTCGGGCGGGCAGGTCCAGCCCTTCGGCGTCCGCATGATGATCATCGGCCAGGCCGGACCGGCGTCGTCGGGTCCGGGCGGTGCCGTCGCCGTGCGCGCGCGCTGCTGGATCGCGGCGATCTTGTCCAGGCAGGTCTCGAGCGTCTCCGCGAACGCCTGGTGCACGGTGCCGGGGTCGTCGCCCGAGACGACGTGCGGGTCGTAGCCGTAGCCGCGCATCAGCTCGAGCAGCTTGGCCTCCGGGACGCGGGCCAGCAGCGTCGGGTTGGCGATCTTGAACTCGTTGAGCGCCAGGATCGGCAGCACCGCCCCGTCGCGCGCCGGGTCGATGAACTTGGCCGCGTGCCAGCTGCCGGCCAGCGGCCCGGTCTCGGCCTCGCCGTCCCCGACCACGCAGAAGACCGTGAGGTCCGGGCTGTCGAGCGCCGCCCCGTACGCGTGCAGCAGCGAGTAGCCGAGCTCCCCGCCCTCGTGGAACGAGCCCGGCGTCTCGGGCGCGCAGTGGCTGGGCACCCCGCCCGGGAAGGAGAACTGGTGGAAGAACGCCTCCATCCCGCGGGCGTCCTGGGTGACGTGGCTGTAGAGCTCGGAGTAGGTGCCCTCGAGCCAGGCACAGGCGTTGGGGCCTGGACCGCCGTGGCCGGGGCCGGCGACGAACACGGCATCGAGGTCACGGGCCTTGATCAGCCGGTTGGCGTGGACGTAGGCGAGGTTCAGCCCGGGCACGGTGCCGAAGTGGCCGAGGAGGCGCGGCTTCACGTGCTCGGCCTGCAGCGGCTCGCGCAGCAGGGGGTTGGCCAGCAGGTAGATCTGGCCGACGGCGAGGTAGTTCGCGGCGCGCCACCAGGCGTCGACCAGCCTGAGCTCCTCGGGCGCCAGCACCCCCGGTGGAGAGCCGAGCTCGTACGGGGTGGGGGCGATGGTCGGACCGCCTGCGGCGTCCTCGTTGTCGGCGGCGGTGTCCCCGCCCATGCTCGCGAGCTGCGTCATGACCACACGTTAGGACCGTGGGCGCCGGCGCCCGGAGGCACCCGGGTGGACCGTGGGCGACGCCTCGGTGCCGAACCCGCCCTCACGCGGTGAGCACGATCTTCGGGCGGCGCCCCGGCGCCTCAGCGCCGCTCCCCGTCGTCTCGAACCCGAGGATCGCCGGCGGCGTCACCCCGAAGCACCTGGCCAGCCCCGACCCGTCGCTCTTCGGTTCGAGCCGGACGGCGACGTCAGGGGTGGTCGGCCGGACGGGGCAGCGTCCCCTGCGCGATCACGGACTCGTAGACCCGGTCGAGCGCGTGGGTGAGGGCGACGAGCTGCTGCGGCTCGAGCACGGAGGTGAACGTCGCGCGGACGAGGTCGATGTGCGCCGGCGCCGCGTCCCGCAGCACCCGCACGCCGTCCTCGATGGTCACCGGCTGCGAGCTGTTCGTGGACGGCGGGGACTCCGTGCCCTGAGCACCGCGGCGGCGACCCGGTCGACGCCCAGGTCGGCGAGGCACGCCGGGTCGCCGCCCGTCAGGGGGCAGCGGGCAGACCACCAGCACTCCTGCTCGGAGATGGCCAGCGGACGCCGGACCTCGCACCCGGGCAGACCCTGGAGCGAGGTCCCGGCGCGGGGGTCGAGGCCGTAGCGCCCGACGACCGTCGGTCCGAAGAGCCCGACGGCGTAGGCACCGACCGCGGTGGCCAGCCGCACCGGGCCGGTGTCGCCGCCGACCACCACGCCGCCGCGCTCGCCGACGACGGCGAGGTTCGCGGCGAGCTCGCGAAGGTCGCCGGGCGGCAGGAGCGAGGTTCCGAGAACAGGAGCGCTCCTCGCGACCCCGACGGTCAGCACCGGGTGACCCTCCGCCCGGGCCCGGGCGGCGAGCTCGGCCCACCGCGCGGCCGGCCACTCCTTGACCCGCATCCCCGACCCGGGCACCAGCACGACGGGCGAAGTTCTGACGCCGGAACCACCTGTGGTGTGGTCGGTCGCCCAGAAGTTCGC
>Ga0210040_10003472_pt1 | contig 21288 bp, 22 predicted proteins | sample CryGeyCG12114_NA_FD_185462 | JGI IMG/M metagenome (GOLD analysis project Ga0210040, IMG submission 185462) | Groundwater microbial communities from aquifer - Crystal Geyser CG19_WC_8/21/14_NA (SPAdes) (version 2) | ecosystem: Environmental > Aquatic > Deep subsurface > Groundwater | place: USA... | reverse complement strand
CACCGGCCCCGAACGCCAGGCTGGCCAGCACCGCGAGGGCCAGGAGACCGAGCGAGGGCAGCACGCCACGCCGCACGAGCACACCGTCCACCCCGCTCCCCCTGTGCTCCGGAACCACTCCAGCACCCCTATGGTGAGGCTTACCTTACTGGCATCCGACCGTCGGATCGCACGCCCCCCGGAGGACCCCATCGTGATCAGGACGACCGCCCGACAGCGCAGCCGAGCAGCCGGGACACTGGCCGCCGCAACAACGCTCGCCCTCGCCCTCGCCGCCTGCGGGGACTCCAGCGAGGACCCGGCCGACGCCGCGGCGGGGAGCTCCGCCGCCACCGACACCACCGTGGCCACCGCCTTCGGCGACGTGGTGGTGCCCGCCGACCCGGAGCGGGTGATCACCCTGGCCGAGTCGGCGCTGGACGTCGCGCTGGGGGTCGGCGTGACGCCGGTCGGCACCACCGCCAGCCGCGGTGGCGACGCGCCGCCGGCCTACCTCGGCGACGAGGCCGCCGACATCCCGATCGTGGGCACGGTGCGCGAGGCCAACCTCGAGGCGATCCTGGAGACCGAGCCCGACGTCATCCTCGCCGCCGCCGGTCTGGAGCAGGCGCAGTACGACGCGCTGAGCGACATCGCACCGACGGTCGTCCCCGAGGCGGCCGGCGCCGGTGAGTGGGAGGCGCCGCTGCACACCTACGCCGAGGCCCTGGGGGCCGACGACGAGCTGACCGATCGGCTGGACGCGGTGACCGCGCGGGCCGAGGCGCTCGCCGAGGACGGCGCCCTCACCGGCACGGCCGCGGTGGTGCGCTGGATGGACTCCGGACCGCTGATCATGAACGCGGCCAACATGCCCGGGCAGCTGCTCCAGGCCGCCGGCGCCGAGCCGGTGGAGGCCGCGGCCTCGCTGGGCGACTCCCCGCACAGCGACCCGCTGTCCCTGGAGAACCTCGGGGACGTCGACGCCGACCGGCTCTTCCTGGCCGCCTTCGGTGCGGACGGCGCCAGCGCCCTGGACGCCGCCGGGTCCGAGCCGGCGTTCACCCGGCTGAAGGCCGTCCAGGCGGGTGCGACCAGCAGCGTCGACGGCGGCGTGTGGAGCAGCAGCTCCGGCCCGATCGCCGCCGAGCAGGTCATGGACGACATCGAGGCCGCGGTCGGCTGACCTCTCCTCCGGCTGACCGGCGTCCCCGGACGCCGGTCAGCCGGCGAGCCGCTGTGCCCAGCCGGGGCCTCCGGGCACCAGCCGGGCGGTGCGGACGTCGTCGTCCCGGCGGTCCAGCTCGACCACGAGGTGCTCGTCGGCCAGCTGCTCGACCAGGCCGTGCCCCCACTCCACGACGGTGACGGCCTCGTCGGTGGTGGCGTCCAGGTCCAGGTCGTCGACGTCGGCCATGCCCGAGAGCCGGTAGGCGTCCACGTGCACCAGCGGCAGCCGGCCGCCGCGGTGCACCCGGGCCAGCACGAACGTCGGCGAGGTCACCGGTCCGGGCACGCCCAGCCCGGCACCGATGCCCTGGGTCAGCGCCGTCTTCCCCGCCCCGAGCGGCCCGGCGAGGACGACGAGGTCCCCGGGCCGGAGGAGCTCGGCGAGCTGCCGGCCCAGCGCCTGGGTGTCGGCCACGGTCGGCAGCAGGTGATCCCGGTTCACAGCGTCGCCGCCACGGCGGTCAGATCGGCCAGCAGTGCCGCGCGCGGTGCACCGTTCGGGCCGAAGCGGATCGCCGCCGACGGGTGGTAGGTCACCCAGACGGCCCGCCCGTCGACCTCGTGCGGCCGACCGCGGACCTGGCCCAGCACCGTGCGCGGGCCGAGGAACCACTTCGCCGAGGAGAGCCCCAGCGCGACCACCACCCGGGCGTCCAGCAGCTCCAGCTGGCGGCGCAGCCAGCCGCTGCAGCGGGCGACCTCGGGCGCCTTCGGCGTCCGGTTGCCCGGCGGGCGGCACTTGACGATGTTCAGCACCGCTGCCTGGGCGCGGTCCAGTCCCGCCTCGCCGAGCAGCAGGTCCAGCAGCGCCCCGGACCTCCCCACGAAGGGTCGCCCGGTCTCGTCCTCGGTGGCTCCCGGCGCCTCGCCCACGATGACCAGCCGGGGGCGGCCGTGGGCCGGGACGTCGCCGACGACGACGTGCTGCCGGGTGGCCGCGAGCTCCGGGCAGGCGACGCACGAGCGGGCGGCCGTGGCGAGGGTGGCCCAGTCCGGTGCCGCGGCGGCCGTGCGGGCGACCTCGTCGGCGGACGCGTCCAGCTGGGGCGGTCGGAGGGCGGCCACGTCAGCACCCTACGGCGGCGGTCAGGACCGCCGGATGCCCTGTTCGGCGGCGACCCGGCGGATCAGCTCGGACAGCGCGGCGGTGACCTGGTCGGGCTTCTCCAGCGGCACCAAGTGCCCGGCGTCGGGCACGACGACGAACTGCGCTGCACCGTCCCCCGACCCGCCCAGCTCGGCGACCAGCTTCTCGCTGTGCGCCATCGGGATCATCTTGTCCGCGTCCCCGGTGAGCACCAGGGTCGGCACCCGGCGCAGCGGCTCGATCGCCCCGCTGGCGTCCAGGCCGGCGATGGCGGGGTACAGCTCGGCGATCACGTCGACCGGCGTCCCGGCGATCATCGCGTCCACGTAGCGGCCCAGCGCCGGGTCGACGTCGGTGGAGGAGAACGACAGCGACCAGGTCGCCGCCGAGACGATGCCCTTGGCCAGCTTGCGGGTGTGCTCGGCGAGGGCCGGGCGACGGCGCATCGTCCAGGCGGCCACCGGCAGCACTGCGGCCCGCACCCGGGTCAGCAGCTGGGGCAGGCCGAAGTCCAGGTCGGCCAGGTTGCCGCTGGAAGTGGAGACCAGCGCGGCCCCGGCGACCCGGCTGCCGAAGAGCCCGGGACGGCGCGCGGCCAGGCTGAGCACCGTCATACCGCCCATCGAGTGCCCGACCAGCACCACCGGCCCGCGCGGTACCCGGGCGGTGAGCACGGACTCCAGGTCGGCGGCCAGCTGCTCCATCGTCGCGTGCTCGGCGTCGCCGCGGCCGGAGGCGCCGTGGCCGCGCTGGTCGTAGAAGACCAGCCGGGCGGTGGGACGGTGCCCGTTGGCGGTGGCGACCTCGGCGGCCAGGTCCCGGCGCTGGAACGTCCAGGAGGCCATGGACAGCGCGTAGCCGTGCGCGAGGACGACGGTCAGCGGCGCGTCCAGCGGCCCGATCTCCTCCACCGCCAGCAGCACGCCGTCGTCGGCCTGGACCAGCGCGGTGCGGTCGGCCGGGCGGCTCGCGCTGCCCAGCGGGTCCTGCTGGCGCAGTTCGGCGGCCGGGACCTCGGCGACCGGGCGGCCGTCGTCCCCGGCCTGCCCGGCCACCTGGTTGGCCCGGACCCGGGCGGTCGCGGAGCGGGTGACGGCGACCCCGACCGCGGTCCCGGCCGCGGCGAGACCGACGGCGGCACCCAGCAGCCCGGCGGTGCGGCCCAGGTGGTGCGCCCCGGGTGCGCGCTTGACCATCACTGCACCCCGGCGGTGCCGACGTGGCGGCGGCGGAACCGTCCGCCGACCCGGGTGACCAGCTCGTAGTGGATGGTGTCGACCGCGTCGGCCCACTGCTGCGCGGTCGGCTCACCGTCCGCACCGGAGCCCCAGAGCACCACGGGGTCTCCCGGCGCCACCGGGTCGTCGCCCACGTCGAGCACGAACTGGTCCATGCACACCCGCCCGGCGATCGTCCGGTGCGCACCGGCGGCCAGCACCGGCGCGCGGTTGCCGGCCGCGCGGGGCACCCCGTCGGCGTAGCCGGCCGGCACCAGGGCCAGCGTCGTCTCCCGGTCGGTCGTGTAGGTGTGCCCGTAGGACACCCCGGTGCCGGCGGGCACCCGCTTGGTCAGCACCACCCGGGCCCGCACGGTCATCGCCGGGCGGAGCCCGTGGTCGGCCGGGTCCCCGCCCAGCGGGTCCAGGCCGTAGACGGCGATGCCCGGGCGGACCATGTCGTACCAGGTGCCCGGCAGCGCGATCGTGGCCGCGGAGTTGGCCAGGTGCCGGCGGGCCTCGGTCAGCCCGGCCCGCCGGGCGAGCGCCACCGCCTCCTCGAAGACCTGCACCTGCCGGCCGATCGTCGGGTGCGTCGGGGCGTCGGCGTAGGCCAGGTGGCTCCACAGCCCGGTGACCACGACGTCCCCGTCGGCCTGCGCCCGGGCCGCGGCGCTGACCAGCCCCGGCCAGGCCTCCGGCGGGGCGCCCTCACGGGACAGCCCGGTGTCGGCGAACAGCTGCACCCGCGCGGTGCGGCCGGTCGCCCGGGCGGCCGCGACCAGCTCGGCCAGCGCCCACTCGGCGTTGACCGAGATCTCCACGTCGGCGGCGAGCCCGGCGGCGTAGTCCTCGCCGGGGCCGTGCTGCCAGGACAGCAGCGGCGCGGTGACGCCGGCCGCCCGCAGCGCCAGCGCCTCCTCCAGCACCGTGACCCCCAGCGCGTCGGCGCCACCGGCCAGCGCGGCGCGCGCCGCGGGGACCAGTCCGTGCCCGTACGCGTCGGCCTTGACCACCGCCATCAGCGGACGGCCGACCCGTTCCCGGAGCACGGCGGTGTTGGCGGCGATAGCGTCCAGGTCGACGACCACCTCGGCCCGGCTGTCCAGCGCCTGCTGCAGCTGTGTCACGGCCCCACTCTCCCAGTCGGCCCTGCTCAGCCCGTGGCGCCGCGCAGCCGGGCCACGGTCTCCGGCAGCCGGCGGACCAGGTCACCGGCGATCAGCGGGCCGTGCTCGGCGGCCAGCTGCCCGGCCCGGCCGTGCACGTGCGCGGCGACGGCGGCCGCCTCCGCGGGCGGCAGCCCGGTCGACAGCACCGCGCCGAGGACCCCGGCGAGGACGTCGCCGGTGCCCGCGGTCGCCAGCCAGGGCGTGCCGGTGCCGTTGACGTAGGCGGTGCCGTCGGCGTCGGCGACCACGGTGGCGTCGCCCTTGAGCAGCACGGTGCAGCCCAGCTCCGCCGCCCCCCGGCGGGCGGCGGCCACCCGGTCGGCGCCGACGTCCCCGAAGAGCCGGGCGAACTCGCGGTCGTGCGGGGTGAGCACGGTGGGCGCCGTCCGGTCCCGGACCAGCTCGGGCTGCCGGGAGAGGAGGGTGAGGGCGTCGGCGTCCACCACCACCGGCAGGTCGGTGGCCAGCACCTCGGCGAGCGCGCTGCGGGCGTCGTCGTCGGTGCCCATGCCGGGGCCGACGACCCAGGCCTGCACCCGGCCGGCGTCGCCGGGGCGCCCGGAGGTGACGATCGCCTCCGGCCAGGCGGCGCGCACCCCGTCGGCCGCGGTGCCGGCGTAGCGGACCAGGCCGGGCCGGGTGCGCAGCGCGGCGCCGGTGCACAGCACCCCCGCGCCGGGATACGTGGCCGACCCGGCGAGGACGCCGACCACCCCGCGGGAGTACTTGTCGTCGTCCGGTCCGGGGGCGTCCAGGTGCGGCGCCACGTCGGCGTCGGTGAGCTGGTGGGCCTCGGGAGCCGGGAGGTGGTCGGCCAGGCCGATGTCGACCAGGTGCACGGTGCCGGCGAACCCGCGCCCCGGGCCGACGACGAGGCCGGTCTTCAGCGCGCCGAAGGTCACCGTGTGCTGGGCGGGGAACGCCTCCCCCGGCGCCGCGCCGCTGTCGGCGAGCACGCCGCTGGGCAGGTCGACGGCGACCAGGAGCCCAGGCCCCGCGGCCGCCTCCCGGACCAGCCGGACGGCGTCCGGGCGGAGCCCGCCGGAGCCCCCGATGCCGACGATGCCGTCCAGCACCAGGTCGGCGCGCGCGAGCGGCTGGTGCTGCGGGCCGGCGACCCGGCCGCCGGCCCGGCGCAGCGCCGCCAGGCCGTCGGCGTGCGCGCGGTCGGGGGCGAGCAGGACGGCGGTGACCTGGGCGCCGCGACCGGCCAGCAGCGCCCCGGCGAGCAGGGCGTCCCCGCCGTTGTCGCCGGAGCCCACCAGCAGCACGACCCGCACGCCGTGCGCCCGGCCGAGCAGCCGCAGGCAGGTGGTGGCCAGCCCGGTGGCGGCCCGCTGCATCAGCACGCCGGGGGCCAGTCCGGCTCTGGCCGACCGCTCGGCGGCCCGCACCTGCGCGGCGGTGAACAGGCCGATCACGCGGTGCCGCCCGCGGGCGGGTGCGTGCGGCCCTGCGGCTGGACCCCGGCCTCGGCGATGACCACGGCGGAGGCGATGCCCCCGTCGTGGCTCAGCGACACGTGCCAGGTGGTGACGCCCAGCTCCGCGGCCCGGCGGGCGACCGACCCGCGGACCTCCAGGTGCGGCCGGCCCCGCTCCCCCACGGTGACCTCGGCGTCGTGCCAGCGCAGGTCGCCGGGTGCACCGAGGGACTTGGCCAGCGCCTCCTTGGCGGCGAACCGCGCGGCCAGCGACTCCGCGGTGCGCGCGGCGCCGGCCGGGGTGACCTGCTCGGCGGCGGTGAACAGCCGGTCGCGCAGGCCGGGCGTGCGGGTGAGGGAGGCAGCGAACCGCTCGACCGGGCACACGTCGATGCCGACCCCGATGATCACCCGGTCAGTGTGCCCGCTGCCGCCCCGCCCCGTTCAGCACGCCCGTTCAGCGCACCCGGGGCTCGGGCAGCGGAGGCGCCACCAGAGCCGGGGCGGCGGCCAGCTGCTCCAGCGCCACCGCGATCGCCTGGTCCAGCTGCGGGTCGCCGGGGCTGTCGAAGTCCGCCGGGGTGTGCACCACCTCGATGTCCGGATCGACGCCGTGGTTCTCCACGTCCCACCCCTTGCCCTGCAGCCAGAACGCGTAGCGCGGCTGGGTGACCGAGGTGCCGTCGACGAGGGAGAAGCGGCCGTCGATGCCGATCACCCCGCCCCAGGTGCGCACGCCCACCACCGGGCCGATGCCCATCGCCTGCGCTCCGGCGTTGACGATGTCGCCGTCGGAACCGGAGTGCTCGTTGGCCACCAGCACCACCGGCCCGCGCGGCGCGTGGTGCGGATAGGGCCGAGCGGCGTCCACGTGCCGGGCCCGGGTCCAGCCCACGGCCGGCGGGCGATGCGCTCCAGGACCAGCTGACTGGTGTGCCCGCCGCGGTTGTAGCGGACGTCCACGACGAGGCCGTCGGCCTCGGTGGCCAGGTGCAGGTCGCGGTGCAGCTGCGCCCAGCCCAGGCTCATCATGTCCGGCACGTGGACGTAGCCCAGCCGGCCACCGCTGCGCTCGCGGACGTAGGCCGACCGGCTGCGCACCCAGTCGTGGTACCGCAGCTGCTCCTCGCTGCGCAGCGGCACGACCACCACCCGCCGGTCGGTCCCGGCCGAGCGCAGGGTGAGCTCCACCGGCTTGTCCGCGGTGCCGATCAGCCCGGCGGCCGGTCCGACCGCCGGGTCGACCGGCCGGCCGTTGACCGCGATCACGAGGTCGCCCACCGAGGCGCCGACGCCGGCCGCGCGCAGCGGGGACCGGGCCTCCGGGTCGCTGCTCTCCCCCGGCAGGATGCGGTCGATCCGCCAGCCGCCCTCCGCCGGGCTGAGGTCGGCGCCCAGCAGCCCGAGCCGCCGCTCCTGGTCGCCACGGGCGCCCGGCGGGTTGACGTAGGCGTGCGAGGTGTTGAGCTCCCCCACCGTCTCCCACATCAGGTCGACCAGGTCGTCGGAGCCGGCCACCCGATCCACCAGCGGCCGGTACCGGGCGACCACCGCGGCCCAGTCGACCCCGTCGAGGTCGGCCCGCCAGTAGTGGTCGCGCATCAGCCGGGCGTTCTCGTCGAACATCTGCCGCCACTCGGCGACCGGGTCCAGCTCGAACCGCAGCCGGGAGAGGTCGACCGTGACCAGGTCCGGGTCCTCGCTCTTCACCGCCCGGTCGACCGGCCGCACGGTCACCTCGTCGCCGGCCCGGAGGACGACGCGCTCGCCGTCGCCGCTGACCGCTGCGCTGTCGGCCCGGTCGGCCAGCTCGACCAGCTCCCGCGACCGGAAGGAGTAGAACTCCACCCGGTCGCCGGGCGGATCGCCGGCCACCCCGGCGCGGCGGGCGCCCAGCGGCGTCTCCTCGCCGGCCTCGTGCACCCAGAGGACGCCGTCCCGGGCCGCCTGCAGGTCCCGGTAGCTGCCGGAGGGCACGGGGAAGGGCACCAGCCGGTCCTCGAAGCCCTCGACGTCGATCGGCACCGCCGCCGGCCCGGTCGGGGCGGCCTCGTGCGCGGCGTCGGGGGCGGCCTCCGGGCTGACCCGCCATCCGTCGACCCGTGGGCCGAAGGGCGCCGGCTGGGTCGCGGTGAGCGGCACGAGGCACGGCCGCACCGCCGCGCTGAAGGCCAGGTCGAACACGTGGCTGTCGTAGGTGGGGTCGAACGTCCGGGCGGACAGGAACACCAGGTGCGCGCCGTCCCGGGTGAAGGCGGCGGCGGTGTCGTCGAACCGGCCGCTGGTCAGCGGCACCGGGTCGGCGCCGGGGTCCTGCAGGTCGGCGAGCACCAGCCGGCTCTGCTCGAACACCCGGATGGGCTCGGACCAGACCAGCCAGCGCCCGTCCGGGGAGAAGGCGGGGCCGGTCGCCTCGCCACCGCGGGCCGAGCCGACCTGCCGCACCGTGCCGGTGGCGATGTCGACCACCCGGACGGCGCCGTCGGAGGAGATCGCGGCGACCTGCGCGCCCGCCGGGTCGCTCTCCAGGTGCAGCACCCGGCCGAGCTCCCCGACGGCCAGCCGGCGAACCGGGCCGGCGCCGTCCAGCTGGTGCACGTGCAGCGCGTCCTCGCCGTCGGCGTCGCTGACCAGCACCGCGGAGCCGCTGTCGCCCAGCGGGCGCACCAGCCGGACCCGGACGCCGGAGTCGGCGGCCAGCGCCCGGGCCGGCCCCTGGCGGGAGCTGAGCACGAAGGCGTTGCCGCGCCACTCGACCAGGCTGGCGTCCGCCCCGGTGTCCGGCCGCAGCCCGGTGAGGTCCTGGGTGGGCGTGAGCTGGCGCGGCCGGCGCCCGGACAGCGTGCCGGGCAGCGTGACGTCCAGGGCCTGCGCGGGCTGGTGGAGGCCGGTGAGCAGGTACAGCGTGCCGTGGGCGGAGTAGACCACCCGCTCGCCGTCGGTGCGGGCGTCCCGGACGTAGCCCTCGGCGGCGGTGTGCGCGGTGAGCCGTCGAGGGCCGGCGGCCAGGTCGTCGACGTCCAGGGCGTAGAGGTCGGCCACCTCGGAGGCATGCCCGGGCAGGCTGGCGGCGAGGTCGCTGGTGAACACCAGCTGGTCGCCGACCCAGCACGGATCCACCAGCGACGCCTCGACGTCGGGCAGCAGCCGCTCCCAGTCGCGGGCGGCGCCGGTTCGGTCCAGCCACAGCTTCGGGGCGGTGCCGCCGCGGTAGCGCTTCCAGTGGGCGGGTGTCCGGCTGCCGACCGTGGAGACGACCGTCGCGCCGTCCGCCCGGGTGGCCACACCCCAGGCGGGCCCGTAAGGCAACCGCTCGACCGTGAGGTCCAGGTCCACGGCGTGCACCACCTGGCGGCGCAGGTTGGCCTCGTGGGCGGCCGAGGCGACCAGCACCCGGCCGTCGGCGGTCCAGCCGAGGACGGTGGTGGTGGCGTTCCCCCACCAGGTCAGCCGGCGCGGGGCACCGCTGTCGACGGTCACGACGTAGACGTCGCTGGCGCCGTCCCGGGTGGAGGCCCAGGCCACCGACGCACCGTCGGGTGAGAACCGCGGGTTCTTCACCGGGGTCTGGTCGTCGGTGAGCCGCCAGGCCCGGCCACCGGTGACCGGGGCCAGCCAGACGTCGTCCGCGGCGACGAAGGTGGTCAGGTCGCCGCGGACGTCCGGGTACCGCAGGTAGGAAGCCACCGGCACACCGTAAACCCGGCTAAGGACACCCGTCCCCAGCCCGGACGCCCGGGAACGCCCCGCTGCAGGGCCCCGCCGCGAGCCTGCGAGCGGTGGGGGGCAGCGGGGTCCTTCCGCTATTCGACGGTGACGGACTTCGCCAGGTTGCGCGGCTGGTCCACGTCCAGGCCCCGGGCGGAGGCGATCTCGCAGGCCAGCACCTGGAGCGGCACCGTGGTGACGACGGGCGCCAGCAGGGTCGGCGTGCGCGGCACCCGGATCAGGTGGTCGGCGTAGGGCACGACGTCCTCGTCCCCCTCCTCCGCGATCACGATGGTGCGTGCTCCGCGGGCGCGGACCTCCTGGATGTTGCTCACGACCTTGCCGTGCACCGAACCGCGGCTCACCGGGGACGGGACGACGACCACCACGGGCGTGCCCTGGTCGATCAACGCGATCGAGCCGTGCTTGAGCTCGCCGGCCGCGAAGCCCTCCGCGTGGATGTAGGCGAGCTCCTTGAGCTTGAGCGCGCCCTCGAGGGCGACCGGGAAGCCCACGTGCCGGCCGAGGAACAGCAGGGTGTTCTCGCCGGCGAGGTCCCGGGCGAGCTGGCGCACCGGTTCCATCCCCTCCAGGACCGTGGCGACGGCCGCGGGGAGCTCGCGCAGGTCCTCGACGATGGCGCTGACCTCGTCGGCGTACTTGACGCCGCGCACCTGGGCGAGGAAGAGGCCGACCAGGTAGCAGGCCACGACCTGGGTGAGGAAGCCCTTGGTGGAAGCGACGGCGACCTCGGGCCCGGCGTGGGTGTAGAGGACGGCGTCGGACTCACGCGGGATGGTCGACCCGTTGGCATTGCAGATGGCCAGCACGCGCGCCTTCTGCTCCTTGGCGTGCCGCAGGGCCATCAGGGTGTCCATGGTCTCGCCGGACTGGCTGATGACCACCACCAGCGTGGAGCGGTCCAGCACCGGGTCGCGGTAGCGGAACTCGCTGGCCAACTCGACCTCGACCGGGATCCGGGTCCAGTGCTCGATGGCGTACTTGGCGATCATCCCCGCGTGGTAGGCGGTGCCACAGGCGATGACGAAGATCTTGTCGACGTCCCGCAGCTCCTGGTCGCTGAGCCGCACCTCGTCGAGGACGAGCTCGCCGGTGGCGCTGAGGCGGCCGAGCAGGGTGTCGGCGATGGCCTGCGGCTGCTCGGCGATCTCCTTGAGCATGAACCAGTCGTAGCCGCCCTTCTCGGCGGCCGCGGCGTCCCAGTCGACGCTGTAGGCGGTCGGCTCGACCGCCGCCCCGGAGAAGTCGGTGACCGTCACGCCGCGGGTGCGGTGCAGCTCCACGACCTGGTCCTGCCCCAGCTCCAGGGCGTTGCGGGTGTGCGCGATGAAGGCCGCGACGTCGGAGCCGAGGAAGTACTCGCCGTCGCCCACCCCGACCACGAGCGGGCTGTTGCGGCGGGACGCGACGAGCGTGTCCGGCTCGGCGGCGTGCGTGGCGACCAGGGTGAAGGCGCCCTCCAGCCGGCGGCTGACCGCGCGCATCGCCTCGGCCAGCCGGCCGGGCCCCTGCGGGGTGGCGGCGTAGACCGCGGCCAGCAGGTGCGCCACCACCTCGGTGTCGGTCTCGGAGCTGAACTCGATGCCGGTGGCCTCGAGCTCGGTGCGCAGCGCGGCGAAGTTCTCGATGATCCCGTTGTGGACGACGGCCACCGAGCCATCGGCGGAGACGTGCGGGTGGGCGTTCCGGTCGGTCGGTCCGCCGTGGGTGGCCCAGCGGGTGTGCCCGATCCCGATGGTGGCCGCCGGGAGACCCGCCTCGACGAGCTCCTTCTCCAGGTTGGCGAGCTTGCCGGCCTTCTTCGAGGTCGACAGCCGGCCGTCGGCTACCAGCGCCACACCGGCCGAGTCATAACCCCGGTACTCGAGCCGTCGCAGGCCCTCCAGGACCACGTCGAGGGCGTCCTTCGGGCCGACGTACCCCACGATTCCGCACATTCGTCCAAGCGTACGGGGGTGACGGCCCCAATTCCTCCCCCGGACGGGGGGCGGTCAGTGCGTGGCGGCCACGACCTCGGCGAGTCGGGCGGCGACCTCGTCGGCCTGCTCCTGGGTGGGCGCCTCGACCATCACGCGGACCAGCTGCTCGGTGCCGGAGGGGCGCAGCAGCACCCGGCCGGAGTCGCCCAGCTCCTCCTCGACCGCGTTGACCGCCTGGGCGACCTCGTCACTCTCCACGACCGCCAGCCGGTCGGTGACCGGCACGTTGACCAGGGTCTGCGGGAGCCGGTGCACCACGGCGGCGAGCTCGGCCAGCGATGCGCCGGTCGCGCTCATCCGGGACAGCAGCGCCAGTCCGGTGAGCAGACCGTCACCGGTGGTCGCCCAGTCCAGGAAGACCAGGTGACCGCTCTGCTCACCGCCCAGGGACAGTCCGCGGGAGCGCAGCGCCTCGAGCACGTAGCGGTCGCCGACGGCCGTCGTCTGGACCGTGATGCCGGCCGCCCGCATCGTGTGGTGGAAGCCGAGGTTGCTCATCACCGTGGCCACCACGGTGTCGTTGGTGAGGTTGCCGCTCTCGTGCAGGGCGAGCGCGCAGATGGCCAGGATCTGGTCACCGTCGACCACGTCGCCCTCGGCGGTCACGGCCAGGCAGCGGTCGGCGTCCCCGTCGTGGGCGATGCCGATGTCGGCGCCGTGCCGGGCGACTGCCTCGATGAGCGGCCCCAGGTGGGTGGAGCCGATGCCGTCGTTGATGTTCCAGCCGTCGGGCTCACCGCCGATGACGTGCACCTGGGCGCCGGCCCGGCGGTAGACCTCGGGGGCGCAGCGGTACGCCGCGCCGTGCGCGCAGTCGACGACCACGCGCAGCCCGCGCAGCGGCTCCCGCAGGGCGGAGAGCACGTGGGCGGTGTAGTCCTCGGCGGCGCCGGCCAGGTCGCGGACCCGACCGATCCCTCCGCCGGTGGGGCGGTGGTCGTCGTTGTCGTGTCCGGTGACGCGCCGCTCGATGGCCGCCTCGACCGCGTCGGGCAGCTTGTGCCCGCCGCGGCTGAACAGCTTGATGCCGTTGTCGGGCATCGGGTTGTGACTGGCCGACAGCATCACGCCGAGGTCGGCGTCGGTGCGGGCGGTCAGGTGCGCGATGGCCGGGGTGGGCAGCACGCCCACCCGCAGCACCTCGGCGCCGGCGCTGGCCAGCCCCGCGACGACCGCGGCCTCGAGCATCTCCCCGCTGGCGCGGGGGTCACGGCCGACGACCGCGACGGGACGCGAGGTCCCGTCGCGGTCGGCGAGCACGCTGGCGGCCGCACGGGCCACCGACAGGGCCAACTCCGGCGTCAGCTCGGCGTTGGCCCGGCCACGGACGCCGTCGGTCCCGAACAGGCGACCCATGAACGGACCAGCCGGGTCAGCGCTTGGAGTACTGGGGCGCCTTGCGGGCCTTCTTCAGGCCGTACTTCTTCCGCTCCGTGACGCGGGGGTCACGGGTGAGGAAGCCGGCCTTCTTCAGCGCGGGGCGGTCGTCGGGCTCGACCTCGATGAGCGCTCGGGCGATCCCGAGGCGCAGTGCGCCGGCCTGACCGGAGACACCGCCGCCGTGCAGGATGCCGACGACGTCGTACTGCTCGGCCTTCTCCAGGATCACGAACGGCTCACGGATGAGCTGCTGGTGCACCTTGTTCGGGAAGTACTGCTCCAGGGTGCGGCCGTTGAGCTTGAACTCACCGGTGCCGGGGAGCAGGCGCACCCGGACGATGGCCTCCTTGCGGCGGCCGACGGTCTGGATGGGACGCCCGTCGGCGTCGGTCACGGTCAGTGCACTGGTCACTGGGCCACCTGCTTGATCTCGAAGGTCTGGGGCTGCTGGGCGGAGTGCGGGTGCTCAGGGCCGGCGTAGACCTTGAGCTTGGAGAGCATCTGCCGGCCCAGCGTGTTGTGCGGCAGCATCCCCTTGATGGCGCGCTCGATGACGCGGTCGGGGCGGGTCTTCAGCTCGTCGCCGACGTTGATCGTCCGCAGGCCACCCGGGTAGCCGGAGTGGCGGTAGGCGACCTTGGTGTCGCGCTTGGAGCCGGTGAGGGCCACCTTGCCCGCGTTGACGATGACGACGAAGTCGCCGGCGTCGACGTGCGGTGCGAACTGCGGCTTGTGCTTGCCGCGGAGCAGGATGGCGGTCTGGCTGGCCAGTCGACCGAGCACCACGTCGGTGGCGTCGATGACGTGCCAGGCCCGGGTGATGTCACCGGGCTTGGGGGTGTACGTGCGCACGAGGCTCACAGTCCTTCGTCGTCGGGCGGGTGGCTGGTGGGATCGCCTCACCGAGCACGGGAGACTTGGGCAGATCCGGTCAGGAGACCAGGCCCCGGACACGCGCGCACCAACCGGCGTCGCGCACCAGCAGACGACGATACCAGCGCAGGTCAGGTGTCGGACTCCTGGCCCTGCTGCAGGGGCCCGCCGCGAGCCTGCGAGTGGTGGGGGGCAGCAGGGTCCTTGATCTCGCGCAGCCGTCCCGTCGTCACGTCGTACACCGTGCCGCGCACCTCGTGGGAGAGCAGGTAGGGGCTCTCGCGGACCAGCCGCATGGACTCCCGGACGTCGTCGTCGGCATCGGTGAAGGCCCGGGCGGCCCACGGCGGGCGGCGACCGGTGGCCTCCTCCACCTTGTCGGCGAAGGAGATGTCGTCGGTGGCCTGCAGCCCGCACTCGGTGTGGTGGACCAGCACGATCTCCCGCGTGCCGAGCGCGTGCTGGCTGACGGTCAGCGACCGGATGACGTCCTCCGTGATCACGCCGCCGGCGTTCCGGATCACGTGCGCGTCCCCGATGTCCAGCCCGAGCACGCCGAACAGCGGGATGCGCGAGTCCATGCACGCCACGACGGCCACCTGGCGCGCCGGGCGTACCGGCTTGCTGCCGGGGAACTGCGCCGCCCACTGCTCGTTCGCCTCGAGCATCCGGTCGATCTCGGCCATGGGTCCTCCTCGCCAGGGTCACTGCCGCGGGCACGCTAACCCCTCGGCCGGATGCCGCCGTACCCGCCCGTCCCGGCGATCGGTGAGGATGGGTGGGTGCGCACGGTCGAGGAACACCAGGCGGTGGTGGCCGGCCTGCTCCGCCGGCTCCCGGTCGAAGAGGTCGAGCTGGCCGACGCCGCCGGGCGGGTGGTGGCCCGGGACCTGCCCGCGCTGGTCTCCCTGCCGGGCTTCGCCAACTCCGCGATGGACGGCTACGCCGCCCGGCACGCGGAGGTGGGGACGGCGAGCGAGGCCGCTCCGGTGCGGCTGCCGGTGGCCGCCGACATCCCGGCGGGCCGGACCGACGTCCCCCCGCTGGAGCCGGGCACGGTGCACCGGATCATGACCGGTGCCCCGCTGCCCGAGGGCGCCGACGTGGTCGTCCCGGTGGAGCGCACCGACGCGGCCACCGACGTCGTGACCATCACCGGGTCGCCGGCCGCCGGGACGCACCTGCGGCACGCCGGTGAGGACATCCGGGCCGGCGACCTGGCCCTGCCGGCCGGGACGGCGCTGGGCGCGGCCCAGCTGGGGCTGGCGGCCGCCGTGGGGTACGCCGCGGTGCCGGTGCGCCGCCGTCCGCGGGTGCTGGTCCTCTCGACCGGCAGCGAGCTGGTGGAGCCCGGCCGGCCGCTGCAGCCGGGCCAGATCTACGAGTCCAACTCGGTGCTGCTGGCCGCCGCCGTCACCGACGCCGGCGGTGCGGCACGCACGCTGCACTTCGTGCCCGACGACGTCGACCAGTTCCTGGCCACGGTCCGGGCCGAGCTGCCCACCGCCGACCTGCTGGTGACCAGCGGCGGGGTGAGCGCAGGGGCCTACGAGGTGGTCAAGGACGCCTTCCGCGGCCTGGGCACGGTCGAGTTCACCAAGGTGTCGATGCAGCCGGGCGGGCCGCAGGGCGCGGGCACCGTGGACGGCGTCCCGGTGATCACCCTGCCGGGCAACCCGGTGAGCTCGTTCGTCTCCTTCGAGGTCTTCGTGCGCCCCGCGCTGCGCCGGGCCCTCGGCCACGCCGCCCCCGAGCGGCTCCGCACCACCGCGCGGCTCTCCGAGGCGCTGCGCTCCCCCGCCGGACGCCGCCAGTTCCTGCGCGGCCGGTTCGACGGCGAGGTCGTCACCCAGGTCGGCGGCCCCGGCTCGCACCTGGTCGCCCACCTGGCCCGCGCCAACTGCCTGGTCGTCGTCCCGGAGGACGTCACCGAACTGCCTGCCGGCGCCGAGGTGGCCGTCGTCCTGATCGAGGGAGCGCTCCAGTGACAGAGGCCCGACTGACCCACGTCGACGAGACCGGGGCCGCCCGGATGGTCGACGTCACCGCCAAGGAGGTCACCCAGCGGGTGGCGACGGCGGCCGGCCGGGTGCTGGTCAGCCCGGAGGTGGTCGGGCTGCTGCGCGGCGCCGGGGTGCCCAAGGGCGACGCGGTCGCGGTGGCCCGGATCGCCGGGATCATGGGCGCCAAGCGGACGCCGGACCTGGTGCCGCTGTGCCATCCGATCGCCCTGCACGGGGTGACCGTGGACGTCGTGGTCGCCGACGACGCCGTGGAGATCACCGCGACCGCCCGCACCGCCGACCGGACCGGGGTGGAGATGGAGGCGCTGACCTCGGTCGCGGTCGCCGGGCTCACCGTCGTCGACATGGTCAAGGCCGTCGACCCACGGGCCTGCATCACCGACGTCCGGCTGCTCGCCAAGTCCGGCGGCAAGAACGGGGACTGGACCCGATGAGCGCCGAGCTGCCCCCGGAGTCCCGCGCCGTCGTGGTCACGGCCTCCAACCGCGCCTCGGCCGGGGTGTACGCCGACCGCAGCGGCCAGGCGCTCGCCGAGGGGCTGCAGGCGCTGGGGTTCACCGTCGACGGCCCGCACGTCTGCCCGGACGACGTGGACGTGCTCGCCGAGGTGCTGCGCGAGGCGGTGGCCTCCGGCGCGGACGTCGTCCTCACCACCGGCGGCACGGGGCTGTCCCCCACCGACGTCACCCCCGAGGCGACCCGCGCGGTGGTGGAGCGGGAGGCCCCGGGCATCGCCGAGGCGGTGCGCCGCCACGGCGCGGTGAAGGTGCCCACCGCGGTGCTGTCCCGCGGGATCGCCGGCACCGCCGGCCGGACGCTGATCGTGAACCTGCCCGGCTCGACCGGCGGCGTCCGCGACGGCCTCGCGGTGCTCGGACCGCTTCTGCCGCACGTGGTCAGTCAGCTCCGCGGCGGCGACCACCCGCAGCCCTGACCGCCCGCCGCCGGCCCCACGTCCTCAGTTCGGCGCCGGCCGAGACGGCCGTGCCGAGGACGCAGACGAGGAGCGCGGCCGAGCCCAGGCCGATGGCCGGGTTGACCCAGCCCGGAACCAGGTCGAACGAGCGGCTGCACGCGTTCGAGTACGGGAACGAGCTGCTCTGGTGCTCGACCCAGTAGTCCTCGTCGAAGCGCTGACCGTGCACCAGCCCGCAGGTCTCCTCGATGTCCATGCCACCCCAGGAGCGCCACGCGCCGTAGCCGCAGAGGACCGCGGTGAGCAGGCCGGCGATGAGGAGCGCGCTCGCCCAGTCGGCCACCCGGGACGGCCTCTCCACGCGCACGTCGTGATGCTGGCAGGCCGAGCACGCGGACTGGTGGAACGACGACGTGTCGGTCTCCCCGTCAGCCGGGCAGGACCAGGCGCTCGGGGTGGGTGTAGACGTTGCAGCCGTCGCCGCGCAGGAACCCGATCAACGTGATGCCGACCTCCTGGGCCAGCTCGACCGCCAGTGAGCTGGGCGCGGAGACCGCCGCCAGCACCGGCACCGCCGCCATCGCAGCCTTCTGGGTCAGCTCGAACGACGAGCGCCCGCTGACCATCAGCACGTGCCCGGACAGCGGCACCCGGCCCTCGCGGATCGCGTCGCCGACCACCTTGTCCACGGCGTTGTGCCGCCCCACGTCCTCGCGCAGCGCCACCAGCTCGCCGGCGGCGGTGAACAGCCCGGCCGCGTGCAGCCCGCCGGTCTTGTCGAACACCTGCTGGGCGGCACGCAACCGGTCCGGCAGCGCGAGCAGGGTCTCCAGGGTCAGCCGGGTGTCGTCGGCGGCGACGTCGAAGGCGGTCTTGGTGCGGATCGCGTCGATGCTGGCCTTGCCGCACACCCCGCAGGAGCTGGACGTGTAGAAGTTCCGGTCCAGCGCGGTGTCCGGGGCCTCCACGCCGGGGGCCAGGTCGACGTCGACGACGTTGTAGGTGTTGCGACCGTCGTCGTCCACGGAGTTGCAGTAGCGCAGCCCCAGCACGTCGGCAGCGGAGGTGATCACCCCCTCGGTGGCCAGGAAGCCGTGCACCAGGTCGAAGTCGTCGCCGGGGGTCCGCATGGTCACCGCCAGCGGCGTGCCGCCCAGCCGGATCTCCAGGGGCTCCTCGGAGGCGACCGTGTCCGGTCGGCGGGTGTGCACGGCTCCACGGATGCGCAGCACCGGGGTGCGGCTGGTGACTCGTCCCACGATGAGGACGGTACTCACCGGTAGCGCCCTACCGTTCCGGCATGAGCTCCGTCCCGCCGTTCGCCGCGGTCGTGCTGGCCGGCGGCCGCGCCGCGCGCCTGGGCGGGCAGCAGAAGCCACAGCTCGACGTCGGCGGGCGCAGCATGCTCAGCACCGTGCTCACCGCGCTGGACGGCGCCGCCCCCCGGGTGGTGGTCGGTCCACCCCAGCCGGTCCCCACGGGTGTGCGGCTGGTCCGGGAACAGCCGCCCGGCGGTGGGCCGGTGCCCGCGCTGGCGGCCGGGCTGGCCGAGGTGGGCGACGTGGAGGTGGTCGCCGTCCTCGCCGCCGACCTCCCCTTCGTCACCGCCGAGCTGGTGACGGCGTTGCGCGAGCGGCTGACCGGGGACGGCGTGCTGGTGGTCGACGACACCGGCCGCGACCAGCTGCTGCTCGGGGTGTGGCGCACCGCCGTGCTCCGGACGGCGATCTCCGGCGCCCGGCCGCACTCCCCCCTGCGCGCGCTGTTCGCGCCGCTGGCCGTGCGCCGGTACCGCCCGGCCGCGATCCCCGGGGTGCCGGCACCGTGGACCGACTGCGACACCCCGGCGGAGCTCGCCCGCGCCCGATCGCTGGCCGGCGGCTGAGTGTGCCGAGCCGGTCCGGGTAGGGCCTGGTCATGCGCGTCGTCATCGCAGGAGCCCACGGACACATCGCCCGCCGTCTCGGCCGGTTGCTGAGCGGCCGGGGGGACACCGCCATCGGCATCGTCCGCAACCCCGACCACCGCTCGGACCTGGAGTCCGACGGCGTCGAACCCGTCGTGCTGGACCTCGAGCAGGCGTCGGTGGCCGAGGTGACGGCGGTCGTGTCCGCGGCCGACGCGGTCGTCTTCGCGGCCGGCGGCGGACCCGACAGCGGCGTCGCCCGGAAGGACACCGTGGACCGGGGCGCCGCGGTGCTGCTGGCCGACGCAGCCGAGGCAGCGGGCGTCCGCCGCTACCTGCTCGTCTCCTCCATCGGGGTGGAGGCGGTGGCCGACGGCGCCACCCCCGAGGGCATGGACGCGGGCTTCGTCGCCTACCTGCGCGCCAAGCTCGCCGCCGAGGAGGACGTGCTGTCCCGGTCCGGGCTCGCACCGATGGTGGTCCGGCCGGGCAGCCTGACCGACGAGCCGGGCACCGGCCGCGTCCGGTTGGCGCGCACCACCGACCGTGGCCAGGTCACCCGGGACGACGTCGCGGCAGTGCTGCTCGCCCTGCTGGACGCCCCCAAGGACCGTCTGGTGGTCGAGCTGCTCGGCGGCGACACCCCGATCCCCGAGGCCGTCGCCGCCCTGCCCTGACTCAGGCTCGCTTGGCGCGGGTGACGAGGGCGCGGGCGGTGAGCTCCTCGTCCGGCGGGTAGTCGACCCGTACCAGGGTGAGCCCGCCGGCGGGCGCCACCGCCACGTCGTCGGCCCGCACGGTGCGGGTCAGCAGCGACGCCGGCCAGCCGGCGGGCCGGCGCCCCTCACCGACGGCCAGCAGCGCGCCGACCAGACTGCGGACCATGGAGTGGCAGAACGCGTCCGCCGACGCCCTGATCTCGACGAGGTCACCGTCCCGGCTGACGTCCAGGTCGACCAGCGTGCGGATCGTGGTGGCCCCCTCGCGCCGGCGGCAGTAGGCGGCGAAGTCCTGCTGGCCGAGCAGCAGTGCGGCGGCCACCCGCATCTCGGGCACCGCGACCCGGCGCAGCCAGCCGGTGGTGTCGGCGCGGCGCAGCGGGGGCGGGCCGGAGTCGGCGTCGGTGAGCCGGTAGACGTAGTGCCGGGCCAGCGCGCCGAACCGGGCGTCGAAGGCACCGCTGACCACGCGCGCGCCGGTGACGGCGACGTCCGGTGGCAGGACGCCGCGCAGCCGGCGGAGCAGCCGCGGCTCGTGTTCCGCGAACAGCGCGGCCGGCAGGTCGGTGTGGGCCACCTGGCCGGTGGCGTGCACGCCGGCGTCGGTACGCCCGGCGACGGTCAGGTCGACGTCGTGCCGCAGCACGGTGGCCAGCGCCAGCTCCAGCTCGCCCTGGACGGTCCGCTGGCCGGGCTGCCGGGCCCAGCCGTGCAGCGCCGTCCCGTCGTAGGAGATGTCCAGCCGGACGCGGACGAGCCCGCCACCGGTGCCGGTGGCGGGCTCGTCGACGTGCAGGTGTGCCATGGACCCCGGCCTCAGCGTGAGGCCGGCGGGGTCACTTGGGGTCGACCTCGGGCTCGCCGCCCGGGGCCTGGACGCCGGCGGTGGCGGCGTCGCTGAGCTCAGCGGCCTCCACCTCGGCGGCGGCCGCGTTGGCGACGTCGGGCGACAGGGTCGGGTCGTCGACGACGGCGAGGTTCTCCGAGGTCGGCTCCGGGGTGACGTCACCGTCGTCCTGGCGCTCGCCGTCGGGGTTGTAGACGTCGGTGACGATCTCCTGCGCCTCGTCGGTGTCGGCGCCGGCGGTCACGGCCGGGGAGGTGTCCCCGCCGGGGCCGGTGCTCTCGCCGGTGCCCTCGGTGTCGGTGACGGCGACCGCGTCAGCGGTGACCTCACCGGCAGCGGCGGAGGAGCCGGTGCGGCCGGCGAACCGGGTGCTCCGGGCGCGCTCGGCCTCGCCGACGGCCTGCTGGGCCACCGTCTCGGCCTCGACGAGCTCGATGATCGCCATCGGCGCGTTGTCGCCCTTGCGGGGACCGACCTTGACGATGCGCGTGTAGCCACCGGGGCGGTTCTCGTAGCGCGGGCCGATCTCGGCGAACAGGTGGTGGACGACGTCCTTGTCGCGGATCACCGTCATCACCTGCCGGCGCGCGTGCAGGTCACCGCGCTTGGCGAAGGTCACCAGCTTCTCGGCGTACGGGCGCAGCCGCTTGGCCTTGGTCTCGGTGGTGGTGATCCGCCCGTGCTCGAACAGCGAGGTGGCCAGGTTGGCCAGCATCAGCCGCTCGTGCGCGGGGGACCCGCCGAGACGGGGGCCCTTGGTGGGGGTGGGCATGTCGGTCCTTCCTCAGGCGGCCGGGCGGGCGTGTG
>Ga0210040_10003471_pt1 | contig 21289 bp, 21 predicted proteins | sample CryGeyCG12114_NA_FD_185462 | JGI IMG/M metagenome (GOLD analysis project Ga0210040, IMG submission 185462) | Groundwater microbial communities from aquifer - Crystal Geyser CG19_WC_8/21/14_NA (SPAdes) (version 2) | ecosystem: Environmental > Aquatic > Deep subsurface > Groundwater | place: USA... | reverse complement strand
CCGCTTCTGCCCGTCCATCCCGACGTCGGGGATGATCAGGTGGCGGCTGTAGCGGCGGACCTCGTCGATCGACAGGTCGTCGGCGGGCTCCACCAGGGGTGGCAACGACACGGGTGCTCCTTCGCGGGTGCGGATCTCAGGGCGCGACGGCTGCGGAGCCGTCGTCCTGGAGTGCGCAACAGCGTGACATGCAGCCGTAATCCCCCTTGAGACGCACCGTCCCATCCAGCGGGAAGACGACGGGGCCGGAGGGCCCCGTCGGCACGCGGGAGAGGGCTCAGCGCCGGGAACGGCACGTGGCCGCGGCGTGATCCACCAGGATCACGATGGATAGGGCCAGGCGTTCTTGGCGCAACCCTGCAGGCCCAGGGTCTGCTGCTGCATCACCGGGGCGAGCCGGCCGGCGCCGGGACAGCTCTCGTGCCCGTGCCCGAGCGCGTGGCCCACCTCGTGGTTGACGACGTAGAGCCGGTAGGTGGCGATGTCGCCGGCGTAGTCGGGGACGGCGGTCTCCCAGCGGGCGAGGTTGATCACGGCGCGCTCGCCGTACCGGCAGGAGGTGAAGCCACCGGTGCCGACGCCGGGGCAGTAGGTCTCCATGCTCCCGGGGCTGACCAGGCTGACCCGGAAGTCGTAGTCGCCGGCCGCGGCCTCGGCGGCACCGACGCGCTGGAAGGACATCTGTCCGCCGCTGCCCCAGGACCGCGGGTCGCCGAGCGTGGTCTCGACCGCGGCGGCGAACTGCCCGCCGTCGACGCCGATGCCGTCCTCCACCTCCACGACGAACCGCTCCAGCGGGCCGCTGCCGTACACCGCGGAGGTCCCGTCGACGACCCTGACCGTGCCCGCCCCCTGCTCGACGTAGCTGACCACCGCAGGCGCGGTCGGCGTCTGGGTCGGCACGCCCTCGCCCTGGGCCGGGGCGGTCGGGGTCGGCGCCTCCGGAGTGGCCGGTGCCTGCAGCACGCTGTCCGAGGCCCCGGCGGCGCTGTCGGCTGCGAGGTCGTCGTCGACGCTGCGGGCGACGTCGACGAGGGCGAGCACGGTCGCGATGGCGAGCAGCGGGATGGCGTAGGCGCGCCAGCCGTACCGCCGGACGAACCGGCGGAACCGGTGGCCGAGCGGCGGAGGGGAGCGCCGGGAGCGCACGCCCGGGTCCCGGCGGGCCACGAGCGGGCCGGCGGTCGGGCGGTGGCCGGACTGGGCGCCACCGGCCGGCCGGGCGGGGCGGCGCACCCCGGACGACGGGACGGACGGCCGCTGGGCGCCGGGGCGCGAACCGGCAGCTGGAGGGCCGCCGGGCGTACCCGGGCGGGGCAGGGAACCGCCGGGGCCACCCCGCCCGGGCGCAGGACGACGGTGCGGCGGCAGGTGCGACGCGGGCTGGGCGGGGCGACCGTCGGGATCGCGCCCCGCGCGGGTCCCCGGGCCGGTCACGCCGGCCAGGCTCTCACGAGTGGCCCGCCCGGCGGCGTACCCGCGCGGGGCCGAGCGCCACGTCCGACCGGCTGCTCACCGCTGCCCCGCAGGTACCTCGTCCGCGCCTGCGGCGTCCTCTGCCAGGGCCAGGACGACCCGCGCCGTGGGCTCGGGCGCCTCGAGCATGGCCAGGTGCCCGATCCCTGCCTGCACCTGGAGCCGGGCGTCGGGCAGGGCGGCGGCGAGCCGAGGGGCCAGCCGCGGGTCGACGAGCTTGTCCCGGTCGCCCCAGACCACCAGGGACGGCGCGCGCACCGACCGGGCCATCCGCCACGCGTTCGCCCGGCCCACCCGCAGGTAGGAGGTCATCAGCCCGCGCAGGCTGCGGGTCAGCGCCTGGCCGGCCCACGGCTGCTCGTCGCGCTGGCGCATCTCCTCGACCGCCTCCTCCACCCGCTCCCTCGGGACCCGGGACGGGTCGCCGAAGCACATCTGCAGGAGGCCACGGACCCGCTGCTCCGGGCTGGCCCCGGCCAGCCGGCGCTCGGCCAGTGCCGGCACCCCGGGGAGCAGGACGAGGGCGATCGCCCGGTCGAACGCCGCCGGCACCCGGTAGACCGGCATCGCCGCGGAGATCAGGGTGAGGGTGGCGACCAGGTCCGGACGGCGCGCGGCGACCCAGACGCTGACCAGGCCGCCCAGGGAGTTGCCCACCAGGTGCACCGGCGCCCCCCGCCCCGGCCCCGGCTGCGCCACCACCCACTCCAGGACGTCGACGACCGCCTGCACGTGGCGGTGGATCGAGTAGCGCGGCGGGGGCGCGGACCGACCGAAGCCCGGCAGGTCCAGTGCGTACCCGTCGAAGCGGACGGCCAGCAGCGCGGCGAGGTCGGTCCAGTTGGTCGAGGCGCCGCCCAGGCCGTGCACGTACAGCGCCCGCTCGCGGGGGGCATCGGCCGGCGGGGCGTCCACAGCGGGTTCGCCGTCGGCGGCGAGGGGGCCGCGCCATGGGGTGTGCCGGACGAACACCTCACCGCCGGTGACCGGCACCATCTCCCCCGGCCAGGGCGGGATGAGGGCGCCGGGCCGGGGCAGCGCGCTGGTGGACAGCCGGGCGTCGGTCACCTACCCGACGGTAGAACACGACGCCGTCCGCCCCCGGCAACCCGACCGATCCGGTCCTGTCCGGAACCTGCGCCGGTACGATCTCGTCGCCATGCAGCCCAGCCGCCCCGTACCCGTGCCCCCGGCCGCCCGCCGGACGTCCCGCCTGCCCCGGGGTGCGCGCCGGCTGCAGCTGCTGCGCGCCGCGCAGGACGTCTTCGTCGCCCAGGGCTTCCACGCCGCGGCGATGGACGACATCGCCGACCGCGCCGGGGTGAGCAAGCCGGTGCTCTACCAGCACTTCCCGGGCAAGCGGGAGCTGTACCTGGCGCTGCTGGAGCAGCAGGTCGACGAGCTGACCGACCGGGTGCGGGACGCGATGGCCGGCACCGAGGACAACCGGGCCCGGGTCGACGGGGCCGTGGGCGCCTACTTCGACTTCGTCGGTGCCGACGGCGAGGCGTTCCGGCTGGTCTTCGAGTCCGACCTGCGCAACGACCCCGACGTCCGGCGGATCGCCGACAAGGGCGCCCGGGCCTGCATCGAGGCGATCGCGGACGTGATCGCCGCGGACACCGGCGCCGATCCGGAGCGGGCGCTGCTGCTGGCCTCGGGCCTGACCGGGCTGTGCGAGACCAGCGCCCGCTGGTGGCTGGCCCGGCAGGGCACCGTGTCCCGCGACGAGGCGGTGTCCCTGATGTCGGCGCTGGCCTGGCGGGGCATCTCCGGCTTCCCGCGCCGCGACGACGCCGAGTAGGCCCGCGCCGTTCGCTGACGGCGCAGCCGCCCGCCCGGTCCGGTCCACGCCCCTGGACTAGCTTGGGAAGTCAGCAGCCAGACCTGAGGAGGCATCTCCACGTGGAAGTCAAGATCGGTGTCCAACACTCGCCCCGTGAGCTGGTCATCGACAGCCCGAAGACCCCGGACGAGATCCAGGCCGAGGTCTCCAAGGCCATGACCGGCTCCAAGGACGGCCTGCTCACCCTGGTCGACGAGCGCGGCCGCCGGATCGTCGTCCCGACCGACCGGATCGCCTACGTGGAGATCGCGGAGGCCGACTCCCGGCGAGTGGGCTTCATCGCCGGCTGAGCCGGACGAGCGAGACAGGGCGTTCCCGTGCTGCGGGGCGCCCTGTCGGCGTTCCCGGCCCCGATGGCTGGCCTCCAGCACCTCGCGCTCCGATGATCATGGAGTTCTCGGCCCGCGCCACGCCGTCCGCCGGCGTGTCCACGGCAACGACCCCATGATCAACCGGCAGCGCAGGGCCGGCCTGCGGCCGGTCACGGGTTCAGGCCCAGGGCCGCCATCCGAGCGGAGTGCGCGGTGGTGATCCGGGTGAGCAGCTGCCCCACCCCGGCCAGGTCGCCGGTGCCGGTGATGATCAGCTCGGCCAGCTCGTCGTGCTCGGCGATGACCGCCTGGGACTGGGTGAGCGCCTCGCCGACCAGCCGCCGCGCCCACAGCGCGAGCCGCCCGGCGACGGTGGGATCGGCCGCGATCGCCGCCCGCACCTCGCGCAGCGCGAAGTCGGCGTGCCCGGTGTCGGCGAGCACCTCCTCGACCAGCGCCCGGTCCGGCTGGGGCAGGAACGCCGCCACCTCCCGGTAGAAGTCGGTGGCCAGCCCGTCGCCGACGTAGGCCTTCACCAGGCCCTCCAGCCAGGTGCTCGCCCGGGTGCCGTCGTGGAAGGCGTCCAGCGCGGCGACGAACGGCGACATGGCCGCGGTGACGTCGACCCCCAGCTCGCGCAGCCGGGCGGTCAGCCGCTCGTGGTGGGCGATCTGGGCGGCGGCCATCCGGGCCAGGGACGCGCGGCCGTCGAGCGTGGGGGCCAGCCGGGCGTCCTCGGCGAGCCGGTCGAAGGCGGTGAGCTCGGCGTAGGCCAGCACTCCCATCAGGTCGATGACCGACTGCCGCGCGGTGCTCTCGTCGACGCTCGCCACGGGCTCCTCCTCCTGGACTGGCGCGGCCGCCGGGGCACCGGGTGCGGGGGTCGACGGCCGTCGAGCGAGGCTAACCGGCTGGTCGGGATAGGATGGACCGCGGCGGGCCGCCAGGCACGCCGCACCGCAAGCAAGTCCGTGTGCAATCCCCTGTGCGCTGATGACCGCTGGATCTCACTCCGAGACCGGTCCCTCCCGGGCCGTCTCCCGGGCAGTCTGCACTCGACACCCGGTCTGCTGGCCGCGTCGGCGCTTGGATCGAACATCCCGGAACCGACCCCGGGACCGGCGAGCGCCGTCGGGAAACGCCTGAGCCCAGGCACCGACGACGCGACGTGGTCCCCCACCAGACCGAGGCGAGAGAACTGACCTCCACCGAGAACGCCCCCAGCGAGAACACCCCCGCCGCTCCCGAGCTGGAGCACGCCGAGACCGGCGCGCCCGCCCCCGAGGAGATCGAGCAGCAGGTCGAGGAGCTCGGCGGCGCCCCCGTCGCACCCGACAGCCCGCTGTTCAGCGACTTCGACGTGCACCCCGACATCGTGGCCGCACTGGCCGAGGTCGGGATCATGCGCACCTTCGCCATCCAGGAGCTGACCCTCCCGCTGGCGCTCACCGGCAACGACCTGATCGGCCAGGCCCGCACCGGCACCGGCAAGACCCTGGGCTTCGGCGTCCCGATGCTGCAGCGGGTCAGCCCGCCGGCCGAGGGCGGGGACGGCGTTCCGCAGGCGCTGGTCGTCGTCCCCACCCGCGAGCTGTGCGTCCAGGTCTCCCGCGACCTGGCCACCGCCGGCAGCAAGCGCGGCATCCGCGTGCAGGCCATCTACGGTGGCCGCGCGTTCGAGCCGCAGGTCGCCTCGCTGCAGAGCGGCGTCGAGATCGTCGTCGGCACTCCCGGCCGGCTGCTCGACCTGGCGCAGCAGGGCCACCTGATCCTGGGCAAGGTCAAGGTCCTCGTCCTCGACGAGGCCGATGAGATGCTCGACCTGGGCTTCCTGCCCGACATCGAGCGGATCCTGGCGATGGTCCCGGACGAGCGGCAGACGATGCTGTTCTCCGCGACGATGCCTGGCCCGATCGTCACGCTGTCCCGGTCGTTCATGAGCCAGCCCACCCACATCCGGGCGCACGGCAACGACGAGGGATCGACGGTCCCGCAGACCACCCAGTTCATCTACCGGGCGCACAACCTGGACAAGCCCGAGCTGCTCTCCCGGGTGCTGCAGTCCCGCGACCGCGGCCTGGTGATGGTCTTCTGCCGCACCAAGCGGACCGCGCAGAAGGTCGCCGACGACCTGGTCGAGCGTGGGTTCGCCGCCGCGGCCGTGCACGGCGACCTGGGCCAGGGCGCCCGCGAGCAGGCGCTGCGCGCGTTCCGGGCCGGCAAGGTCGACGTGCTGGTCGCCACCGACGTCGCCGCCCGGGGCATCGACGTCACCGGGGTCAGCCACGTCGTGAACTACCAGTGCCCGGAGGACGAGAAGACCTACGTGCACCGGATCGGCCGCACCGGCCGGGCCGGCAGCACCGGCGTGGCGGTCACCCTGGTCGACTGGGACGACATCCCCCGCTGGCAGCTGATCAACAAGGCGCTGGAGCTGGACTTCGCCGACCCGCCGGAGACCTACTCCACCTCGCCCTGGGTCTACACCGACCTGGACGTGCCGACCACCGCCACCGGCCGGCTGCCCCGCTCCCAGCGGACCCGCGAGGGCCTGGGCGCGGAGACGCTGGAGGACCTCGGCGAGACCGGCAAGCGGCAGCGCACCGGCGGCGGTGCGCGCTCCGGCGACCACTCCGGCCCGGGCCGGGACAGTGGGCCGGGCACCCGGGACACCGCGCACAGCGACGACGAGACCGCCCCCGGCCCGCGCAAGAGCCGGCCCCGCCAGCGCACCCGCGGCAGCGGTGCGGCAGCGGCCGGTGCCGCTGCGGCGATGGACGGCGATGCCCCGGCGACCGGCGGCAGTGCCCCCGCGAGCAGCGGCAGTGCCCCGGCGACCGGCGGCGAGGCTCCGGCGATGGCCGGTGGCGAGGGCAGCGGCGAGGGCAGCGGCAAGCCCCGTCGGCGGCGTCGCCGCGGCGGGCGTGGGGGCAACGGCGGCGGGAGCGGCGGCTCCGAGCCCGCCGCCTGATGAAGGCCCGGGCCCGCACGGCATCATGACCCCGGTGCGCGTGAGCCGTCGGCGGCGTCCGCCGCTGCGGATCTGGCTCTGGACGGCGGTCACCCTCGTGGTGGCCGCCGTCGCCGTCCTCCTGTGGCGCACCTCCGACGCCGCCGCCACCTCCAGCACCACGACGACCGCGGCCGCCGCGGCCGGTGGCGCACCCGCGGCGGAGGTGTCCCAGGCGTGGTCGGCGGCGACCGGGCCGGCGCCCCGGCGGGCGGTGGAGAGCGGCCGGGTGCTGGTCACCGACGAGCACGGACTGGCGATGGTCGACGCCGCCACCGGCGAGGAGGCGTGGCACTACCGCCGCAGCAACGCCACGCTGTGCGACGCGACCGCGGTGAACGGCGTCGTCATCGCGGTGTTCCGCACCACCAGCCGGTGCAACGAGGCGACCGGGTTCACCGCGTCCACCGGCGTCCGGGCCTGGACCCGCAACGTCCGCTACCGCACCGACGTCGACCTGGCCAGCACCGACCAGATCCTGCTGGCGAGCAGCCCCACCGGGATCGTCACGCTGGACCCGACCGGCAACAACACCCGCTGGCGCTACGCGCCGCCCAGCGGCTGCCGGCTCGTCGACTCCGACGTCGGCAGCTCCGGTGTGGTGGTGCTCCAGCGGTGCTCGGACAACGAGGCCCTGCAGGTGAAGCTGCTCGACGGGTTCGGCGGCGACGTCGTCTGGACCCGGGACGTCGACACCGGCGACGCGACCGCCCGGCTGGCCGGGGTCGACCGGCTGGTGGACGTGGTGATCGGCGACGCGGTGCAGGTGCTCTCCCCCACCGACGGTGCGCTGCTCACCGAGCTGGTGCTGCCGGCGCTGCCGGACGGGCAGGACGTGCGCACCGAGCCGCTCCAGCAGGCCGGGATGGCCGACGTCGCCCTGCTGTGGGCCCGCGGCACGGCCTACGTGCTGGACCAGACCACCGGCCTGCCCCGCTGGGAGGTGCCCGCGCTCGGCCTGCCGTCGGTGAGCGGCACCCCCGGAGCCACGGTGACCGTGCCCGAGGACGGCGCCTTCGTGCAGCGCTCGCTGGCCGACGGCTCCGAGGTCGCCCGCTCCACCACCGCGGACGACGTCCCGGCCGGCGGGCGCACCGCGCTGCTCGGTCCGGTCATCGTCTACGCCACCGCCGACGAGGTCATCGGCCTCCGTTAGCCGGGTCGGCGGCGCGGGTCCGGAGTGCGAGGCACACTCGGGGCATGGTCCTGCCTGGTGGCTCCGAGCACACCGCCCCCGACGACCTCCGCCAGCTCGCCGCCCACGACGCCGCGGCGGTGACCCTCCTCGGTCTGGCCGGCCCGCTGGCCGCGCTGGACACCGGACCCGCCGACCGCGGGACGGTGCTCCTGGTCGCCGGCTACACCGGCAGCAAGGAGGACTTCGCGCCGCTGCTCACCCCGATCGCCGACGCCGGGCTGCGGGCGGTGGCGATCGACCAGCGCGGGCAGTTCGAGTCCCCCGGGCCCGACGACCCGTCCCGGTACGGCGTCGCCGAGCTGGCCGACGACGTCCGTGCGGTCGCCCGGCTGCTGCGCGAGCAGTCCACCGGGCCGCTGCACCTGCTGGGCCACAGCTTCGGCGGGCTGGTCACCCGCGCCGCCGTGCTCGCCGAGCCGGCGCTCTTCGACTCGCTCACCCTGCTCGGCAGCGGACCGGCCCAGCTCACCGGGCCGCGCGCCGAGCTGCTGGACCACCTCGCCCCGCTGCTGGACTCCGGTGGCGTGCAGCTGGTCAACGACACCCTCGAGCAGCTGGCGATGACCGATCCGCGGGCCCAGGCCGTGCCCGCGCCGACGAGTGCGTTCCTACGCCGCCGGTTCCTGGCCAACAGCGACGCCGGGCTGCGCGGCATGGCCGACGCGATGCTCGGCGAGCCGGACCGGGTGGCCGAGCTGGCCGCGACCGGCGTCCCGGTGCTGGTCGCCCACGGCATCGCGGACGACGCGTGGAGCCCGGCGGCGCAGGCGGACATGGCGCAGCGGCTGGGCGCCCGGCACGAGGTGATCGTGCACGCGGTGCACTCCCCCGCGATCGAGAACCCGGGCCGCACGCTCGAGGTGCTGCTGTCGTTCTGGGCCGAACCGGGTGCCGCGGTCCCGGCCGCCGAGGACGCGACCGAGGCGCTGCGATGAGGCCGACGCCGTCGATCCGGGACTTCACCGCGGAGGAGGACCGGCTCGGCTTCTTCGGTCCGGACAGCGTCACCTGGCGGATCCACGCCGACCCGGCGTTCTCCGTCGGCGGCATCCGCGCCCTGCTGCTGCAGGCGCTGCACCCGGTCGCCATGGACGGCGTGCACCAGTTCTCCACCGGCTTCACCACCGACCCGTGGGCGCGGCTGACCCGTACCGCCGAGTACGTGGCCACGCTGACCTACGGCACCCGGCGGGATGCGCTGCGCGTGGTGCGGCGGGTGCGCGGCCTGCACCGGGACAAGTCGGCGGTCGAGGAGACCACCGGACGGCAGTACTCCGTGGACGACGCCGACCTGCTGCTGTGGGTGCACAACTGCGAGGTGGAGTCGCTGCTGTCCACCGCCCGCCGGGCCGGGGTGCCGCTGACCGACGCCGAGGCCGACCAGTACGTCGCCGAGCAGGTGGTCGCCGCGGTGCTGATCGGCGCCGAGGAGGCCGACGTGCCGAGCACCGTGGCCGAGCTGGACGCGTACTTCGCCGACGTGCAGTCGCGGCTGGCGGTCACCCCGGCCGCCCGCGCGGCGTCCCGGTTCATCCTGCTGCCGCCGATGCCGGGCTGGGTGCAGCTGCTGACCCCCGCCCGGCCGGCCTGGAGCACGCTCGCCTCCCTCGGCGCGGCGACGCTGCCGCGCTGGGCCCGCCGGCTCTACGGACTGCCCGGGTTCGGGCTCACCGACGCCGCGGCCACCGCCGGGCTGCGGGCGTTCCGCCAGACGGCGCTCGCGGTGCCCGCGCGGGTGCGGGAGTCACCGATCGTGCGGGCCGCCCGTGCGCGGGTCTCCGCAACGGAGCCGCTCAGCGCCTGACGTCCTGGTCCAGCGCCGTGCGGGCGGCGGCCAGCACGGCGTCGGCCACCCGGTCCAGGGACGGCGAGCGCAGCCGCCACTGCTGCCAGAACAGCACGACGTCGACCGCGCCGTCCGGGTCGAGCTCCACCAGCTCCCCGGGCGGCTCCTGCTGGGGCGGGACCATCCCCCAGCCGAACCCCAGGGTGACGGCGGCGATGTAGTCGACCGAGGCCGGCACGTGGTGCTTCGGCGGCAGGGCCGGGTCGACCTCCCGCGAGCGCAGGTAGCGGTGCTGGAGGTCGTCCCGGCGGTCGAAGACGACGACCGGCGCCCGGGTCAGCGCCGGCGCGCTGACCCCGTCGGGGAACCACCGCTCGGCGAAGGCCGCGGTGGCCATCGGCCGGTACCGCATGCCGCCGAGCCGGGTCACCGCGCAGCCGGGCACCGGGTCCGCCGACGCCGTCACCGCCGCCATCACCCGGCCGTCGCGGAGCAGGGCCGCGGTGTGCTCCTGGTCCTCCCGGTGCAGGTCGAAGGCGATCTCGGCGGCCAGCGGGGCGAGGGCCGGGAGCACCCAGGTGGCCATCGAGTCGGCGTTGAGCGCGATGGGCAGGGTGACGGGGCGATCGCCGTCCGGGAGCTCGAGCTCGCGGGTGGCGTCGGCGGCCAGCAACGCGACCTGCCGGGCCAGCCGCAGCACCGACTGCCCGGACTCGGTGACCTGCACCGGCTTGCTGCGCACCAGCAGCACCCGGCCGGTGGCCGCCTCCAGGGCCTTGAGCCGCTGACTGATCGCGCTGGGCGTGACGTGCAGCGCCCGGGCCGCGCCGTCGAGGGTGCCGGCGGTGACCGTCGCGTCGAGCGCACGCAACTGGGCGAGATCCAGGTCCACGCCTACCATTAGAGGCGCTTCAGAGGCACCAGGAAAGACAGCGGCGCTGACGATGACAAACCTCTTAGCCTCGCAGCCGTGTCCCCCGCCGTGCTCGCCGTCGCCGCCGGTCTCGGCCTGGGTCTGTCGCTCATCGTCGCGATCGGCGCGCAGAACGCCTTCGTGCTCCGGCAGGGGCTGCGCCTGGAGCACGTGGCGGCCGTGGTCGCCGTCTGCTTCCTGTCCGACGTCGTGCTGATCCTGGCCGGGGTGGCCGGCGCCGGTGCGGTGGTGACCCGGGTGCCGGAGGTGGTCGCGCTGGTCTGCTTCGCGGGCGCGGCGTTCCTGCTGGCGTACGGACTGATGGCCGCCCGGCGGGCGCTGCGCCCCGGCGCATTGCTCCCCGACTCCGCCGGGGCTGGCACCCGCCTGGCGGTCACGGTCACCACCGCCCTGGCGCTGACCTGGCTCAACCCGCACGTCTACCTGGACACGGTGGTGCTGCTCGGCTCGCTGGCCAGCACCTTCGACGACGAGCGGTGGTGGTTCGCCGCCGGGGCGTCGCTGGCCAGCGCGCTGTGGTTCGCCGGGCTGGGCTTCGGCGCTCGGCTGCTGCGGCCGGTGTTCGCCCGGCCGACGGCGTGGCGGGTGCTGGACGCGGTGATCGCCGTCGTCATGGTGTCGCTGGCGGTCTCCCTCGCCGTCCGCGGCGTGACCGGCTGACCGTGCTGCCCGCGGGACAGGACGGGCAGACTCCCCCCATGACTGCCGGGTCGGCCTCACGCCGTGCACGGAACGGGTGCCCGGCTCCCCGGTGATCCCGGCGCGGCCCCGTGGGCCGCCGGTCGGACGAGCACCTGCGTGTCCTCGTCCGAGTGCTGCCCCGGCGCTACACCGACGTCCCGGCCGGCTCCCGGTCGGACTGAGGGACCGCTGCCCGGCTCACTCCGCGGTCGCGGTCTCCTCGACGAGGAAGCTCCAGGTCTCCCGGGGCGGGACGGCGGCCTGGCCGGTGGGGCAGCTGGGCCGGAAGTCGCACCAGCTGCACTGCTGGCCGGGAACCGGCGGGAAGGCGACGTCGACGTCCGCGCCGGCAGCCAGGGCCTCGGTCGCCGTCTCGATGTCGGTGGCGATGTCCTCGGCCCGGCGCACGTGGTTGGCCAGCGACCGCTCGGTGTGCTCGAAGGAGGCGACCGTGCGGGAGGGCAGGTGGTGCAGCTCGACCCGGCTGCACGCCCGGCGCAGCGTGCGCCGCACACCGAGCACGTAGAGGGCCAGCGCCGGTGAGCCGCGGGCCTCGTCCTCGGTGCACGGCACCCGGCCGGTCTTGTAGTCCACGATCACCAGCTCGTCGCCGCGGGCGTCGATCCGGTCGATCCGGCCGGAGAGCGCCAGCCGCTCGGTGGTGGCGCCGACCGTGCGCTCGGTGCCCACCGGCTCGTCGGTGGGATCGAGCTCGGTGACGTAGTCGGTGATCCAGCCCGCGGCCCGGGAGCGCCACCGGTCGGCCTGCTCGTCGTCGCGGAAGCCGGTGCGCGACCACCCGCTGTAGAGCAGCTGGCGGGCGGCGGCCGGTGTGCGCTTGGCCAGCGGCAGCTCCCACCACGAGCGCAGCGCTGCGTGCACCGCCGAGCCGACGGTGTTGTGCGCCCACGGCGGCCCCTTGGGCGGCGTGGGCCGGGTCAGGTAGGCGAACCGGTAGCGCCGCGGGCAGTCGGCGTAGGTGGCCAGCTTGCTGGGGGTGGCGGAGAACAGCCGCCGCGGCATGCCGGGCATCTCCAGCTGGTCACTCCCGGTCCCCACGCCGCCACGGTAACCCGGCCGTCCGACGGTCTCGCGGGTCCGCCAGCGGTCAGTCGGTCAGCACCGGCACGCCGGTGCCAGCGGCCAGCAGGGCCTCGTACTGGTCGGGCTCGGTGGTGCAGGCCGCGATCGGCGTCCGCTTGTTGGTGCCGTGGTAGTCGCTGGACCCGGTGCGGATCAGCCCCAGCCCGCCGGCGAGGGCCCGCAGGTAGGCCCGCTGGTCCGGGGTGTGGTCGGGGTGGTCGACCTCCAGGCCGAGCAGCCCGGCGGCGGTCATCGCGGCGATCGCGTCGTCCCCCACCACCCGGCCGCGGGAGGTGGCCAGGCCGTGCGCGAACACCGGCACCCCGCCGGCGGCGCGGACCAGCCGGATGCCGTCGAGCACGTCGGTGTCGGCCTTGGCCGCGTAGTAGGGGCTGCGGTGGTGCAGCAGGGTGGCGAAGGCGTGGTCGACGCTCTGCACGACACCCCCGTCGACCAGGGCGCGGGCGATGTGCGGGCGCCCGACCACCCCGCCCTCGCTGCGGGCCACGATCTCCGCCCACTCCACCGGGTACCCGTCGGCGGCCAGCGCGGTCACGATCCGCTCGCCGCGGCTCAGCCGCTCCTCGCGCAGCCGGGCCCGCTCCGCGGCGAACGCGGGGTGCGTGGGGTCGAACAGATAGGCCAGCAGGTGGACGGCGATCGGCGGCTCGTGCTCGGAGAACCACCGACACGAGAGCTCCATGCCGGGCACGATCGTCAGCCCGGGCGGGCGGGCCTGCTCGGCGGCGGCCCACCCGGCGGTGGTGTCGTGGTCGGTGAGCGCGACGACGTCCAGGCCGGCTGCTGCGGCGGCGGCGATGAGCGCGGCCGGGCTGTCGGTGCCGTCGGACACCGAGGAGTGGGTGTGCAGGTCGATGCGCACGCCGTCCAGCCTGCCGTACGACGTCATCGCCGGTGCGGTCAGTCCTCGCCGAACGCGCGGCCCGGGCGCACCCGCGGGATGGGCGCGGTGTCGTGCCGCCGGCCCGAGGTGAGCGGGCGGGGCATGAGCTGCTCGGGGGCGTCGGGAGCCCCGCGGTCGTCGGCGTCCATCGACCCGTCGGCGTCCTCGTCGGCGCTCACCGGGTTGGAGGTGAAGTCGGTGCCGAACATCAGCTCGGACAGCCGCTTGTAGAGGGCGTTGGCGTGCGGCATGTAGTCGATCCGGTCCAGGCCCTGCTGCTGACCGGCGGACTCGAACCGGAAGGTGCCGTAGCCCAGCAGCTGCCCCCAGAAGGTCTCCTTCCAGGTCAGGTCGGTGATCCGGCGCAGCGGCATGACCGCCACGGTGCGGATGATCACCCCGGAGGTGAGCAGCACCCGGCGGCGGGTGACCAGGAAGTGCCGCACCCACCACTCGGCGACGTGCAGGCCCACGTAGCCCAGCGCGCCGAGGACCACGGCCAGCCCGACCAGGGTGCTGACCCGGTTGTCCGGGTCGAGCTGCAGCACCCACACCCCGACGACGAGCGCCGGCAGGCCGCGGGACAGCGGCCGGACCAGGACGGCGGGGTGCCGCCGGGTCGCGATGACCGGCGGCTCGTCGGACAGCAGGTACTTCTCGGCGTCCTTGCCCCAGCGGGGCCGCCGGGTGCGCGGGCCGGACACGGCCGGCTCAGACCAGCGAGCCCACGAAGGTGGACAGCGACTGCGCCGCGTCACCCAGGGCAGCACCGGCACTGCGGACGATCCCGGCGGCGTCGTCGGGCCGCTGGATCACGTAGAAGACCACGAATGCGACGGCCAACCAGGTGAGCACCTTCTTCAACAGGTCGCACCGTTCCTCTCGTCGGGGTGGTCACACGGCGCGCGACGGCGACCATGGACCGGTCGACGGCGGGCGCACCACCACGGCCGGGATGACCGCGGGCACATGCGTAACAGCCGCCCCAGCAGGAACACCAGCCGCCACGCCGGGGCCGGCCCGATCGAGACCGTTCCGCGAGCCCGCCGCTCAGCGGCCGGGCAGCAGCCGTTCGGTGGGCGGGCCCAGCGGCAGGTCGGGGTAGACCCGGTCCCGCAGGTCGAGCAGGTTCAGGTCCTCGGCCAGCAACCAGGCGGCCGAGGCCGGCCAGGTGACCAGCCACAGCCACACGCCCTCGGCCTCGCCTACGTAGGCCGCGCGGTCGTCGCCGGTCGGCACCAGCCACAGCGGCACGCGCTGCCCGGACGCGCGGATCTCCGCGGTGGACGGGCCGCCCACCAGGTCGCCGGGGTCGACGCCGGGCAGCCCGGCGTAGCCGCAGCCCAGCCCGGTGCCCGGCTCCTCCGCGGCCAGCACCAGCTCCGCGGGGCCACCCAGCGGCGCCGGGCCGGCGAGGGCGACGACGATCGCCCGCGCCGCGGGCTCACCACCCCAGGCCAGTCCGGTCACCGCCCAGTCCCGCGGCACCGGGTCGGGCACCCAGGCCGGCACCCGGGCGTCGGCGCAGACGGCACGGATCTCGTCGTGCGCGACGACGGCGGTGTGGTGCAGCGGGGTGACCGCCGCGTGCAGGTGACACCAGCCCTCGGCGGTCACGCCCCGCTGGAGCGTCAGCACCTCGCCGCAGCGTGGGCACACCGGGGAGACGCTCATGGCCGCTCACCGTCCTGTGCGAAGGGGGGTTCGTCAAGCATCGGTCCGCGCGCCCGCTCCGGCACGGCGGCGCACCGGGCGCGGCTGCGTAGCCTCGCCGCCGTGGACGACGCGCTGCCCGAGGTGCCCTGCGTGGGGGCGGTGGTGCACGACGCGGCAGGGCGGCTGCTGCTGATCCGCCGGGGCCACGCGCCCAGCGCCGGCATGTGGTCGGTGCCCGGCGGGCGGATGGAGCCCGGCGAGTCCGAGCCGCAGGCCGTCGTCCGGGAGGTCGCGGAGGAGACCGGGCTGACGGTGCGCCCGGTGCGGGTGCTGGGCCAGGTGCGGATCGACGGGGACGGCGTCGTCTTCACCGTCACCGACTGGGTGTGCACGCTGACCGACCCGGCGCAGCGGCCGGTGGCCGGGGACGACGCCGACGACGTGGTGTTCGCCGATGCCGCGGGGATCGCCGCCCTCGACATGGCGCCGGGTGTGGTGGCGGCGCTGTCCGGCTGGGGCGTCCTGCCCGGCTGACGGCGCGTTGCCCCGCTGACCGCGGGTGCCCGGGCCGACCGCGGGTGCCCGGGCCGACCGCGGGCGCCCCGGGCCGGGGCACCCGCGGCGGCTCACTTCCGGACGGGCTCCGGGCGGCCGGGCTGCTCTCCGCCGCGGCTCTCGCCGTAGGACCGCTTGGGCACCATCACCTTGCGCCGGAACGTGCACACGACCGTGCCGTCCTGCTTGTAGCCGATGGTCTCCACGTACACGACGCCGCGGTCGTCCTTGGACTTCGACTCGGTCTTGTCCAGCACGGTGGTCTCGCCGTAGATGGTGTCGCCGTGGAAGGTCGGCGCGATGTGCCTGAGCGACTCGACCTCGAGGTTGGCGATCGCCTTGCCGGAGACGTCGGGGACGCTCATGCCCAGCAGCAGCGAGTAGACGTAGTTGCCGACGACGACGTTCTTGCCGAAGTCGGTGGTCTCCGCGGCGTAGTGGGCGTCCAGGTGCAGCGGGTGGTGGTTCATGGTGATGAGGCAGAACAGGTGGTCGTCGTACTCGGTGACGGTCTTGCCGGGCCAGTGCTTGTAGACGGCCCCGACCTCGAACTCCTCGTAGTACCGGCCGAACTGCATCGAGCTGCTCCCGCTGGTCGACATCAGGTGACGGACGTGACGCACGGTGCAGAGGGGCCGCGCTGTCCGCAGTTGCGGAACAGCAGCTGCCCGGCACGGAGCGACGATGACCCGCCTGGACGGGCGCCGATCCTACGATGGCCCCGTGTCGCTGCTGTCCGCCCCTGACCTGCCGGCCGACGCCGAGGTGGTGCGGCTGAACCCGGCCGGCCACGCGGCGCGACTGGCCGCTGCGCTCGTGGTGCTCGCCCTGATCCTGGCCGGGACGGTCTGGGGTGATGACGACGCCTTCCCGTTCGGCCCGTTCCGGATGTACTCGACCCGGGCCGACCCGGACCAGCCGGTGATCTCCACCCGGGTGGTGGGGCTGACCGCTGCCGGGGAGGAGATCCGGCTCTCCGGTGGCCAGGTCGGACTGCGCCGGGCGGAGTTCGAGGGCCAGATCCCCCGGATCGAGGCCCACCCGGAGCTGCTCGGGCTGCTCGCCGACTCCTACGCGGCCAAGCACCCGGACGCGGAGGAGTTGGTCGAGGTGCAGGTGGTCCAGCGGCGCATCGAGCTCGCCGACGGCCAGCCGACCGGCGAGGTCAGCGACGCCGTCGTCGTCGACTACGACCTGCCGGGAGCCGGACAGTGAGCACCTCGGCGCAGACCCCGCCGCGCAGCGGCGAGCTGCCGGCGACCGTCACCCCCGAGACCGCCCCGGCCGTGCCGGGCACGCCCCGCTGGTGGTTCCGGCCGGTGCCGCTGGCCCGGATCGCGGTGTTCCGGGTGATCGCCTACCTGTTCATCCCGATCGACGTCTTCGTGACCACCGCCTGGGTGCGCGCGCACGCGCAGGTGCCGACCGAGTGGTACGCGCCGCTGCTGATCGGCCGGGTGCTGCACCTGCCCACGCCGACTCACACCGTGGTGCTGGTCGTGCAGTGGGCGCTGGTGATCGCCGCCGTGCTCGCCGCGACCGGGCGAGCACCACGGGTGCTCGGCTGGACCGTCTTCCTCCTCTATGCGGAGTGGATGGTCATCGCGATGAGCTACGGGAAGGTCGACCACGACCGGATCTCGTTCCTGGTGGCGCTGGCAGTGCTGCCCACGATCGGCCGGGCCCGGTTCCGCGACCGGCGCTCCTCGGAGGCCGCCGGCTTCGCCATGGCCGCCGTGCTGGTCGCGGTGATGCTCACCTACTTCCTCGCCGCCTGGGCGAAGATCCGCTTCGGCGGCTGGGACTGGCCGACCGGCTCGACGTTGACCCGCGCGGTGGTGCGCCGCGGCACGGACCTGTCGGACTGGACGCTGGACGTGCCCTGGCTGCTGCCGGCCGCCCAGTGGGTGATGATCGTCTTCGAGCTCGCCTCGCCGCTGATCCTGCTGGTGCGCAGCGACCGGGCCCGGGTCGGCCTGGTGCTCTTCCTGCTCGGCTTCCACGTCATGGTCTACGCCGGCGTGACGATCATCTTCCTGCCGCACTGCATCGCGATCCTGTCCATCCTGCCCTGGGAGCGGCTCACCGCGGTGCGGCGCCGGACCAGCCTCGCCCCGACCCCGGCGGCCGCTCCACCCGGCTGACCGGCACCCGCGGGCACGAGGTCAGATCAGCGCCCCGATCCGGGCCGCCATCTCCGCCTCGTGCTGCTGGTAGGCCGACGCCACGTCGGTCAGCAGCTGGCCCATGCCGGTGAGCGCCTCACTCACGCCCTGGCTGGACAGCCGCCACTTCTCGTACAGCTCGGTGAACCGCAGCGCGGCCTGGCTGTCCGTCCAGCCCTCCACGACCGAGCCGTTGATCGCCGTGGACAAGGTGGTGTGCCGGGACGACGTGTCCGCGGCCTCGGCCGAGCACTGGCCGGCCATCGTGTTCAGAGTGGGGATGTCGACCTTCATGGCTGCTCCTCGATCGGCCCGGGGAGGTCCCGGTGGCGACGAACGCTAGGGAGGGGAAGGCCCGGTCGCGCCCGCCCGTCCACAGCCGCACCCGTCGTCCACAGATCTGCGGCGGCACTCCTGCTCGGTGTGCCGGCCGTCCACCATCGGCTGCGTGCCCCCCTCCACCGAACCCGACCGCGCGCCGGTCGGAGCACCGCGCGCAGCCGAGCGGACCTGGACCCTCCGGTCGGCGCAGGGCACCGTCGACGTGGCGGTGCGGGCTCCGGACGGCGGCCTCCTCGGGGACGTCCTCGGTCCGCTGGCCGGCGCACTCGGGCTGAGCCGGGTCGCGCTGTGGTCGGGGCCGCACGCGCTGCCGGCCGACACCCCGCTGGCCGCCGAGGCGCTGCGGCACGGCGCCGTGCTCGGGCTGGGATGCGCCGGGCCCACCGACGCGGAGGACGCCCGGTCCGGAGCGCTCGAGCTGCACGTCGTCGGCGGGCCCGACACCGGGCACCGCGCACCGCTCGGCCAGGCGTCCGTGGTCGTGGGCCGCGGCCGCGACTGCGGCCTGAGGATCGCCGACCCCGACGTCTCGCGGCAGCACGTCTCCGTCGCCGTCGCCGAGGGCCGGGTGCTCGTGGCCGACCTGGGGTCGTCGAACGGGACGACGTTGACCACGCCGTCCGGTCCGGCGGCCGACGTCGTAGCGGGCCCGGTCGAGTGGCCGGTCGGCGCGGTGCTCCGGATCGGGGCCAGCGCGCTGCGGCTCACCGCGCCCTCCGGAACACCACTGGAGCAGCTCGGCAGCACCGGGGGCCGGCACGTCGTCGGTCCTCTCATCGCCTCGTCCCCGCGGTCGGCGGAGACCGTCGTCCCGCTGCCCGGCGCGCCGCCGGAGCGAGCCCGCCGCCGGCTGGGCTGGGTCGCCATCGTGCTGCCCGCCGGAGCCGGGCTGCTCATGGCCTGGCTGCTGTCGACACCCCAGTTCCTGTTCTTCGCCCTGCTCGGTCCGCTCACCGCCGTGGCCGGCTGGGCGTCGGACCGCGTCACCGGCCGGCGGTCGGACCGCCGCGCCACCGCCGAGCACGCGGCCGCGTGCGCGTCAGCCACCGTCCGGTTGGACGCTGCGGTCGCCGCCGACCTCGCGGCCCGGGACGAGCACCAGCCGGACGGTGCCCGGCTGGCGGCAGCCGCACGACGACGGACCAGCCCCTTGTGGTCGCGCGGGGCCGACGCTCCCGACGGGCTCGTCGTCCGACTGGGGACCGGCCCCGGGTCGACGGCTGTACTGACCGCCGGCCCGGACGGCGGCCGCTCGCCCGTGACCGCCGACCACCTGCCGGCGACGCTGTCCCTGAGCGCGGCCGGCGGGATGGCCGTCATCGGTCCGCGGGACCCGGCGCTCGGTGTCCTCCGCTCGGTGATCTGCCAGCTGGTCACGCTCTCCTCCCCGGCGGACCTGCAGCTCGTCCTGGTCTGCAGCCGCTCCCGTGCGGTGGACTGGCAGTGGGCGCGCTGGCTGCCACACCTGGCCGCCGTGGTCGTGCCCGGCGAGCACCCGCCGCCTCCCTCCCCCGCACCGGCCGGGGCGGGCCAGCCGGGTCCGCGCCCGTGGACCGTGCTCGTGCTGGACGGCCCGGTCGACCCCGCCCTGGCCGCGGCGCTGGCCCGGTCGACCGACCGGGTGGTCCGGCTGGAGCTCGCCTCCTCCGAGGCCACGCCGGTCGGGTCGGCCGTTGCCTGCCTGGCCGTGGCCGGCGAGACCGGCACGACCGGCCGGCTCCGGGTCCCTGGCCCCGACCCGGAGCGGCTGGTGGTGCTCGACCGGGTCAGCCGCGACTGTGCCGCCGCGGTGTCCCGGGACCTGGCCGCCCTCGCCGTCCCGGCCGCCGCGCGCGGCGAGCTGCCCGACACCGCCCGGCTGCTCGACCTGCAGCCGACCGGCGCCGACGACTCCGGGCCGTGGGACCGGGCGCGCAGCCGGCTGCGGGCCGTGCTGGGGACGACCGGCCGGGAGACGGTCCGGGTCGACCTGGTGGCCGACGGGCCGCACGCGCTGATCGCAGGGACCACGGGATCGGGGAAGTCGGAGCTGCTGCAGACCCTGGTGGCGAGCCTGGCTCTGCAGCACCCGCCCGACCGGTGCAGCTTCCTGCTCGTCGACTACAAGGGCGGTGCGGCGTTCGCCGAGGCCGCGGCGCTGCCGCACACCGTCGGGATGCTCACCGACCTGGACTCCCAGTCGACGGCGCGGGCGCTGCGGTCACTGACCGCGGAGCTCACCCGCCGGGAGCGGCTCCTCGCCGACGAAGGGGTCCGTGACCTCGCCCACCTGCCGGCGAGGGTGGCGATCAGCCGGCTGGTCATCATCGTCGACGAGTTCGCCACGCTGGCCGAGGAGCTGCCGGGCTTCGTGGCCGGGCTGGTCGGCATCGCCCAGCGCGGGCGATCGCTCGGTGTGCACCTGGTGCTCGCGACCCAACGACCCTCCGGCGTCGTCAGCCCGGAGATCCGGGCCAACTGCTCGCTGCGGATCTGCCTGCGGACCACCGACGAGGGCGACGCACGCGACGTGCTCGGCAGCACCGCTCCGGCCCACCTGCCCAGCGACCGGCCGGGGCGGGCCTACCTGCGCACCGGCTCGGCACCTCCGGTCCTGTTCCAGGTCGCCCGCGTCTCGGGCAGCCGCGCGGCGGCCGGCCCACCGGTGACCGTGCGCCCGTACTCCTGGCCGCCGCCACCTGCAGCAGCACCCCGCCCGCCGGCGGCTCCCGGAGCGGTGACGGACCTGCAGCGGGTGGTCGCCGCGCTCGCCGACCGGGCGCGCTCGGAGGCGCTGCGCGTGCCCGACCGCCCCTGGCTGCCACCCCTGCCCGACCGGCTGACGGCGCGCGAGCTGGACGAGTGGACGGCGCCGACCGCGCCGCCCACCGTGCTGCGCATCGGTCTGCTGGACGACCCCGGCGGCCAGCGGCAGGCACCGCTCGAGCTGGACCTGGCGGCGGGCGGTGGGGTGGTGGTCCTGGGTGGTCCCCGCAGTGGCCGGACGACGGCGCTGCGCACGGTGCTCGTCGAGGCGGTGCACCAGCTGCCGCCGAGCCGCCTGCACGTGCACGTCCTGGACCATGCGGGCGGCGGGCTCGCCCGCGACGCGGCTGGACTGTCGCACTGCGGCACGGCTGTCGGCCGCGACGACGCCCACCGCACCGTGCGACTGCTCGCCCGGCTGATGGCCGAGGTCGAGCGCCGGCGGAGCGGCGACCCCGGCGGGCCAGAACCGCTGCTGCTCCTGCTGGTGGACGGTCTGGAGTCCCTGACCGCCCAGCTCGAGCACGCCGAGCCGGCCACGGGGGCGGCGACGCTGTTGCGGCTCGTCCGCGAGGGCGCCGCGGTCGGCCTGACGGT